>Ga0134124_10005547_pt1 | contig 10135 bp, 5 predicted proteins | sample KB304_FD_96880 | JGI IMG/M metagenome (GOLD analysis project Ga0134124, IMG submission 96880) | Terrestrial soil microbial communities without Nitrogen fertilizer from Kellogg Biological Station, Michigan, USA - KB3-0-4 | ecosystem: Environmental > Terrestrial > Soil > Unclassified ... | reverse complement strand
TGACCATCCGGCTCAGCCCGAGCCGCGCCGTTGCCGTGACGTTGCCACCGGGCATGCGCGTCGCGAGCGACTATCGCGCGGGGCGTCGTAGTGTGTTCGAGAGCTATCAGCCGGTCACGTTGCCGCCCGGAGCGCTCCAGACCGGCAGCGTGCGCATGCGTGCCATTCGCGATTTGGGCGAGACTGTACTCGGGACGAGCAACGGCGCACCGAACCAGACGTTCTCGCTTCCGGACGGCCCGGTTCTGCTCGACTTCGCCTCCGTCGTTCCCGGCTACGACCCGAATCCCGCGATCCGCGTCGACGGCGACCCCGACCTCTGGACGCTCCAGCCATTCCTACTCACCGCGGCATCGAAAGGCGTGCCGACGCCGAAGCACTTCATGATTGATTCGTTCGAGGGGCGTGTGCGCTTCGGCGATGGAATTTTTGGCGCTGTTCCGGCGCCAGGAGCGGCCATCGTCTTGAGCCGCGCTCAGGTCCTCGATGGCCCTCGGGCGCTCGTCGCCGCCAAGGACCTTCGCCACGTGCTCAATCCGGGGCGCGCGCCGCTCTTGCCCGGCGAAAGCTTGAGCGTGGCGGACAACACGGACGCGCAAGGGGGCGAGAATTTCTTCCCGAGCGACGAGCGCGCGCGGCGCGGCTTGGGTGAGGTCCGCAAGCCGACACGCCTAATCACCGCCGCGGATTTCGAGCGCGTCGCCCGCGATGACTTCAACGAGTACCAGGCGCGATTCAACGCCGCGATCGGGGCTCCCTCACCGACCACTGATTTCGTGCGTCGAGTCGTGGCGTTGATGAATCGCCGCGCGAAGAACTTGAGCGCGCCGGCGCCGAGTTTCGTGACGCTGATGGTGCTACCGACCTTCGATCGCGCCGTTTTCGACGCGTTGCCGACCACGGCGGCGCCGCCCTTGCCGTCGAAGACCGCGCTCGCGACGCCCAGCAAGCCGCTCCAGGCTCGGCTGAAGGACTTTCTGGAGCCGCGGCGCCTGCTGACGACGCGCCTGGAGGTGATCGGCCCGCGGCTCGTCGAGATCGCGGCCCAGGTGGTGATCGTGCAAGAGCCCCAGGGCGGCGCGGTGCAGATAGCCAAGGCGGTCGAGCAGGCCCTACGTGACTATTTCGATATCGCGAGCGGCTACGACGATGGCCGCGGTTGGCCGCTCGGACGTGACGTGCGGCGTTCGCAGATCTATCGCTTGCTCGAGAGCGTGCCGGGTGTCGACTACGTGAGCTTCCTCACGCTCTCTCCAGCCACCGCCGAGGGCGACGTGAGCCTGGCGCCCGACGAGCTGCCGGTCTGGGGCCTGGGCGCGGCGCTCGACGTTCAGGTGCAGAGGAAGAAGGAGTGAGTATGGCGAACGCGAGCCAATACCTGCGCTTCTTGCCGGAGATCCTCCGCGGTGACGATGCCGCTGGTGATTTTCTGGGCGGCTACTTGAAGATTTTCGAAGCCCTGCTGAGCGGGCGCGACGAGCCCGCGGCGGCAGATGTGCCGGCAATCGAACGCACCATCGACTCGCTACCCAGGCTGATGGACCCGGCGCTGACACCCGTCGATGAAGTGGTCGTCGCAGCGGCGCCCGCGCCGCCGCTCCTGACCTCGCCCTTCCTGGATTTCCTTGGTCGTTGGGTGGCGCTGACCTTCGATCAAAACTGGGCGCTCGACAAGCGGCGTGAGTGGCTAAGGCGCATCGTGCCGCTGTACAAGCAGCGCGGCACCTTTGCCGGACTGAGCGCGTATCTGGCGATGTTCGTGGGTGCCCAGGCGCGCATCGAGGAGCCTGACGGCGGGTTCATCGTCGGCACCAAGCCGAGCTCGATCGTCGGCGTCAGCACGTTCATCGCCGGAGCGCCCGCCTACTACTTCCGCGTGCGGCTGACTTACGGATTTTTCCCGACGCCGTTCGACTTCACGACCTGGAAGAACCTGCGCCGGAGCACGCGCGCGATCGTCGATCTAGAGAAGCCGGCGCACACCTACTACACGCTACGCGCGAGCGCGCCTGGGATCATCGTGGGCGGACCGAACCACGGTGGACCGAACGCCGCCAATCCTGCGCTGCGCGGAAGAGGGCGAGCCACGATCGGGCGCGACACGCTGATTTGGAACGACTCGAAACAACTCTGAACGTCGCAACGAAACCGGAGCAAGGGCAATGGCCACTGAAATCAAGCGCGTGAGATTCTTCGACGGGCAGTTCCTGAAGGAAGGCGATTTTCAGGCGGAGCAACATTACCACTTGCACTTGCGGCGTAGAATGAACTTCCTGCTCTTCCAGCAGAGCGGCGTGCTGCCCATCGGTACGGATCTGACACTGGAGCTGGTCAATGCGGTGGACAAGACCTTCCGCATCAAAGCAGGAACGGCTATCGGTCAAAATCTCAAGGAACAAGAGGGGCGCGAGATCATCCTTTCAGAGGATTCGGCGCCCATCGATCTCGATGGTGCAGGGATCGGCGCGGGGCAGACCGCGGTGGTGTGCCTCCACTGGGAAGAGGTCACCAGCGATCTCTCGACCGAAGGCGAGAGCAGCCAAGATACGCGCTTCTCCGAGCAGGCGGTGATTCATGTTGGTCTGGTGAAACCAGCGACGCCCGTTGCCACTGGCGATCCGTATGTCCAGCTCGGCACCATTCGCTACGACGACATGAACATCGCGGCGACGGGGCGAGAGATCGCGCTCCTGCGCTCGGCGCTGATCGCCAGCGTGCCGGGGCCCGTCATCACGAATGTGAGCGGCACGACCTCGGCCGCGACGGGGCCGGTCAGCATGACCATTCAAGGCACGAACCTCCTCGGAGCGACGCTCGTCACCTTCAGCGATCCGCTGGTTACGGCGACGCTGGGCGCGAACACCGCCACGACTCTCGACGTGACGGTGAGCATTGCACCGGGCGCGACGCCAGGCGCCAAGAGCTTCCAGGTCAGCACTCCGGCGGGCACGGGGTTCAGCCCAGGCGGCGTCGTTTTTACCGTTTTGCAGCCCGCGCCCACGATCACGAGCATGGTCGGAACTCCAACCGTGGTGGTGGGCGGGCCCGCGATCAGCATGACCATCCAAGGCACGAACCTCACGGGGGCGGCGGTCTCCTTTCCTGGCGCCGCCGGCATCAACGTGCTGCCGGGCGCCATCGCGAGCTCCGGGTCCGTGACCTTTCAGGTGCAGGCCATCGCCGGAGCCACGGTGGGTATGAAAGCGGTTCGCGTCGACACTCCCGGCGGGTTCTTCGTGAGCGGTCCTGCGATTGGGCTCAACGTGTTGATGCTGCCGACCATCACCACGCTGAGCGGTGTGACGAGCATTGTCGCAAACGGCGTCGCCACGCCAGGCATCGTCATCAACGGCACCAATCTGAGCGGCGCTGCCGTCACGTTCCCCCTCGAGCCGACGATGGTCGTCGGTGCGACCACCGTCAACCCAGCCGGAACACAGATCACTGTCACGCTGACGGCTCCGCTCGGAATGACGCCAAACCCGAAAGGCTATCGCGTGACCACACCGGCCGGCTTCGCCGACGCGCCGCTGGCGGCGCAGTTGTCGGTCACCGCTCCTGTGCCTCTGCCGACGATCACGGGGGTATCCCCCTCGACCAACGCCGCACCGCGCCCGCTTGCGCTGCCGATGACTTTGACGGGGACGAATCTGCTCGGGGCCACCGCGGTCTCCGTATCGGGCCTGAACGTGACGACCAGCAACCTCGTGGTCGTCAACGCCACGACGGTCACGGTCACCTTCAACATCTCCGGCAGCGCGGGGGGTGGGGCGCGCACCATCACCATCACGACGCCGGGTGGACCCTTCACTACCAATCTGGCGGTCGCGGCGACTGCCTTCAGTGTCACTCCCATCTGAACCAGTCAACAAGGAGCTCAGTATGTTTAACGGGTTGCGCAATCTTCTCACGAGCGTCGTCGCAACACTTTTGATCGCGGGGTCGGCGACCACGACCTGGGCCGCCGACGGTACCCTCCACCCGGGCGCGTCGACGTTCGCCAACGGCGACCACAACACCGTGACGTTTAGGGTCAACAACTTGCTCGCCGAGGGCGATCAGACGGCGTTGTCCATCAACTTCGCGAGCGATGGAGCGTCTACGCCTGCCGCTGCCGAGGTGATCACCGCCGCCAACATCGCCCTCAGCTACGGGCCGACGACCCAATTCGCCGTGCCTTACGGCTCGGGGTACTCGGGCGCTGGTATCGGAGTTCCCGCCAACTTTGCATTGACGAAGATCGTCGCGCCGCCCCCATCGCCTGCACCGCCTCCACCGCCTCCGCTGTTGCCCCCCGAGAGCTACATTGGAAAATACGCACTCACCATCAACTACAATACTAGCGCCGGTGCGAGCGCGGTCACTGGCGACTGGACGCTCACCTTTACCAACATTGCACCGACGAACGCGCGCGTCGTCGTGACGATGAACTCCGGAGGGTATTTATCGAAGCTGGCGACCGCGGGCGTTTGTGGCGGGGGTTCGGCTTGTCCCAGCGGTCAGACTTGCCAGGGACCGTGCCCGCTCTGCCCGTTCTGCCCGCTCAGCTATTGTCAGAGGCATCCTTGGAACTGCGTTGTCGCGCTGCCCTGGATCCCGAAGTGGGAGCCATGGCCGCTGCCTTGGCCTTGCTTGTCGTGTCCGCCGCCTTGGAAGGAAGCCTTCGATCCGGCGTACGATCGGACGCTGGTCACGTTCGTGCCACTGAACCGCGAGGGGCGCGAACTGGGTCCGGGGCAGATCAAGCAGATCAAGCTGAATGTGGCCGGAGGCCAGCTGGTGGGCGGTCTCGTGGACCTCGGAGAGGGCGAATATGGGCAGATGCTCGCTGCTCGCAAGGGCGAGCCGCCGCCACGCCTCACAGCGGACATTGCGGGGCGAACGTCGACCGAGTTCGTCGCGGGGCCGCCTCCAGCGGCGAAGCCTTCGAGGCTACCGATCCTATTGGCCTTGCTGATCGGAATCGTGTTGGGAGTCGGCGTGCTCCTTTTGAGATCGCGCGGCGCAGCAGGGCAGAAAGGCTGAGCCGAGCGCGCGTACGGGCAGCTTCTCATGGCTACTGCCGCGAGCACCGAACGCACTTCGACTTCGGCGGGCGAGCCATCGCCCGCCGCGGAGCCGAAGAGCGCCTCGAGTGTCAAATCGGCGTTTCCGCCGCTATCGGTGTTGATCGCCAATCCCGACGCGCTTCGCCCCTGGGCCTCGGCTCCTGGTCGCGGTCCCGGATTCGGACGCGCGCAGTTGCTCAAGGAGATCCAACGCACCTACGGCAATGCGTATGCGCAGAAGGTGCTCCAGACCTACCGGCAACCCGCTGCGGCGACGAAGGACGGCGATCGCGCGAAGGGCGGTGACAAGGGCGGACCAGGCGCGGCGCGCGGCGCGCCCCCGCTGGAAAAGCTGGCAGCGTTGCTGCGCTCGAGCGACCAGGCCGAGGCGCGCGCGGCGAGCAGCGCGCGCTCCGCTGCGAAAAAGTTCGCTGGGCCGGCGCACGGCACGAAAGCCGCGGTCGCCGAAAACAAGCGAGCAGCGTCGGACGCGCCAGGCAAAGCGAGCCTAGCAAAAAAGGAAGCGAGCGTCGCGAAGACTGCGCAGCGCGACGCGAAGAAAGACCCAGCGGGTGCAAAGAAAGGCGGCACTGCCGAAAGGAAAGACGAGGTCGGCGCCGCCAAGGGTAAAGTCAGTGCAGCGCCCAAGGGAAGCGCATCGAACGCAAGCGAGCCGGCCGCGCACGCTGAGAAGGCCGATGTGTCGAAGGAGCCGGCGGGCGGAAAGGCGAGCGGCGCGAAAGCACGCGGTGGTGCGGCAAGTGCGCAGCCAGCGGCTTCGGCCAAGCGCGGCGGTGCAACCAAAGGTGGAGGCGCTGCTGCCAAGGCCGCTGGCGCAAAGGCCAAACCCGTTCCACGCCAGGACGGCGGCGGTGGCCCGATAGCGGGCGCCGGAGGAGGCGGTGGTGGTGGCGGAGGAGGTGGCGGAGGCGGCGGCGCGAAGTCGCCGAAGTCACCGGACGAAGACGCGGAATTTCAGAAGGTCAAGAACAAGGCGAAGGCCACGGCCGGCAAGGAACGTTCTCATCCAAGCGGTGCGTCGCAGGCCGACGTCGCGCAAGGCGCGGCCGTCGGCCCCGCGAACGAAGTGTCGAGCAGAGCGCAGGCCGCGCAGGCCGGGGAAATGGACGCGCAGCAACCGAAGGCGTTCGACCGCGCGGCATTCAAGGCCGCGCTCCTGGCCAAGATTGCCGAGCTGACACCGAAGACGCTCGAAGAAGCCGATGACTTCAAGGACAGCGGGAAGTCGGGCGATCTCAAGGGCGCGGTCACTTCCGACGTCGCAGCGAGCAAAGACGATTCGCAAAAGGACATCAAGACCAAGACGACCGAGGCTCCGAACGCGAGTGGCATCTCGCCAAAGCCCGTGACGCCGGCCCAGCCGATCGAGCCAGGAGCGCCGCCGGGCAGCGTGGGCGCCGCTGCCGCCGCACCGAAGAAGAAGACAGACGCCGAAATCAGCCTGAAGGATCAAGGCAAGCGCGTCGGCGCTGCCTGGGACGAGACCGAACTCGACGACAAGGACGTGGCCAAGTCCAACGAGCCGAAGATCCAGAAAGCCGCTAAGGATCGCGACAAAGCGAAGAAAGACGTCGAGCAACGCCCGAAGGATTACAGAGGCCGCGAGGAGCCAGCGGTCGCACAAGCGCAAGCGCTCGCCGAAGGCACCGCCCAGGTCGCGGTGACCGACATGCACAGCACCAAGCTCAACGCTTCGGCCAAGGTCGAGACCGGCAAAGGCGGCACTAAGAGCAAAGACGAGAAGGAGCGCGCCCGCATCCACACGGAAATCGCAGCGATCTTCGCACGCACGAAGACTGCGGTCGAGGCGCGGCTGCAACGGCTCGACAGCGAGGTGGCAGCGGCATTCGACCAGGGCGCCGACGCCGCTCGTGCCAAGTTCGACCGCTACGTCGACGACCGCATGCGCGAGTACAAGGACGATCGTTACGGCGGTTTCGGGGGCGGCGCGCTGTGGCTCAAGGACAAGCTGCTCGGCATGCCAGACGAGGTAAACGCCTTCTACCAGCAAGGGCGCGACTCATATGTGGCAGACATGGACACGGTCATCGACAAGGTATCGCTCGTCGTCGAGACCGGGCTCAACGAATCCAAGAAGCTAATCGCGCAGGGCAAGCAGGAGATCGACGCCTATATCAAGGGGCTCGATCCGGCGCTGCAGGCTCTGGGCAAGGAGGAGGGCGAGAAATTCGCCGATCAATTCGCAGCGTTGGAGCAGCAGGTCGACGAAAAATCCAGCGGTCTGATCGACTCACTGGCGCAGAAGTACGTCGACCGAATGACCAAGCTCGACGACGACATCAAGGCGATGAAGGAGGCGAACAAGGGTCTCGTCGATGCAGTGATCTCTGGCATCAAGGAGATCGTAAAGACCCTGCTCGAGCTGAAGAACATGCTCCTGAACGTCCTGGCCAAAGCCGCCGCGGCGATCAAGAAGATCATCAAGGACCCGATTGGATTCCTCGGAAACCTGGTTGCCGGCGTGAAGGGCGGCATCATGGGCTTCAAGGACAAGATCGGACAGTACTTGCAGGAAGGGCTGATGGGGTGGCTGTTCGGCGCGCTCGGCAGCGCGGGCATCACCATGCCCGCGAGCTTCGATCTGAAGGGGATCTTGAGCCTCGCAATGCAGATCCTCGGGCTCACCTACGCGAATATCCGCGCGCGCGCCGTGAGGATCGTCGGCGAACCGGTGGTAAAGGCGCTCGAGTCGGCGGCTGAGATCTTCAAGGTACTCATCACTGAAGGCCCGAGCGGCCTCTGGCGCTACATCCAGGATCAGATTGGTAATCTGAAAGAGATGTTCATCGAGGGGCTCAAGAGCTTCATCATCGAAAAGATCGTGATCGCGGGCATCACGTGGCTCATTAGCATGCTGAACCCGGCATCGGCATTCGTGAAGGCGTGCAAGATGATCGTCGATGTGATCATCTTCTTCGTGCAGCGCGCAAGTCAGATCATGACGCTGGTAAACGCCGTGATCGATTCGGTCAGCGCCATCGCGGACGGCAACATCGCGGTGGCAGCGGCGCTCGTCGAGCAGGCGCTGGCTCGAGCAGTGCCGGTGGTGCTGAGCTTCCTTGCGGCGCTGCTCGGGTTGGGCGGAATCGCGGGCAAGATTCGCTCGATCATCGAGAAGGTGCGGGCGCCCATCAACAAAGCGATCGACTGGGTCATCAACAAGGCGGTCGCTATGGTCAAAGCGGTTGGAAAGCTCTTCGGCGTCGGCAAGAAGAAGGACGAGAAGCCCGGCGACGACAAATGGAATGCCGCTCTAGCCTCGCTCAGGCCCGACCTCGAGAAGCTGAAGAAAGAAGGCGTCACCGAGCAAAAGCTGGAAAGAACGCTGCCGGGCCTGGCAGCGAAGCACGGTTTCAGGTCACTTACCGTGACCAGCAACGCTCGGGGCTGGCAGCTCAAGGGCTCGATGAGCCCCGCCAAGCCGATCGAGGAGCTCGAGTACGCTGGCTCGCAAAACGACCCGTTCGAGCTCGATTGGCCAAAGCCCGCGGCCGCGGCCTATCCGACGCTCTACTTTGGCGGCCCATCCGACGACCGCATCCCACAGACGGAGCTGGCCGGCAAGGTGGGGCAGATCGTTGGAGGGCATCCGGTCAAGGCCTATCCCGCAGTCGGCGGTGGCACTTTGCCGGGCGGCGAATCCGTTGGCGTGACAACGCCGCTCGCAGTCGGCGCGGTGATTGGCCCCGTCGGCAACGCTTCCACGCCTGGCGGCGGTCGGATCAACAAAGTATTCCGGCCGTACGGCTTCCGCGCGGCATCAGAAGGCCTCGATGGCGACCACGTGCAAGAGATTCAATTCGGCGGTCACGATGTGATCGGCAACTTGTGGCCGCTCGAAAAGGGCATGAACCGCGGCGCTGGCTCGACGCTGGCTCAGAAGACCGTGACTCATCCGAAGCTCAGTGCGGGAGTCAAAGTCAGCGAACTCAAGGCCGACACGAAGCACAAGTATTGGTTCAAGATCAGAAGCACGAAGTGAGCTCTGACTCAGGCGCCGGCACTCGGTCGGTACTTGCTGATCATGCGCTTTAGCGACTGGCGGAACAGACCGAGGCGGCGCGCCGCCTCCGAGATCGACCCAGAATCTTCGATTGTGCGGTGGATGTACTCCCAGATTGCCTCGTCCAAGGTGAGTGCCGGGCGGAGTGCCGGCCAACTACCGTCGTTGGTGGTCACTTCGTTGGCCGCTCGCAGAACTTCGGCGATCGACGCTGGTTTGCACAAATAGTTGGTCGCGCCGAGGCTCATCGCGCGAACGGCCGAAGCCACCGAGCCGTAGTTGGTGAGCACGACGAACTTCGTTGTGGGTATCTGCGGCCGGAGTTCCGCCAGCAAACGGAGGCCGCTCGCAGCTCGCGTCTGAAGCTCCAGCACGACCAGGACGGGACGACGCTCGAGCGCGACGCCCGCGGCCTTTTTGGCATCGCCAGTAGTTTCGACTTCGTAACCTTGTAATACGAGTTCGCGTACGAGCTGATGGCGCGTGTGCGAGTCGTCATCGACTACTAGCGCCAGCGGGCGCGAATTGGGCGATCGGTCGGCGCTTCCGCGCGTACCGAGGCCGAGCGCAGGCACCAGCCGCAGCGAGTACGTCTCACTTGGGCCCATCGTTTCCGTGGCATCGGTCCCATCCGCGAGCTCTCGACTAATAGATTGGTTGTCGCTCATGGTGTCATCCCAAGTCCCCCGAGCGCTGGTTTGCTGATGTGGACTTCGCGGTCGCAGTCGAGCAAAAGAAACCGAATCGATAGACAGGTCGTCGCCCCTCGGCTCTCGAGATGGGGTCCGTAACGCGTGCGGTTACTGGTGCTCGCAGATGAGTACGCGAACAATCGCGGCCTCAGTCTCCAGAATTTCGTGCCCTTCAGACTATGGTAGACGATCTGAGGTGCAGTCTTCCCCGTATCGACCACGACGCCACGTGTCTCAGGTTAGGCAAAATCTGTATCTGGCTTCGCGCTGGCGTGGCGCGTCAGCTTCTGATTTCTACTCGGCGAAAGCCAGTTAAGCCATAGTCATTTGTCGGCTCGGGATTGCGCTGG
>Ga0134124_10005546_pt1 | contig 10136 bp, 2 predicted proteins | sample KB304_FD_96880 | JGI IMG/M metagenome (GOLD analysis project Ga0134124, IMG submission 96880) | Terrestrial soil microbial communities without Nitrogen fertilizer from Kellogg Biological Station, Michigan, USA - KB3-0-4 | ecosystem: Environmental > Terrestrial > Soil > Unclassified ... | reverse complement strand
TGGCGAAGGGACGATCATCACTTTCAACGAGGGAGAGGATTACGGATTGAGAGGAGGGATCATAATACTCGCTCTTGTACAACAAGGCCTCCATGAGCCTGAACGAAGGGTTATGGTTCAGGTCGTAGACCAGCTCAACGTATCCTCTCAAAGCCTGGGGCACCTTTGGGTAAAGCGCTTCTATCGAGTAGCCCTTCGCTTCTCTTGCCAGTAAGTCGTTCAGTGACTTGATAGCTTCGGCAAGCTCGAGCATGTGGGCCTGCTTTGATTGTGTCTTCGAGATCAACTCCTTGATCTCATCTACCCGCTTGCCCTCATAATCAATAAATGGTCCGCCTCGCATCGCCGGGTTCTTGACCGCAGCAGCGTGAACGTCCGGTGACATCACATAAGAATTCATGATCTTCAGATGTGAGTTGGCGATGTGCATGGCCGCCGTCGCCGGAGAAATGAGTTGCGGGTACGCGTACCAATGGTTGAAGAGTGGATCAATCTGCACGTTCTGTTTGAGGTAATACTTCTGATCTTCCATGACTGATCAAAGCTCCTGATTGGTATATAACTCTGCCATCGCCACCAGTATCCGGCGCGGGCCGACGAACGACTCGCGCCCGTGCGACACCAGAAAGTTGTCAAGCATCATGATGTCGCCTTGTTGCCAGGTAAAAGTAACTGCCGCCTGGCGGTAGACCTCACGCACATCTTCCAACACGGACCACTCGATGGACGTACCGTCACCGTAAAAGGCATTCCGCGGCAGCTCGTCTTCCTTAAACTCGGAGAGCAGTGAGTCTCGCACCGCCGGCTCTACATTCGAGATGTGAAACATGTGCGCGTGGTTGAACCAGACGATCTCGCCAGTTTTCGGATGAGTGGCAACCGCTTGACGCACCTGCCGCGTGCGCAGCCGGTTGCCGCCTCTCCATTCAAACTCGGTATGGACCTTCCGACAGTAAGCTTCAACGGCCGCGCGATCCTCTGTCTGGAATGCTTCCTGCCACGAAAGATCGACTCCCTCGCCGTAGTTTCTGACGTACATCACCTTCTTTTGTACGAACCGTTCTTTGATGTCGGGCGCGATGAGCTTAAAGACCGCACGATCGCTCGCAATCGGAGTGCCCCCTCTTTGTTCCGCCGGCTGCTGACAGTAGAACCAGATTTTGGTCGGCCAGTTGTGGGAGTAAGACATTTCGTGATGCATGGGGATGCACTGGTCAGAAGGATATTCAGTCGAGGTGTAGATTTTGCTGCCGACTTCTTTGCGTGGCGCAGCGCGTTCACGGTAGTCGATCAATTGGGACGAAATCGCTCGCGCGAACTGCTCGAATCGCGTGGGGGAATCGCCGTCGAAGCCCCGGAAGAGAATGGCTCCGTACTTCAGCAATTGGGCCTCGATGAAATTATTGTTACCCGACGCCCACGTCACGAGATTCACGTTATCCACGTTCGGCTGCACGACCAGAGGGAAGCCTTCAAGCCCTTCCAGGTAGCTGGTCTTGACCAACTCCTCCTGAGAGAGCCGAACTTTTTGTGGTCCCCTGGACGTGAACTTGCTGAAAGCTACGTGCGCTCGTTCATTATGGTCCACAATCAAAATCTCCCCTGCGATTCTCTACAAGCTTGCGAAGGGCCGGCACCTCATTAACGATAGGTTTCGGTGGGACGGACGGGTTGTGGTTTGACAGCCATCAGCCTTTGGTACTTAGACACTTCGCGTGATTTCTGTGCCGACGCCTGTTGCTCTTTCTCGGATTCGGTAAACATCTCCAGCGCGTCGAGTTTGGTGTCGGGCTGTTCGATGACGCTCTGCAACAAGGTGACGAAGTGTCCATGAATGCGCTTGATCGAAGCGAGGTCAAACAAGCTCGTCTTGTAATTCCACCAGCCATAGAAACCGTCTCTGCCTTCCTTAACCCAGAGGGTCAAGTCGTATCTCACGACTTCAATGTCGAAGGAGACGGGACTCATCGTCAGACCTTGAAGGCTAACTGATTGAGAATCCTGAATGCTGTAAGCAGCCTGGCGCGCGTTTTCGACACCGAACGCCACTTGGAATATCGGCGTATTGCCTGCGTCGCGCTTGATCTGCATTTCTTCGACGATCTTCTCGAACGGCGTCTCCTGATGGGTGTAGGCGTCGAGCACCACTTCCCGAACGCGATGGAGTAGCTCCCTGAAACCCGGGTGGCCGGAGAGATCGGTGCGCATCACCAGCATGTTGACGAAGTATCCGATCAGACTCTCGGTGTCAGCGTGATTACGATTGGCATGAGCAGCGCCGACGATGATGTCTTCCAGTTTCGTATAGCGATACAGCAGCAGATTGAAGGCCGCCAGCATGGTAATAAATGGGGTCACGCTCTCGCGCCCGCTTAGCTGTTTGATGGCCTCGGACAATTTAGCGGGCAGGCTGAACGTATAACGCGCTCCTTCGAAGGCCGGCGTTGCCGGTCGTGGGCGCTCGGTTGGCAGCACCAATACCGGCAGCGTGCCGCTTAGTTGTCTCTTCCAGTACTGCACTTCAGCCTCCAACACCTCACCCTGCAACCAATTCTGTTGCCAGTAAGCATAGTCGGCATACTGGATCGTGATTTCCGGCAATGGTGATGGCTCACCTTTTACAAAGGCTTCGTAGAGCACCTTGATCTCGCGAATCAATACTCCGAGAGACCACGCATCGCAGGTGATGTGGTGCATCATGAAATGGATGATGTGATCTTCCTCATCCAGACGCAGGAGGCCCACGCGCATGACTGGTCCATGAGCCAGGTCAAAGGGTCGCCGCGCTTCTTCGAGGGTGAGGCGAAGGGCTTCTTCCCCGCGTGCTTCAGGTGACAGAGTGGAGAGATCCGTGATGGGGATATGCAGTGGTAACGCCGGTTCAATAACCTGCATGGGCTGACCGTTGATCGTCGGGTAGACGGTGCGCAAGACTTCGTGCCGGCGACAAACCTCACTTACTGCGCGCTCAAGCGCCGTGACGTCGAGCTTACCGTTTAACCGCATCACACAAGGGCTGTTGTATTGAGCGCTGCCCGGTTCCAGTTGGTCCATGAACCACAGCCGCCGTTGCGCAAAGGAAAGCGGCAGTTCACCGCCCCGCGGAGCAGGTTTGATCGGTGGCGCCTGAATGCCTTCGACGGCGCGCTTCGCCGTTTCGATTACTTCGGCCAGTTCGGCGACGCTGGGAGCTTCGAATACGGTGCGCAAGGGCAATTCCACTTGAAACACTTTCTTGATCTCTGAAATCAAGTGTGTCGCCAGCAGCGAGTGGCCACCCAACTCGAAGAAGTTGTCATTCAGGCTTACCTGTTGCCGGTTCAGCATGTTGGCCCACACGCCAACCAGCAATTCTTCGACTTCAGTGCCCGGAATAACATGCTGTTTCATTGACCCGGCACTCGAGAGATCGGCTTCAGGCAACGCTTTGCGATCTACTTTCCCGTTCGGCGTCAGCGGCAGCTCTGCGAGCGTCACGAAAGCCGTAGGCGCCATGTAATCGGGAAGTCGCTCTTTCAGATACTCCCGCAGTTGATCGGTATCTGTCGCTTCTCCGTCGCTTACTACATAAGCCACCAACTGCTTGTTACCCGTCGCATCTTCCTTGGCTATCACCACTACTTCACGCACCGCGGCGTGCGTGCCCAGCACACACTCGATCTCGCCTAACTCGATGCGGAATCCGCGCACCTTCACCTGCTCGTCATCTCTGCCAATGAACTCCACATTCCCATCAGGCAAGTACCGCACTAAATCTCCGGTCCGGTAGAGTCGCTCGCCTTTGGCGCTGAACGGATGCGGCACGAATCTCTCTGCGGTCTGCGCCGGTTGATTCCAGTAACCGCGCGCCATTTGTTCACCGCCGATGTACAGCTCTCCAGTTACTCCCACCGGCGCCAACTCCATCGCCGCATTTAGCACATAAACCTGCGTGTTCGCGATCGGGCGTCCGATCGGTGGCGCGCTCGTCTCCTCGTCGCACTCCACCGCGCCGCTCGTCGCCACCACCGTGCACTCTGTCGGTCCGTAGTGATTGACGAGAGCAAACCCTAATCCCGCTGCCGGTCTTTGCCGCAGCCTGTCTCCTCCGGTCAATACCACTCGCAAACTATTTCGCTCGCCCGGCTCCTGCTCCCAGAGCGCGGCTTCGGCCAATGGCGTTGGTAAAAAGCAAACCGTCACGCCCTGATCCGCCAGCCACCCCAACAATCCCTGAGACATAACGCGCTCATGAGAAACAATCACCAGGCTGGCGCCACTCGAGAGGTAGGGCCACAACTCCCACGCCGATGCGTCGAAGCCGATGCCCGCCACCAGACTGCCGCGGTCTTGAGGTGTCAGTTGATAAGCATCACAGTGCCAGTGCACGAGGTTGCTCAAGCCGTGGTGCGTAACGGCAACTCCTTTGGGTGTGCCGGTCGAGCCCGAGGTGTAGATGACGTAAGCCAGGGTCTCGCCTCCCGTCATCTCCTCCGCGGTCAAGTTCGCGGTGCTCTGTTGCGCGATCATTGCCTGGTCCGTGTCTACCATCACCACCTGCACCCACTGCGACGGCAGCGAATCTTCTCCCTCTTGATTCGTTACCACCACTGCAGCCTGTGCGTCTTCCAGCATCTGCGAGAGCCGCTCCAACGGGTATTGCGGGTCAAGCGGCACATAAGCTCCGCCGGCCTTCAAGACCGCCAGCTCGGCCACCACCAAATCAAGCGAGCGCGGCAGGAAGATTCCCACGCGACTCTCTACGCCAACGCCGAGCGTGCGGAGGTGGCGCGCCAGTTGGTTAGCGCGCCGGTTCAACTCACCGTAGCTGATCTGAACGTTGTCTTCGATGAGGGCGACTGAGAGGGGCGCAGCAGCGGCGTGCGACTCGAACAGGCGATGAACTCCGACGCTCGCAGGAAACTCAGTGCCGGTATCATTCCACTCCACTAACTGCTGGTGTCGCTCATCTTCGCCGAGCAGCGACAACTCGGAAAGCCGTCGCTCGGGATTAGCAACAGCCGACGCCAGCAAGTTCCGGAAGTGACCAACCATCCGCTTGATCGTTGCGGCATCGAAGAGGTCAGTGTTGTACTCAACAGTACCTCCCACTCCTTCGCGGGTATCCGAGACATTGAAAACGAAGTCAAAGCGGGCGACTCCTGCCTCCTGAGACAAACGACTCAGCTCCAGGTCGGAAATCTTTAATACTTCCGCCGGATGATTTTGAATAATGATCTTTACTTGAAAAAGCGGCGCGACGCTCAAGTCACGGCCCGGATTCAACACTTCAACCAGCTTATCGAACGGCAGATCCTGATGCGTGTAAGCTTCCAGTGTCAGCTCGCGCACGCGTCTGAGCAATTCTTTGAAAGTCGGGTTGCCGGACATGTCTGTGCGCAACACCAATTGATTGACAAAGAACCCGATCATCTTCTCTGTCTCGCTGCGATTACGATTAGCGATATCGGTGCCTATCACGATGTCCTCGCTGCCCGAGTAATGATGAAGCAGCGACTGGAACCCAGCGAGGAGGACCATAAAAAGGGTCAGGTCTTCACTGCGAGCTAATTCCTTGATGGCGCTGGTAAGAGTTTTATCCAGCATCAGCGGTTGCAGCGCCCCACGGAAAGTCTGCACCGCCGGGCGAGGCCGATCTGTAGGTAACTCCAGGACCGGAGGAGCACCCGCCAACTGCTGCTTCCAATAGGCTAACTGTGTTTCGAGGACTTCGCCCTGGAACCACTCGCGCTGCCACACCGCGAAGTCGGCGTACTGAAGGTGTAACTCCGGCAACGGCGACTCATTCTCCTCGCTGAAGGCGGTATAAAGAGTGGAGACTTCGTGGACCAACACGCCCATTGACCAGCCGTCGCTAATGATGTGGTGCATCGTGAAGAGAACGATGTGCTCTTCGTCGTTGAGCCGCAACAGGCCCGCACGCAGCAATGGACCATTTATCAAATCAAATGGCGACTGAGCTTCTTCTCTGGATAGTTTTTGTGCCTTCGACTCGCGCTCAGCTTCCGGCAGATCACTTAGATCGACGACCGCGAGGTGAAACGATTGTGGTGGTGAAATGGCTTGTACAGGCTCTCCATCCACCACCGGAAAGGTCGTCCGCAGGATTTCATGGCGGCGCACCACCTCGCTCAAAGTCTGCTCGAGCGCAGTCACGTTCAGCGACCCTCGCAGACGTATGGCAACCGGGATGTTGTAAGCTGAATGCCCGCCTTCCAACTGATCCACGAACCACAGGCGCTGCTGGGCGAAAGATAGCGGCAAATTCTCATCCCGCGCTGCCGCTTCGATGGAAGTAACCGGCAACTCATGCTGCTTCTGAATCGCAGCTTGTGTAATTTTGGAAAACTCGGCGACAGTAGGCGCCTCGAATAAAGCGCGAAGCGGGATCTCGACCTGAAAAGCTTCTTTCAGACGCGAGATGATCTGTGTCGCCAGCAGCGAGTGACCGCCCAACTCGAAGAAGTTGTCGAACACACCCACACGCTCGACTCGCAGCACCTGCTCCCACATCCCGCAGAGCACTTCTTCCACGGGCGTACACGCCGCCACGTAACTCGGTCCGGCCTCGCTCCGAGTCTGGTCCGGCGCCGGCAGCGCCTTGCGATCGATTTTCCCATTTGGCGTTAATGGCAGCTCTGCGAGCGTCACGAAGGCCGAGGGCGCCATGTATTCCGGCAGTACTTTCTTCAGAGAGATGCGTAACGCGCCGCTGTCCACTGCTTCCGCCGCTTCATTGCCAACCACGTAAGCCACCAGTCGCTGGTCTCCGGGAACATCTTCGCGCACTACCACCACGCACTCCCGCACTCCCGCTTGAGCATTCAACACACTCTCTATTTCGCCCAGCTCGATGCGGAATCCACGTAACTTCACCTGTTCGTCCGCCCGCCCGATGAACTCCAGGTTGCCGTCCGGCAAATACCTCACCAGGTCTCCGGTGCGGTACAAACGGTCTCCAGCTCGGCGGCTAAAGGGATGCGGGAGGAATCGCTCGGCTGTCAGCTCCGCTCGCTTCAGGTATCCGCGCGCCAGTCCCGCGCCACCGAGATAGAGCTCACCCGTGACACCTTGCGGCAGCAGTTGCATCTGACTATTCAGCACATAAAGCTCCGCGTTCGCGATTGGACCGCCAATGCTCACTCGCTCTCCGGCTCGGCACGCCGCCGTGCTGGCCCACACTGTCGCTTCCGTTGGACCGTAAGCATTGAAGAACCGTCGCCCAACGCTCCATTGGTCCACCAACTCGCCCGGACAAGCTTCTCCGGCCACCACGATGGTCCGCAGCGCCGGCAACTCCCCCGGCTGCAAAGTCGCCAAAGCCGTCGGCGGCAACGTCGCCATCGTCACTGATTGGCTGCGCAGCAAGTTGCCCAATGCCGCCCCCGGGGCTAGTTCCTCTGTCGTGCCCAAACAGAGGGTCGCGCCCGCGTGTAGCGCCATCACGATCTCGAAGATGGAGGCGTCAAAACTGAGCGATGCAAACTGCAAGAGCCGCTCGTCGGGCTGGACCGCAAACACCTGCCGTTGCGCTTCCGCCAAATTCCATAACCCTCGATGCGTGACTAAGGCGCCTTTCGGCCTGCCGGTCGAGCCCGAGGTGTAAATGACGTAAGCGAGGTTATTCGCACCCGCGTAGGGAGAAAGGTTCTCGCCACTCTGCTTCTCGATTAGTCCCCACTCTGTATCTATTTCTATGACACGAACAGCAATGGCCGGGATGATATCGGTCAGACTCTCCTGCGTCAGGAGCACAGAGACGCCTGAATCCTCCATCATCAGGGAGAGTCGTTCCTGTGGGTAGTGGGGATCCAGGGGAACATACGCGCCGCCGGCTTTCGCTACTCCCAATAGCGCTACCACCATCTCGATGGAGCGCTCGAAGCAGAGTCCGACCAACGTCTCGAGTCTGACGCCTGACTCTCTCAAGTAATTCGCCACTTGATTGGCCCGCTGGTTCAACTCGTCGTAAGTTATCTTCTCTTCCTGATAGATAAGTGCAACTGCATTGGGAGTCGCTGCGGCCTGGGCCTCGAAGAGTTCGGAGAGCGTAAAGTATCGGTCATACTCAACTGCCGTGTTATTCCACGTGATCAACTGCTGCTGTTTCTCCTGGTCCGTCAGGAGGGTGAGTTGGGAAATCTGCGCGTCGGGGTTCTCGACGATGCTCTCCAACAGTTGTTGGTAGTGCGTCCGCATGCGCTGGATGGTTGCTTCATCAAATAGATCGGTGTTGTATGGCAGGTTTCCGGTTATCGTATTTTCCGCTTCGATAAGATTGAGACTTAAATCAGTCTTCGTCGTTTTGTTATCTGAGCCAACCAGGGCCAGCGTTAAGCCGGGCAGCTCCAGAGTTTCCCGCTGCACGTTTTGCAGATTGAACGACACCTGGAATATCGGCGCATGACTCAAGCTTCGTTCCGGATTCAGTTCCTCGACCAGTTTTTCGAATGGCAAATCCTGATGGGCATAAGCATCGAGCGCCACTTCGCGAACTTGTCGCAGCAGCTCGCGGAAACTCGATTTGCCCGTCAATTTCGTGCGTAACACGAGGGTGTTGATGAAGAACCCGATCAGATTCTCCACCTCGCTGCGGTTGCGGCCCGCAGTGGGTGTGCCGATGACAATGTCGTTCTGTCCCGTGTAGCGATGAAGTAAAACCTCGAAGGCTGCCAGCAGGGTCATAAACAAGGTGAAGCCTTCACGCTTGCTAAACTCTCTCAAACTGTTCGTCAGCGAGGCGGGCAACGTCCACGAGACCATTGCCCCGCGGTGAGTCTGCGTGGCCGGGCGCGGGCGATCTGTCGGCAACTCCAATGTCGGCGGCGCTCCGGCCAACTGATTCCGCCAGTATTCAACTTCTGCGGCAAGCCTTTCTTCCCGCAGCCACTCGTGCTGCCAGACCGCAAAGTCGGCATACTGAATCGGCAGCTCAGCCAGCGGCGATGGCCGGCCATGCAAAAACGCTTCGTAAAGCGTCCCCACTTCGCGCACGAATATGGTTGTGGACCACGCGTCACTGATGATGTGGTGCAGGGTGAATAATGCGATGTGCTCCTCAGCTCCGAGCCGGACCAGGCTGGCGCGCAGCAACGGTCCTTCAGACAAACTAAACGGGCGCTGAGCCTCCTCTGCGGCCAGACGACGCGCCTTTGTTTCTTGCTCCTCTTTGGGTAGTTCACTTACATCAACAACCGGCAGCGTCAATGCTGAGGGTGGCGCAATCACTTGGGCAGGCCGATCGTCGATCACCGAAAAGGTGGTGCGCAGCACCTCGTGCCGCCTGATAATCTCGCTGAGAGTTTTCTCCAGTGCGGCGACGTTCAACCCTCCCGTTAGTCGTAAAGCTATCGGAATGTTGTACATCGCGTTGCCTGGTTCCAGTTGGTCTACTAACCAGAGACGCTGTTGCGCGAAGGACAGTGAGGAAGAATTAGACAGGGGCGCACGCGGCTGGATCCGGTTCAGCGACAAACTTTCACTATGCTTCTTCTTGAGAAGCAATTCATAGAGAGCGCGCCTCTGCGGAGAAAGTTTTTCGATCTCGCGTACCGCTTCACTCATTGGAGACTCCATCCTGACAATTCACATAGGGGTCGGCCATCGCGACCGCGATTTTTCTTGGACCTGTAAACGGTTCCCGTCCGTGCGCCACCAGCATATTGTCGAGGATCAACATATCTCGTTCCCGCCAGGGCAAACTCACCTGCTCTTGTCGATACGCCTCTCGAATCTGGTCCAACACCGGCAGCTCGATGGGCGAGCCATCGCCATAAAATGTATTAAAGGGAACGTCTGCTGCATCAACCACTGCGAGTAATGATTCGCGAGCCGAAGCTTCAAGGCTGTAGATATTGAAGAAGAGTGCATGGTTGAACCAAACTGCCTCTTTTGTTTTCGGGTGTACTCTCACCGCCGGACGAATCTGGTAAGTCCGTAAATTTCCATTCTCTTTCCACTCAAACTCTATCGAGGCTTGACGACAGTACGTTTCAACTTCCTCGCGGCGTTCGGTCTGAAAAACTTCCTGCCATGGAAGACCTAACCCGTCGCCGTAGTTTCTGACGTACATCACTTTCTTTTCCACAAAGCGCTCGACGATCTGCGGAGACAGGCGTTTGAGAATCTTACGGCTG
>Ga0134124_10005545_pt1 | contig 10137 bp, 8 predicted proteins | sample KB304_FD_96880 | JGI IMG/M metagenome (GOLD analysis project Ga0134124, IMG submission 96880) | Terrestrial soil microbial communities without Nitrogen fertilizer from Kellogg Biological Station, Michigan, USA - KB3-0-4 | ecosystem: Environmental > Terrestrial > Soil > Unclassified ... | reverse complement strand
TCTCACCGCCCTGCTTTGTAGAAACCATATTTTTCTAACTACCGGACAGGTTTAACAAAATGATAACCGGCTGCTCCAACCTTTTGTCGCATATGCAACAAAAGGTTGTAGGCCTTACCAGAGTTAAGGGACGTCCGACGGTCTGTCGTTCTTTTGGAGCAATTCTACAAGGCATCAGCCCCTCTGCGTTTATCTGCTTTGCCGCTTTGTTGACGCTCCGGATATTTTGCTCTAGATTTTTTCGATGCTCTCCGCCGGACGCTCGCCCCTTTCTTCCCGGTGGCCCGTCCTCGCAATCTGTATCGTCGCTACCATCGTCGGCATTGGCTTGCAGGTCCTGCGCCTGCTCCACGCCGGCGGTTTGTGGCGCGACGAAGCGGGCGGAGTGGCGTTGAGCACATTGCCCGGAATCGGCGAGGTCTGGCAGATGCTGACGCACGATTCTTTTCCAATAGCATTTCCCGCAGTTATCCATTTCTGGACGCTTTGCTTCGGGGACAGTGACCTGGGATTTCGAATCCTCGGATTTCTTATTGATTCGAGCGTGCTGGTCGCGTTGTGGTGGAATGCGCGGCTGATGGGATACCATCTGCCGGTCATCTCCCTCAGCCTGTTGGCCGGGAACTTCATGTTCATTGTCTGGGGCAGCGAAATGCGGGCCTACGGATGCGCCGCGCTGTTCACCATCCTGACATTCGGGCTGGTCTGGAAATTCGTGGTGGAACGGGGACGTCTTTCATTCTTTTTAGCGATGGTTACGGCCGTCCTGAGCGCACAATCGCTTTATCAAGATGCGTTTTTAATCCTGGCCATCTGCATCGCGGGAAGCGTCGTGTGTGCGCAACGGGGTGAATGGAAAATGGCGGCGCGAACCCTGTGCGTTGGATTGCCGGCCGCCATCTCACTGATCCCGTATGTTCCGAAGCTCATCGAGGCGCAACAATTGTTTGTGCTCACAAAGATGGGGTTCAACGCGGCCCGCGAATGGGGGATTTTTAACGCTGCCCTGACATTTCCGGTTTACCCGCTCCGATGGCTTTGGTTTGGATTGGCGTTGCTTGCCGTTCTGACGAGCATCGTCGCCTGGCGAAAATTATCCCGCACTCCTCCGGTTTCTTCAGCGGATCTGCCCGTGTTTGCAGGCGTTACCCTGGTGTTGGGAACCGTCGGCTTTTTTGTTTTCCGCGCCTTGACCCAAATGCCTCCACAACCGTGGTATTATGTTTCGCTCGCAACCCTCGCCGCGCCCGCCATGGACGCCATTTTAGCGGGCTATTGCCGGCGGCTGCCCAAAACCACCGCGGCGCTGCTCGCTGTCCTCGGCATCGCCTTGCCCATGCCGATGGTCGTCCGTTATTTGAAATGTCCCCAGACCAATATCGACCGCATCGCGGATGAATTGCGGACACGGGCCGCCCCCGAAGATTACATCGTGGTACGCCACTGGTATTGTGGCCTCAGTTTTCAGCGATACTATCACGGACAGACCCCGTGGACCACGCTGCCACCCATGGAAGACCTTCGCTTTCACCGGCTCGACCAAATCATGGATCGGTATCTCGATGGTTCGTTGTTAACCAATGTCCTGGCCGCGGCAGGGCGGACGTTGTCTTCCGGACACAGTGTTTGGATTATCGACGACGCCCGGGTGGCGCGCCCGCAATTCCGGGGATTGCAATTGCCCGAAAGAAATACTTTCAACGGCGAGCACCCGGTCGACTTTTCCACCTACGATTTATGTCAAGGTATCTGGGAGCAAAGATTGGAGCAATTGATCAGGGGTCCCGGCGTTACGGTCACCTGCGTTCTCCCGCGAGCCGACGTGGCCAATACGACTTATGAAAGTGAAAACCTGTCGCTGAATAAAGCCTTCATCCCGCGGGATGAGTCGGCCCCTGCGCCGGGTGGTCAACCTTGAGACCAAGAAGTTTCTCAACAGCCACGCGCACTTCATCGGACGTGGCCGTCGGCGGCAACGGCTTCCCATACCGGACGGCGACGTGATAGGGAAATTGTTTCGGCCATTTCCAGAAGAACTTGCCGCCTTCGAAACTGAAGATGCTGCCCCAAACGCCGACCAGCGCGATAGGAACGATCGGGGCATCGGTCCCTTTCATGATGCGTTCGAAACCGCGATGAAATTCTTCGAGGTTGCCGGTGCGGGTGAGATGTCCTTCGGCGAAGATGCAGACGGCATCGCCTTCCCGGATCGCGGCGCCGGCGACGCGCATGGATTCGATCATTTCGCGCGGGCCCTGGTCGGAGGCGATGGGAATGATGCCGAGGATTTTGGTAAACGGTTTGACCCACCAGAGGTTGTAATAATCGCGGTGCATGATGAACCGGATCCGCCGATCGGTGGACGCCATCAGCAGCGGCGCATCGACGTAAGAGACGTGGTTGGAGACGAACAACGCGCCGCCGCGTTCGGGAATATGATCACGGCCCTCCACCTTGATGCGGTAGATTGTTTTTGTGGCCATCCATAGCAGCAATCGGATGAGGGAATCGGGAACCAATTGGACGCAATAAATCGTTCCCAGGAGCGATAAGATGGCGCCGAGGAGGAAGATCTGCGGCGGCGGGCGATGCCAGTGGACCGTGAGCAGGGAGTAAACGGCGGAAGCGAGCAGGATGCCGATCCAGCTTAACAAGGTGGCGGTGGCGATGACCTTGCCTTTATCGCGCGGGTCGGGTCGGTGTTGGATGATGGCGTTGACGGGGACGCTGTAAAATCCCGCGGAAAAGCCGAGAAAGCCAAGGTTCCATGCGAATGCGGCGGGGCTGAGACCGGCGCGCGACAGCAGCGCGGCGAAAGTCGTCAGGCCGACCATGCCGAGCGGCACGAGGCCGTATTCGATTTTGTTGCCGGAAAGGAATCCCGCCACGAGGCTCCCGGCGCCGACCCCAAGCAACAGCGCTGCCTGTAATTCCCCGCTTTGTTTGTCGTCGAAATGAAACACATCCTTGCCGTAGAACAGGATGGTGAGTTGGAGCAAAGCGGCCAGGAACCATAAGAAAGTATTGCCGATCACACCGAGAAACAGCACGCGGTCGCGACGGACGAATTTGAGCTGGGTGAAAAATTCACCGAGGAAGTTGGCGCGAAATGTTTTCGTCGGGTTGGCCGGCGGCAATCGCTGGATCCCCAGGCAGAACGAAAGTCCGAAGACAGCCAGTCCCATGAGGATCAAGCCCGAATACGCCTGCGCCCGGCCGAAGCCGTCGGAAAGGACGCCGGCGAAATAGGTGCCCGTGATGATGGCGCTGAAGGTTCCCAGGCCAAAGATACCGTTGCCCCACGACAATTTTTTCTCCGGCAACAATTCCGGCAACATGCCGTATTTGGTCGGTCCAAAAATCGCGCTATGCGTGCTCATCAGGAAAATGGCGACCAGCAGCAACGGGATGTGGTTGAGCCAGAGGCCGAGAGTGGCGACGGCCATGATGCCGATTTCGGCGCATTTGACGGCGATGGCGACATTGCGTTTGCTGAAGCGGTCGGCGAAGAATCCGCCGGTCATCGAGAACAGCACGAACGGCAGCGCAAAGACCACACTCACCAGCGGCACATAACTGTCGCGTTGCGACTGCGGCAATCCAAGGCCGAGGATCAGGACAGCGACGAGGAACTTGAGGACGTTATCGCTGAATGCATTTTGAAATTCGACGACGAACATCAGCCAGAAACTTCGGAGATCGGAAGCCGGAGGACGGAGGACAGAAGTCGGAGGTCCGACCTCAGGCTTCCGGTCTCTGGCGTCTGTGTTCTGTTCGCCGTCCTCTGGCATGACGCGCCCAAAGCTAATGAACGGAAGCCTCGGAGGGAATCAAAACCGGAGGGAGGACAGATGGCAGATGTCAGAAGGCGGAGAACAGACCCAAAACGACAAAGACCAAATCTGCTTCCGACCTCCGACCTCCGGCCTCTGCCATCTGTCCTCTGCCTTCGGTTATTGCACCTTGGCCGACGTATGCGCGGCCATCCATTGCCAGTCTTTTTCGTCTTCCGCCGTGAAAATATCGCCGCGTGATTTCTGGTCTTTGTAGAACCATTGATGTGTTTCGGAGTGACCGTCGGCGAAAGCAAATCCGCAGCCTTTGTTATGATAGGTGCCGGGCACGTCGCGCCAGGTTTCATTTTCCATGTCGAACGCGAACGCAGCGTCGTTCAATCCTTGAGCGTCTTCGTCCACCAATACCCAGGTCATGGACGGACCGGGTGCGCCGTTGTCGCTCAATTTACCGAAGGTGCGCCAGGGTTGGTTGCGGAGGTGGTGATGGGTGCCGTCGAGCCACGGTCCATTGACGGCAAAGGTCGGTTTGCCGCTGTGCGGATTGCCCTGGTCGAAGCCGGGGTCAATGGTGCCGACGGCCTGGCTCATGGAAAACGTGCGCGCGGCCGGCACGTTTTTGCCAAACCAGGTTGCGTTGGTTCCCTGATATGTGCCTTCGCGCTTATCGGCGGGACATTTAAAAACAGAAGGATTGCCGCTGAGGTAACGGACCAGCAGCGACATGTCGGGATTCAGCAGGACGTCCGAGTTGAACTCATTGGATTGTCCGATGCCGGCGAATCCGGGACACCAGTTGAAACCGGCCACCGTGTTACCGTCGTCGGGATTGGGTGGATAAAAATCGTTGTTGTCCCCGCCGTACATGTGAATGGCCAGCATGAGTTGTTTGCCGTTATTGAGGCACAGGGCGCCCTGGGCGCGTTGTTTGGCCCGGGATAACACGGGAAACAGCATCGACGCCAGAATGCCGATGATAGCAATGACGACGAGCAGTTCGATCAGGGTAAAGCCGCGTTTCATGTCTGCTTCTCTTTTAACAGTTTGCCCGGCAAAACGGTGCGGTAAAAATCAATTTCGCACCTTATATCCGTCTAATAGATGCCCGCCGCCGGGTCAAAGGTGACAACAAATCTGCTTTTACTGCATTCGCTTTATCGCCGGCCTCAATTGAAATCGCGGTTTCCTTAATTCTGGATTCCCGCTTCCGGCCTCTGTATTCTGGGCCGGTTGAACATTCCCGACCATCGCAAGGCGATCGATAAACTGGACGAGCAAATCGTCCGGCTTTTGTGCGATCGCACGCGCCATGTCCTGGCCATCGGCGAGATCAAACGCAAGGCCGGCGAAGAAATTTACGCGCCCCATCGCGAACGCGCCGTCCTGGATCGCGTCGCCAAACTGAATCCGGGGCCGATCACCGACGGTCAGATCCGCGCCATTTACCGTGAGATTATGTCCAGCGCGCTGGCGCTCGAGAAGACCATGAGCATCGCCTATCTGGGACCCGAGGCCACCTTTACGCACCAGGCATCGATCCGGCGATTTGGTTCCAGCCTGAAGTATGTCGCGCAGAAAACCATTGCTGACGTTTTCACCGAGGTCAGCAAAGGCCGCGCCGATTACGGCGTCGTGCCCGTTGAGAATTCCACCGAAGGGGTCGTCACCCACACGCTCGACATGTTCGTGGACAGCGACCTGAAGATTGTTTCGCAGATTGTGTTGCCGATCCAATACTGCCTGGCCGGCAACGGCGGCAGTTTGCGCGCGATCAAGCGCCTGCATATCCATCCCCAGGCGCTCGGCCAATGCCGTCGCTGGGTCCAGCAAAACCTTCCGCACGTCGAAATCCTGGAGGCATCCTCGAACGCGCGTTCGGCGGAACTGGCTTCCAAGGACAAGGAAGCAGCGGCGGTGACCGGCTTTTTGGCGGCGGAAAAATACGGCCTGCAAATCCTCGAACAGGACATCCAGGACAACGCGGCCAACGCGACCCGGTTCCTGGTGCTCGGACGCCAATGCAGTCCGCCGACGGGTGCCGACCGGACGAGCCTCATGGTCAGTGTGACCGACAAAGTTGGCGCCCTGCACGAAGCGCTGGCCGCTTTTCGCCGCAGCAAGATCAACCTCACAAAAATCGAATCACGTCCGAGCAAGCGCAAGGCGTGGGAATATTTCTTCTTCATCGACTGCGACGGCCATGCCCAGGACAAAAAGGTGGCCAAAGCGATCGAACACCTGGGTGAGCACTGCAACTTCGTGAAGGTCCTAGGCTCGTATCCGAACGCGGAGTAGGAGCGCGGGCGCCTCGCCCGCAAGTCAGGCATTCCAACCTTCGCGGGATAGGAAAATCCCGCAACCCGCAGACAGGAAAGTCTGCGCTACTTCACGGCGCCGCATTCAGCTTCAGCACGTAACAATTCGTCTTGTCGAAATAAGCCGTCCAGACGGCGTGGGTTTTGGGATCCACGGTCAGGGTCTTGCCGGTACCGAGGGTCTGGACATTGGCGAACAACGTGGCGCCGTCGGTGGTTTCCTGCACGACGGAGATGATGCCGCCGCCGCAACCGCAGTAAATTCGTTTGTTGCCGGGATCGAACACGATTTGGTCCGTTCCCTTGGCGATGTCGACCGTCGTGATTTGTTTCCCGCTGGTGGCATCCAGGACGATGAGCCTGCCGTTGTTGCCGGCGCTGAACAGACGCTGGGTTTTTGGATCGATGGCCAGGCCATGCGGCCGCGCGGCCGGTGCCAGGGGCCAGCTTGCCGTCACGGAATTATCCGTCGGATCGATTACTTTCACCGACACATCGGAAACGATATTTTGGAATATTCGTTTGCTCTCGGGATCGTAGACGATGGCTTCCGGCGTTTCGGGGATCGGAATGCTCGCAATGATCTTTTCTGTTTTTGTGTCGATGACCCAGACGTTGGTGCCGTGGTCGAAGTCGACGTACAGGCAATGGTTCGCCGGGTTGAAGAGAATGTCATCGGCATCACCGGGAAGTTTGATCTCGCCGGTTTTTTCCAGGGTTTTGCTGTCGATGACGGCGACGGTTTGGTCGGCGCTGGTGCTGACATAATATTTTCCGCCTTCGACATCGACCGCTTCGCCCTGCGCTTTGCCGCTGGCGACATGTTTGACGAGGTTGCCGGTGTCCAGGTCGAAAACGTCGAGTGAATTGTTGCCGGTATGGGCGGCGAGGAGGCGGCGTTGGGCGGGGTCGACGTCAAGAAAGTCAAAACTGCCGGTCGAATTCGGGACAAGGACCGGCGGTTCCGCGATCAACGGTTCAATGCGTTCCGGGCTGGATGGAGTGGAAACGCGGGTGAGATCCCAGTTTGTATTGTAGGTCTTGCCGGACCTGGCGCAGACCCAAAGGAAACCGAGTTCCTGGTTGGTAGTGGAAATATTTGAAAGGATGCCGTTGGCCCAGTCCCTGACCGGGTCTTTCAACTTCCACCAGCCGTTCGTGTTGGTGCCGTTCATGGCATCTTCATCGGCCGGGTACCCAACCTGGAACGCGCAGGCAACCGGCGCAAAATGGTTCGCCCAACTCGCGAACCCCTTGTTGAGATCATCGATCGGGGCTTCCGAACTGGTGTCGATGAAGATTAAATCGCCTTTGCCGCGATATTTCGGGGGCATGTAATTTTGTTCCCAATGTTTCAGGGCGAGCCGATATACCGGGTTATAGGATTTGATTTTTTCATCCCAAATTTTGGCCAGGTCGTCGGCGGCCGGCTTGTAATATTCGAGATCGACGCACAATCCCCTGACGCACTTGTGTTGCTGGTACTTTTTGAGCAATTCGTCGATGGCTGACGGAACGTCGTCGGTTTTTCTGGGATAGATTTCGATAAAAACATCCACGCCGCGATCATCCATCCGCAAAAAGATTTGTTCGGTCACCTCGGGGGTAATCGGAATGGCGCCGGGAAATTTACCGACCGCCAGGGTGGCCCAGGGATGTGATGCGGAAAATCGTTGGTTGATATTGGCGATGACGTGTTCGACTTCATCGGCGTTGGTCGGGGTGAGGAACGTGCCGATTTTAGTGCTCAGCTTGATGGTGCCATCGCCGGCGCTGGCCTTGGCGGGGATGCGGGCGCCGGTCCATTTGAAGTCGGCCGCCAAACCGGTAAGGGCGGTCGACAAGACGAGAGCGGCGATAATCCTCATGGCGTAGACGGATTCTAATGGATGTGGCGGAGGGCGCGAGCGGAAACTGTGCCTTTCAAAGTTGAACTTGTTCCCGCCGGGCGACGGATTATCTTTGTCCGGATTGAAAGGAATTTTACATAGATTGTTACCGATATTTTTTATCGGGGTACTGGCGATTTCGCGGATACCCGGATTGTTGCCGTTGGATTTCAGCGCCGTGTATGCGTTTGTGTTCTGTGCGGGGGTTTATTTCCGCGGTTCAATGGCATGGTGGCTGCCGCTTGGAACGCTGGTGGCGACCGATGTGGCGCTTTACCTTCTCTGGTACGGACCGATCTACGAGGTCCCCTTCAGCCATTTCCTGCAAAACATGTGGACGAATTACCTCGTTTACGTGCTGATGATCCTGATCGGCCGGCAATTTGGCGCCCGGGCCTCTTTCGTGAAACTGCTTTCGGGCAGTTTATTGGGAGCCATCATTTTTTATCTGATCGGCAACACCTGGGCATGGATCGAACTCCCGGCCTATGCCAAGACCTTTGCCGGCTGGATCCAGGCGCTGTGGAGCGGCTTGCCCGGCTTGCCTCCGTCGTGGATGTTTTTCCGCAACACGCTTTTCAGCGCCGGGCTGTTCACAGCTTTATTCGTCGGCGCCGAAAAGCTGGCATCCGCTTTGGCCGAATCGCCCGCCGATAAAAAGGCCGGGGCGACCGAAGCGGAAGGCCAATCGGAAGCAGAGCCCGAAGAAGCCGGCGCCTGATCAATGCCATTGGCGCATGAGATAATCGCTCATCGTCAGCGTAAATTGGATCGCCAGCCAAAAAAATCCGGCCGCCGCGAAAACCCGGACCACTTTCGTGCTGTAACGGATCTCCATGAAATAAAACAGCACCAACCCTGTCTGCACAAACGCCAGCGCGACAATGAGGGGCGTGTTGGCCCATCCCAGCTTCAAATAGGCACTGCCGAGGATCGTAAAGTGCAGGATGACCAGGACAATCCATGTGACGGCGTAGGCTTTTTTTGAAGGCGTTTTCATGCGTGTCGTTGGATGAGATACAAAAGCGGATAAAGAAAAAGCCAGATGATATCAACGAAATGCCAGTAGAGGCCGGCTAATTCCAGGGGAGTATGGTATCGACTGCAAAATTTTCCTTTTCGCGCCGGCCCGGCCAACAGCGACAGGATGCCGATACCAATCGAAAGATGAACGGCGTGCAAACCGGTCATGGTCCAGTACAACCAGAAGAAGATTTGTCCGTGTAAAGGGATTGCCGGGTTGAATGCTGGACCGGGAACGAGATGGTCAGTGATGTCCTTATGGTATTCGAACCCTTTCACCACCAGGAAGGCCGTTCCCAACGCGATGGTGGCGAGCAGCCAGCGGACGATGGAACGATGATAATTTTCCTTGGCCGCATGGACGGCGAGAGCCATGGTAAAACTGCTGGTCAGGATGATGATGGAATTGACGGTCCCAAACACCAGGTCGGTATGCCGGCTGGCGGCGGCGAAATCGGCGAAATAAAAATGGCGATAAACATCATAGGCCAGGAATAGCCCACCAAAAAACAGGATCTCCGTGGCCAAAAACGTCCACATGCCCAGCCGCGCCGTCTCGTGTTGTTGAGCGGCGTCATCGAATTGTTCGGCGACGATGGAGGATTCGTCAGGCATGAGTGGGTTCCCCTTTGTCATCGAGTGGCGGATAATCGTATGGATCGTCCTTCACGATCGGAGTTTCGTGGAAATTATGTTTTGGCGGCGGTGACGGCGTTTTCCATTCCAGTCCGGTGGCGTTCCAGGGATTTGCGGGCGCCGGCCTGCCATAGCGCAGCGACCAGATGAAGTAGATCAACGGCAACAAATAACCGACGGCCAGGATACTGGCGCCGGCCGTGGAAAGAACATTGTAGACCTGGAAATCGGGCGCGTATTCGTGCACGCGGCGCGGCATCCCGAGGTAACCGAGGACGAATTGCGGGAAAAAGGTCAGGTTGAATCCGATGAACAGGATCAACGCGGCCAATTGCCCGAGTTTTTCCGGGTACATCCGGCCCGTCATTTTCGGCCACCAATAATGCAATCCGCCCATGAACGCCGTGACCATGCCTCCGACCATGATGTAATGGAAATGCGCGACGACAAAATAAGTCCCATGGACATGCACATCCACGG
>Ga0134124_10005544_pt1 | contig 10137 bp, 8 predicted proteins | sample KB304_FD_96880 | JGI IMG/M metagenome (GOLD analysis project Ga0134124, IMG submission 96880) | Terrestrial soil microbial communities without Nitrogen fertilizer from Kellogg Biological Station, Michigan, USA - KB3-0-4 | ecosystem: Environmental > Terrestrial > Soil > Unclassified ... | reverse complement strand
GACGCCGTTCATTACGCTGTCTTCCATCTCGTTTGTCCTGGGCGCGGCTTTCGCTTACTACGTGATTTTTCCGCCCGCCGCGAAATACCTGCTCGGCCTGGGAAGCGACTTTCGCCTCCTATTAAAGGCCAACGACTACTTCGACTTCATCATTCTCATCATGCTGGGAATGGGTGTCGTGTTCCAGATGCCCGCAATAACTTACGTTTTGGCCCGAATTGGACTCGTCACCGCCGGTTTCTTGCTCAAGATCTGGAAGACTGCACTGATCGTTATCCTGATTGCGGCCGCCGTCTTATCTCCGACCTCGGACATCGCAAACATGATGCTTTTTGCGGCTCCGATGATGGTTCTTTACCTGATTTCCATCTTCGTAGCCTGGATCTTTAATAAGCCTCGAACAACGTCGTAAACGCTGCATTTTGCGGCGTTTTCAGGCAACGAGCCCACTGGCCGTGGCATCTTGACTGTGTTCTCAGCGGGATCTTAGAATCCAGAGTCTTCAAACGGGTAACCGGCAGCAGTCCGTAACGCACGAATTCGTACGCCATCATCAGGAGTTTTCTAAATGTCTTACCGGAAAGTCGCTCTTCGTCTGGCCCTCGTTTTTAGTCTCTTCGTCAGTGCCAGCCCGCGGGTGCTCACGCAAGATCAGCAAGACCCGAGCACCAAGCCTCGAAACGTAAAGCCCGAACTGAAAAAAGCCTACAAAGACTGGCTCGATAAAGACGTCACTTACATCATTACCGACGAGGAACGGAAAGCATTCAAGAAATTGGCGACTGACGATGAGCGCGAACGCTTCATCGAGGAATTCTGGCGTCGACGTGATCCGGATCCAGACACGGACGAAAACGAGTTTAAGGAAGAGTATTACGAGCGCATCGCTTACGCGAACGAACACTTCGCATCCGGTATCCCGGGATGGAAAACGGATCGCGGTCGCATCTGGATCATGTACGGTAAGCCTGACGGGCGAGAAACACACCCGATGGGCGGCTCCTACGAGCGTCCTTCGTGGGAAGGCGGTGGCTCAACCACAACCTACCCATTTGAAACCTGGTTCTATCGCTACATCGCCGGTGTTGGTTCGGGAATCGAAATCGAGTTTGTTGACCCAACAGGCAGCGGCGAGTATCGCATCGCGAGGAATCCCAACGAAAAAGACGCGCTGTTAATGATCCCGGGCGCCGGGCTTACGCTTTCCGAACAACTCGGACTGTCTGACAAAGGAGATCGCATCAGTGGTGTCGGCGGTATCGGAAACCAACAATATCAACGCGAACAGGACAGCCCCTTCTCGCGGTTGCAGTTGCTGGCCGATCTAAACAGACCACCACAAGTTAAATTCAACGATCTCGCCACCGCGGTGAACACCGGCGTCGTCGAAGAGAACCCCCTCAACTTCGATCTGAGAATCGACTTCTTCCGCCAGTCGGACGAGCGAGTGATCACCGCATTCACAATTCAAGCTGACAACAAGGATCTTGTTTTCTCGGATAGCGGCGGACTGCAACAAGCCCGCATCAACATCTTCGCGCGCATCACTTCGGTAGCTGGCCGTCGCGCAGGCATCTTCGAGGATCCTGTGATCACTACCGCGACCGCCGAAGAGCTGAGCGAAGCGAGAGACAGAAAATCCGCTTACCAGAAAGCTGTGCCACTGGCTCCAGGCACTTACAAAGTCGACGTGATCGTTCGTGATGTGACTTCAGGTGCAACTGGTCTGAAGCAGATGGGCTTCACCGTACCGAAGTACGATAACCAGAAACTTTCAACTTCGACAATGATTCTCGCCGCGAAACTCGAGGCGCTGAACGATCAACCCGCGGTGGGCCAATTTGTGATCGGCACGACCAAAGTGATACCCAATGTCGCTCGCGTCTATCGTCGCGGCCAACCGGTTGGTGTGTACCTGCAGGTTTACAATGCCGGCATCGATCAAACTACGCTGCGTCCGTCAGTCGACGTCGAATACGCCTTAATCAAAGATGGCAAAGAGTTGGGCAAACAGGCTGAAGACTGGCGCGGTCTGAGCGATTCAGGTCAACGGCTGACACTTGCTCGCTTGATCGACACGCGTAACCTGCCCGCCGGTGAATACGAAGTCGCAATTCGCATTCGCGATCGTGTTACCGGACAGGCGCTGTCGCCGTCGCAAACATTTACCGTCACGCAATAATCCGAAGCTGTCTTTTCTTTCAAACGTCGTCTCCCCGCCATGGTCCTATCCCGGCTGATTTCCGTCAGCCGGTTTTTGACTGCACTGAAAAGGAGCGACGCATGCCCGTCTCATCGACTCGCCGGCTCATCACGGTTCTTCTGCTCGTTTCGTTTGCAAGCTTTTCAGTTCTCGCACAAGACACCAAACGCACTCCCGACGAAAAACCGCGCAAGATAAAGCAAGAACCCAAGAAAGCGTACGTCGAATGGCTTAAGGATCACGACCTGATCCTTACCAAAGCAGAGCGCGACGCCTGGGATAAACTGGGCACAGATGACGAGCGCGATAAGTTCATCGAGGAATTCTGGCGTGTGCGCGATCCCGATCCGGATACGGACGAAAACGAGTACAAGGAACAGTTCTACGAACGCGTCGCTTACGCCAACGCTCACTTCACCTCAGGCAAAGCAGGTCGACTCAGCGATCGCGGCAGGATTTACATCAAGTTTGGAAAGCCTGATGAGATCGAATCACACCCGGCCGGCGGGTCTTACGATCGGCCGTCGTGGGAGGGCGGTGGAAGTACTACCACCTATCCTTTCGAAAAATGGTTCTATCGTCACATCCCAAACGTCAGAAGCGGCATCGAGCTCGAATTCGTTGATCCAACCGGATCCGGCGAGTTTCGACTGGCTCGAAACCCTGACGAGAAGGATGCATTGCTCCACGTCGGAGGTGGGCCCACGTTCGCAGAGCTCAGCGGAATGGAGACTCGCGCCCAGCGAATCGCAGATTCGGGTGGCTTCGGTCGCTCAAATTACCAGCGCGCACAGGATTCACCGTTTGAAGTGATGAACCTCATCGTCGACATGGACCGCGATCTACCCGTGAATCGAAGCTACGTTGGAACTGCGACTGACACGCCCATCGCCGACGACAGTGCGATCAATTTTGAGACTCAGTTCAACTTCTTCCGTCACTCCGACAACCGGGTGCTCGCGCTGCTCACCGTGCAAACGGAAAACGACGATCTTCAATTCACTAACAGCGGTGGACTCGAAACTGCGCGAGTGAATATTTTCGGGAAAGTCATTTCAGTCGCCAATCGTCGCGTCGGCAACTTCGAAGACTCTGTAACTACCACCGCAACGTCCGAAGAGCTCAGCACAACGCGCAAGCGAAAGAGCGCTTACGCAAAAGGACTGGTGCTAGATTCCGGACGCTATCGTGTGGATGTGATCGTCCGCGACATCCAATCAGGATCTTACGGAGTGAAGCACGTCGGGTTTGTGGTTCCGGAGTTTCCTCCCGATCGTCTTTCGACGTCGAGCATTGTTCTCGCAGCGAAACTCGAGCACATGGAACGCGGTGCTGCGGTTGGTCCATTCACCATCGGAACGACGAAGGTGATCCCAAACCTCGCGGCTGTTTACCGTCGCGGCGACCCTGTTGGCGTGTATCTACAGATCTACAACGCCGCGATAGATCAAACCACGCTCCGTCCAGCCGCGGACGCAGAGTATGTGTTACTGAAAAACGGCAAGGAGTTGTACAAGCACCTCGAAGACTGGCGCGAGATCAACGATGCGGGCCAGCGTTTGACGCTCGCGCGTTTGATCGACAGTCGCACGTTGGAACCCGGTGAGTATCAGATTCAAATTCGGATACGCGATCACGTTACGGGCCAAACGACAACGCCATCTGCGACGTTCACAATCGTGCCGTAGGTAGTGCTGCTTCCGTTAACGACTCGCGAATAAACTGTTCAACTTGAGTCAGGTACGGTTCGCCGACAGTTCCAAAAACATTGTGACCCGCGCCGCGAAAGATCAGTAACTTCTTCGGCTCGTTTGCCGAAGCAAAAAGCATTTTCGACTCGGTCGTTGGAATCGTCAGATCCGGATCGCCGTGAACGATCAGAACCGGCGATTTCACACTCGCCAGCTTGCGCGCCGATTCGAAACGGTTCTTACCCAGGAAATGCAGCCATCGCGGTAACCACGGCAATGCACTCAACGCAACCGAACTTGCAGAGCTGACTCCCGACTCCAAAACTACCGCGCCAAAAACTCCTCGAGAAGCCACGTCTGTACCCGAACATCGACGAATACTACGCGGGTTTAAGATTCTACGTTTCATCGCAATACTGTAGGGGCGGCACTCCGTGGCCGCCCCTGGAATACCACGAAACGCAGGAACCCAACGAGGGGCGGCCACAGAGTGCCGCCCCTACAGTTCCAATTTAGTCCGGGCTGAATGCTAAGATTGACGACGCAATGGAAACGCCTGTCGAACTAACCGGCCTGAGTCAGCCGGAACTGATTTCTTTCGTCGAAACGCTCGGTGAACCGGCGTATCGCGGGCGCCAGCTTTTCGCGGCGCTCCAGCATCGACGTCTGCGCAGCTTCGACGAAATCAGCGATCTCCCGAAAGATCTGCGCGCTCGTTTGAACGAAATCGCGCGTCCGGCGACGCTTAAAATCGAATCTAAATACGAGTCCGCTGACGGTACGCGGCGCTACTTGATGAAGACTCACGACGGTCTGCCAGTTGAAACAGTTTTCATTCCTGAAGAACGCCGCGACACGATCTGCTTCTCATCGCAATCAGGCTGCCCGCTCCAGTGCACCTTCTGCCTGACGGCCCAACTCGGTTTGCTGCGTTCACTAACCGCCGGCGAGATCGTCGAGCAGATCGTGATCGCGCTCAACGACGCGTACGGAACCGGAGTCAAACCTCCAAGAGGCACAAACCTCGTCGCGATGGGCGCAGGCGAGCCTTTGCTCAATTTGGATTCGCTACTGAAAGCCTTGCGCGTGATGGCCGATCCGCAAGGTCTTCACATCGTTGCGAACCGCGTTACGGTTTCAACCGCAGGCGTGGTCCCACGCATTCTCGATCTGGCTAGGACCACCGATCGGCCGCACCTCGCGATCTCGCTGGCCGCGCCGACAGACGAGCTGCGCAACACGCTAATGCCAATCAACAAAAAATGGCCACTCGAAGAGTTGCTGGACGCCTGCAAAGTTTTCGAGAAAACTCTGAAGCCAGGCGAGCGCCTCACTTTTGAATACGTGATGCTCGACGGTGTAAACGATTCAGACGAGCAGGCCCGGCAGCTTGCAAATCTGCTCAATCGACACGGCATCAGATCGAAAGTGAACTTGATTCCGCACAACCCTGCCGATCCGCTGCCGTATCAACCGTCGTCCGCCGAAACGGTGGAACGGTTCAAGAACATTTTGGAATCAAAAGGAATCCACACATACGTGCGCCGCCCGCGTGGGCGCGACATTTTTGCGGCGTGCGGGCAACTGGCAGCGCGCCAGAACACACTTAGTAATCTGACTTCAATCGGAGCTAACAACTGAATGCTTAAAACACTTCGCCTACTTCCCCTGATCCTTTTCCTGCTGGCGCCGGCTGCGTTTTATTCAAACCCGGCTCCGCAATCTTCATCTGACGTAAACGTCAGCGGTTCGCTAGCTCCCGACAAAGTGAAAAAAGGTCGTGTTGTTCGCGCGAGTGTCGTGATGGACATTCCCGCCGGGCTGCACGTGCAATCAAACAAACCTTTCGACAAGTTCCTGATCGCAACAAAGCTCGACGTCGAGACGCCGTCGGGAATGACAGCTGGACCTATCTCGTACCCACGCGCGTTGACGCGAAATCTGAAGTTTTCGAAAGGAGCCGTTGCAGTCTACGAAGGCAAAGCTGTGATGCGGTTCAACGTGACTGTTCCCGCGAACTATTCCGGAGGCTCTGGTGAGATTAAAGGCAAATTGAGGTTCCAGGCTTGCAACGATGAGTCGTGTTTTCCGCCAGTGACGCGCGAAGTAAAAATGTGGCTCAACGTGGAATAGAATCGTGCTAATCCTGATAATCATGTTAATCCTGTGAAGCTAACTTTGGCACAAACGACCGTTTTTACAGGATTACAGGACTAGTAATCACTTACCCGATGTGCCAAAGCTACCTGTGCCCCACAACTGCCACTAACATTCCAACCTTTCCGTGCACGCTCTTTTCTTTTCGATAAGAGAAGAAAAGATCTGTGCTGCACATCGTGCAGATCGGCGCAGTGTGAATTCGCTCCGGAATCACTCCCGCTGACTGCAACTGATCCCGATTCGCTTTCAACAGGTCCACCGTCGCGTGACCGGGTCGCGTGGTCCTGAACAGACTCGCGCCGCTGCCAAAGCGGCTGGTGAACGCGTCGATAACTTCGCTACCCACTTCATAACAACATGGTCCAGCGGCGGCGCCAATCGCGACGCGCAAGTTTTCCGGTCGCGCGTCGTATTCTCGTTTCAGTCGATCGACTGCAACCATCACAGCGGTCGCCAGCGTTCCTCGCCATCCCGCATGAACGGCTGCAAACGCGCGCGTCACTGGATCGCCAATCAAAATGGGAACGCAGTCTGCCGTCTTAACGCCCGCCAAAACGCCTTTTGCACGACTCACGATCACGTCGCAGTAGATCGTATCGCCTTGCTGGTTCTCAGCCGGTCGAGCATCGTCCACTGATTGCACCACGCGCACGTCAGCGCCGTGAACCTGCCAGCAGCCTGCAAAAACCCACTCGCCCGGAAAAAGCTTGAGAAAGCGACGACGATTCTCCAGAATGTTCTCCGCAGCGTCGTCATTGAAGCCCGCGAGGTTCAGAGCATTGGCAGGCATTTCGCTGACGCCGCCGCCACGGGTTGAAAAACCATTTACAAAACCATCTTCTTCAAGCGTAGCGCAGACAAGAGCACGTACGCCGTCGAGCTCGCGCCAGTAAAACCCGGCGTCGTACAGTTGATCGTCAGTCGTGATTGTTTCCATTGGCATAGACATTATCGAAGTCGCGCGAATTCGCGAAGTGCTCTTGCGCACGCCGCGATTTGCCGAGCGTGTTTTTACCAGCGCTGAGCGCAAGTACTGCGACGGTCGTGGCGTCGTCGCAGCACAGCATTATGCAGCGCGCTTTGCGGCAAAAGAAGCGGCGTTGAAAGCATTGCAAACAGGATGGCGCGGTGGAATCAGTTGGCAGGACGTGGAAATTGCCGCCCGTGAAAATGGGGCGCCTTATTTAATCTTCACCGGGCAAGTGCAGAAAATTTATGAACAGTTCGGGGCGACGGCGACTCACCTTTCGATCTCACACACGAGCGAACACGCGATCGCACAAGTCGTGCTCGAGCGCTGGTACCCTTAACGCATTTCGTTGACTAACGAGCGCCTTCCATTGCGGTCGACGTCAACTCTCGTCGATCGATAATTTCTTAACTCGAGCGACACCACGGTATCTTTTTTTTCGACCCTCCGCTCGCGCGCGATCATCTCCGTCGATGATTCACTCTCTTCAGCAAATGGACTTGTTTGGGCCGGCAAGTTTCCGTGCAGGTAACACTCGAGATTGGGTGACAATCGATCGGTTACAGCGATCAACTCGCGAACCGGACAAGTTACCGTCGAAAGCAACCCTGTCGCCGAATCGATCTCAACAAACTTTATTCCTTCCGGACATTCGAAATTCGAGCCACCCAAATCAGGTCGAACTGCAATCGCTTCGTTCATGAAATCAACCCAGGCAGGCAAAGCGGCTTCAGCGCCGGTCAAACCGAGCTGTGTGTTGTCGTCAAATCCAATCCACACCACGCAAACGAGATTCGGCGAGTAACCAATAAACCATCCATCGCGCGATGTTCCAGTCTTGCCGGCGATGGCAGTGCCGCGGACGGCGCCACGTGCCTTACGCGCAGTACCGCGCTCGATCACGCCGGAAAGCATGTTCGTGATCATGTACGCTGTCGTTGGGCTAACGACCTGGTCCACTGGCGGTTCGAGCGTGTGGGCCGCAGGTGGTTCACCAACACTCGTTATCGCTTTTGCTTCGACACGCTGTCCCGCATTCACGAAAGCAGCGTACGCAGCGGCGAGCTGGAGCGGCGTGGCTTCTTCGGTTCCAAGTGCGAGCGCGGGATAACGCTCCGGCTTCGGCAAACCGAAGCGTTGAGCCAGGTTTGCGATGCGTGCGAGCCCGGTTTGCAACGCGACATCGACTGTGACGACGTTGAGCGATTTGACGAGACCGGTACGCATCGTGACCTGGTCCATCGAGTAGCCGCCACCGTAGTTTGCCGGCCGGTAAGTCTTAGTACGGTCGTAAACAAACTCTTTCGGCGCATCCATAAACATGCGCACCGGCGACATTCCGTCTTCGAGAGCTGCCGCGTAAACGAACGGCTTGAAAGTCGAACCAGGTTGGCGGTTTGCGTCGGTGGCGCGATTGAGTTGCGACTCGGCGTAATTGCGTCCACCAACCATCGCCAGCACGTTGCCGGTGTGAGGATCGACAGCGACTAGCGCTGCCTGTGGTTTTGCGTCGGATTTGGCGTAAACAGTATCGAGCCGGTCCAACTGACGTTTCAACGCTTGTTCCGCGGCCTGCTGCAATTCCAAGTCGATCGTCGTGTAGATTCGTTCGGAATTGGAGTCTGCGAGCCTGTTCACATAATCCACAAAGTAAGGCGCTAACGAGTTGTCTGCATCAGATGCAGCCGAAACCGCTAGAGCTTCAGCGCTGGCGGTTGCGTATTGTTCCTGCGTGATCCATCCACTCTGCTGCATTGCCGCCAGAACAGTGTTTCGTCTCGATCGCGCGGCATCGCCGTGTCGCACAGGCGAGTAGCGCGCGGGGCTCTGAATCATTCCCGCCAGCGTGGCAGCTTCTGCAAGATTTATGTCGCGAAGTTCCTTGCCAAAGAAAACCCTCGCAGCTTCCTTCACACCACGCACGCCGGTTGCGCCACGCTGTCCCAGATAGATCTCGTTGCAATAGAGCGCAAAGATGTCGTTCTTCGTGAGACGCCGTTCCAACGCGATCGACAGCATCGCCTCAGCGTACTTTCGACGGAACGTTTTCTCCGGCGACAGGTACGTGTTCTTGACGAGCTGCTGAGTGATCGTGGAACCACCCTGGCCCAACTCCTCGTCGCTCACGTTTCGCCAGGCAGCGCGCATCAAACCACCAACGTCCACACCTGAATGTTCGAAGAAGCGTCGATCTTCGATTGCGAGGACCGCGTGCACCATCACGTCCGGGATGTCGTTGAAACTCAGAACCTCTCGCTTGCCACTCTTCGAAGACAAATCGTTCGACAGTATCTCCGGCTGCAACGCGAACGACTCGAGCGCGATGCCATCGCCGCGCAGTTCCGAAATCGCATCTCCAGCGAACAACACACTGACAACATCAGGCTGCTTGCGCCTCGACGGTCCAGGCTTGATGTCGACCTTCGATTCGCTAACCATAAAACTTCCGCTCCACACCTTGCTCGCGTTCGATTCAATGTAGCCGGCACGTCGCAGAGCGGTGACGAGTTTGTCGCGAGAGAGCCGCTGACCGGGCTGGAGTACACGCGGAGCTGCGTAAAGACCCGGTCTGCTCGTGAGATAACCGGACGCGAGTCGGGCGTCGATGATTTGTGAATAGTGAAGGTACGAGCGGATAAGTGCGTCGGCGGTAATGGCCGATGCAATTGTGAACAAAACCAAGCCCAGTCGAACGAAACGTCTGCGAAAAACGGTTCTTCGTCGATCAGGCACGCATGTAACCTCGATCATCATGGACAAACGTCCGAGATCCTTCAGTGCTTCAATTTGTTATGGATTGTATAAAGGAGTAATGGGGCGTGAATTCAAGAAGCGTTCTCTGACAGCATCCTGATTAATCATGGTAATCCTGTAAAACCAAGTCGTTCTCCGTGACAGCTGCCAATAGCGCTTGGATTCGGGGAATACTTTCACGCCCCGCTTCATAACCCGCGGCTATGAGCTCGTCAGCGCGTCCGACCTCGTCCCAGCGGATGTGTCCGACCTTCGGCGTAATCACCAGATCAGCCGACTCCAGTTGGTAATTCGACGCAGTTTTCTGAACCACCAGCATCGACTGAAACAACACGCCAATAATCGTACCGCCCGATACG
>Ga0134124_10005542_pt1 | contig 10141 bp, 10 predicted proteins | sample KB304_FD_96880 | JGI IMG/M metagenome (GOLD analysis project Ga0134124, IMG submission 96880) | Terrestrial soil microbial communities without Nitrogen fertilizer from Kellogg Biological Station, Michigan, USA - KB3-0-4 | ecosystem: Environmental > Terrestrial > Soil > Unclassified ... | reverse complement strand
TTGATTCGTCTCGCCTGTCAGGCACAGGCGCACGGCGCCGTCTCGATTGTGATTCCTCCGTGGAACGGACAGTTTGGAAAGTACCTGGCGGGGTTGAAGGCGGCGGAACAGGTGTCCAACATTCAGACGGAGGCCGAGACGCCGACTCAGGATGCACTGAACTGATCGATCATATTTTCCATTTGTCATCTGACGTTTCTCATTTCACATTTATCGACATCAGAGCGACCCGCAATGACAAATGAGAAATGAGAATTGAAAAATGGAAAATGAAGAAAGGCAAGCCATCCGCATCAACGGCGAGTCTGAATACTTCACCGCTTCTCCTCGTCGTCGGCGCTGCAATTCTGTGGAGCACCGGCGGCCTCTTCATCAAGGCCACTCAACTTTCCGCCTTTGAACTTTCTTTTGGCAGGTCTCTGCTCGCGGCGATCGTAATTGGTATCTTCACGCGCCGCGAAGGCTTTGGCATAAATCCGATCAGCGCGCTCACTTCCGTCCTGTACGCGGCGTTGCTGATGCTGTTTGTGCTTTCCACCAAACTGACGACCGCCGCCAATGCGATCTTTCTGCAATACACCGCGCCGGTTTACGTGTTGCTGCTCGAGCCGATCTTCTACAAGGAAAAGTTTCGCGCGCGGGACTTTGCGACCGTGGCCGCCTGTCTGGTGGGCATGTCGTTGTTCTTTGTGGGCAAGCTCCGTCCGCAGGACGTGAGCGGCAACCTGCTCGCGCTGGGTTCCGGAGTTTGTTTTGCGCTTTTCTTTCTGCTGCTGCGGCATTCCAAAGCGCGTAACGTTAACCGTGCTTCGTCGACCATCTACGGCAATCTCCTCGTGGTTGTTATCTGCGCGCCCGCCTTCTTTGGCGCCGCGCGGCGCGGCATCAGCCTCGCAGACTTTGGCAGCGTGGCTTACCTCGGCGTTGTGCAGATTGGATTTGCGTATTTGTTGTTTACTCTCGCGATGGCGCGCGGTGTGCGCTCGCTCGATGCCGGCATCATCGGCTATGTCGAGCCGGTCCTGAATCCGATTTGGGTGTTCTTTTTTCTCGGAGAGCGGCCCTCAGGATGGGCGATTGTCGGCGGCGTGATCATCATTGCTTCGGTCCTCGTTCATATGCTCAGGGATAACCGGGCCAAGCGACGCCTGGGTTTGAAGGTCTGACTCGCCACTCCGCTGAAAAACGATTCAATGACGCAACCATATTCGTCAGAGATCGAGGCGACATAGAAAGAGAACAATTCAGATCAAATCGTTAGCTTGCTTGTGCTCAACCGCAAGAGTACGATCTGCGCCACAAGAACCGATACTTCAGATTCATCGCAGACAGAGTCGGATAAGGCGACTTGCTGCGCACGCTCCTTCAATTGCCAGGCGATTGCCGGAGAGAGAGGAGAAGGCAAATGAGTGTTGCTAAAGTGTCTGAAATTACCGCGACTTCAGCCAAAAGCTTTGAAGACGCGATCCAGTCAGGAATTAGTCGAGCCACCAAGACGCTCGACAAAGTTCAAGGCGCATGGATTCAGGATCAGGAAGTTGGTGTCGATGACGACGGCAAGATTGTTGAGTACCGAGTTAGGATGAAAGTGACTTTCATCTTGAAAGACTGAGTTTGCCTGCCGTGCCGGAGCCGAGCTGTATCACCCCTGCCTCTCCGGCCCTACGCGAAACGAGATCACGTCGCAACTGTGAACGACCTGGTTTTCCGTCTATCAGTACGCGATATGTCTGAATTGTTTCGCTCACCCGTTTGTTCCAGCTATGAAGATTAGTTTTCAACGAAAAACCAGAAGGAGAACAACCATGAAGAATCACCTCGGAGTGAAGATCCTAGTCAGTCTGGTGTGTCTATCGATGGCGGTATTCGCGCTGGCCTGCAAAAAAGGGCCCGACGACGCTGCAATCACATCCGGTGTCAAAGCAAAGATCGCCGCCGATAGTCCGGCGCTGTCTAACGCGGTGACCGTTACCACAATGGAAGGCGTGGTTACGCTGACGGGCGCTGTGGACGCAGATGCGATCAAAGCCAAAGTCGAACAGGATGCCAGGAGCGTCGATGGCGTAAAGTCAGTTGTGAATAATCTGATCGTCAAACCGCCGATCGTTTTCTCAGAGGATACAACCATCAAGACCGCGGTGATGGCCAACCTGGCGGCGCACAATATCACGGGCGTGACCGCGACCGTGGTCAACGGCGAGGTAACTCTAACGGGCACGATCGCGAGAGCTAACCTGCAGGCCGCGATGATGGCCGCGAATGACGCCAAGCCAAAGAAGGTCATTAACCAAATGACCATTAAGTAGATGAGAAGTGCATCCGGTTTTGGTCATAAGATGAGAGGAGCAAATCATGGCATTAGCAGATAAGTATCAGTCGGTCGTAGATGCCGCTAATCAAGGCGGCGTCAGCCAGATGAACGTTCAGGAACAAGGTGGTGTCCTGTATATCACCGGAGTTGCGCCCAGCGAGGCTGCGAAACAGGCTGTCTGGGACGCGCGAACCGCTTTGGATCCGGACATGAGGGAAAGTGATCTGGTCTTGACGATTGCCGTTTCCGATGAGGGCTTTTACGAAGTCAAAAAGGGCGACAACATGACGCACATCGCCAGGGACAATGGCGTGTCGCTGCAAGCGCTCGAGGATGCAAACAAGGATGTCGTAAAGAATCCGGACCGCATCTTTCCCGGCCAGAAGCTGGTCATTCCGAAGTCGAGCTAGAAGGCAATAAATATCCTGGCAGGCCGTGCTGAAGTCTTCTGATTCAAGGCGCGGCCTGCCTTCACATTTTCCGGATCGATCGAGAAAAGGACCACAAATGAATGCAATAACGCAGATGATTACTCAGCAACTAGCCGGTTCGGCCGGCCGGCAAATTGCGACGCGGCTCGGTGTGAGCGAAAGCACTGCCAACATGGCGGTGCAGGTCGCCGTGCCGTTGGTGGTGGCGGCGCTGGCGCGCAATGCTGCCAAACCTGAAGGCTCGGAACAACTTCATCAGGCCATCGCCCAAGACCATGATGGGAGCATCCTCGATAACCTCTCAGGTTATTTGCAGAACCCTCAGCAGGGGAACGGGGCAGGCATTCTCGGCCATGTGCTGGGCGATCAGCGAGCCAGTGTTGAAAACAACGTGGCGCAAGCGACCGGCATGGACCAGAACTCAGCGGGGAGCCTGATGGAAATTGTTGCCCCATTGGTGATGGGTGCGATCGGAAAGACGCAACAGCAGAATGGTCTCGATCCTTCGGGGTTGGCTGGCTACCTTGGCCGGCAGCAACGGGAACAGGCGGCCGCGCCCGGCATCATGGGTATGGTGAGTTCAATGCTGGATTCAAACCAGGACGGAAGCGTGACTGACGACCTCGCGCGCATGGCCGGCGGCTTGTTCAATAAGTGATCTGCGAGCAGCGCGAATAGATCACACTCCTACAGCATCCACTCATTTCGGTTCTCGTAATACCGGGGCGAGCGATCGGGAAACCGTTTCTTGTATTCCTTGTATCGTTCGTGCCAGTAGTCGTACCGCCGATCGGATGATTTGAGTTTGCAATGAGGAATCGCGCGCAGGTGGTCTTCGATGCGGTGCATGTTGCGCGCATTGAAGCGCCAATCGTATCTGCCGAGATCATAGAGACTGGTCAATCCATAACCTTTAATGCGGCCGGTCATGTCGATATAAGGATCGAAGTAGCTCCAAATCAACTGACGTAAATTTCTAAACAGCGGTTTGCGTCCGTGCAAGCCGATGTCGCGCGAGCGCGCAATCGAACCCCACAAGCCGTCTTTCTGGAAGACAAAGATCACGTGGTCCAGCAAGTCGACCGATTCGATATCCATGAGCCGGGGCGGATAGCCGTGCTGTTCAAGGATCACCGCTGCGGCCACGGATGCTTCCAGACAGTGCGCCTGATTTCTCTTCACGACTTCGCGAAACGAACGCATCGTACCGCCGCCACGCTCCCAGTTGTACGGCATTGCGGTCAGCCACGCCTGCACCTTCGCGGGTGTGTTAAGCCGCTGGATTAGTGTCCATTCTTTGTGGGTAAAAGCTCTTTTTGGCGGCGGCCCATTCATCTGAAGAGCAATACCAGAAGCATTCAACAAAAGGCAAAGAGGTGGTGCTGGTTCAGTATGACCTGAACCGACTTCTCATTAGCACCGTGGCTTTAGCCCGGTGACTAGCAATTGGGGATAGGAAAGGGAAACCGTTTCAAACGGTTTCCGATTTGTATAGCACCAGGTACACCGCGCTAAAGCGACGGTGCTAATGAGACAGGACGGCAGGCGGAACCAGCTGCGAAGCAGCGGATGTAGTTAAGCCCAGGGCGAGTTTGCGAGGCTTGGGTCTACGAGCTCCTAAGGCGATCGAGCCCCGAAGGGGCGACAGCGAACAGCGGCCAACGGACGAATGCTCTGTCGCCGCTTCGCGGCTCCCAAAATCTTACTTAATCACTTACCCAAGGCTCGCAAAAAGCGTCGCCTTGGGCTTAACTACGCCCGCTGCTTCTCAGCTCGTTCAAGATTCACGTCTAGTGTCGGGTGGCCGTCGTAGCTCGAGTGAAAAGTGAAATCAGGACACCACCCACATCATGTCTAATGGCGGAAGCCGGCTCATGCGCGTATGATTCGCCGCAATAACCCGTTCAGGAGGATCTCGAATCATGCGTCGTAAATACATTTTCGCACTGGCCGTTCTCGCACTCGCGCTAATCCCCATCGCGAACTTTTCCCAAAACAATCAAACGGGCGGGCAAATGGAAAGCTCGCGCGCAGTTGAAGGGGGGGGAGTCTCAGTGCGCGGCTGGACCGGAAAGATTGATGCAAAAGAAGCGTCGGCGGGTATGACTCTCAACAGTGCGAAGTTCAATAAAGAAGGCGACGCATTTCACATCGTGACCGGGCCGGCGGTGACTTACTGGAATCCGGCCAACAAGGTGTCGGGCAACTACACTGTCAAAGCGACGTTTCGCGAACCGAAGTTCATGAGCCTCATGACGCACCCGCACCCTTATGGAATTGTGATTGCCGGCAACGATCTGGGAACGGACCAGCAGAGTTATCTGTATTGCGCCGCGTATGGTAACGGCAAGTTCATAGTGCGCGGCTTTGGTTCGGCGCCGTTTCAAATGAACGGGCGCGGCGAGGAAAATGCGGCAGTGAATAAAGCGAACCCGGGCGAACCCGTCACCCAGGAGATTGCCATGTCCGTTACCGGCGACAAGGTCACCTGCTCGATCAATAAGAAAGTCGTTGCGACTTATGACAAGTCCGAGCTGGTCACCAGCGGCAAACTAAAATCAACTAACGGTATGTACGGCATGCGCTTCGCGCATAACACGGAAGTCTTCGTGACGGGGTTCAAGGCGACGAAGCCTTAACGCCGCAGTTCCCAGGCTGGCTGTGGGCAGAGAAAATCTCGCCGCACCTGACGCGAGAATTTTCGCAATTCCGCGTTTCTTTCCCCAGCCTGCCGCCATTCCCTGAAAGAAACAGTCTTAATTGCGACGGCACGAGTGTTGCCGAAAGTTCGGGTTTGCATTCAAAGGGGAGAGGACTTTCATGAAGAAACTCTGGATAGTATTCATTGCGATCTTTGTTTTCTCGTTTGCGATCTTAGGCTGGGTGGGAACCGAAATCTTTCGTCAGGCGCCGCCCATTCCGCGCGAGGTGGTGAGCACCGATGGACAGACGCTAATCGGCGCCGAGGAAATTCAGAACGGGCAGAACGTTTGGCAGGCCATGGGCGGCATGGAAATGGGTTCGATCTGGGGGCACGGTTCGTACGTGGCGCCGGATTGGACCGCGGACTACCTGCACCGCGAATCGCTTTTCCTGCTGAACGACTGGGCGAAGACCGAATACGCGAAGCCTTATGACGAAGTCACGTCCGAGCAAAAGGCGGTTTTGCGCCAGCGCTTGCAGGATGTGATGCGAAAGAACAACTACGACCGGCCACCGGTCGTTTGACGATTGAGCCGGTTCGCGCCAGAGCTTTTGAAGATAACCTCAAGCACTACTCACAGATCTTCACTGATGGCAGCGCTGATTATGCGATCCAGCGCAATGCTCAATCGGATCCGGCAAAGCTGCGCCAACTGAGCTCGTTCTTTTTTTGGACGTCGTGGGCATCGGCGACCAACCGTCCGAACAACACCATTTCTTACACCAGTAACTTTCCTTCTGAACCGCTGGTCGGGAATGTTCCCACCAGCAGTGCAATTGTCTGGACCGGCGTAAGCGTGATCATGCTGCTGGCCGGCATCGGCTGGATGGTCTGGTACTACGCGCAAAAAGGCGAGGGTGAAATTGTTTCGACGGAGGTGCCGCAAAGTGATCCGTTGATCGGCGCGAAGATGTCCCCTTCGCAAAAGGCGACCGTGAAGTACTTCCTTGTGGTCACGCTCCTGTTCCTGCTTCAGATTGTGATGGGCATGTTGACCGCGCACTATGGTGTCGAAGGCAAAGGCTTTTACGGGATTCCTTTAGCCGACTATTTGCCTTATGTGGTTACGCGCACGTGGCACACGCAGCTGGGAATCTTTTGGATCGCCACCGCCTGGCTGGCGGCCGGTCTGTTCATTGCACCCTTCATCTGCGGCTATGAACCGAAGTATCAAAAGTTGGGGGTCGATGCCTTGTTCGTCGCGCTGCTGGTAGTAGTGCTGGGCTCGATGGGCGGGCAGTGGATGTCCGTGATGCACAGACTTCCCGGCAATTCCTGGTTCTGGTTTGGACACCAGGGTTATGAATACGTTGACCTCGGTCGGGTCTGGCAAGCTGGACTCTTTGTGGGTTTGCTTCTGTGGCTTTTCCTGATCGCGCGCACCGCGATCCCGGCGCTCAAACAAAAAGGCGCTGCCAGGTCATTGATCGTTCTCTACTTTTTATCGACCACCGGAATCGCGCTGTTCTACAGTCCCGGGCTTTTCTGGGGCATGCGCTCGCACATCTCCGTAGTTGAGTACTGGCGCTGGTGGGTCGTGCATCTTTGGGTCGAAGGTTACTTCGAAGTTTTTGCCACGGTGGTTATCGCTTTTCTATTCGCGAAACTGGGTGTGATTCGCGGCGAGAGCGCTGCCCAGGCCGCCTTGTTGTCCGGAGCAATCTATTTGACCGGAGGAATTATCGGCACGCTGCACCATCTCTATTTCGCCGGCACTCCGACCGTTGCGTTGGCGTTCGGATCAGTTTTCAGCGCTCTGGAGATCGTGCCGTTGCTTCTGGTTGGTCACGAAGCCGTCGCCAACATTCGTCGTTCAAAAGCGCGGCCCTGGCTGAAACAGTACAAATGGATCGTGTACTTCTTTGTCGCGGTGGCGTTCTGGAATTTGGTGGGTGCGGGGATTTTTGGATTCATGATCAATCCGCCGATTGCGCTTTATTACATGCAGGGTTTGAATACCACCGCAGTGCATGCTCACGGCGCGCTCTACGGCGTTTACGGAACACTGGGTCTCGGCCTCTTGCTGTTTTGTTTGCGCGCCATGAAACCGGAAATTGTCTGGAAAGACAGAACGATCTGGTTTGCTTTCTGGGCAATCAATATCGGTCTGATGCTCGAGATCGTGTTGAGCCTGCTTCCGGTTGGTCTAATGCAGACATATCGTTCCGTCTCGGTCGGGTATTGGTCGGCGCGAAGTCCTGAATTCCTGCAAACCGACCTGATGCAGACGCTGCGATGGTTACGGATGATCGGCGACTCGATTTTCGCGCTGGGGGCGTTGGCTTTTGTTTACTTCGCTCTCGGTTTGATCTGGCGGCGACCGGAGAAAAAAGCGCGGGTGGCTGCACGGGCGGCTGCCGAAGCTGCGTAAGTCCATCAGGTCTGCGGAAGCTAGATCAGCTTGAGTTGGCGCGCCAGATCGGTAGCGGTCTGTGGACGATCACGCCGGTCCTTCGACAGGGCGCGCATGATACCCGTGGATATCCATCTGGGGAACCCCAAAGCGGGGGGAAGTGGTGGCGGGGCTTCATACAAATGCTTGTTGATTGTTCCCGAGACTTTGTCCGACACAAACGGCCGATTGCCCGAGAGCAGCTCATAGAAGATCACCCCGAGACTGTAGACATCCGAAGCTGCGTCCACTGACCGCCCCAGGCATTGCTCGGGTGACATGTAAAAAGGCGTCCCCAGAAATGTTCCTTTGGTTGCGGCTGGGGAATCGGTCATGATTCTGGCAAAGCCAAAATCGACGATTCTCACGCTCTCGAATTCCGAAGTATCGTCGGGCGCGACCACCAGGATGTTGTCGGGCTTGAGATCGCGATGAACGACGTCACGTCGATGTGCCGCTCCCACGCCGGCACAGATCGCGCGCATCAACCGCTCAGCACGCTCGAAGGAAAAGTGGGTGCCGATTCCCAGCAGATACCCGAGCGGAGTGCCTTTAACCAGCTCCATTACAATGAAAGCGGGAACGGAGGGATCGCCGGGCTCTCCGAAATCATAAATGCCAATTACGTTCGCGTGATGCGAGATCGCGGCGGCCGATGCTTCCCGGCGAAAGCGCGCGAGGGCCGCCTCGTCCCCGGCGAGTTTTCCCAGCATCACCTTAACGGCGACCTCATCTCCGATGTGAACGCGTTGAGCGCGGTAGACGACGCTCATGCTGCCTTCGCCCACGCAGGCCGTTAATTTGTACTTGCCGGCGATGACCTGGCCGATGAGCGGGTCCGGATGGACCAGCCGGACTGTCGGGAGCGAAGCAAAGTGATTCTCTTCATAAGACGGGTGAACTCCCGGCCCGGGCAAAGTCAGAGGCGAGCCGCAATCCGAACAAAAAAGCGCTTCAGTGTTCAGGAAAAGTTCGCATCCGGGGCAAAAGGGTTGATGGGTCCGCAGGTCAAGCAAGAGCTGATCAAGTTGATCTTCGAGTTCTCGGAGGCCCGCATCTCCAGCCGAAAAACTGCGCAGCCTCAAGTCAGCATCAAACAGGTAATATGCCGGCAACGTCGTGTTGTCGATCATGAATGCGTCGCGCAGTTTGTAATCGTTGTCGAGAACGCACGGCTCGGTCAGGTTAAGCTTCGCGATCGCATCGCGTACCTTTCCGGTGTCGCCGGCTTCGGATCCAGGCACATGGACCGCGATGACGCGTAGTCCTTCGCGCTTCTGACGATCGCGCAACTCGGCTACTTGTGACAGACGGGCCTGTGAGGCCGGTGAACTGACGGACCAGAAATGAACCAGAATGGGTCTACCCTTCGCTGTCGAAGGATTCGGCGGCGTCTGATTGAGCCACTCCCCGGCCCCTTCAAACGATGGCATCAACGAGTCGACCTTCACGAGGCTGGAATATTAGCATGACCTTTGAATACACATGAGAGGGGCTGCTTCCAGTGTTTTCGGTTGATAGTGATCATTCAGAAGCCGATCGGAGAAATGTCGCATTACGGTGGTATTGGCCGTTTCTAAACCGGTCCGCGTGGGCAGGAAATTCGCATCACCACTTGCTTCCGTCAACCGTCTGATGTCACACTTAGCTTCAATAAAACCCGCAATTCATCACTACAGATCGGAGCGATAGATGAGTTCTCCTGTTACACAAAAAATGATTTCACGCGATCCGGCCACGCCACTCAGCACCAACGTCCATCTGCTCAATTGGGTCGAGAAGATGGCCAATCTGACCAAGCCGGCGGCCATTCATTGGGTGGACGGCTCGGTCGAAGAAGACGAGATGCTGAAAGCCCAAATGGTTGATAGCGGGACCTTCATCAAGCTCAACGAAAAGCTCTGGCCCGGTTGCTATTACGCGCGTTCCCATCCGAGCGATGTCGCGCGCGTCGAAGATCGCACCTACATTTGCTCGCTCTCGAAGGATGCGGCCGGACCAACCAACAACTGGGAAGAACCCTTCGCGATGCGGCGCAAGCTGAAAGAGCTGTTTGACGGCTCGATGCGCGGACGCACGATGTACGTGCTCCCGTTCAGCATGGGTCCGATTGGGTCGCCGATGTCGCAGATCGGCGTGCAGCTCACCGATTCCCCGTACGTGGTCGTCAACATGCGCATCATGGCGCGCATCGGTGCGCCTGTGTACGCGGAGATCGACAAAGACTACAAGCGCGTTGTGCCGTGCATGCATTCAATCGGCGCGCCGCTCGAGCCTGGGCAGGAAGACGTTCCCTGGCCGTG
>Ga0134124_10005539_pt1 | contig 10145 bp, 11 predicted proteins | sample KB304_FD_96880 | JGI IMG/M metagenome (GOLD analysis project Ga0134124, IMG submission 96880) | Terrestrial soil microbial communities without Nitrogen fertilizer from Kellogg Biological Station, Michigan, USA - KB3-0-4 | ecosystem: Environmental > Terrestrial > Soil > Unclassified ... | reverse complement strand
TCCCGCCCAGCGGCGGCGTCACCATGGTGTCGTCGTCCATGACGAAGAAGACGTTCATGCCGCCGAGTTCATCGATATAGCGGCGCTCCACGGCGTCCAGGAAGATGACCTGGTCACATCCGTTCTCAAGCGCTTCGGCGTGCGGGGCGAGGCTAGCCGCGTAGTTGCCGCCGCACTTGGCCGCGCCGGTGCCGCCGGGCGCCGCGCGGGTGTAGTCCTCGGAGATCCACACCGAGATCGGCTTCACGCCGCCCTTGAAGTAGGCACCGGCCGGCGACGCGATCACGCAGTAGAGATACTCCGAGGCCGGCTTGACGCCCAGGAACACCTCCGACGCGATCATGAACGGTCGCAAGTAGAGGCTGCTGTTGGCCGACGTCGGAATCCACTTCCGGTCGATCTTGACCAGGTGCTCCAGCGAGTCGACGAAGAGCGACTCCGGCAGCGGCGCCATCGCCAGGCGCTCGGCCGACGCGCGGAACCGGCGGGCGTTCTGCTCCGGCCGGAACATCGCGATGCCGCCGTCCGGCATCGCGTACGCCTTCAGGCCCTCAAAGATCTCCTGCGCGTAGTGCAGCACGGCGCTGGCCGGATCCATCGGGATCGGCGCGCGGGGCTCGACTCGTGCGTCGTACCACCCCTTGTGCTCCGCGTAGCGGATGGTGACCATGTGATCGGTGAAGATCCGGCCGAAACCAGGGTCGACCAATAGAGCGGCGCGCTCGGCGTCGGATACGGGCTGAGGATTCTGACGAATCTCGAAGTCGAGCTTGTCACCGCCACTCATTCGATGGCCTCCGGTTCACATCGTGGGAATCCCTGGTGCTTGAAACTTACCCCGTACTTACCCGCGATGGGCAGACAGGATGCACGGGAAATGCGAATCCCCAGGCGGCCTTGAGCAGCCGGCGGTCAGGCGACCGCAGCCGCCAGCCGGTCCCCCACCTCGACCGTGCGCAGTGGCGCACCGGCCCGACGGGCCGCGATTTCCGCGGCCACGGCGCTGGTCACCCGCGCTGCCGCAGCATGATGCCCGAGGTGATCCAGGAGAAGAGCGACGGAGAGTACGGCAGCTGCCGGATCCGCAACACCCGTGCCGGCGATGTCCGGAGCCGAACCGTGAACCGGCTCGAACATCGAGGGGTACGCGCGATCCGGATTGATGTTTCCGCTCGCGGCGAGTCCGATGCCACCGGTGATGGCGGCGGCGATATCGGTGAGTATGTCGCCAAAAAGGTTGTCTGTCACGACGACGTCGAACCGTTGCGGCTGCGTCACGAAGAACATCGCCGCGGCGTCGACGTGCTGATATTCGGTGGTGATGTGAGGGAAGTCGGCGGCGACCGTCCGGAACGTCCGCATCCATAGATCGCCCGCATGGGTGAGCACGTTGGCCTTGTGGACCATGGTCACCTTGCGCCGCGTCCGCGCACTGGCCCTCTGGAAAGCGTCACGGATCACTCGCTCGACACCGTGCCGGGTGTTCAGGCTCTCCTCGGTGGCGATCTCTGCCGGGGTGTTCTTGTGCAGCACGCCGCCGGCGCCCGCGTAGAGGCCTTCGGTGCCCTCGCGCACGACGACAAAATCGATGTCGTCGGGTGCCACCCCGGCCAGCGGGCTGGCGACACCCGGAAACAGCCGAGCCGGCCGCAGGTTGACATATTGGTCGAACTCGAACCGCAGCCTCAGCAGCAGACCGCGCTCCAGCACACCGGGCGGCACGCTCGGGTCACCGACCGCGCCGAGCAGGATCGCGTCGTGCTTGGCAAGCTCGCTGAGCACCGAGTCGGGCAGCACCTCACCGGTCCGGTGATAGCGCGCCGCACCGAGGTCATAGTGGGTCAGGCCGGTCTCCGGAAGGATGGTGCTGAGGACCTTGGTGGCCTCGGCACAAACCTCCGGACCGATGCCGTCGCCGGCAATGACCGCGATGTTCGCCACGTCGCGTCTCCTCGCGTCTGATCGTTGGGTTGATCTCCGCCGGCACGCCGGGTGGTGATCACGACGCGGGCTCAGCAGCGGTTGTACCGCCTAGTGAACGTTAAGCGATCGTCTCGCTTTTCGAAACAGCGATCCCATCATCTGGTCGTGCCGATAACTCCGCAGCGAGGACGAGCGTAGGCGTCGACGTGCCGGCGCCCGTACGCTCATCGGGTGAACCACGGTCCGACGCTCCTGACCCATCTGCGGCTGGCGCGCGACCACATCGACCGGCATTTCGAGGAGCCGCTCAACCTGGACCAGCTAGCCCGGGTCGCGGGCGTGTCCAAGTTCCACTTCGCGCGCAGCTTCGAGGCCGCCTACGGCGAGACTCCGATCCGATATCTGACCCGGCGCCGGATCGAGAGGGCTCAGGATCTGCTGCGGTCGGCCAACCTGACTATCACCGAGGTCTGCATGGCGGTCGGATTCACCAGCCTCGGATCCTTCTCGACCCGATTCACGGCGCTGGTCGGCGAGTCTCCGACCGCATACCGCGACCGGTGGGCGGCTCGGGGCTGGGCACGCGTACCGGGATGCTTTCTGTTTATGAAGGGGGTCATCGACCCCCGCGGCACCACCGGCAAGTCCGCAATCTGAAAGAAGCCCGCGCCGCCGCGGGCGGTCTAGCGTCAATCCCATGATTACCAACATTTCCCTGGTCAACGTCTTCTGCCTGGACCAGGACAAGGCCAAGGACTTCTACATCAATGTGCTCGGCTTCGAAGCCGGCACCGACGTCACGATGGGCGAGGGATTCCGCTGGGTGACGGTGAAGCACCCGAGCCAGCCCGAGATCGAAGTGACCCTGATGCCGCCTGGACCGCCACTCGGCGATGACGCGGCGACGTTCGTCCGGGCCCAGCTGGAGAAGGGCGAGATCGGCGGCCTCGGGCTACGGGTCGACGACTGCCGCAAGACCATCGACGAGCTGAAGGCCAAGGGCGTCACGGTGCTGCAGGAGCCGGCCGACCGGCCCTACGGCGTCGAGTCGGTGATCCGCGACAACTCCGGGAACTGGCTGGTGCTGGTCGAGCCGAAGGAGTTCAAGCCGGAGGACTTCGACGGGTATTCGTTCGAGTAACTCTCGGCGTCCCCTGGACCGGCCTTCTGCGGGCCCTGGCCTCCGCGTGGCCGGCCTCCTGCGGACCCTGGCCTCCCGTGGGTCCCGGCCTCCCCCTGGATCTTGAACGTTGGTCGCTGTCATGCAGCGACCAACGTTCAAGATCCGGGCGGGAGGTGTGGGTCGAGCCGACGGGTCAGACCGTCTCCACCTCGTCGACCGCGAAGCCCAGCACCGCCCGCTCGTCCGGACGGTTGGCCAGGATGTCGGCGACATAACCCTGCACCGCCGCGCTGATGCCGACGTCGCGTTTCGCGCGCTCGGACATGTACCAGCGGTGTTCCAGCACCTGCACCAGGATCTCGGCGGGCTCGAGCTTGCCGCGCAGGTGTGGTGGCACCGCGCGGACCACGGTTTCGAACACTTCGATGACCCACTGATGCGCGGCCTGCTCCTCGTCGGTCAGCCCGTGCTCGACCCGGAACGTGTCCAGGTCGTTGAGCAGGATGCGAGCCTGGTTCTCTTCGACGTCGAGACCGGTGAGCCGAAGCAGTCGCCGCGTGTGGTGGCCGGCGTCGACCACCTTGGGCCGGATCCGGTAGACCCCGTCCTCGCTGGCCAGCTGCAGTTCGTCGACGCAGAATCCGAGGTCGTTGAGGCGCCGGATCCGGGTCCGCATCTGGTGCCGTACATCGCCGGTGGTGACTTCCTGCTCGTAGGTCACCTCGTGCCACAACGTCTCGTACCGCGCCACCACGTCGTCGGCGACCGCCTCCGGATCGATCGACGCGTGCAGCACCTCGGCCGCCTGCAGATCCAGCATCTCGCCGAAGATGTTGACTCGGGCGATCTCCAGATCCTCGAGCCGCTGCCCATTGGACACACTCGGATAGAGAGCACCGGTCTCGGCATCGACCAGGTATGCCGCGAACGCACCGGCATCGCGGCGGAACAGCGTATTGGAAAGCGACACGTCGCCCCAGAAGAAACCGTTGAGGTGCAACTGAACCAGCAGCGCGGCGAGGGCGTCGAGCAGGCGCGTCACCGTGTCCGGGCGAAGCGTGTTGGAGAACAGCGCGCGGTATGGCAACGAGAACTGCAGGTGCCGGGTCACCAGCGCGGATTCGAGTGGCTCGCCGGCCGAATCGGTGCGGCCGGTGATGATCGCGATCGGCTCCACGCTCGGCACGTCGATCCGCTCGAGCCGGCGCAGAAGGTCGTACTCACGCTGGGCGATTCGCTGGTCGGTCTCCTTTACCGCGTACACCACGGAGTCGACCTGCACGAACCGGACGACGTGCCGGGAGATGCCGCGCGGCAGCACGACCAGTTGGTCGGCCGGCCACTCTTCGAGCGGAACATCCCACGGAAAGTCGAGGAGAGCGGGATCAAAGTCGCCGGTGATGCGCACGGCGCCAAGTGTGGCATCCGAGAGCCGGTCAGCCCATCGCCGTCTCGAGCGCGCCGATAAATCGATCGATGGTCTCCGGCACACCGGCCGATCGATCCGGATTGAGCTCGCCGACGCTGAGCACCCGGAATCGCGGATCGCCGCAGGCCACGGCCAGTGCTTCGGTCAACGCGGCGAGGCTCGGCCCGCTGTTGCGGCCACCCGTGCTCTCGGCCAGCGGGGCGTCGGTGAAGTCCAGCACATCCACGTCGACATGGACAGCGACCACACCGCCGGGGAGGCGGTCGAGCGCCCGGCGCGCCGCCTCCGCGGGCTCGGTGGCGAGATCGGCGCTCGACTCCCAGGCGAGGCCAAGGGCGGCCGCGGCGGACCGCTCCCCGGCGGTCGCGGCCGCCGGGTCGACGCCCAGATAGCTGATCTGCGATGGTCGCAGCACCGGAAGCGGGGCAAGGTCGGCGGTGAACTCCGCGACCGTGCCATCCAGCCCGAGACCGTGAGCGATGCCCATCCAGTCGAGCGCGCCATCGGTGGTGGTGGCCGGGGTGTTGAGGTCGAAGTGCCGGTCCACATAGAGCAGCCCGGCATCCAGCCGGCGGTCGGACAGGGCTGCCATCACCGCCAGCGCCACCGTGCAGTTGCCGCCCAGCACCAGCACGTCGGCACCATCATCGAGAGCCACACCGACCTGGGACTTGAGCGCCACCAGAGCGAGCGCGGCGGATGCCACATTTTGCGCCAGCGGGTTGCGCCGATCCGGTGTCCAGACCTGCACCAGGCCGTCGCCACCGTCCCGGACCACCCGGCCACCGGCCGCGAGCCGGTCCAGCAGTCCGGCCGCCCGCAGCACCGCGGGTGCCTGTTCCTGCCCGGCGGCATAACTGGCCGCGCTGGTCGGAGCTCCGATCACTACGAGATCCCGTGCCATGTCCTCAGTCTGCCGACCGGGTCCGACAAGCGCCGGTGCATACGCCCACAGATCTTGCGACGTTGGCGCGGCCGGGACCGTACCAACGTCGCAAGATCCAATGGGGTGATCGAAACTCAGTGGTGGTTGGCTCCGTCGTCGGTGCCGCCGGTGTTGCCGCCGTGGTCGTCGCCGGGCGGGTCGTCAGCGCCGCCGCCACCGCCACCACCGTGGTCATCGGACGCGGCCGGGCTCGGAGTCGCGCCGCGCTGGCCGCCGTGGTCGTCGGCCTCCACCACGGTCTTGAACTTCACCGCGCCGTTCTCACAATGCAGCACGACCTGGACATCGTCTTTCGTGTCCGACTCGAAGGTGATCGTCGCGCTCGCCGCGGGCGTACGCGACACGTTGTCGTCGGTCCGGTACTGGCTCGCCGGCGTCCACCGCAGGATGCTCACCTGACCCGCGGCGCAGGACGCCACCACCGAGCCAGCGGAGGTGTTGACCATCTGCGACGCGGCCGACGACGTCGCCGGATTCACCGAACCGGCCGGTCCGGACGATCCGGACGACTGGGATGGTCCCGGCGTCGACGACGACAGCTCGCGCCGGATGTCATTGGCACTCAACACGTTCGAGCCGGTGCCCGAGGCCGCGCTGACCGCGGCGGTCCCGACGCCGACCACCACGATGGCGGCCTCGCTCCACAGCATGACGCTGATCCAACGTTTTCTCATGCCACCAACCATGTCGACCGCTTTGCTAAGCCGACGCTAAGCCGCCGACAAGCCTTTCCTGAGCATCTCGTGCATCCCGCACGCGTGCAGGTACCGTCGCCACCATGCCACACATCCTCGTCATCGAGGACGACCCCCAGCTGCGCAGCGCCCTCCTGCGCGCGCTCGACGAGCGCGGCTACGCGACCAGTTCGGCCGCCGCCGGCATGCCCGGGCTGCGCGACGCCGTGGACGCCCGGCCGGACGTCGTCGTGCTCGACCTCGGGCTGCCGGACATCGACGGGAGCGAGGTCCTGCGGATGCTCCGGGCCGTCTCCGCGGTGCCGATCATCGTCGCCACCGCGCGCGATGACGAGCAAGCGATCGTACGCGCGCTGGACGCCGGTGCCGACGACTATGTGACCAAGCCGTTCGGGGCGGCGCAGCTGGACGCGCGAATCCGGGCGATCCTGCGGCGCGCCGGAGGCACCGATGACCGAGGCACCGAGATCACGGTCGGCGGGCTGGTGATCGACGTGAAGGCCCGCACCGTCAAGCTTGACGGCGGCGTGCTGGATCTCGCCGCCAAGGAATTCGACCTGCTGCGCTATCTCGCCGAGCGGGCCGGTCAGGTGGTCACCAAGCGGGAGCTGCAGACCGAGGTGTGGCGGCAGCCCTACGGCGGCGCCGACAAGACCGTCGACGTGCACCTGTCATGGCTGCGCCGCAAGCTCGGTGAGACGGCGCAGCAGCCGCGCTACCTGCATACCGTGCGAGCGGTGGGGGTACGCCTGTCGGCGCCGGAGGTCGAACCCGACCGGACCGAACCCGACCGGACGAGTGCCCGATGAGCAGCATGCGGCGCCAGCTGGCCGGCCTGGTCGCGGTCACCACATCACTGGTTCTGCTGGCGTTCCTGATCCCGCTGGCGATCGTGCTCCGGCACAATGCCGCCGACCGGGGCATTGCCGCCGCGACCGATGCCGCCCAGTCCACCGCCGCGCTGATCGCGGTCGACCCGAACACGGCTCCAGGCATCAACGGACGAATCGACGACGGCCTGACGCTGTCGGTCTTCCTCGGTGACGGCACGGTCTACGGGGCGGCCGGTTCGCGTACGCCGTCGGTGGAGCTCGCCAGCCGGGGCCGGGCGTTCTCGGCGGCCAGCGGCTCCGGCGTCGAGGTCCTGGTGCCGGTCCAGGGGATGCCCGGCGGCACCGCCGTGGTCCGCGCGTACGCCGCTCCGAGCCTGCTGAATCGGGGCGTCACCCGGACCTGGCTGATCCTGGCGGCACTGGGCGCGGCTCTGTTCGCGCTCGGCCTGATCCTCGCCGACCGGCTGGGGCGGCGCCTCACCACGGCGGTGTCGGCACTGGCCGGGACCGCCGATCGGCTGGCCGCCGGAGACTTGGAAGCCCGCGTGACACCGGACGGCCCGAACGAGATCCGGCGAGTCGGCGAGGAACTGAATCGGCTGGCTTCCCGGATCGGCGAGTTGCTCACCGCCGAGCGCGAAGAGGTCGCCGATCTGGCGCACCGGTTGCGTACGCCGGTGGCTGCGCTGCGGCTGGACGCCGACTCGATCCGGTCCGATGTGGACCGGGACCGGGTCGGCGCCGACGTGGACTACCTGACCCGGGTCGTCGACGAGGTGATCCGGACGGCTCGCCGGCCGGTCCGGGAAGGGGCCGGCGCCTCAGCGGACCTCGCCAAGGTCGCACGCGACCGGGTGGCCTTCTGGACGCCGCTCGCCGAAGACGATGGGCGGACCCTGACCTTGGCCGTGCCCGATCAGCCGGTGCTGGTCCGGGTCGCCATTGAAGACCTGGCCACCGCCGTGGACGGGTTGCTGCAGAACGTCTTCGCGCATACCACCGACGGCGTCGACGCTACGGTCAACGTCACCGCGGACGGCGTGCTGACGGTGGCCGACACCGGCGGCGGGTTCACCGATGTCCCCGAACGCGGGGTCAGCGCCGTCTCCACCGGGCTCGGGCTGGACATCGCGCGGCGTACGGCGGAAGCGTCCGGCGGCGGAATGACGATCGGCCGCTCCTCCGCCGGTGGCGCCGAAGTGACTCTCCGGTTCGGCGCGGCGTGACCCGCACAACGGGGCCGTGGGCGGGTGCGGCCGGGCCGTAAGCTCGCGCCATGGCCGATCAGGGTCCGGTACGGACCGGCTCGTCACCGCTGGCGGTTCGGGTGCGCCGCGCGCTGCGGTGGATGGCACGCAACTGCGACCTGGTCCCGCTTGTGGTTGCGGGTCTGCTGGTCTTCGGCGTGATCCCGCCGATGCCCGGCATCGCCACCTCCTTCGGGCGTCATCAGGCGGATTTCCAGGGCTGGCTCTTGGTCGCGACCGTAATGGTCGGACAGCGCGTCTACCGGACCGCGCGCTGGGTACGCGAACGGCGCCGCACCCGTCGGATGCGGCGCCGCATGGCGTAACTGATCAGGCAGTCTCGGTGATCGGCCGGTCCACCCAGCTCATCATGCCGCGGAGCTTGGCACCGGTCTCCTCGATCGGGTGCGCGGCACCCTGGTCCCGGAGCTTCTGGAAATTCGGCCGGCCGGCGTCGTCCTCGGCAATCCACTCCCGGGCGAACTCGCCGTTGCGGATCTCCTCCAGAATGCGGCGCATCTCGGCCTTGGTCCGCTCGTCCACGACGCGCGGGCCTCGGGTGACGTCGCCATATTCGGCGGTGTCCGACACGCTGTAACGCATCCGCGCGATGCCGCCCTCATACATCAGGTCGACGATCAGCTTCAGTTCGTGCAGACACTCGAAGTATGCGATCTCGGGCGCGTAACCGGCCTCGGTGAGCACCTCGAAACCGGCCTGCACCAGCGCGGTGGTGCCGCCACAGAGCACCGCCTGCTCGCCGAAGAGGTCGGTCTCGGTCTCCTCGGTGAAGGTGGTCTTGATAGCGCCGGCTCGCGTGCCACCGATCGCCTTTGCATAGGACAGCGCCAACGCGAATGCGCCACCGGTCGCGTCCTGGTCTACCGCGACCAGCACCGGAACACCCTTGCCGTCGACGAACTGGCGGCGCACCAGGTGACCCGGGCCCTTGGGCGCGACCATGGCCACGTCCACGTCGGCGGGCGGCTGGATCAGGCCGTACCGGATGTTGAACCCGTGGCCGAAGAAGATCGCCTTGCCGGCGGCGAGCGTCGGCGCGATGTCCTCGGCATAGATCTTCCGCTGCGCGGTGTCCGGCGCCAGGATCATGATCACGTCGGCTTCGGCCGCGGCCTCGGCCGGCGTCAGCACGCGCAGGCCCTGCTCCTCGGCCTTGGCCCGGCTCTTCGAGGTAGCCGGCAAGCCGATCCGGACGTCGACGCCGGAGTCGCGCAGCGACAGCGCATGCGCGTGGCCCTGGCTGCCATAGCCGATCACGGCGACCTTGCGGCCGCTGATAATCGACAGGTCAGCGTCGTCGTCGTAAAAGACTTCTGCGGACAACGTAGAACTCCTAACTCGGTAAATTTACGCGGCCCGCAGGCTCGGCGCGGTGATCGACCGGGAACCCCGGCCGATCGCAACGAGCCCGGACTGGACCATCTCCTTGATTCCGAACGGTTCGAGGTCGCGCAGGAGCGCGTCCAGCTTTGATGCGGTGCCGGTGGCCTCGATGGTGAGGGTGTCGGCGGCGACGTCGACCACGTGCGCGCGGAACAACGTCACCGTCTCCATCACCTGCGCTCGGGTGACCCGGTCGGCACGGACCTTGACCAGCAGCAACTCGCGCTGCACCGACTGATCGGGCTCCAGCTCCACGATCTTCAGCACGTTCACCAGCTTGTTCAGCTGCTTGGTGACCTGCTCCAGCGGTGATTCGCCGGCGTTGACGACGATCGTGATCCGGGAGATCTCCGGCGACTCGGTCTCACCCACGGCGAGCGAGTCGATGTTGAAGCCTCGGCGGGAGAACAGCTGGGCGACCCGGGCGAGAACGTCGTGCTTGTTCTCCACCACCACCGAGAGCGTGTGCTTTGACGCCAGCGAGCCAGTCATCAGACATCGTCCTCATCGAAGATCGGCCGCACGCCGCGGGCGAACATGATCTC
>Ga0134124_10005537_pt1 | contig 10150 bp, 5 predicted proteins | sample KB304_FD_96880 | JGI IMG/M metagenome (GOLD analysis project Ga0134124, IMG submission 96880) | Terrestrial soil microbial communities without Nitrogen fertilizer from Kellogg Biological Station, Michigan, USA - KB3-0-4 | ecosystem: Environmental > Terrestrial > Soil > Unclassified ... | reverse complement strand
GTAAGACTACGATTGCCGCAACTTCTTCGCCCAGCACTTCATTCGGTACGGCGAAAGTCACAGCCTGGTCCACAGCCGGATGGTTCATGAGAATCGCGTCAACTTCCTGTGGTGAAATCTTTTCCCCAGCGCGATTGATGATCTCCTTGATTCTGCCGGTGAGAAACAGGTAGCCATCGGCGTCGATGAACCCCTGATCGCCGGTTTTGAACCACTCTCCTTTAAAGGACTCTTCATTGGCGGTTGCATTGCCTTCATAGCCCTGCATCACGCACGCGCCACGGACCACAACCTCTTCATCCATTACCGCGAGATCTACCAGAGTCGGAACTCCTACCGAGCCAACCTTGCGCTTACCTGGAGGCAGCGGATTGCAGGCGATCATTCCACACTCGGTCAAACCATACGATTCGATTACGGGAGCATTGAAGGTGTTCTCCAACTCCTCCAAAACCGCTACCGGCAATGGTGCAGACGAGGATCGAATGAATCGCAATCGATTCTGAGAGACACGTTCTTTTTCTTCGACCGCGCGTAACAAGATCGCTTGATGAATACTGGGCACTGCCGTGTACCAGGTTGGTCGAAATTCGTCGAGCCAGTCAACAAACTTCGGCGCAATGAATCCCGGCGGACAAACAACCGCGGCTCCACTGATCATCGACGCAAGGGTTACACCCACCAGTCCGGTCGAATGGAACAGCGGCATCACGTTCAGGCAGAGATCTTGTTCGGTGAGCTCGAGAAACGTTTGATTGTTCTGCGCCTGGTTGAGGATATGGTCCTGAGTCAGCGGAACGAATTTCGGCGTCGACGTGGTTCCGGAAGTGTGAAGCAGCAGCGCCTGGTCGTCTGCTCGCGCGAAACCGCCTTGCTGGTTCGCCAGTCGCTGCCCGCCGTCTAACTTAAAGACACCAGCGGCCGCATTTGTCACTGGTGAAAGCTCGATGATTGAAAGACCGAGACCTCTCGCGATCGTTTTCGCCGGTGAATCGTTTTCCGAATCAACAATCAACGCGGTGGCATTCAGGCGTGACATATAAAACTCAAACTCATCAGCACGATAACCAGGGTTGAGAGGAACACAGGTTACGCAGGCCGCAGTGGCGAGAAACGCCACTGCCATTTCTGGTCCATTGTTGAGCGCGAGTACGACTCGATCGTTACGGCCGATGCCCATCGAATTGAGCGACGCACGCACCTCTTCGACCTGATCCAATAGCGCCTCGTAGGTCAGAGGCAGCCGTCCCGGCGCGACGATGGCTATCGCATTGGGCGCCCGCTCGGTTTGCGATAGGAGGTGATCGTAAAGCGAGGCGGGTTTACTTTGTGTTCTCGTTGATCCCATTCGGCGTTTTTGAACTCAATAAATAACAGCCTGCTGATTGTCCCTCGCGCTCGATCCGATAAAACTCTTCGACGGTGTAACCGGCAGCGAGTGCAGCTGTAAACGCGGCGCGAGTCGCGTTACGCCAGGCAACTGCCAGCTCAGGATTCTGTTGCTGTAACACACCAATATCAGCAGGAACATCAATCAGCAAATAGTCTCGATCCACCAGCGCGCGTGTGCGGGGCGAGCCATCCGGAGCCATCTTCACAAGTGAGACATGTGCTTCGAGTCCCTCATGTGACGGTTCTACGCCTTCGAGACGCTTTCTGACTCGCTCGCTTTCGAGAAACCAGTTGACCCAGAGTCGATCGGTGCCAATAAACTGGTGCAGCGCGCTCGACGTTTTTTCCCCGTAGAAATTGATGCGGTAATCGTTTGCAATGACGCCCAGTTTGGTGAAGTTGAGGTACGCGTTCGGACTCTGGAGCGGATCGAACGTCCACGTGATGCTCGTAAAACCTTTTGCGAGGGCGTGCTCGCGTTGGGCCAGTTTCAGCTTGTGACCGATGCCATGTTCTCTGAATTGCGGGAGCACTGCGAGCATGTGTGAGTGGAAAATGATCTGGCCGTTGTGGGCGCCGACAAATCCGAAGCAGAATCCGACTGGCTTTTCACCGTCAAAGGCCCCGATCAGGACGCCGCCAACCTCTCGGGTGACAATAAAGTTCATCAAAGGCATCGTGTCGAGATCATCCCAACCCCAGACGTCCTTCTGAAGTTTTTCGAGAGCCTTCATCTCCGAAATTGAGTCTATTTCCCGAATGATTATGGAGGAATTCATCACAGCCCAGCCACGTTAGTATTAATAACACACACCATCCTGACAATAAGGGAAATGCGTAACCGCGACTGAATACCGGAAAACATTGTGTTTTTTGTGCCTTAAGGTCGCACCACCTCTATCCAGTTAAAGTCAAAAGTGATTGCTTGTGGATTGATTGTTTTGCATTATACCGACGAGGAGCAACGAAGATGGCTGATGACGAACGTGAAGACACCACGATTTATAAAGTAGTAGTTAACCACGAAGAGCAATACTCAATCTGGCCGGCCGATCGAGAGAACGCACTCGGCTGGAACGACGCCGGGAAGACGGGCACGAAAGCCGAGTGTCTGGCTTACATCCAGGAAGTGTGGACCGACATGCGCCCCCTGAGCCTGCGCAAGAAAATGGACGAGGCTGCGAATAATTAATGCAGCGGTGCACGTCTTCTGCAATTTCCAGCGTTTACTTGTCGTTGTCGATACCTCTCTAGCAAACTTTCTCGCCAGGTCGGCTGCCAGCGGAAACACGTCTGGCAACTCGATTCACATTCGCCACACGTCCGGTCAACTGGGAAATTAGTCCTATTTAGATCTCTGCGGCCCTCTGCGTATCTCTGCGGCCTCTGCGTTGAAATAGTCCTTTAACGCAGAGAACGCAAAGATACGCAGAGGGCCGCAGAGATCTAAATAGGGCACTGAAATGTTTCTTTCCTTCTCGTCATTATCTAATGTAGTCCGAAACTGCTTGCCGGAGAGATGTATTTGCCAGACACGCCTCTCCTGCCGGTGGCGCTTTATCACCTCACGTCAGTGAAAGGATCGAGGAGCACAATGAAATACCAAAGAATGCTTCTTCTCACAGGGGCCGCAATTTTCATTCTGCTGAACACCGGTTCTACCTTCAAGTGTTTCGCCCAGCTAAAGTCCGAACCAGTAAAGACTGTCGAAATCAAGGTTGGTATCACTGAGTACTCGAAGATTCAGCGCACCTATCAAAATTACGACAGGCTCTTTCGAGAATTGGCAGCTGTCAACGGGGCTCCGGCGAAGGATAAGGAGGCCATTTTATTTCGCTTTGCGGTCGGCACCTATGGAGAAGTTCGTGATTGGTACAACAACGGAGATATTGATGTAGCGATTTTGTCAGCTATGCCAATTGGCAGTCTGCTGTTGGCAGGCGAGGAAGCCAATTTAAAGCGCGCATATATCGGGGATCTTAGTGTCTCATCGCCGCCGTCGAGCCAATCTGTGACGAGTCTGTTTTCAGATCGGGAGCCGGATCCTTTTTATTACCGGGCCGGCTGCCTCTTTGCCCGCTCTGACAAAGTATTGGCTGCTATCGCAGATTCAGCAGAGCCTGTCAGCGGGTTACGGAAACTGTGGGACGAAGGAAACTTGCGATTTCTATTCGTTAGACCATACTCACTTTCCGGATATATCGCTCCCGTCACGGTTCTTAGAAATCTCCGAATCGATCCTCTACAAAAAGAAAAACAAGGGCAGATGGACTTTACCTATGACCATTCAGAGTCGTTGAAGCGGCTGGTTAAACCTGACCCGACCAAACGCTCGATGCATCAAGTAGCATTTGTGTTGGACGATTCGCGCTATCAAACAGACGGTCAGACCAGCATCCAGGAAATATTTGGACGAATAAAGTTGCCAGTTGATGACTACAAGATCCCGCGCGAAGTTATATTGGCAAACTACCACCAGGAACTGGAAGACGTCATTGGAACCGAAAACAAGTTTACGAGAACAAAAGCATTGATGGAGCGGCTGTTCAAAAACCGGGCAGCAAAAGTGAATGGCGAATCTGCAACGCTCGCTGATCCCAATAGCCCAGTAGTCAGATTCAGATCAAATGAGAAATGGCAAAACGATTTCACTGAAGTGCAGCAGCTTCTCAAGGAATTCAGTTTGCCTAAACAACTGCTTTACAAGTCAACTCTCGACGATCTGTTAAATGACCTTCTCATTACCAGGCAGTCACGTCTGGCGTTAGTGCTGTCCGGCGGCGGAGCGAAATGCAGTTACCAGGCGGGAGCGATCGTCGAGATCGAAAAACAATTACAAGAGAAGTTCAAGCAGAAAAAGGCTGAACTCGAAGCGAAATTGGCGGGCGCTGATGCTGAGAAGTTGAAGAAAGAAACGGAGGTGTTAGCAAAGAAGCTGGATATTGATTTGGTGGTGGGCACATCTGGAGGCGCCATCAACGCTTTGTTAGCAGCCATGCGCGTGACGGGACACGCGGAAGCTTCAAATGGGCTCAGCGGAGCCTGGAAATCTTTCAAACAGCAACAGTTTCTGCGGCCGTCGATTCGTTTCAGGGTGTTGTTTGGACTGTGCTTCGCCATCTTTCAAGCACTACTGATTTCAATCATCGCGATTGTCTTTGGACGTCAGTCCATGCACTGGCCCGCAACTCTAATCGTCCTCGCAGTAATGGGGATTATCGAATTGGTGGGGGTTTTCTATTTTCATTTTACCTGGACCACAACTTTCACTCTGTTCGGAGTCGAAATAGCTGTGGTTTACCTTATCTATAAACTGGTATCGGTTTTTGATCGACTGATGCAGTGGATAGAGCGGCGGATCAAAGGGGTCGAGCGCAAGCTGACGCCGCATTTAGAGCGACCGACGAACTGGGTCGAGACCAAACTCCTTAAGCTTCCGCCGGAGGACTACATCGTCGAGAGCACAGTTGAGCAGAACCCACCAGCGCAAGCACCAGACGACCCACATCATTGGCGCAAACTGACCATATTACTCCTGGTGTTTTTCGGCATCGTTGAAGCAGTAATCGCGACGATACCGGGGTTTGAAAGTCTGGTGGAATACCTACCTGATTCACATTGGGTTGACCATGCATGGACAGCAATCATACTGCTTTGCAACTGGTCCTATCCGTTTCCCTTGATTATTGGACTCATAATGCTTGCGCTTGGTTACAAGACATTGCCCGTGTTCCGTAGATTCAACTGGTTGCACTGGCGCGGGCGTGCGGTAGCGTGGATGGCGATTATTTTGGTTGGCTTTGTCGGTCTGGTGATACTTGAAGCTTTTCTTAGCGAAAGTTCGCCATCGAAAGTAGAAGGAATAGAGAAAGCCTTTGTCGAGAGAGTCCCGCAACTGATTAAGTCAACTGTCGATCCAAATTTCGCTTACTCAGCAGCGTCGACCCAGGAAGAACTGGAATCCATATCCCAAAAGATCATGGCCGGCGGTTTGTTGAAGCGCGATCTGGTGATTACCGCTTCTAAACTACCGTTTACCGAAACTTCAGTTGCACTTCCTGTCAACAGTCTTCCGAACGATATTTATTTTTATCACCAAAGCAACAACGACATGGGTTTGAAACCGCCACCAGACCGAAGCTTCATCCCGCTCAAATACAATCAGACTAAATTAGTCGATGTTGTGATCGGTTCCAGCACGATCTACCCGATCTTTCCTTCGCGTACGCTCAAAGAGGTTTATACCGGAAATGAAGAATCGCAATCCAGCAGAATAACCGAGATGAGAATTGTTGATGGAGGGTACATCCATAACATTCCGATCAAAGCTGCCAGGCTTTGGAAGGCTACTCATATCATCGTCATCGAAGCCTCACCCAACCCTCAGGAACGTGACCCACGGGTTTTTTTGGACCACATCATAAACGCGTTTGGATATCTCTTTACTCAAGCCCAGCAGGATGCTTTGGGAACGGGGACTGAAGCGTTTGTACTACGACCTACCAGCGAATGCGAAAAGCTCAACGTTAAGGCAGTTTGCACTGAAAAGGACGGCGCGCCTGAGCCCGATATGGATACGTTTGATTTTTCGCAAACGAGAACTGACCGTGCTTTTAGAAAAGGTGCGGAAGACGTCAGGAGTTTGAAACCTCTTTTCGTCAGGATTCCCGGTGCCCCGAACTTCCAGGACGTCCCGACAGAGGCCTCGCTCCTCAATCCACAGGTGTCGAACGTTACAAAGGCTCGTCCAGCCTCACGCGCTAAGACTTCAAGAAGTCTTACTCTCGCACGACTGGCTCGTGAAAATTGAACACGTTACGGAACGGCTTTGCACAAAAGTGCAAACGCCGTTCGGAACTAAGGGCAGCCGCCCAGGATTGTGAAACTGGGAGCATCCGCTACGGCTGCCGCGCCATTTTGCGAACTTGGCACACTTACTCTGGCCGTCGTCGTCGTCACGTTGCCGGATGTATCACTCACCTTCAAGGTGACAATGTAAACCCGTCCATTGCTGTCGCCCTTTCTTTCTGCGCGCACCTGAACTGATTTACAGTCTGCGGCAATAACGATGTCGTTGATTGTCATGCCGTCCGCATTGGAGTCGTCAGGCTCGTCACTCGAAACGCTAACAATCCTCACACTGCTGACTCCAACGCTCGCATCACAATTGTCACTTACCCCAGTGACGAAATCACTCGCGTTGAATTTCACGTACATGTGATCGGGAGACCACAAGATCTTATTCTGTGTCGTGATAGCCGGTCCCTGCGTATCGTTAACTGTGATCTTGAAACTGCAACTTGGACCAACAGAGCTGGTGCAGGTTACTGTCGTTTCTCCGACCGGGAAGAAAGATCCTGACGGATGGTCGCAAGTAACGGCGCCGCAGCTCTCGCCTGATGGTTCGGTGTAACTCACAATCGCGCCACACTGTTCGGCGTCGTTTGAAACCGTAATATCGGTTGGACAAGTCAAAACGCAGGGAACTTCGGTTTCAAAGGCGCCAATGTCTGTGCCGTCGCTGGTCACCTCATTGGGAACGCCTGGATCATCAACCGTTCGTGCCTCGCCCCGCTGGTCGAAGGTGGAACCTGCGGCCACGCCGGCATCGATCGCATCGCTGCTCGCCAAAGGTTCCATCGTTTCAGTTGGACCACCATTATCGGCCAGCGCCGCTAACATCGCATTGGCGCCTGTCAGATCACCGGTACCGGTGAAGCCAACGGCCTCGGTTACGACGCCGAGGAGATTGTGTCCATTGCTGGTGACACTGCCATCAACATTCGGCCCCGCGGTAAATGCGCCCGCGTTGTTTCCCGCGCCATTCGCGGCAGAGTTACCCGCCACGATCGTGTTTTCCAAAGTTACGGTTGGTCCAACCCGAATTCCACCGCCAGTGCCTTCCGCAGCATCGCGCGGTGGCTTGTTGGCGCCTCCCTGATTCACACCGGTGTTGCCTGCCTTCGCATTGTTTAGACTCAACGTTCCGTGCTTCAAATTGATCGTTGCGCCATTGTTGTTGGTTAACGCGCCACCGTACGCTAGACCACCCGCGCCGTGCATGCCGCAGTTGAGGCCGCCATCTGTTTGACCGCCGTTGCCACCGTTTCCACCTGTGGCCGCGTTGTTTGCAAACGTCGCCGAATTAATGATGAGACTTCCGCCGTCAGCGAGGATTGCGCCACCTCGCGCAGCGCCGCCGTCGCCGGCGTTATGTGCGCCAAGACAGGTCGTTCCAAACGCATTGCCGCCATTGCCGCCGATCGCTCCAGCGAGATGGAAAGTCGAGTTGGTAACAGTCGTGCCAGCGAGACTATACAGACCACCGCCATCAGCGCCACCGCCTGCGTTCGCACCGTTGCCACCGGTACCGGAGTTCCCACCATGAGCAGTAGAGCTTTCAAACGTAGTGTTATTAATCGTGACTGTTCCAGCGCCGAGCCAGGCTCCGCCACCCTGCGCCGCTCCACCCGCACCACCGTTTGTCTGACCATTTTGATCCTGATTGCCGCCGTTGCCGCCCGTGGCAGCGCTGTTGTCGATGAGCGACAAGTTGATGTTCAGCGTGCCGCCTTCGAAATAGATCGAACCGCCTTTAGCGGCGGAGGCATCACCGTTATTGAAATTCCCGCCGTTGCCACCAAGGGCTGAATTGCCGGTGAATCGGCTACTCGAAATGATAACGTTACCTGTTGTTCCGAGACTGGCCAGGGCGCCACCGTGTGCTTCGAGCGTTGTGTGTTGGTTCACAACGCTGTCGCCTTTGCCCAATGCCTGGCACGATTCGATTGTGACGTTGGTAAGCGTAACGGCGCCGCCGTTGTTAAGAATGCCTCCGCCGGCGCGATTGGTGTTTTGAGCCGAGGGGTCGGTGCTGACGCCGCTCGTGCCGTCGTCTACAGCTTTGCCGTTCTGAATCACAAGAAACTGAAAGACAGCGGTCACGTTCGAGGCCGTGATGTGGAAGACACGATCGCGAACGCTACCACTATTAAGTCCGGTCGCGTCGATGATAGTTGCGTTTGGTCCGGACGAGCCGCCACCGGCGATCGTCACAGAGTGCAGGCTGGTTGTTATGTCGAGATCACCTGTAGCGGCGGCATTTTCCTGGTTGGCATTCGTCAACGTCAGATTGTAGGTGGTTGCCGGTTGCAAGTTGATAGTCACCGGGTCAGCGTTCACGTCTGCGTTTGCCGCGATGATCGCGCCGCGTAAGCTGCAATCGTTGGGCGCCGCGGTACACGCGCTCGCCCCCGCTGTATCGTCAGTGCGATCGACGTCGAACGTGGTTGTAAACAGCGGAGCTAATGAATGTGAAGCTGCGCGTTGCGTGAAGCCCAGAAAGGCGGCAGATAAAACGACGAGACTTAATATGGACCAGGTGATTGTTCTCTTCATGATGTACTCCTGCAAGCAATAGGGCCACTGAACGTGGTCTAAATGAACAAAATTTCCCCGGGAAAGTGAGTTGCTACTAAGAACGCGGATGCTCTAATACACTCTTCGACGATGGGCCGCAAGGAAAATTACGCCGAATGACTTTTCGATCTCAAAAATCTTGTGTATCGAGGGCTCTCATGTCCCTGCGCGAACGCGCAAGAGCAATGACGGATGATGCTTTCTCAGCTCGCCAATCAAGTGTTCTTTAACGACATGTGTATAACGTTGAGTTGTCGCAATTGACGCATGGCCCAGGAATTCTTGTACCACTCGGATGTCCATACCGTTTCGCAAGAGTAGGGTGGCGACTGTATGCCTAAGCATGTGCGGTGTCACGTGTCGTTCGATGGATGCTTCACGACGACACTGAGCGATGATGTTAGCGATTCCCTGGGTTGAAAGACGCTGTCCGAGCGAGTTCAGGAAAAGCGCGGTGCAGTCTGACGTCAGGGCGCGGCGTGCTCGCAGGTGCTGGGCCTGGATATGAATGGTCTGATTGTCGACTATGTGGGCCAGTCGATCCCTCCCTCCTTTTCCTTTCACCTTAAAAAACAGTTCTGCAGAGTTGAAGTCATCCACATTCAGCGAGGACACTTCACCGACCCGCATACCGGTGGCGAACAGAAGATCGATCAAAGCCAGGTTTCTGATTGCGCGATACTCACGGCCTGAATCACGGCGTCGACGTCCCCGGGCCAACACGGCGCCCTTTCTGGCTAATTGCCTCCCTTGAAATTTTCCAGCTTGCTCCAATAGACCCTGCATTTCTGACTCTGAAAGCGCGCGCGGCAACTGCTGAATTCGTCCGAAACTCAGCTTGACGCGCCAAAACGGAGACTCATTAAGCACCCCGCGCCGCAACCAATACCCACAAAAAACCTTTAGTACAACGATCTTTCGTCGCATCGAGGCGGGCGCATAATCCAGGGTCCGGAGATGCGCCGCCCAGGCCTCTATGGTCGTGCCCCGAAGAGAGCCCAGTTCGAAGTGCATTCCTGCGTACTTGCCAAACTGCTCGAGGTCCTGCTCGTAAGCAATCCTGGTTTTTTTGCTTCGCTGGTGCGTTGAAAAATATCCATTAAGAAACTCACTGATAGCTTCCTTCATCTGCATGACGCACACGTCCCTTTAGTCCTGGTTTCAGGACTGAAAAATTTGAAGAGCTTTTCGGTGCGTGCCGGTGGGGTGAAACGGCGACAAGTCTAGTTTTGATTAAGGCAGATTTTCAAGCTGGGTTGTGAGACGGCTGCCGGTCAGTTGCAAAGATTGACTTTTGCGCCTCGTGTAACTATCTTCCCTGCGTCTTTTAGCGAGGCTG
>Ga0134124_10005536_pt1 | contig 10150 bp, 6 predicted proteins | sample KB304_FD_96880 | JGI IMG/M metagenome (GOLD analysis project Ga0134124, IMG submission 96880) | Terrestrial soil microbial communities without Nitrogen fertilizer from Kellogg Biological Station, Michigan, USA - KB3-0-4 | ecosystem: Environmental > Terrestrial > Soil > Unclassified ... | reverse complement strand
GCTCCATGATGTGGTAAACATTGCCCGGGCGCAGGATGCCCGCGGCGATCGCCTGTTCGAACTTCGGCCGGTAGAGTTCTAGCGTGCGGTCGATCAGAGCTTCCTGGAAGGTCTGGCCAAATTTGGGGAAGCGCAGCGATTCCGCCATCAACAGCCGGGTGAGCGCGATCGTTTCCGGCATGGTCGCCTTTCGCGCCACGGTGACGGCAAGATCGGTCAGCCATTCGACGAAGGGGGCGTCGTGATCGAGCACGGCCCGGTACTCGGCATGGAACGGCACGATCACGTCATCCACCACGGCGAGGAGAAGTTCCTCCTTGGAGCGGAAGTGATTGTAGACCGTGGCCTTCGACACGCCGGCCTCGGCGGTGATCCGGTCCATCGCGGCCCCGGCATAACCTTCCTGGAAAAACACCTGCTTGGCCGCGGCAATGATCGCCTCGCGTTTGCCTCGCGCACGGCCGCTGCGCGGCGGCGAACGCGTTTCTCCAGGAGACAGGTCTTGGACTTGGCTGGCCATGGGGAGAGCCTAATGACCGAAAGCGGTAATTGCCAGATTAAGACGCGTTTCTCCCCGGCCATGGTGGACATCCTCGCTTAATGGAACATAATAAGAACATTATCGGGTGATTCGCAGATGCCACGTCCTTCCATTTCCGGGGAAAGCCCCTCTTGCCCGCCCGACGAGGCTGCCGGCAGCGGGATTCCGGGGCTGGATCCCGGCCGGCTCCACGAAGTCCACGCCGCCGGGGATGACCGGGCGGCGGCGCTCGCCTTCGCGCTGGTCCAGGCGGGGGCGGGCGGGCGTCCGCTGTTTCTCGTCCGCCCGAGGGGCGGGGGGCGGCGGCGGGCCGGGCTCCATGGCGAGGGGCTGGCCTGGCTGGGGCTCGATGCCGCCCGGCTGACCCTGGTCGAGGCCGCCGACGAGACTGTCCTGCTGCGCGCTGCGCTCGATGCGGCGCGCTGCCCGGCGCTGGCCGCCGTGGTGATCGAGAGCGCCGGGCGCCTCGCCGCCTACGATCTCACCGCCAGCCGACGCCTGGCCCTTGCGGCGGAGCGTTCGGGCAGCCGCGTGGTGCTGGTGCGGATCGCGGCCGAGCCGCGGCCGAGCGCCGCCTTCACCCGCTGGACGATCGCCAGCGCCCCCTCCGCCCCGCTCGCCGGCGCAGCGCCGGGCCGCCCGGTCCTCGCCGCCCGGCTCGACCGCCGCCGCGGGTGGGCGGGCCGGCAGGCGCACTGGCTCCTCGAATGGATCCCTGAGCGAGACAGCAGCCATGGTTTCTTCCGCCCCCTCCCGCCAGCCTCTCCCGAAACCGCCAGCCCGGAAACCGCAAGTCCCTGGCCCGCGGCCCCTGTTCCTGGCGCTGTGGCTGCCCTGGCTGGCCTGCGAGGCGGCGCGGCCAGCCGGGCAGCCTGACGCGCCTTTCGCCCTCGTCGTCCGGCAGGGCAGTGCCCTGCGCCTTGCCGCCACCGATCCCCGGGCCGAGGCGCTGGGCCTGGCCGCCGGCATGACCCTCGCCGATGCCCGCGCCCGCTGCCCCGAGCTCGTCACCACGCCCGAAGACCCGGCCCGCACCGCCGCCGCGCTGGAGCGGGTGCTGGCCGCGCTCGGCCGGTTCACCCCCGTGGTCGCCGCCGATCCGCCCGATGGCGCCCTGCTCGACATGACCGGCTGCGCCCATCTGTTCGGCGGCGAGGCAGCGCTGCTGCGCATCCTTGCCGAGGAGATGACCCGCCTCGACCACGCCCCGCGCACCGCCTTCGCCGCCAATGCCGCCGCCGCCCGGGCGCTGGCTCGCCATGGCGCCCACGATGGCAGCGACGACATCCGCGCCCTGCCGGTGGCCGCGCTCGAACCGCCGGCGGAAACGCTGGTTGCCCTGCGCCGGGCCGGGCTTGCCACCTTGGGCGATCTCGCCGCCCGCCCCGCGCCCGCTCTCGCCGCGCGCTTTGGCGAAGGGCTGGTCCTGCGCCTGCGCCAGCTGCTGGGCGAAGTGGCCGCCCCGCTCGTGCCGCGCGGCCATGCCGCGCCCCTGCGCGCCGAGGAACGCTTTCCCGAGCCCGTGGCGCGAACCGACGACGTCCTCGACGTGGCGGAGGATCTGCTCCGGCGGCTGGGCCGGGACATGGAAGAACGCCGTCTCGGCGGCCGCCGCTTCGTCGTCACCTTGTGCCGCGCCGATGGCGCGCGGCGGCGGCTGGCGGTCGAAACGGGACGGCCCACCCGCGATCCCGCCCCGGTCATGCGCCTGCTGCGTGAGCGGATCGAGAGCCTCGCCGACCCGCTCGACCCCGGCTTCGGATACGACAGCGTGGCCCTCGCCATCACCCGCAGCGAACCGCTCAGCCCCCACCAGATCGGACTGGAGCAAGGCAAGGAAGCCGTGGATGACAGCATCGCCGCGCTGGTCGACCAGCTGGCGGTACGGCTCGGGCCGGAAGCGGTCTACCGGCTGGTCCCGGCGAACCGCCACCTGCCCGAAGTGGCCCAGGCGGCCCTGCCGCTGGCGCAAGGCGCGCCGGGGAGGGCCGCCTCTTTCGCCGCGCGCCTTGGCGAGAGCCCGCCGCGCCCGCTCTGCCTGTTCGATCCGCCCCAGCCGGTCGAGGTGATCGCCGGCGTGCCTGACGGGCCGCCGCTGCGCTTTCGCTGGCGCGGCCACCTCTTCGCCGTGCGCCTCGCCGAAGGGCCGGAGCGGATCGCGGCGGAATGGTGGCGGCATGAGGGTGCCCATTCGGGGAACTTGGCCGGCCACCCCGAAAATGGCGCGCTGACCCGCGACTACTACCGGGTGGAAGACAGCGAGGGCCGCCGCTGGTGGCTGTTCCGCCACGGGCTCCACGCCGAGCAGGCCCACCCGCAGTGGTATCTCCATGGCCAGTTTCCATGAGCGGCCAGACGACAAATGGGGCGTTCTTCGCCGAACCGGTCGCCGCCAGCAATTTCAGCTTCCTGGCCGGTGCCAGCCATCCGGGCGAAATGGTCGGCCGCGCCCATGCCCTTGGCCTGGCAGGGCTGGGCCTGGCCGATCGCAACACCGTGGCCGGCGTGGTCCGTGCTCACAAGGCATGGCAGGAGGTGGGCGGGGCGAAGGGGGCCTTGCGCCTGATCGTCGGCGCCCGCCTCGTCTTTGCCGACGGCACACCCGACGTGGTCGTCTATCCGCGCACCCGCCACGGCTGGGGCCGGCTGACCCGCCTGCTCACCCTCGGCAACCGCCGGGTGGAAAAGGGCCAGTGCCACCTCACCCTGCCCGACCTGCTCGACCATGCGCAGGACATGGCCCTGATCGCCATGGACGGCGATGCCGCCTTGCTCGCCACCTTGCGGGAAACCGGCCAGCCGCTGTGGCGCGCCGCCCGCATGCCTCGCGCCGGACGCGATGCCCGCCGCCTTGCCCAGGCCATGGCCCTCGCCCGGGAGAGCGGCGTCCCGCTCATCGCCACCAACGATCCGCTCTTCGCCGGGCCCGAGGACCGCCCCCTGCACGACGTGCTCACCGCAATCCGCCTCGGCCAGACCGTCCAGACCGCCGGCCGAGCGCTGGCCGCCAATGCCGAGCGGCACCTGAAGCCTCCCGCCGAGATGGCCCGCCTCTTCGCCCGCTGCCCCGAGGCGCTCGCCGCCACGCGCGACCTGCTGGATGCGGTGCGCTTCACCCTGCCCGAACTCGCCTACGAATACCCGCACGAGCCAGTGCCGGAAGGGTGGAGCCCGCAGGACTGGCTCGAACACCTCGTGCGCGAAGGAGGCCGCAGGTGGTTTCCCGCAGGCCTGCCGGAGGCCTACGAGCGCACCCTTGCCGAGGAGCTCACCCTCATCGCCAAGTGCAACTACGCGTTCTACTTCCTCACCGTCCACGACATCGTCCGCCACGCCCGCAGCCTCGATCCGCCGATCCTGTGCCAGGGGCGCGGCTCGGCGGCCAATTCGCTGGTCTGCTACTTCCTCGGCATCACCCCGATCGATCCGGTGAAGGAAAAGCTGCTGTTCTCCCGTTTCCTCTCCGAGCAACGGAACGAGCCGCCCGATATCGACGTGGATTTCGAGCATGAGCGGCGCGAGGAGGTGATCCAGTACATCTACCAGCGCTATGGCCGCGAACGGGCCGGGATCGCCGCCACCGTGATCCACTATCGCCCGCGCTCGGCCATTCGCGAGGTGGGCAAGGCGCTCGGCTTCAGCGAGGACATCACCGCGCGCGTATCCGGCACGATCTGGGGTCACTGGGGCGGCAGCCGCCTGCCGCCCGAGCGGCTCGACGAGGCTGGCTTCGATCCCGACAGCCCGGAAATGCTGCGCCTGCGCGATCTGGTCGGCCGGATCCTCGAATTCCCCCGCCACCTCTCGCAGCACGTCGGCGGCTTCATCCTGACCGAGGGCCGGCTCGACGAAATCGTGCCGATCCACAACGGCGCGATGGAGGACAGAACCTTCATCGAGTGGGACAAGGACGACATCGAGGAGCTGGGCCTGATGAAGGTCGATGTCCTCGCCCTCGGCATGCTCACCTGCATCCGCAAGGCCTTCGACCTGCTGCGCGGCCATGGCCTGGGCGACTACACGCTCGCCACCGTCCCGCGCGAGGACCGGGCGACCTATGCCATGCTCCAGACCGGCGATTCCATCGGCACCTTCCAGGTCGAAAGCCGCGCCCAGATCGCCATGCTGCCGCGGATGAAGCCGAAGGAGCTCTACGACCTCGTCATCCAAGTGGCGATCGTTCGCCCCGGGCCGATCCAGGGGGGCATGGTCCACCCTTACCTCAGGCGCCGCAACGGCGAGGAGAAGGTCGAATTTCCCGGCCCGCCGGACAATCCGGATGAATTGAAGGAGGTTCTCGGCAAGACGCTGGGCGTGCCGCTGTTCCAGGAACAGGCGATGAAGCTCGCCATCGTCGCCGCCGGGTTCACGCCCGGCGATGCCGACGGGCTGCGCCGCGCCATGGCCACCTTCCGCCACATGGGTACGGTGGGGCATTATCAGGACAAGCTGATCAGCGGCATGGTCCGCCGCGGCTATCCGCAGGACTTTGCCGAGCGCTGCTTCGAACAGATCAAGGGCTTCGGCGAATATGGCTTTCCCGAAAGCCACGCCCAGGCCTTCGGCTGGCTGGCCTATGTTTCCTCATGGCTGAAATGCCACTGGCCCGCCGCCTTCACCTGCGCGCTGCTCAACAGCCAGCCGATGGGCTTCTACGCCCCGGCGCAACTGGTGCGCGACGCCCGAGACCACGGGGTGCAAGTGCACTGCATCGACGTGAACGCAAGTGAATGGAACTCCACCCTTGAGCCATCTCCCCTCCCCGCAAAGAGAGAGGTTGGGGGAGAGGTTGGGGGAGAGGTTGGAGGAGGGGTGTCCCGCGCCCGTGATCACGCCCTGCGTCTCGGCCTGCGCCAGATCGATCATTTCCGCGAGGCCTGGGCCGAGGCGCTGGTCGCGGCCCGGCAGGACGGCCCGTTCGCCAGCCTGGAGGACCTCGCCCGCCGCGCCGCCCTGCCGCCGCGCGCGCTCAGCCTGCTGGCCGATGCCGATGCGCTCGGCTCGCTCGCCCTCACCCGCCGCGAAGCCGGCTGGGACGTGCGCCGGGTGCCGCCGCGCCAGCTCTCGCTGTTCGACGCCATGGCCGCGCCCGAACTCGCCGCCGAGCCCGACGCCGCGCTCCCGCCGATGCCGCTGGCCGAGGAGGTCGTGGCCGATTACCAGACCCAGCGCCTGTCGCTGAAGGGGCACCCGATGCAGTTCCTCCGCGCCCGGCTGGCGCGGCGGGGCATCCTGTCCTGCGCCGAGGTCAACGCGGCGAAGGACGGCGCCAAGGTCCGCACCGCCGGGGTCGTCCTGATCCGCCAGCGCCCGGGCAAGGGCAATGCCCTGTTCATCACGCTGGAAGACGAGACCGGGATCGTCAACGCGCTGATGTGGGCCCGCGATTTCGAACAGCAGCGCCGCGCGGTCATGGCCGCGCGGCTGATGGTGATCGATGGCGAGATCCAGCGCAGCAAGGAAGGCGTGGTCCACCTGATGGTGAAGACGGTGCACGATGCGACTCGCCTGCTGGGCGAACTGGCCGCGGGCGAGCATTGCGAGCCGGAACTGGCCCGCGGCGATGCCATCAAGCACCCGGCGGCAAGCCCTAACCCGGGTCGGCACCCGCGGAACGTGCGGATCTTGCCAAGGTCACGCGATTTTCACTGAACCCGCACCCCCGAGCGGGCTGCGGAAATGCCCCGCCTCACCCTCCGTTCGTGCTGAGGAGGCCGAAGCCGCAGGCAGAGGCCATATCGAAGCACCCAGCGGTCCCAGGGCAAGGTCCTTCGAGACGGGGCTTCTGCCTGCGGCTTCGGCCTCCTCAGGACGAACGGAGCAGGGGGAAGTCTCAGCCCCCTCCAAACCCCCTCGCCAGGAACCGCTCGCCCAAGCCTGCCAGCAGGGCCGCGCCTTGCGGCAGCACGCTTTCGTCCACCATCATGCGCGTGGAGTGAATGCCGCAGCATTCCTGCCAGTTGTCGCCTTCGTGGGCCACGCCGAGGAAGAACATCGCGCCGGGCACCTGCTCCAGCACATAGGCGAAGTCTTCCGCGCCCATGATCGGATCGGGCAGGCGGTGAAAGGCCTGGGCGCCAAACAGCTCGCGCGCCACGCCTTCACCGAAATCGACCGCGCGGCCATCGCAGATCGTCACCGGAAAGCCCTCGCGGATGGTCACTTCGGCCCGCAGTCCGTGGGCGGCGGCGATATGTTCAGCAAGGCGGGCCACCGCGATGTGCAGCTCGCCGCGGTGGCCGGGGCTCAGCGTGCGCATGGTTCCGGTCAGCACCGCGCGGTCGGGGATGACATTGTGGGCGCTGCCTGCCTCGATCCTGGCAATGGTGACGACCACCGGATCGTGGGCGGAAAAGCGCCGGGTGACCATGGCCTGGAGCGCCATGACAATCTCGGCGGCGACCGGCACGGGATCGAGCGTATCGTGCGGCATCGACGCATGGCCGCCGCGTCCCTCGATCGCGATGGAAATCTGGTCGGCCGCCGCCAGCAGCGGCCCCTCGCGCCCGGCGACGAGACCGCGCGGGGCATTGGGCATGACATGGAGGGCGAAAGCTGCGTGAGGAAGAGGATCGATCAGGCCGTCCTCCAGCATGAACCGCGCGCCGTGGTGGCCTTCCTCACCCGGCTGGAACATGAACTGCACGTCGCCGGCAAGCCCGTCGCGGCGCGCGCACAACAGGCGGACAGCGCCGACGAGCATGGCGGTGTGGGCATCGTGGCCGCAGGCGTGCATGGCGCCCGGCACGGTGGAGGCAAAGGCGAGGCCGGTTTCCTCCGGCATCGGCAGGGCATCCATGTCGCCGCGCAGCAGGACCCGGCGGCGGTCGGCTCCCCCGGCCTCGGCCCCGCCGCGCAGGGTGGCGACCATGCCGGTGGTCGACGGCCCCTCGCGCCACTCCAGCGGCAGGTCGGCCAGCGCGGCGCGAACCTTGTCGCGCGTCTTCGGCGTGATCAGGCCCAGCTCCGGCTCGGCATGGATCGCCCGGCGCAGGGCAACGATGTCCGGCGCGATTTCGCGCGCGTCGTTCAGCAGGTGATCGGCCATGGCACGATGATACTGCGCGCCCTCCCGAAGTCGAGTCAGGCGGATTACGGGGCGATTCTAGCCACGATCCGCTTGGCAGCGCGGTTGTGGGCGATGACGGACACCACCAGCAAGGCATTGAGCACCAGCGACTGGTACAGGAAATACCAGAGCGGGCTGCCGGCGAGCATGGAGAGGCCCAGCACGATGGCGCGGGGGTTCGGGCCCAGCACCTTGCACAGGAACAGCAGCGGCGGGGCCTCGGCCCGGACAGCCGCGCGGATCGCCTCGCGCCGCGCCGGATCGCCTTCGCTGTCCGCAACGGCGGCATCGATTTTCAGCGCATGCGGCGTGAGGCCCGTGGCGAGCGCGAGATAGACCGAGACGATCCCGCCGAACACGCTCTTCCCCGTCGCCGATTCGGCGCTGTGGTTCATCCGGATCCAGCTCGTCCCGTAGACCCACCACTGGTACTGGCGGCGCTGCACTTCCACGTGGTTGGACTGGACGATGTGGCTGAGGCCCGCCGCCCACATCCACAGCAGGGGATGGGCCGTGGGCCACGCGGGCGGGTTCATGCTGGTGGACAGCAGCCAGCCGAGCACGAGGTAGAGAACAATGTGGCTGGCATAGTCGCACAGGCCATCGACCATCTCGCCGATCGGGCTTGACCGGCCCGTCATCCGGGCCAAGTCGCCATCGGCGCCGTCGACCACGTGCCAGGTCATGTGCAGCAGCATGCCGAGCAGCGCCGGGCCTGACGGAAACTGCGCCCACCCGGGCTGCGCATAGACGACCGCGGCCGCGACGACGCAGCTCCCGCCGATCACCGAGACCATGTTGGGCGTCAGCGGCGTGCGCGCGAGCAGGCGCGCCAGCTGCCAGGCGAGAGGATGGTAGAGATAGTAGTTGAGCGCGTCCTGCAGCTCGCGCGGGCGCTGCGGCCGAGGCCGCGCCTCCGCCTGCTGCTGCCCTCCGGCACCGGTGGCCAAGTCGCTCAACGCATCCCCTCCTCGCATTCCTGCGGCAAACCGCCTTCACCGAATCGTCATAATCGCTTGCGGCCACGGCGCGCCAACTATAGTTACGCACCCCGAGCATGACTTTTCCAACCGCCTTTGGCTGCTGACGTGGCCGATGACACTAGTCGGGGAACGCTGGGCCGAAGAAAATCGTTGTTTTCCGCAAGTTTGTCATTGCCACTCGTGGCGAAGGGCATCAGCGGAAGCGATAGGTTGCTCAACCAAACATGAATCACGAAGGCCCGGTCGCTGCGGCGTCGAGGAGCCTTCGCCTGAAGGGATCCGTTTTGATGAAGCCAATCAAGGTTGCAATCATCGGCGTTGGCAATTGCGCCAGCTCGCTGGTGCAGGGGGTTGCCTACTACCGCCAGAACAACTCCGCGCAGGGCCTGATCCACGAGGTGATCGGCGGCTACGGCGCGGGCGACGTCGATTTCGTGCTCGGCATCGATGTCGATAAGCGCAAGGTCGGCAAGGACGTGGCCGAGGCGATCTTCGCCGGCCCGAACTGCACCGCCGTGTTCCAGCCCGATGTCCCCGCCACGGGCGGCAAGGTCATCATGGGCAAGATCCTCGACGGCGTGGCCGACCACATGACCGGCATGGGCGAGCGCGGCTTCATCGTCGCCGACGAGCCGGAAGCCACCCGGGAATCGATCATCGCCGCGCTCAAGGCCTCGGGCGCCGAGATCCTCGTCAACTTCCTGCCGGTGGGCTCGGAAGAGGCGACCGAGTTCTACATGGAATGCGCGCTGGAAGCGGGCATTGCCGTGGTCAACTGCATGCCGGTGTTCATCGCCAGCCGCCCCGAATGGGAACGCCGCTTCGCCGAGAAGCGCATTCCGATCGTGGGTGACGATATCAAGGCCCAGGTCGGCGCCACGATCGTCCACCGCGTCCTCGCCAGCCTCTTCGGCGCGCGCGGCGTCAATGTTGAGCGGACCTACCAGCTCAACACCGGCGGCAACACCGACTTCATGAACATGCTGGATCGCCAGCGCCTTGGTTCGAAGAAGGAATCGAAGACCGAAGCCGTCCAGGCGATGCTCGCCGAGCGCCTCGAGGACGAGAACATCCACGTCGGTCCGTCCGACTACGTGCCGTGGCAGAAGGACAACAAGCTGTGCTTCCTCCGCCTCGAAGGCGCGCAGTGGGGCAACGTGCCGATGAACCTCGAACTGCGCCTCTCGGTCGAGGACAGCCCGAACTCGGCCGCGTGCGTGATGGACGCGATCCGTTGCTGCAAGGTCGCGCTTGAGCGCGGCGAAGGCGGCGCGCTGATCGGGCCGTCGGCCTACTTCTGCAAGCACCCGCCGCAGCAGTTCAACGATGACCTCGCCGCCCAGATGGTCGAGGAATACATCGCCGACCAGGCGCTCGCCGCCGAATAAGCGACGGCCAGTCGGAAACCGGATCGGGCCGGTCGGACCAGTGGTTCGGCCGGCCTTTCCTTTTTTGTGAGGAGCCGCCCGCATGGACGCCCTGATCATCGCTGCCGGCTATGGCAGCCGCCTGCGCGAGCTGTCCGATTCGAAGCCGCTGACCCCGGTTGCGGGGGTG
>Ga0134124_10005535_pt1 | contig 10150 bp, 9 predicted proteins | sample KB304_FD_96880 | JGI IMG/M metagenome (GOLD analysis project Ga0134124, IMG submission 96880) | Terrestrial soil microbial communities without Nitrogen fertilizer from Kellogg Biological Station, Michigan, USA - KB3-0-4 | ecosystem: Environmental > Terrestrial > Soil > Unclassified ... | reverse complement strand
GAACTCGAACCCCGCCGGGACGCGCTTCAAGAGCTCGCGCAACACTACGTCGAAGCGCACGCCTGGGCGGCCGCCCTGGCCACCGTTCGACGCATCGCCAGCAGCGCCCAGCAAAGCGGCGACGACGCTGCCGCGGAAAATGCCCGCCTCGAGGTGCGCGCCTTACGCGTACTCGCCGCCGAAGTCGATCCCAGCGCTGGGTCAGTGAAAAAGCACGACTGGGTTGGGCGCGCTCTGGCGCACATGGCCAAGCTTCGCTGAGCTCAGAGCGTGAGCGTCAAACGTGCGCCGATCAAGCGCGGCGGATTGAAAAACCTCAGGTTGAGGCCGGGGTTGTTGATCATCGAGGTCAGGTAAGCCACATCCGTGAGATTGTTCACGAAACCGTCGAGCCGCGTCCGACCATCTGGGGTCGTGAACCCGACGCCCGCATCCACGCGCGTGTACGCGGGTTGCACGTCACTCAAGTTGGGATTCACGTTGCCTTTCGTGTCACGCCCTTCACCGTTGAAGGGCGTGAAGTATTGCTTGGACTTGGTTTGCGCGCTCAACGTCCAATCGAAGTAGCCGTAGCGCGTGGTGATGATTTGGCTCACGCTGTAGTTGACGCTCAGCACCGGCGCCCGCGGCAGGAAGTTGCCTTTTAGGTCGACCGGCGTTTGTTCATTGGGATCGTAGCTGACGCGTGGATCATTCACGACGCCTTCGGTGAAACGCGCGTTGAGCAGCGTTGCCGCGAGCGCTAAGCTGAACCCCGCGGGTAAGCGCGCCTTGCTCTCGACCTCGAGGCCGAGCACTCGTGAGGCGGCCGCGTTGACGCGCATCGCCGAGGAGGGCGGCGGCGCGTCACTGCCGATGGGGGCGGGCCCAATCGCTTGCACCACCTGAAATTGCTGGTTTCGGTACTCGTACCAGAAGCCCGCAAAGTTGGCGGTCAGCTTGTGATTCAGGAACTCGTTCTTGCTGCCGATTTCGGTCGCGTAAATGGCCTCTGGTTCGTAGGTCTTCGCCAGCGTCCCGCCCGTGGGCAGCGCGATCGTGTCGTTGAAGCCGCCGGACTGATGGCCCGTCGAGAACATGACGTACTCCAGGCTGTCGGGCGTGATGTGGTAGTCGAGGCCAGCGCGGATATCGAAGAAGGTCGCGCTGTACGTGCCGTGTTGCTCGTTCAATCCGCCGGCGTTGATCGTGGCACCTTGCCCGATCAGCTGCGCCACGTTGTCGCGGTTGCCGTAGCGCCCGATGCCGTTTTGGAATTGATCGGTGCTGGTGCCCGGAGTCACGCTGTAGTTCGTACGATTGCGATCGTTGGGCGCGAAGCCTTCGGTGCCGAAGCGAGTGGGCGAGGGTTGTGTTCCCGTGAAGTTGTCGAAGTTGAGGCTGTACTGGTTGCCCACGCCGTCGCGGCTCCGTCGCTCGTTGGTGACGCGCACGCCGAGCGTGCCGCGCAAGAACTTCACGATGTCGAACGTGGCATCCGCAAACCCGGCGTACGAGCGCGTGGGCACCTTGGGCATGTTGTACTCGCCCCCCAAGTAGCCGCCCGACTTGTCCGCTGTGTTGTACAGCAACACTTGTTGTTGCTCGTCCAGGAAGAAGCCGCCCGCGGTCCAGCGAATGCGCGCCGAATCCGGCGCAAAAAAGCGTAGTTCGTGGACGTGCGACTGAGACGCCGTATGCCAATACGACGTCGACCAATTGTCCAGGTCCACGTTCGCCAGCGAGCGGCCAGGGAAATTGACGCCCGCGTTGCCGGAGCTGATGGATTGGTAATCCAAACTGCGATACGAGCCCAGGTAGCCGACGAGCACCGGACCCAAGTCGAGCGTGGCCTCGCCGTGGATGCCCCAATGCTTCATGTCCTGCATGCCCTGGGGACCACGGTAGATCACGTCCCGGGGGTTTTTGATCTCGCTCGGCAGCAGCCCCGCATTGAGCGCGGGGGTGAAGTTCGTCCCGCTGAAGCCGGTGCCTTTTTCTTGCGTGTAGTCACCGGTGACCAACACGGTTAGCTGCTCCACGGGCTGCCACTTGGCGCTGCCGCGGAAAGCGAGCGCATTGCCCGACTCGGAGGGCTCGAGCGTACTGATGGGACCTGCGTTCGTGTAATACGCGTCGTGAGTGTCGCCAAAGCCCGCGAACCGCAGCGCTAGTTTGTCGCCGACCGGAATGTTGACCATGCCTTGGATCACGCGCTGCGAATAATTGCCCATTTGATAGGACGCGGACGCCTGCCACTCGCCCATGTGCGGCTTGGCCGTGATGATGTTGAGCGTGCCGGCAGTCGCATTGCGTCCGCGGAGCGTGCCCTGTGGACCGCGATTCACCTCGACGCGTTCCAAGTCGAACAGCATGGTCCCGAGCCCGCGCGCGCGTGGGATGTACACGCCGTCGATATGGTTGGCGACTGCGGGATCCCCCAGCTCTGTGTTGTAGTTGGAGCCGATCCCGCGGATGAACATCTCGGTGTTACCCTCTTGCGTGCCGATCTCCAAGGAGGGCGAGGCCTGTTGCATGTCGCGGATATTGCGAATGCCGGTGCGGGTCAGATCATCTTGGGTGAAGGCGTTCACGGACCCCGGATAGTCCTGAATGTTACGCTCACGACGATCGATCGTGACTTTGACCGTCTCGACGTCATTCGGATCATACGCAGGTTCGGCGGCGGCGGCGGCAGCCGCGGGGTCGCCCTGCAGGTCGGGGCTGAGCGGGACGGAGCGGGGCATCGCGTTGCCCGGGTTGGTCGCTGGCGACGTTTCATCGGACGATACCGGCTGCGCCTCGGTCGCCGGCGGAGGCAACGGAGCAGGCGAAGGAGGAACGGGAGGCGACGGCACTGCCGCGGGGGGCGGAACAGGAGCAGGAGCGGGCGCTGCCGCGGCTGGCGGAGCAGCGGGCGGCGGAGGAGCAGCGGGCGGCGGAGGAGCAGCCGGCGGAGCGGCTTGCGCGACCTGACGGCGCTTGGCCTGCGGCTTGGTCTTGGCGCTTGCCTGAGCTTTCGGGCGCGCCTCTTCTGCGTGCGCGCTGGGGGACCGAAAAGCGAACACAAGGACGTTCAACACCACCGCCGAGTGCAGCGCGCGACGGCAGCTACGAGGACCTAAGCCGAACATTCGAACCCTCCTTTGGGCGCGCCACCTGCTTCGAATCGCAGCAGCGTACGACGCGCGTGTAAAACTCGTTCAAAGCAAGTCATCAGCCGCCAGCGCCGCCTTCACTCGCGGCGCCGCTAGCGCCACCCGCGCCCGCCTCGCCGCCGGCTCCGGCTTGAACGCCCGCGTCAGGCTCGGTGAGCGATGGGGGAAATGCCAGCGTGACGTAGGCGGCGACGGCCCCATCTTCCTCGATGGGAACGGTGGTCTCGGACGTGAGCGCGGGCTGGAAGGGCACGGCACCCGCCTGCAGCGCTTCGACGTGCACCAGCGCGTCTTCGTCGTCGAAGTCGTCGGACAGCGTAATTCGCTCGAAAAAGCTGTTCTTGATGGATGGCCCGGCGCCCGCCACACCCGCTTCCGTGGGCGGCATGAAGTCATGCACCAACCGGCGAGAACCTTGCGTGATGGTGACGTGAAGCTGAGCCACGACGGGCACGTCGTCAGCCGCGGTGACGTTCAGCGCGACCACGGCGTCTTCGTTGGAACAGGCGAGCAGCGCGCAGACGGAAACTAGCGACACAGCGAGGCGTCGGAACGTCATGGCGCGCACCCTATTGCACCAGTATGCAGACAGTCAATAATCCATGCTCATCGTTTGACACGCTGAGGCCGGTCAATCATGGCGAGTTTCGCCATAACACGATGTTTGATGCCAATTGGTAAATCACACTAGCTCATCGCGACTACCAGCAACTCCAAAAGCGCCACACATGATTAGAAGTCTCTCCTGCCGTCGCGCGCAAAACGCGGCAACCTCCTTGCTCAATCAGCAGCAAGCCCGCTATGAGTCTCTCACTGTGTCAGCGAGCGGAGCTTGGCTACTGGTGCGCGAAAGTTTTCGATACTCATGAACGTGCATTCCGAACTCGCTCGGCAGCTCCTGGTCGTTCTTGCGGCGTTGAGCGGGTTCGGCTGTTCCGAATTCCGAGCGCGTCAGCAAGCTCGCGAGGGGAACCGCCGTTTTCAGGAGGGCAACTACGCTGCCGCAGTCGCAGCCTATTCGTCCGCCGAGCAGCTGCACCCCATGCCGGTGATCTCGTTCAACAAGGGACTCGCATGTCGGCAATTGCTAGTTCCAGGGCAAAAATCCCAACAGAACGAACGAGCTGCCGAGTGTGCGCTCGCGTCGTTCAAGCGTCTGAAACAGCAAAACCCAGGCGATCCACGCGCCGACCAGCTGTACCAGCAGACGCTGTTCGATGCGGATCGCTTCGATCAGCTCGCGCAGTTGTACCGAGCACAATTGCAACACGACCCATCGGATCCTTCCGCGCTCAACGGCTTGATCCAGGTCTATTCGAACTCCGGCCGTTGGGATGACACGCTGTATTGGACCATCGAGCGAGCGAAGCGCGCGCCGCGCGACGCGGAATCGCAATATGCAGTCGGTGTCCTCATTCATAGCCGCCTGTTCGAAAAAGGAGGCGGCTCCGAACAATCGGCTCATGACCCGCGGCCGAGCGAGAAGCCGAAAATTCAACCCGCAACCAATCCGGGTGATATCACCGGGCAGACGCGGATCGCGCTGGCCGAACAAGGCATCGAATATCTGAAGAAGGCGTTGGCAGCTCGGACGGTGTACCCCGAGGCCGTGACTTATTTGGGGTTGCTCTATCGCCAAGAGTCCTTCGCCTATTTCGATCAACCGGCCAAGTGGCAAGCCGCCGTGGACACCGCCGAGGAGTTCCGAAAGCAAGCCATCGCGCTTCCGACACGGCGGTAGCAAAGCACGATGGCCTTCGAAGCAATCCTCCAGCAGCAGGCAACGCCCCAGCGCTGGCGCCGTGCGACGCTATTCTCATCCGTCGTCGCCCACGTGGCGGCCTTGACTGCGGCGCTCGTGCATTCGGTCTGGCAGGTCGAAGAGATGCCCATGCCGTCGCTGCAGGTCACGTTGACCGCAGCCGTGCCGCCCCCTCCCCCGCCGCCACCCCCCGCGGCCCGCAAGGCATCCTCCGAGTCGCGGGCAAAGACACGTCCGGTCGAAACAAAGCCCCAAGAGTTGGTGGTCCCGAAGGACACCCCCAAAGAACGGCCCAAGCCCGAAGCCGCAGCCGACACTGCCGTCGGTCCGAATGACGCAGCCGACGGCCAAGTCGGCGGCCAAGTCGGCGGTGTACCGGGCGGCGTGGTGGGTGGCGTCCCAGGCGCTCCTCCACCACCGCCTCCACCACCCAAACCCGCCGGCCCCAAGATCGTGTCGGCGAGCGTCGGCCGGGGTCAGCTGCTGATCGATCCCAACGCCGAACGTTACCGCGTGAAACTGCCGCTGGCGCTGGCTCGCACGGGTGAAACCTACGTGGCCCTGCTGCGGCTGTGCGTTTCGGCTGAAGGTGGCGTCACTTCGGTCCAGGTGATGAAGGGCGCGGGCGCCGCGCTCGACGGTCAATTCCCGAGTGTGATGGGCCGCTGGCGCTATCGACCTCTGATTGCCGATGGGGTTCCTACGCCGTTTTGTTACCTGCTTCGCTACGAGGTCAGCGGTCGCTGAGCTCGAGCGAACTCAATACTAGGAAGACCAAGATGGATTTTTCTCTGCTCGGGTTGTGGAATCAGATGGGTGTGGTGGCGCGCGTCGTCGTGCTCATTCTGCTGGCGATGTCGGCCTACGCGATCGCCATCGCGCTCGAACGCTTCGCCGCCTTCCGCAAAGGCCGCCGGCGTTCCATCGAGTTCGTGGCCGCACTTCAACCGCTGATCGGTGCACCAGGCCGTCTCGAAGAAGTGAAGGGCCTGCAGGCCACCTGGAAAGACGCCCCCCTGGCGCGCGTGGTCATCACCGGCGTGGGTGAGTTCACGCAAGGCGTCCATGAACTGGGCGCAGCGGCCAGCGACACCTTGGAGCTCGAGCTGTTACTGCACGGAGTGGAGCGCTCGATCGAGCGCGCCAAAAAGCGGGAGCTGGCGAATTTGTCACGCGGGCTACCGGTGCTGGCGACCATTTCTTCTTCGGCGCCGTTCGTCGGCTTGTTCGGGACGGTGTTCGGAATCATCACCGCATTCCAACGCATGGCGGACCCCTCCAAGGGCGGCAGCGGCGGACTCGCCACCGTGTCAGCCGGTATTGCCGAGGCTCTTTTGACCACCGCGGTCGGGCTCGGGGTCGCCATCGTCACGGTCTGGTTTTACAACTTCTTCGCCACCAAGCTCGAGCAAATCGGCGCGTTGATCGACGACGCCAGTGGCGAGCTCACCGATCGGCTGATGCAACACGGGCGAAGGCGCGCTCATGAAGCACCCGCGAGCGCCAGTGCGGTGCCGACGTGAATGACCCCGCGGAGCGACGCCGCCAGCGATTGCGCGCCATGCGAGCCGTGATCCGCACGGAGCCGGCACGCTTCGAACGCCCTGACGTCAAGGCGGACATCAACGTCACGCCGCTGGTCGACGTCGTGCTGGTCTTGCTCATCATCTTCATGGTCGTAACGCCGATGATCGCGAGTGGCGTGGCCGTCGATCTACCGCGCACCAGCAACCATTCGCGAAAGCCCGACGACGGCAAAGACATCATCGTCTCGATTGCTCGGGACGGGCAGATCTACGTCGGTACGCAGCAGCTCCCGCGCGTCGAGGAGCTCGGCCGCGCGATCGTCGCCGAGCGACGCCTGGCCCCGCACAAGACCGTGTTTTTGAAGGGGGATCTGCGCGCCCACTACGGTGCGGTGCGACGGGCCATGCAGTCACTGCACGACGTGAACATTCAAGACATCGTGCTCGGCACCGAAGAGCTGACCCACACTCGCTGAAGACCGGAACCCATGAGCATGGAAGCCAGCAACAAGAAGGGCCTCAGGGCGGACATCAACGTCACGCCGCTGGTCGACGTCGTGTTGGTGCTGCTGATCATTTTCATGGTTCTGACGCCATCGATGCTGAAGCACCTCACCGCCAACGTGCCGAAGAAGGCAGACGAGCCAGCTGCGGCCGTGCCCAGCGACACCTCGATTGTAGTCGCCTACAGCGCTGCCCGCGAAGTCACCGTCAACAACGAGCCTGTGGCGCCCGAAGCGCTCGCAGACAAGCTCAGCGAACGGCTGCGCGGGGCTCGCCAAAAAGTAGTGTTCTTCAAAGCCGAAGACGACGCCCCTTATGGTGAAGTCGTCCATTTGATGGACATCGCTCGTGGCGTCGGCGCGCAGACACTCGCGGTCGTCACCGACTGAAGCGAACTGCTCGTACGACTCGGAGCATTCGAGTCGGGCGTAGACCTACATTGGCAGCGTCGAAGAACGCGGCGTATCTCGTCTGCCTTTTTTCGATGCAGCGCCATCGCGGCCTTTGGCAGCCTCTGCCGAGTGGTAAGAAAGCTCGCACTTTGGTGGCCATTACCCGACGCCGCAGCAGATGCGGGTGCACCGACACGCTTACTTGACGGGGGCGTGATCATTCGCCCTGGTTCGCGTCCCCAGCGCCAACACCGCATGACTAGACCGTTGTGCCTCACTCGATTGCGAGACGAGATCTCGAGTGTTGCGTTCCGGTCGTCATAGGAACATTTCAAATGCACGCATCGCGCGGAGCACACCACGAGAAGAGTTCACCAGGCGATCGAGCTAACGCGGACGACAGCGCCGAGCGCCTCGAAACAGCCAAAACGCCACTCTACGAAGCGCGGGCGGCAGAGCGTGCCGTCGTGGCGGAGGTCGTGGCGGAGGTCGTGGCGGAGGTCGTGGCGGAGGTCGCGGGTCAGGCCAACGCGGGTTCGAAAAAGCGTGCGCTCGAGCTCGAGAAGCGCGCAAGCGTCGCAAGCGTCGCAAGCGTCACAAGCGACATCGACTCTAGAAAACCACTTGCGAACGGACTCGATGTCAGCGAAAGTTAAAAGTCGTGCTGACTGTGAGATTTCGATCTCCGCCTCACCCGTCGTCATGCTCGGCAGGTGAGGTCGACGACCCAAAAATCGCTGATCCGAGCGGGGTTTAGAGCATTTGACGCGGAGGTTTCGCGTGTCGAACAAAAGCAATGACCAGGACGAAGAGCTGACGGCAGGTCAGATGTTGGGCCGCTACGAGCTGCTCATGCCCATCGCCAAGGGCGGGATGGGCGCCGTGTGGGCCGCCCGCCTGAAGGGTTCGCGCGGCTTTCGAAAGCTGTACGCGCTCAAGACCATCTTGCGTTCGCTCGAGCATGCGAATCAGGAACAGATGCTGTTTCAAGAAGCAGTGCTTGCGTCGCAAATTCACCATCCGAACGTGGCAGAAACGCTGGAGCTGGGCGAACACGAGGGCACCCTCTACCTAGTGATGGAACTCGTCTGTGGTGAGTCGTTGCGCTTCATCCTGCGTGAAGCGCAAGCGCTCGGCGGAATGCCCAGGGACGTCAGCATCAACGTGATCGGACAGGTCTGCCGCGGCCTGGCCGCGGCCCATGACTTGCGCGACAAAAACGGTGAACGCGTCGGGCTCGTTCATCGCGACATCTCACCGCCCAACATCATGATCACCGAGGCCGGCACGGTGAAGATCGTGGACTTCGGCGTAGCTACCACCTCCTCCAGCGGCGGCGATGTCGCGGGCGAAATCAAAGGGAAAATCAGCTACCTCGCACCCGAGCAACTGCGAGGTGAGGCGGTCGACGCTCGCGCGGACGTGTTCGCGACGGGCATCTTGCTGTATCTCCTCACCGTCGGCCGACACCCGTTTCGCGCGTCGTCCGACCCCGGCACCATCGCGCGCATTCTCTCCAAGACGCCCGCGTGTACTCCCTCTGCATCGATCGAGGACTATCCGGACGCGCTCGAGCAAATCGTGATGTGCGCGTTGCACAAGGACCGCCGGGAGCGCTTCCAGTCCATCACTGCCATGCTCGACGCGCTCGAAAACGCCTTCCCGAGTGCGTTCGGCCCCCGCGCAGACGAGGCCTCGGCGCTCTATCTCGTCCGGCTGATGAAGGAACGCATTTCCGAGCGCAAGGCGACCCTGCGCATGGCCGAGGAATTGGCGGAAAGGTCGACCGCTCGGCATTCCGAGCACTCATTGCCAGTCGTCACGACCAGCGCGGCGTCGTTCAGCAAAGCGAGCAGCAGTGCGCTGCTCGGCTTGGGCGGGCTATTCACGGGGCTGGGGGCCGCAGCGCTCGCCGGAACGCTCTACTTGCAAGGGCTCAGGCCCGCGGCTCTGCGCAACGTGGAAGCGCTCGTCCCGCGTGAGCCGGCTGCCGCCGCAACGACAGCTCCGAGCATGGCGTCGCCGGTTCTGGGTCGCCTGGGAGCAGCAGACACCGGAGTCGCTGCGACCGCGCTCTCCTCGACGCGGCTCGTGGTAACGGGCATGCCCCGGCCAAAGCGCGCGTCATTGGAGCGCAGCGGCAAAGACCAGCCGACGGACAAGGATCAACCCGGAGCGCTTGCGGCAGAATCACCCGTCACACAGCCGCTGCCGCCGACGCCCGCGCCGACCGCATTGCCGGAAAGTCCCACCGACGCGCAGGCCGCGCGGTCCGACAGCCCCCCGCACGCGGACGAAGCGAAAACGAGCATTCTGCTGCAGGCTCTGGCACCGGCACCTGCCGTAGCGCCAGCACCCCTCGTCAATGCAGCACCGGTCGCGCCACGGCTCTTGTCTTCCCGGGTGGGTCAAGGTCAATTGTTGACCAATCCTGCCTCGGCAGCGTCGCGTGTGCGGTTGCCCGTGGGGCTCGACCGAATGGGCCAGAGCTTCAACGCCGTCGTCAAGATCTGCGTCACCGCCGAGGGCAGCGTTTCCGCGGTCAATGTCCTCCGCTCTGCAGGTCCGGTGCTCGACCGGCAAATCCCGGGCGCGCTCGCCCATTGGCGCTATCGCCCACTGCTAGAAGGCGGGAAAGCAACGCCGTTCTGCTACGTGTTGAACTACGAAATCAGCGCTCGCTAGAGCGACACGCCGTTGGCGCTTTACGGCGAACGGAAACTGGCGCCGTGGTCGTCCGAGACCAACACGCTGTATGATTGCGTGCTCTTGTTGCTGCCGCCGTACAAGAAGACGCGGTTTTCGACGGTCAGCAAGCGCGAGGGCGTG
>Ga0134124_10005534_pt1 | contig 10153 bp, 7 predicted proteins | sample KB304_FD_96880 | JGI IMG/M metagenome (GOLD analysis project Ga0134124, IMG submission 96880) | Terrestrial soil microbial communities without Nitrogen fertilizer from Kellogg Biological Station, Michigan, USA - KB3-0-4 | ecosystem: Environmental > Terrestrial > Soil > Unclassified ... | reverse complement strand
GCAAAAAATGCGTGCGGCCCGCCATGGATTTCCACCAGCAAGGGGGATGGCCCGCCACCTGTCACGGCCCGCACCAGCCAGCCGTCGCACGACACACCGTTCGGGCTCGTAAACGTGCGTCGCTCCATGGACGGGAGCTGCCGCTGGTCCAGCAAGGAGCGATTGATGTCCGTCAGGCGGCGCTCATCTGTCCCGTCCGGATTGCACAGGAAAACATCACACGGATTATCGGGGCGGGTGGCGATGAAGGCGATGCGGCTTGCCCCGGCCTGCATGCTCATGCTCATGCTCATGATCTGGCGGGCGCCGCCGACCACGGGTTGCACCGAGCCGTCCGCGAGCCATGCCCGAACGATGTGAGTTCTGCCCCCGGCACAGGCAATAAAGCTCACGCTGTCCCCGGCAGGAGACCAGACCGGGGCGGGAGTGACCTGGGGAAACATCAGCACAAACGCGCTACGGTCATATGCTGCCGTCAGCCGGCAGGGCGCGCCACCCTCCACGGGAATGAGCCATATCCGGTTGTGCGGATCACCCAGGCCGGGTTCCTGCTCGTCCGTGCCATAGCAGGCGACAACGGCGCCATCCGGCGACCAGGAGGGAGAAACGGCCCGGCCGATGTTTTCCGAGATCCGGCGCTGGTTGCCGCCCTCCAGGTCCAGGATCCAGATGTCGGAGAGCATGAAATCCGCCACGCCCCGGCGTGTGCGGCTGAAGGCAATCCGGCGCCCATCCGGCGCCCAGGCCGGTGTATTGTCGTCGCAATCGTTATCGGTAATCTGCCGCGGCTCGCCCCCCTCAGCGGGGACGACGAAGAGGTGCGTGCGCCGGTCCAGGATGTAGCCGACGCCGTCGAGTTTATAGTGCGCCCTGGTCACATGGCGGGGCCGCACGTTCCAGCGCAACCGCGCATCCTTGTCCTGCGGAGGCGTATCAATGAAGACCGCTGCAGCGAAGAGCAGACGTGTGCCGTCGGGCGACCACGCCGCCGGGCCGGCCCCCAGCCCCAGAGAGGTCAGTTTGCGCCCTTCACCGCCGTCGGCCGGCATCACGTATAACTGTGCGCTCTCCCCCTCGCGGTCGGACAGAAATGCCAGTCGCGAACCGTCAGGTGACCAGCGCGGTGCGGAGTCATGCCCCGACCCACGCGTGAACTGTTCCGGCTCGCTGCCATCGGTGCGGCCGACCCAGATACTCGTGCGGTATGCATCCTTCTCCGCGTCGATCTCGGATAGCACATAGGCAACCCGCATGCCGTCGGGAGACATCTGGATATCGCTGACGGTTTTTATTGCCAGCAGGTCTTCGGATTGGATGGGCCGGGGTTGGACTGTACGTGGTTGATTGGCGCGCATGCTCTCCCTCCTCGTCTTGGTGTTCCGTGCGGCTGACAGAGAATATCTTCCGTGAGGGTTGCAGAAAAGCCCCGCCAGTTGACCGGCAGGGCTTTCATTTATGCTCCCTGCACGAAAAAGATTATCACTGCAGCATCAATTGTCCACGGATCTCGCCGCCAAGATTAGCCTGGGTATGGACGTTGATGTATGTGTTTCCGACCAGGATGGCGTTCACCGCGTCGGCGAAGGTGATGATCCCGTTTACGGCATCAGGTGTAAAATCGGCGCTGGTCAGGGTCTTGGTTAATGTAGCCGGAAAAATCCCCGGTGCAGCGAAGAGTGAGAACAGAACGCCGCCGTTCGCACCGGCCGGCCCGAAGTGGATATGGGATGCCGTGACCGGGGTGGCAAATCCTTGCGTGGTCAGGGTTACGCTGATCGTGGTCCTGGCCGCGTCGATCGTGACCGTGGCAGTACCGGTTGCAGCGGAGATGACAGGCGGAACCTCCTGAGCTCCGCTTAGTGAGGCATTAAATAATGAAAAGCTTGCTGAACCGGCTTTTGCAGCCGTTATTGACTGGGCGGGGGGTGAAGCTCTATCTCCCCCTGTTCCGCATCCTGCTGTTATAAGGGCAAAAAGGCAGGCAACGGCAAAAGCGGCCGTGGACCTGAACCCGAGTTTGTTGATTGTTTTCATGACATCCTCCTCTCGAAACAGCCCGAAAGGTAATTGTTGTGATGATATTTACATGCTTACCTCTTATGTTCATTTTATGGCGTTGCCCACACCCTTGTCAATGGTACGGCCGGATGGCAGCTAAAGGTTACGCTGAAGTTGCCAGGGGCATTGACCGGAGTGCATGAACCGCCGACATAACGGACAACATCCCTGATGGTCGTTGACGGTGCCTGTTCGAAGCCATGGGTATTGAGGTCGATAAAATGGCCCGGGGACAGCTTTCCCGTATCGTGGCAATCGGGACAGATCAGGCCCAGGCCGCCCTGGTTGCCATGAAAATCATGTTTGCCGGAGAAATAACTGTTGAACTGGTCTGGTGGCTGCAGAACCCTGGAGCGGTGACAGGAGAAGCACTGTTTATTTACATCGATTCTTCCGTTGCGCCAGGGAGGCGTTGTCTGGCCGCCATGGCAGCTGACGTTTGTGCAGGTGAATGTCGCCGGGTCAAATGTAAACGCTCCGGATTTGGCGTTGTAGGAGGTGGAAACGGAGACATCCACCACTTGATTGAAGTGCTTCAGCGAACCGATCCCCGCTCCGCTGTGGCAGGTGGAACAGACTCCGCCGACGAGGTTCAGTGCGTTATGCACCCGATGGTTGCCGGAGATGTTTGGGAAGGCAGCACCTGATGGCGGACTGCCGTGGCAGGAGGTACAATTCTGCAGGGTCAGGGGCGAACCGGCCAGATGGCAGGACGAGCAGGCCGGGCCGACCCCGCCGATACCGTCCAGTTTGGTGCCGTGACAGAGGGCGCAGGCAACGGCCAGGTTGGCAGCGTCGCGATGGGTAACCGGGCCGCGCCAGGGAGCTGAATCAGGAGCAGGCGTCGAGGGGTGAGCAGTATTAATGTTATGACACTCTTCGCAACCGTTGGTCAGCGAACCGATCTTTGCCCGAAAGCGCGGATTGCTGCCGGCGGCGCCCTTGAAAGGGATCGCGTGGCATCCCTGGCAGAAGGCCAGGTCTTTCTTGGCTGCCGGACCGTGCAGAACCGGATCGGTGAAGGGGACCGCATGAGGAGCGGTTCTCGGAAGATGGCCATCAGCATGGCAGGTCAAACCGGCAAAATTTGTGGAGGAACAGTTCACCCCGGCAATTCCTCCGTTGCCACCTGCCAAGAGGAGATCGTTCCCGTGACACTGGGGACACTGACCGGGCCAGGAGTGAAAAGCCAGTCTATGATTTCCGCCATTGGCGGTAACCCAGCCTGCCGGATGTTTACCCGACGTATTCAAGCTGGGTGCACCGTTGTTTGCGGTTCCGCATCCCCAGAATAAAACCGTTGGCGCAATAACTGCTGCTGCTCTGAGACACTTGCAAGCCCCGGTCCTGATAAAAAACAGGATAAGTGCGTTAACGAAATTATTTTTTTCACAAAAAACGCAGAAAATGATTTCCAACTTACTGAGGATCAAGCTCGGCACGCTCATCGTTAAACACCCGCTTTTTTCAGCCCAGGTCGCTAACTTTCCCTTGGCAGCAGCCCTGCCGCCTCGCCTCTTGCCATAAGCACGTCCACTGCCCTTCTCCCCTCCTCGCCCAGATCAAGGGAGAAGTGGTTCACATACAGTCCGATATGGGCATCGCAGACCTCGTCGCTCATCTCCTGGGCATGAGCACGAATATACTCCCGAGGAGCCTGCGGGTTGGCATAGGCATGGCTGATGCTCTCTGTGATAAGGCGTCCCAGCGTATCCATGACTTCGTTCCCCAGCGAGCTTTTAGCGACTATCCCGCCAAGCGGGATGGGACAGCCCGTGTCTCCCTCCCACCACTCTCCGAGATCAGTCAGTTGAAACAGACCATACTCCTTGAAGGTAAATCTGGATTCATGAATTATCACACCGGCCGCGACCTCACCTGATGCAACAGCAGGCATGATCCGGTCGAACGGCATATAGACCAGATTGTCCAGTTGCGGCGCAAAAAGGCGCAGCAGAAGCGCAGCTGTGGTGTACCGGCCGGGGAGGGCAACCGGCTTGTTGTGGAGAGAGGAGACCGGACACTCTTTGCTGCTGACGAGAAGAGGCCCGCAGCCTCTGCCGAGGGCAGCCCCGGAAGGCAGAAGGGTATAATTGTTCCTGATATGGCCGTAGAGATGGAATGATACCTTCGTGACATCAAATGCAGCCGCAAGCGCCTGCTGATTGAGCTGTTCAACATCCATGAGATGCTCTTTGAAGGAAAGATTACCGGCAGTCACCAGACTTTTGACAAGAGCGTGAAAGATAAAGGTGTCATTCGGGCAGGGAGAGAATCCGAGGGTCAAGGTCCTGTTGACGTTCCTCACATGATCTCCCTCTCAAGACATCTGAGCAGAAACCTCTGCACCATCTCCACGGAGCGGGGAATATCCCACTTCGAAATGTCACGGTCCTCGACCATATTGCTGATGCCGCGCACCTCCAGGAAAGGAGTATCATAGAGCAGCGCTACATGGGCAGTCGCAGCCCCTTCCATGTTCTCGCAGATCCCTCCGAAGCGGCTGAACAGCTCGTTTCCACGGCTTGAGGTACCGCTACAGGTGGAGACGGTTACGAATTTGCCCCGCCGGACAGGGAGTTCCAGGGATTTGGCAAAATGGAAGACTTTCTCTGCCGCCTGCATGGAGAGCGGAAACTCGTTACTGTAGCGATTCCCTTTACGCTCGACTGAAGGGATGCCGATTATCTCCAGATTATGCCAGCCATCAACCGTCAGAACACCTTCGTCGCCATATATCTCGGCAGTAGCCACTGCCAGCCCCCCAACTGCAAGGCCGCTCCCCAGGTATGCCCCCCCGCAACCCGTGCTCACCAGCAGCCTTGGACGCAATTTCTCCAGTAGCAGGGTTGATACTGTAGCCGCGTTCACTTTTCCAATCCCTGTAAGCGCCAGATAGACTGTCCCTGAAGGGGACTCACCCTTCCAGACACGCCTGGGGGAAGAATCTCCGGCTGGAGACGCATTGAGAGCCCTGATCAGGAGAGAGAGCTCATTTTCTACTGATGCGGTTATCAATATGGGCCTGCTGCTGCATTTATTTCCCGGTTGTTCTGTCATAAACGCCTTTCCAAAAGAAGCTCCGTCAGCAATTTCAAATAATACCCTCTTTTCCGAAGCTATTCAAGCAGAGTAAAAAGCAGTTTAATCAGCCATTCCCCTTGCATGAGTCGATGATTTAACCTATATTTATTCTTTAATCAACCACTGCAAAAGGCATTGTGTGAACAGGCTTCTAACTCCCATAAACTACGCCCTTGTCGTCCTTATCATTGCAATTTCTGCCCTGATTGCATCCGACCTCGTATCATTCAGAATTTCAAAACTCTTCCCGAAAAAAATGCCCAGAATCGCGGCACCCCAGACACCATCACAAGGAGGGGAAGAGCTGTCGGCTTTTGCATCCATCCTCTCAAAGGGGCTTTTCGGCAAAGCTACACAGGGCAGCTTGACCCCGATTGTTCCAAAATCCGCCGGCAAGCCAGAGGCTGCAGGTTTCAATCTTGCGGATTTCACACTTCTGGGGACTGCCCAGGGCTCACCCAAGGAGAGTTTTGCGCTGATACTGAAGAACAGTTCGAAAGAGGAGCGGGTCTTCAGAATGGGAGATACGGTCTTTAATGCCGGGCCGCTTGCTTTGGTCAGAAAAGATTATATAGAGATACAGACCGGAGCAACACGGACAAAACTGGCCACCCCTGCAACTGCCTCGCTATCAACGCCGGCTGCGCCTGCTGCACCCGGTGTCGCTCCTGCCGGCAGTGCGCTTGCCTCACAGACAAGCAGCGGGAATTTCGTCATTGACCAGCGCGCCCTGAATGCCTCTCTTGACAACATCGGTCAGGCAATGACCGACGCAAGACTCCTGCCGAGCATTAAAGACGGCAAGGTTGAAGGGTTCCGGGCATCCGAAGTAAAGCCGCAGGGGATATTCGGCACGATCGGTATAAAGAATGGCGATATCCTGCTCAGGATGAACGATTTTCCGATAGACTCACCTGAAAAGGCGATTCAATCATTTGCAACCCTTAAAGGCCAGAGCCGGATAAAACTCGACCTGATACGTGACGGCCAGCCTACGACATTCAATTATGACATCAGATAACCATATGGTTTCCATCCGGAAGGATAAGAAGCTACGGGAACGGTGAAATGAACATGGTAAAAATCCCAGGAAGTAAAATATCGGCAGTATCCCTGCTTCTCCTCTTGTGCATGCTTCTTCCTCTACCTGCACATGCCAAAGGGGTGATACTCAACTTTACCGATGTAGATATCGCTACCATGGTAAAGTTCATAAGTGATCTCACCGGCAAGAACTTTGTCATGGACGAAAAGGTGAAGGGGAAGATCTCGGTCTACTCTCCCGCAAAACTCTCGAACGAAGAGGCTTTCAATGTATTCACCGCCGTGCTGGAACTTAAAGGGTTCACCCTGATCCAGTCCGGAAAGGTTTACAAGATAGTCCCGACAGCCGCTGCCAAGCAGTCGGGTACAAAACTCTACGGAGACAAGGATAAAATCCCGGTAAACGAAACATACGTAGCCAGGGTCATCACCCTTGAGAACATACCTGCACAGGACGCCGTCACCTTCCTTCAGCCGGTCGTCTCGAAAGACGGCCATGTCTCGGCATTCGGCGCTGCCAACATGCTTTTGGTCGTTGACTCCGCCATGAATATCCAGAAGATTATCGCCATTGTCGAGATGATCGATGCCGAGAAGCGTCGTGATCTGCCCGAGGTGATCTACCTGAAGAACGCCGGGGCTGAAAATGTTGCAAAAGTGCTTCAGGACTGGTCCGGCAGCAGATCGGCGAAACAGCCGGGCCAGGCGGCTGCTTCATCGGTAGGAATTACGGTTGTTCCGGACACCAGACTCAATGCAGTCCTTGTTTTCGGTGCAGAGAAAGACAAGGAGGAGATCAGGAAACTCGTAGCACTTGTCGATGTCGCCCCTCCTACCAGCAGCGGGAAGGTGAACGTCTACTACCTTGAGAATGGCGATGCCACCGACATTGCAAAGGTCCTGGACGGGGTCGTAAAAGGCTCCGCAGCAATGGCCCAGCCCGGGCAGCCGGCAGCGGCACCCCAGAGTTCCCCCTTTGACGGCGGGAAGATCACCATCACCCCGGACAAGGCGACAAATTCACTTGTCATCATGGCTTCGCCGACCGACTACCAGAACCTGCTGCAGGTCATCCAGAAACTTGACCGCAAACGCCGTCAGGTGTTTGTCCAGGCACTTATTGCCGAGGTCTCGCTGGACCGGTTGAAGGCTTTGGGCGTGCAGTGGGGAGCTATCGCCGGCGGCGCCAACAAGACCGCCACCGCCGCCGGGATCTACGACCCGCAGAACGTTATCAGCTCGGTCCTTGGTGCAGTAGGGAGCCTGAAGACCGCCGGGTTTAACATCCCTGACCTGGGAAACGGGACGCCGTTCAACTTCGCCGTTGCTCTCCAGGCGCTCGAAACAAACGGTATCCTGAACGTTCTTTCTACCCCGTCCATCATGACCTCTGACAATAAAGAGGCCGAGATCTTCGTCGGCGAGAACGTCCCCTTCCGGGGGAGCATCACCTTTAACACCGCTCTGCAGAACAGCCCCCAGCAGTCCATCGAGCGCAAGGATACCGGCATCACCCTGAAGCTCACCCCCCAGATCAGCGAAGGGGAGTACGTGAAGATGGATATCTACCAGGAAATCTCGGCGGTCAAGGATTCGACCAGCACCGGGGCCGCGGCTGACATCACTACCACCAAGCGCTCGGCCAAGACCTCGGTCGTGGTTAAGGATACAGACACAGTGGCCATCGGCGGACTCATCCAGGACAAGGACCAGGAAACTATCAGCAAAGTGCCGCTTCTTGGCGACATCCCCTTGCTGGGCTGGTTCTTCAAGACCAAGAGTGTCACCCGCCAGAAGACCAACCTGCTGATCCTTCTGACACCCAAGATCATCAAGAATCCTGGGGACCTGAACGATGTCTCGCAGCAGATGAAAATAAAATTCAACGATGCAGCCCGGAAGAGCGAGCCGCTCAATATCCCGGCCGAATTAAGCATAAAACCAGCGGACAAAGGGCAGACACCCGAAACCGGAGGGAAGTAGCTTGTCAGGAATCAGTGACCCAAAGCAGCTTGAAGAGATTGCCTCCCGCATGGGATTACCGTTCCAGGCCGAGATTCATGACGCCAACACCGATGCAACCTGGCTCTCACGCATCCCGCTCTCTTTTGCCAAGACAAACCTGCTGTTGCCGCTGCATGACGAGGACGGTATCCTGCTTGTCGCCATGGGAGACCCGACAAACCTGCTCGCGCTCGATGAGCTGCAGGGGGCGCTCGGTACGCCTGTAAAAGGGGTTGTTTCGCCCCCCGAAGAAGTGCTTTCCGCCATTAACCGCCTGTATGCCCGGCACTCCGGCTCGGCACAGGAGGTTGTAGCCGAGCTGGAAGCAGAAGAACTGTCGACGGTTGCCAGCCAGTTCAACCGTCCTCAGGACCTGCTGGACCTGACCGATGAAGCCCCGGTCATCAGGCTGCTGAACTCGATCCTTTTCCAGGCAGTGAAGGAGCGGGCAAGCGATATCCATATCGAGCCGTTCGAAAGGGAAGTTGACGTCCGTTTCCGGATCGACGGCATCCTCTACAAGATGCTCTCCCCGCCGAAGCTGGTTCAGGAATCCCTCACCTCCAGGGTCAAGATCATGGCAGGGCTGAACATCGCCGAGAAAAGACTCCCGCAGGACGGACGTTTCCGGGTCATCGTAGCAGGCCGCGATGTCGACATAAGGGTATCGATCATACCTACCTTTTTCGGAGAGCGGACCGTGCTCCGGATCCTTGACAAGCAGCGCGGTGTGCTCTCGCTCACCGACATAGGTCTCCCTACGCACGAGAATGTCGTGGTCGAAAGACTCCTGACCCGCACCAGCGGGATCATTCTTGTCACTGGTCCTACCGGCAGCGGGAAGACAACTACGCTCTACAGCGCCCTCACCACCATAAACTCGCCCGACAAGAACATAATAACCATCGAAGACCCTATCGAATACCAGCTGCCGGGTGTCGGGCAGATCCAGGTCAATCCGAAGATCGATCTTACGTTTGCAAACGGTCTTCGCTCGATTCTCAGACAGGATCCGGACATAATCATGGTCGGCGAGATCCGCGATGCCGAGACAGCCGAGATCGCGATGCAGGCGAGCCTCACCGGTCACCTCGTACTCTCGACTCTCCATACCAATGACGCCCCCACAGCCATCACCCGACTCATAGACATGGGGATAGAACCTTTCATGGTCGCCTCCACCCTTTCCGCCGTGCTTGCCCAGAGGCTGGTCCGCAGAATCTGTCCGCACTGCATTGAAACGTATCGACCGGAACGGGAATATGCTGGCATAACCCTCCCGGAAAAACTTTACCGGGGAAAAGGGTGCGAGAAGTGCTTCAACCTGGGAACGACCGGCAGAACCGGGATCTACGAGCTCCTGCCGATCGATGCCGAACTCTGCTCCATGATAATCCGCCGGGCCTCCGCAAAGGAGATCAAGGAGTACGCGCTTGCAAAAGGGATGCGTTCCCTTCGGGATGACGGTCTCCAGAAAGCCTTCGCAGGAGTAACGACACTTGAAGAGGTTCTCCGGGTGACGCAGGAAGATTATGCCGATATTTCACTATAAGGGGTACAAGCAGGACGGCAAGGAGACCTCAGGCACGATCTCTGCTGACAGCATCAGAGATGCCAGGGAAATGCTGAAGGGGAGAAGCATACTCCTTTCCGGAATAGATGCTGAAGGAGCGGGCACAGGAAGAGCAGGCATACTGAAATTCAGGAAAGCTGTCGGCCTTCCTGAACTCGCACTGTTGACCAGAAGGCTGGCAACACTGGTCGGCGCATCAATGCCCCTCTTCGAAGCTGTTGCCACCCTTATGGAGCAGGAACGTCCGGGGGAGATGCGCAGCGTTCTCTCACGGGTCAAGGAGAAGCTGGCAGAGGGCAAGGGGCTGGCAGCCGCGCTTTCCGAAGAATCCCCGCTGTTCAGTGACAGCTACATCTCCATGGTCGCTGCCGGAGAGGCAAGCGGCGCGCT
>Ga0134124_10005529_pt1 | contig 10156 bp, 8 predicted proteins | sample KB304_FD_96880 | JGI IMG/M metagenome (GOLD analysis project Ga0134124, IMG submission 96880) | Terrestrial soil microbial communities without Nitrogen fertilizer from Kellogg Biological Station, Michigan, USA - KB3-0-4 | ecosystem: Environmental > Terrestrial > Soil > Unclassified ... | reverse complement strand
CGGTTCTGGATAAACCATTCCATCCGCCTCTTGAAGTCCGGTAAGCGATCCAGAGCTTCCTGATCGAGCGTTTCCACAGCGAACAACGGAATAAGCCCGACCATGGAACGGACCTTCATTGGGAAGTGGCTGCCGTCCGGCCTTTTTAGTACGTCGTAGAAAAAGCCATCTTGATCATCCCATAGACCAATGCCATCATCGCCGCGATGGTACATCGCATTCGCGATAAAAATAAAGTGTTCCCAAAATTTGCTGGCCACATCTTCATAAGCCGGGTCTTCCTTGGCCAATTCCATTGAGATCGCCAGAAGATTCAGCGTGTACATAGCCATCCAGCTGGTGCCATCAGATTGCTCGATGTATCCGCCAGTAGGAAGCGGAGCACTACGATCGAAGACTCCGATGTTGTCCAGGCCGAGAAATCCACCCTGAAAAATGTTCATGCCTTCCGCGTCTTTGCGGTTTACCCACCAGGTGAAATTCAAAAGCAGCTTGTGAAAGATGCGGACCAAAAATTCGCGATCACCTTTGCCATGGCGCTTTTTGTCGATTTTGTAGACCCGCCATGCCGCCCAGGCATGCACAGGAGGATTCACATCACCCAGTGCCCATTCGTACGCGGGAAGCTGGCCGTTGGGGTGCATGTACCACTCGCGAAGCAAAAGAACTAACTGTTCCTTGGCAAAATCGGAATCGACTAAGGCAAGAGGGATGCAGTGAAAAGCCAGGTCCCACGCCGCGTACCAGGGATACTCCCACTTATCCGGCATGGAGATGACATCCGCGTTATAGAGATGTCCCCATTCACGATTGCGTCCGTTTTTCCGTTCTGCGGCTGGGGGAAAATTACCCGGGTCTCCATCTAACCACTGCTTAATCACATAGTGATAGAACTGCTTCGACCACAACATGCCAGCAAAACCCTGCCGCATCACGTTCTTCGCGTCATCGGAAAGATCATGAGGAATTACAGTTGAGTAAAACTGATCTGCTTCGTCTTTGCGTTGTTTGAAGGTCGCATCGAAGGAGTGGAATGCGTTGTTGTTCTTGAGTTCAGAATTACTCAACCGCAACCGCACAACCGCGGATTCGCCAGCGTCCAAATTTAACTTATAGTGAGCGGAAGCCTTCGTACCGGTATGCTGCGGATTTACCGCATGCACCAGGCCCTGCACGACATAATCATTGATTCCGTCTTTCACAAAAGGAGTGACATTGTCCGCTCCCCACAGCCGGTGAGCATTGCTTTCGTTTTCCGTGAACAAAAGTTCTGGAGCGCCCTCACAATGTAACCAACGATTGCCAAAACTAGGATGGTTCAACTCGATGACCGGGCCCGCGGTGTTGCGCGCCTGATGAAGTTCGGGGCGCGGGTCTTTGCTTCCCCAAGACCAGGTGTTACGGAACCACACTGTAGGCAGCAGCCGCAAACCCGCAGCTTGAGGCCCACGGTTGGAAACAGTAATCTTGATCAGGATGTCTTCTACATCCGCCTTAGCATATTCGACGAATACGTCGAAGTAGCGATTGTCTACAAAGAAACCTGTATCGAGAAGTTCAAATTCACGCTGAATCTAGACAAGACGCCGGTTTTCCGCAGTAAACTCTGCGTAGAGAAACGCGGCATGCGGATACTTGTACAAATAAATAATGTAAGAGTGCGTCGGCGTGCTGTCGAGATAGAAGAAGTAGTCCTTCACATCTTCGCCATGATTACCTTCGTTGCCGGTCAGGCCAAAGATGCGTTCTTTCAGAATCGAATCGTGCTCATTCCACAAAGCGATCGAGAAGCAGATGTTTTGGTGACGATCCGAAATTCCGGCGATGCCATCTTCGTTCCAGCGGTATACGCGCGAGCGGGCATGGTCATGCGGAAAAAATTCCCATGCGTTCCCGTCAGGACTGTAGTCCTCGCGCACGGTTCCCCAACCGCGTTCGCTGAGATAGGGCCCCCAGCGCTTCCAGTGTTTCGTGCGCTCGGTAGATTCGTTTAGCCGGATTTCTTCTTGCGTCATAACTGCTCCAGTGAATGCTTCCAGTATGTGGGTCGGCTACTCTGTTCAATCTCAATCACATGACCATCTGGTCATGCACCACCAACGCCTTGCTAAATCCCAATTGGCTGTTTGGATTCGCGACCACTCCGGAAAAAACCAAATTGATTTTTGCTCCAGCCAGGCCATGGACGGTCTCATCGGCATCCTGAGACACTAGGATAGTCTGCCGCTGCACCAATCGTTAGCCTTTTCGTCCTGCGGAAAGGGCTTGCCATCTTTGGGCGCTAGGTACTCTATAACCCAATCCATGGCCCGGAAGCCGCGCGCAGGGCTGTATTCCCAAAAACAATTTGTGGGAAGGCCGATGCTACCTCGCGGATCCTTTATCGGGAGAGAACTGCAATAGCTCGACCAGATGCCCATCCGGGTCTTTGCAATAATAGGCCCAGATTCTGCGGCATTCTTGTTTCAATCCGGCAACCGCTGCCGGCCTGAGGAAGTATGCTCGACGTTGTTTTGCGAAGCAGCTTATAGCTTTTTTTCCATATCCCTGACAATGATCGCAATATATTGAAACCACCGATCATTGCAGCGTGACCCACAATTAGCATTAGTGGAACGTGTGAAAGATGGTGACCATGGCGCAATTTACGAATTGGTAATCCCCATGAGCGCGGACTTTTTCTGGCCGCACTTTCTATCGTTAGAAATCAAACGGACGCCGAAGTCGTTGTGCAGGATGCCCATCCTCAAAGCGTTTAAAGCCATTCAAAGTTTCCGTGGAGACTCCAAGTTCAGCACCTGGATCATTCAAATCACCTTCAATGAGGCACGCATGCGGATCCGAAAGGACCGGAAGCATCTCTACGATTCAATTGATGACCGCTGAACGGAAATGAGGAAGGAGACTACGTTCCGCCCGACTTTGCCGACTGGCGGGAGATCCCATCTGAATCGCTGCACAGTGCCCAGTTCCGCGAGGCATTGAAAAAGGCGCTGGATTCGCTTTCTCCAAAGTATCGTCAGTTAGCGATCTTGCGCGACATCGAACACCAAAGCATCACAGAAACCTCGCAACTGCGAGGAATCAGCGAGGCCGCGTAAAGACGCGTTTTCTACGGGCCAGGCTTATCATGCGCGATCAACTCGCGCCTGGATTGACGGGGCGTGGAAGAAAGGAAGGGAATACCAGAAGGTAAGACCTTGGTAAAACTCTAAATAATTTTGGCATAAAAAAACTCCCTCACCGAGGCAAGGGAGTTTTAATCTTAAGTAGTGTTAGCAGCGGCTGAACTGCGGGAGTGAATTCCGGCGGAAAGCCACGAATCCGACCATTGTTGCTAGGCTCAGGAGGCCAAGCAGCAAACTAGTCGGTTCTGGTACTGAAACCACCATTGTTCCCTTGTTCGCAGACAACCAACTGGTTGTATAAGTTCCGGGTCCGCTGAAGGTACTGGAAAACAAAAAGAGTCCCAAACCGCTTTGCGGAGAGATGAAAGTGAGAAGCGGTCCTGCAAATAATGCGCTACAGCCTGTGCAGGAGCTCAATTGTGAAGGCCCAAAAGCGCCCGCAGTCAGGAAAGTCGAAGTTGTTAAATGAAATCCCACCGAGGCTCCGCCCTCAATACCCGAGAACGAGTAAATTACGTCCGCGTGGGCGGCGGATGCAACAAAGCCAATTGCCAGGATACATACTGCAATCCAAAGTGAGCGGTTACGCATTTTGCAATGACCTCTACTTACTATTAGTTTCAATTGCCGTATCCCTATCCCTGCTTACACAAATAGGGACACCATTCTATTGCATCCCTAATACCAAAGTCTTAGCAGAATTAAACATCAATAAAATCAACCACTTATATTTTATTCAAAAGCCTAAATGCGCAAACTATTTCACTTAAATACAAGTACCTTTACAAATTTAGAGGCTAAAGGCCCTATCGCACACGACCCATTTTTTCCATCGGCCAATACCCAAAAACTGCCTTCCCATAGATAAGCCGTTCACTAACCGGGCCAAAATCTCGGCTGTCATTCGACATGTTTCGATGGTCCCCTAGCAGGAAGTAGGTCCCAGGAGGAACCACGATCTCCGAATATGAGCGGTCATCCTCGTACCCAAATAAAACGTAATCTTCAGACAGTGGTTGATCATTTACATAAACCCGGCCCGAATCAATGCGAACCCGATCACTGGCCACTCCAATCACACGCTTGATAAAACTTTTCGAAGGATCACGAGGGTAGCGGAAGACCACAACATCCCCACGCTCGATAGGCTCTAGCCGATACACAAACTTGTTAATGAAAATCCGCTCCTGATCATCGAGCAACGGCATCATGCTCGTGCCCTCAACCTTCACCGGCTGGTAGAGAAAAATGATAATGAAGGTAGAAATCGCCAGTGAAATTACGAGATCGCGCAACCAGACAGCAAGGAGTTTTGCTGCGCGTGGAGAAAGTGAACCACGCGACGACTGACTTTGCGATACTTCTTTTTGTTGAATTGCAGGCTCCTGCATATCTCTACCTAGATTCTATACGCAATGATTATGTTACAGGCCAGCCCGTAGGTGCATGCCGGGTTACAATACTGCATGGGAGCATTACGTATTATGTTAAAGCGATCCCTGCTGTTGCTATTTGTTGTAATTATTGTCGTGGTGTCATCTCCTTGGGGAAGTTCCCAAGAAGGTTCTGTCCCAGCTTACAATTCGGCTCCGCCACCCAAAGGTAAGGCGTTACCTCCCATTCTTGGTAAAGAAGAATTGTGGGGAGACAACGGTCGTTATTTATTCCAGACTCACGCTTACGAACTGGCGGCAAAAATCCCTGCGGTTTTGCATCAGCAACCTTGTTACTGCTACTGCGACCGCATGGGACATAATAGCCTGCACAGCTGTTTTGAAAATACCCACGGCGCTCAGTGTGACATTTGCTTGAAAGAACTCTATTACTCCTACGCACAAACAAAAAAAGGCAAGACTGCGCGGCAAATTCGTCAAGGCATCATTCAAGGAGAGTGGCGGCAGGTCCAACTCCAGACTGCCGCTGCGGCAAACTGACCACTTAAGGGTATAAGGTCGAGTTGACGTTTAGCCACAAGCACGTATAACCTTGCACCCGAACTCGTTAGCTATAATGAGCCTGTTTTCCACAGGGTTGCTTTTCAGTGGGAATGACTAGTAGTCATGTGTACAGGGTTCGCATAATATTCGAAGCCTATGTGAGCTTTACAGGCTTCAGACTAACGCCATAAAAAGAGAGACATTTACGAAGAATCGAGGACGAGTCTTGCAGATGGCCCCGAAGACACCAGTGAAGAAATCTGCCACCGAAGATCCTCATTATGCACAAGCTGTGCAAAACTACGAGGCCGGACTTCGCGCCATGCAGGAGCACAAGTTCGACAAGGCGCGTACCCATCTACAGAAAGCAACCAGCGGCCCAAGAGAGATTGCCGACCGCGCTTCTGTACATCTGAACACCTGCAACCAGCACCTGGAGCGAACTACAGCGCAGTTTAAAACCGTCGAAGAGCATTACGATTTTGCCGTCTCGCTCATGAACGTCGGCGACTACGTAAGGGCCCGCGAACATCTGGAAAAACTTTCCAAACAGGCTCCATCTACGGATTACGTTGTTTATGGCATGGCTGCACTGGAATGCCTGACAGGACACGTCGAAGATTCGCTGCGTCATCTCGATCAGGCCGTCAAACTGAATCCGGTGCTACGCTTCCAGGCACGCAACGATTCTGACTTTCAAAATCTGGCGGAAGACCCGCGCTTTACCGAACTTTTGTATCCTGATCCCGGAGCGGAATTGTCTTCGGATGTAGTTACCTCCGAAGAGTAACGCCAAGGCCTTAACCGATGGCGAACCGTCAGCCGCGGCCAACCCAATCTCGGGATGAATCATTTGCCAGCGCCGGGCTGCGTGTCGTCGCCATCGGCGGCGGCACCGGGCTCGCCTGTCTGCTGCGCGGTCTCAAGCGTTATGTCACTCCGCCCGGTGATCGTTCCTTAACCCAAACACGTTCGAAAAAAGATTTGCCCACCATTGATGATCTTTCAGCCATTGTTGCTGTAAGCGATGATGGCGGCTCTAGCGGGCGCCTGCGTAAAGAACTGAACATGCTTCCGCCAGGCGATGTCCGCAACTGCATTGTCGCGTTGTCGGAAGATGAAGATCTGCTAGCGCAGTTGTTTCAACACCGGTTTCAAAGAGGATCGGGCCTGGAGGGACACAATTTTGGCAACCTGTTCCTTGCAGCGTTGACCTCTATCACTAAGGATTTCGGCGAAGCAGTGAGGCTTTCTTCGGAGATTTTGGCGACGCGTGGACACATCTATCCCGCGACAGCATCGGACATTCAATTAGAAGCTTTGATGGACGACGGCCGCCGAGTCCGTGGAGAAACACAAATTACTGCCAGTCACGGCAGGATCAAAGAGCTCTTCTTAAACCCGCCGGATGTAATTCCTCTCCCACAAACACTCGCCGCCATCGAACACGCGGATTTGATTACTGTCGGCCCGGGATCTTTATTCACCAGCCTGATTCCTAATTTGCTGGTGAGGGGAATTTCGCAGGCCATCGTGAACTCGCCAGCCAAAAAGGCTTATGTTTGTAATCTCATGACCCAGGCCAATGAAAGTTTGGGATTGACCGCTGCTGAACACATTCGCGCCATCAATCATCACGCGCAAGTGAAACGCCTGTTCGATTACGCACTCATCAATTGGGCGCCACCCTCCGACAAAATGAAAGCCAAATACGCTCTGGAAGGAGCAAGCCAAATCGTCGCCGACCTCAATGCAATTGAAGAGTTGGGAGTGATTCCGGTACAGGGAGATTACTTGATCGAAGATACCGTTGTACGCCATGCCGCCGATCGCGTAGCGCAGGATTTGATTGGGCTGGTGCACGCACCGGGAACAACCACCGAAGCTGCACACGGGTAGTTCCTAAGAAACCAAAACATGCAGGGACAGCGCCTTGGCTGTTTTTTGCAATCTTGAATGCATAAAACTGTAATTGAGCGGGACCCGAAGACTCGCGGTATATTGGAGCCAATGTCGAAAGCGGGAAAAGTTTCTTCCTCCAATCCACGGATTGCGATCGCCATCATGGCAGCAGGCAAAGGCACGCGTCTGAAATCAAAACTGCCGAAGGTCCTGCATGAAGTCGGCGGAAAACCGTTGCTGGCGCATGTGATTGCGGCCGCCGCCAAGGTAGTTCCCGCAAAACATGTGTATGCCATTGTTGGCCACGAGGCCGATCGCGTGCGCGAAGCTCTGTCGCACACTGGCGTTGGCTTCGTCTTGCAAAAAGAACAACGTGGCACAGGCCACGCATTAATGATGGCAAGGGAAGCCTTGACAGATTACGACCATGTTTTGGTGCTGTCGGGCGATGCGCCGCTCATCCAGGCAGAGACCATCGAAAAACTGCGCGATTTCCATATCGCAAAACGTGCGGCTATGAGTCTACTGACCGCCCGGCTGGATGTTCCCGCAGCCTATGGCCGAGTTATCCGCAAGAGTTCAAAGAGTGATGAAGTAAAGGCCATCGTTGAATTCAAATCGCTCTCCGCTACGCAGCGCAAGATTTGCGAGATCAATGCCGGGTTCTATGCCTTCCATGTTCCAGTGCTATACGGAAACATCGACAAGCTCAAAACCAACAACCCACACGGTGAGTTTTATCTCACCGACATGGCGGCAATTCTGTGCAAAACGAAAAAACGTGTCGTCGCAGTACAAGCCGAAGACGCCAATGAGGTCCTCGGCGGCAACACCCGTGCCGAACTAGTCGAAATCGACCAGCACATGCGCCTCGCCAAATGCTGGCAGTTGATGGCAGAAGGGGTGACCATTTTTAACCCGCAAAGTTGTGTGATCGATTCCGACGTCGAAGTGGGTACTGACACCACTATAGAACCATTCGTGCAATTGTTAGGAAGCACAAAGGTTGGCAGCGAATCTCGCATTCATTCTTATAGCGTGATTCGCAACACGGAGCTTGGAGATGGTGTCACGGTTCTCCCCGGTTGTGTGATGGACGACTCACGGGTCGAGAACAAAGCCACCCTGGGACCGTACTCCCGGCTGCGGCCAGGCAGTGATATCGGTGAAGGCGCGAAAGTGGGCAACTTTGTAGAGACAAAAAAAATTCGTCTGGGCAAGGGATCGAAGGCCAATCACCTTACTTACCTCGGCGATGCGGAAATCGGAGAAGGCGTCAATATCGGCGCCGGGACTATTACCTGCAACTACGACGGCGTGCATAAGCATAAAACGATTATCGAGGATGGGGTGTTTGTAGGGAGTGATTCCACTTTGGTTGCGCCGGTCAAAGTCGGTAAAGGAGCTTACATCGCAGCCGCTACTTGCGTGACTGAAGATGTTCCAGTGGATTCTTTAGCCGTGGGTCGTAGCCGGCAGGTAAATAAAGAAGGCTGGGTCCGGGAGAAGCGCGCAAAGACTGCGGAGAAGGCCAAGTCATCGCATTCGTAATTTTTCATTATTGTCATTCCGAGCGCCGGTGTATCAGGCGCGCGAGAATCTGGTTCAGCTGTCCAGAAATGCAGATCGCTCATCTACGATGCACTCATCGCCACAATGACAACGGCGAGTGAAAAGAAACTGATCATCCCCCATCGAAGGTGAATTAATCGCGAAATTCCCACCTTCCTTCTAGCTTTCCCCCACAAACCTCCGGTATTCTCGGTTCAATGGCCATTGTCGCACTCACCGAACTGCTGGGCACACTAGTATTCGACTCCGCCGGAGAGCGATGCGGACGAGTGCGCGAAGTGGCGTTGACTCCCCAGGAAGATCGATCCCGGGTTTCAACTTTCATCGTAAAAACTAAAACCGGCGACCGTGTCCTGCCGTTTGCGGCCATCGGCTCCATCAATGGCGGTGTCTACGCAACGACTCCCTCTAACGAATGGATCGCTGTTGATGCTGCGGAGGGACTGTTCCTACTGGAGCGCGATTTGCTCGACCAGCAGATCATCGATGTCCACGGGCGCAAAGTCGTGCGTGTTAACGATGTCGATCTGCATCAAGAGACAAACAATAACCGCCCTATGCTGCGGGTCGCCTCCGTGGATGTTGGAATACGTGGCGCCGTGCGACGTCTACTCAAGGGCGTAGTTCCCATGCTGGCGCTGCGGACACTGCTGGTACAGCTACCACCACGGATCATTCCGTGGGATTTCGTGGATTTGATCGAGACCGACCCTGCGCGCCGGGTAAAACTAAAGATTTCGCACGATCGTTTGGCGACTCTGCATCCCGCTGACATCGCCGACATCATCGAGAAGCTGGCTCCAGATGAACGCGAAGCCATTTTCGAGACCCTGGATGAAGAAACTGCGGCTGGAGCGCTGGAAGAAGTTCAGCCCAAGGTCCAAAAGGCAATCGTGGAGTCACTGGACTCCGAGCGGGTAGCTGAAATTGTTGAGGAGATGAATCCCGACGCCGCTGCCGACCTCTTGGGGGAACTACCGGAAGAGAAAACCGAAAAAATTCTCGAAGGTATGGGCCAGGAAGGTCGCGAAGAGATCGAGGAACTCCTCGAGTTCGGCGAAAATACTGCTGCCGGCCGTATGAATACGGAATACTTAGCGGTCAACGTATCGTCAAACGTTTCCGATGCAATCGAAGCCCTCACAAAATTTGAAGGCGGAATCGAAACCGTCAGTACGATTTATTTAGTGGACTCTCACGACACGCTGGTGGGCGCAGTTCCACTTTCAAAACTTGTGTTGGCTAAATCGACCGATCCCTTGCTTTCGCTTACTCAAGAACCACTCATCTTTAGTTCTGTTGGTACAGGCGATAAGGAAGTTGTTGAACTCTTCGATAAATACAATCTCTTCACGCTCCCCGTGGTGGATGGGCAGCGGAAACTTGTGGGTGTCATCACCTCGGACGACATCATTAGCCTGCTACGGGCGAAACTTTAATCACGGAGTCGTGCCCTCAGTTTTTGTTTAACGGCTGGCCAATCTGCCGCAATGATTGAATACCGTGCCGAATCCCGCGGAATGAAATCAGCCGCCATCCGGTGGGCCCGGAGAATTCCTTCAAACTGTGCACCGATTCGCTCAATCGCAATGCGTGATCGCTGGTTGCGCGAATCGG
>Ga0134124_10005528_pt1 | contig 10157 bp, 9 predicted proteins | sample KB304_FD_96880 | JGI IMG/M metagenome (GOLD analysis project Ga0134124, IMG submission 96880) | Terrestrial soil microbial communities without Nitrogen fertilizer from Kellogg Biological Station, Michigan, USA - KB3-0-4 | ecosystem: Environmental > Terrestrial > Soil > Unclassified ... | reverse complement strand
TGAGCTCGCAGGGCGGTCGAACTACTTCGCGTTGGCCGTGAAATCGAGCACGATCGGCGCTTGTTGGGCCACTTTGCCCTTCAAGTTGTCGCTCAGCGCCTCGGTCAGCGTCTTGACGAACTTGCCCGCGCCGTCGCGCGGGTTCACTTCGAACTCTTCCAAGCCGACGTTGAGCGGCTCGCTCGTCTTCACGTGAATCGACTGGGCCTTGTCACCCTGATAGTTGACGACGATGTCGAGCTTGGCGCTCTTGGTTTGCTTGCGCCCGTGGAGCCGGAATTCACCGGTTGCGGTGGCGCTGAGTTTCCGTTCGTTGCCGCTGGCTGCGGCGACGTTGGGCTGGCTCACCGCCTCGAGCTTGTCGATTTTGAACTCGACCCAGCGATTGGCTTCGGCTTGCTGGGCGGTCACGTCGCCCTGCGGGACGATCTGTAACCAACTGCGCGCGTGCTCGTTTTGCAGATCGCTCTTCTTGCGTTCGCTGTAGGCGGTCTTCTCGTCGCCGCGCTTTTGCTGATAGAGCACCAGCTTTTGCAGATCGACCTTCACCAGCGCGGTGGATTTTCCTAAATCCGTGAGATCCACGAACAGGTCGCCCGAAAGGCCTCCGGAAGCGTCGCCGTCGATCTTCTCCAGCGGCGAGTCCATCAAGAAGGTGACCTTGCTCGACGCCGAATCCACGCTGAACTGAGCGGCGCTGGGCGCGGCCGGAGCCGCTTGGAGCGCGGAAGCGGTGGGCGCAAGCTGCGCGGCCGGCTTCTCTTTACACCCGATCAGCGTGCCGCCGAGGCACAGTCCAGCCGCCAGAAGTCGATATTTCACGTCACTCATTCCGCGCCACTCCCTCATTTGCCTACGTGGATCTCCGCGTAGTACGCGAAGATGCGCGGACGGTTACCCGATGACGCCGTTCGCCCGACGCTACTGAACGTCGCCGTCGAACGTGTCTTTGACGTCCGGCTCGCTGCGATCGCCCGGCGCCAACAAGAACAGGAAAGGGACGATGCCCATCGCGACGAGCAGAGTTCCGACGATCTTCGCGAGCGTGACGATACCGGGTTCGACCATGGCAGCGCGACCATACCCAAGGCCTTCGGTTGCGCAAGAGTCGAACGACTTTGCTGTAGAAATCACGGAAAAGCCGCAATTGTGTAGGTGGCCCAGCTCTTGCACAGACTAGGAATCATGTCGTCGAGTGAACCCCCTGTCTCGCGCGTCTGCCAGCGTCGGCCCAGCAGGATCTTACTGGTTGATGATGACCCGTCCGTGATTCGCGGGCTGTGGCGGCTGCTTCGCCAAAATCGCCCTGAATTTCACATAAATACCGCTGCCAATCCCGCGCAAGCCATCGAAGCCTTGGATGAGCTGGGCTACGATCTGGTGATCACCGATTGGCACATGCCGGGCGGCGGTGGCCGCGTCGTGCTCGACGCACTCGCTGCACGCTATCCCGAGACGGCGCGCATCGTTCACTCGTCTCAGATCGAGCCGGGTGAAACGCAGCGTCGCTACCGAGCGCACGCCGTCCTTGCAAAGCCCGCCGCCGACTTTGAAATCCTTGCCGCCATCGACATCGCGCTCCGCCGCGTCGCGTTAAAGCCCGTTCGCCGCGCGAGCTGAGCTCGACCCGTTTGCCCGATCGGCGTTCAGCCGAGCAGCTTGGCGATCGTCGACAGCTGCATGTTGCTGGTTCCTTCGTAAATCTTGCCGATCTTGGCGTCGCGATAAAACTTCTCCGCTGGATACTCGCGCGTGAAGCCGACGCCCCCATAGAACTCGACGCACAACGAGGCGGTTCGCTCCGCAACCTCGGACGCGAACAGTTTGGCCATGGCCGCCTCTTTCACGAATGGCTGACCCGCGTCCTTGAGCCGTGCCGCGTTGTACACGAGCAAACGCGCCGCCTCGATTTCCATCGCCAGCCGCGCATATTGAAACTGCATGCCCTGAAACTCGGCGATCGGTTTGCCGAACTGCACGCGCTCTTTCATGTAGCTCATGGATCCAGCGAACGCGCCCTCGGCCAAGCCGAGCATTTGCGCGCCGATCCCGATGCGCCCTTCGTTCAGCGCTTCGATCGCGATCTTGTAGCCCTTGCCGACTTCACCGAGCACGTTCTCTTCCGGCACTTCACAATCGTCGAGCAAGAGCTCACACGTGCTGGACGCTCGGATGCCGAGCTTGTCCTCCTTTTTCCCTACGGAAAAGCCGGGAAAACCGCGCTCGACCAAGAACGCGGTGATCCCCTTGTAGCCCTTGTCCGGGTCGACGTTGGCAAACACGATGAACAGTGAGCTCTCTGCGGCGTTGGTGATCCAGAGCTTGCGTCCATTGAGCACGAAGCGCTGACCGCGTTTTTCGGCGCGGGCCTTGAGCGCAAAGGCGTCCGAGCCGGAGCTTGCCTCACTGAGCGCGTACGAGCCAACCCATTCACTGGCCAGCTTCGGGCAATAACGGTCCCTTTGCTCCGCGCTGCCCCAGCGCAGCAGCGCGTTTTCGACCAGCGTATTCTGGACGTCGACCAGCACCGCGACGCTCGGATCGACGCGCGCCAGAGCTTGCACGGCAAGGACCGCGTTGAAGAAGCTGCTGCCGGCTCCGCCCTGCTCGCTCGGGATCTCGACGCCCATCACTCCGAGTTGAAACAATTCCGGCAACAATCGCGCGTCGAAGTGCGCCTTTTCGTCCATTTCGCGGACCAGCGGCGCGATGCGCTCGCGCGCGAACGCCGAGACCGTGTCGAAGAAGAGCCGCTCCTCGTCCCGCAGATCCGTGAGTGCCGTCATGGACTCGGTAAAATGCCCGGTCGCCGACGGCGGCGCAACTGATACACTGCCGCCCGGCATGGCAGGTAACAGCTTCGGTCAGGCGTTTCGGATCACCACCGCGGGTGAATCACACGGGCCTGGCAACGTGGTCATCATCGATGGTTGCCCGGCAGGGCTCGCGCTTTCAGTCGAAGATTTGCTGGTCGATCTGGATCGTCGCAAACCTGGCCAGAGCCGCCTGGTCACGCAGCGCCAAGAATCGGACACCCCGGAAATTTTGAGCGGCGTGTTCGAAGGCCGCACCACGGGCACGAGCCTGGCGATTTTGATTCGCAACGAGGACCAGCGCAGCCGCGACTATTCCAACATCAAGGACAAGTATCGGCCCGGCCACGCGGACTACACCTACGACGCCAAGTACGGCTTTCGTGACTACCGCGGCGGCGGCCGTTCCAGCGCGCGCGAGACCGTGGCGCGTGTCGCCGCGGGAGTCGTGGCCAAGAAGGTGATCGCCGAGGCCTTCGGCGGCAAAGTCGTGGGCTACGTCAAGCAGGTCGGCCCACTCGTCGCGCGGGTGGAAGAGCCGGAGGCGGTCACGCTCGAACAAGTCGAGACGTTCCCCGACGGCGAGCCCAACATCGTGCGCTGCCCCGATGTCGAGCGCGCAAAAGAGATGATTGAGCTGATCGATCGCGTGCGCAAAGACCAAGATTCGATCGGCGGCGTGAGCGAGCTCGTGGCAAGCAACATTCCCGCCGGTTTGGGCGAGCCGGTGTTCGACAAACTCAAGGCTGATTTGGCCAAGGCTTTGTTCAGCCTGCCCGCGGTGGTGGGCGTGGAGTACGGCAGCGGCTTTGCCAGCGCCGTGCAACGCGGCAGCGAGCACAACGACGAATTCTTCGCCCAAGAAAGCCCGACCGGGGTGCGCAGCATCCGCACCCGCAGCAACCGTCATGGTGGCATGTTGGGCGGCATCTCTTCCGGCATGCCGATCGTCGTGCGCGCGGCGATCAAGCCGACGAGCAGCTTGTCGCGCGAGCAGCGCACCGTCACTCAAGAGGGTGAAGAGACGTCGATCGTGACCAAGGGTCGCCATGATCCGTGCCTGTTGCCGCGCTTCGTTCCGATCGGCGAGGCGATGATGGCGATCGTCTTGGCGGATCACTACTTGCGCCAAAGTGGGCAACGCCCCGCGTGAAAGAAGACATGGAGAGCGACGTATTTTCGGGCACTTTTGCGCTGGTTACGGGCGCATCTTCGGGCCTCGGTGAAGAGTTCGCGCGGCAGCTCGCGCACCGCGGATGCAACCTGGTGTTGAGCGGCCGCTCGCGCGAAAAGCTGGAGACTTTGGCTTCGGATCTGGCGCGCATCAACGGCGTCGCCACGCGCGTGGTCACGGCCGACTTGGCGCAGCCGGGTGGTGCCGAGCAGCTGGCGTTGATCATCGACGACCTGGGTACGACCATCGATCACGTGATCAACAACGCGGGCTTCGGTTCGGCGGGTGACTTCAGTGAATCGGAGTTGCACCGCCAAACCACCATGGTGCGAGTGAACTGTGAGGCCGTGGTCTGCTTGTCGCGCCACTTTTTGCCCGGCATGGTGCGGCGCAACCGCGGCGGCATCATCAACGTCGGCTCGACTGCCGCCTATCAGCCGACGCCGTACATGGCGACGTACGGCGCGAGCAAAGCCTTCGTCGTCAGCTTCTCCGCCGCGCTCGCCTCCGAGCTCGAAAAAACCAACGTGCGCGTGCTCGCTTGCTGTCCGGGCCCCGTACCCACGGGCTTTCAAGCCGCCGCCGGCATGCCCGAAGGCAGCGTGCTCAAGTTCGCCAAGCTCGAGCCCAACGCCGTCGTTCAACGCACCCTGGAGGCCTACACCGCGGGCCGCGTCGTGTACGTTCCGGGCAAGGTCAACTCGGTGCAAACCACGCTGTCCAAGATCTTTCCGCGCGCGGTCGTGGTGCGCGCGGCAAAGTACACGATGCGCAAGTTGGGCCGCGCGTAGACGGCGTGAAGGGCCGCGCGCTGCGACGGCGTTGCGGCTACTCTGGAGGTTAGGGGCGCCCACTAGCGTCGAGCTCTCCGTGAGCTGGGCGCGGCGTGGCTACAAGGTCGCACCGAGCCGAGCGCGGCTACCCGTCCTTGAGGCATTTGCTGAGCTCGCTCAACATCCGATCCGCGAGCACTAGGCCGTCGCTCAGCGCTTCTTGCTCGCCGGCACGGCGCGTCAGGCGGCCGTCGGGGCTGAGGCGGTAGAGCGACTTTTTGCCGGCGACCAGCGCGCTGATCTTGACGGGGTCGAGCGGCGTGTCCGGGAGCAGGTGCAAAGTGGCGGATTTTGCGCTGGCTTCGCAGCCCACGGCGCGCAAGCGCCGGAGTTCGGTCTTGAGGCGCATGAGTTCGACCAGGCGTCGCGCGGCGATTGGCGGGGGGCCGAAGCGATCTTCCATCTCGCGCGCGAGCTCGTTGACTTCGGCTTCGTCGGTCGCGCTGGACAGGCGCTTGTACAGCGAGAGTCGCACGCCGACTTCGTCGATGTAGTCGTCGGGCAGCAGCGCTTCGACGTCGAAGTTGAGATCGGGATCGACTTCGTGCACCACGGTTTCGCCGCGCAGCTCGTGCGTCGCGTCTTCCAGCATCTTGCAGAACAAGTCGAAACCGACGCTTTCGACGAAGCCGCTCTGTTCGGCGCCGAGCAAGTCGCCCCCGCCGCGGAGTTCCATATCCAAGGTGGCGATGTGGAAGCCCGAGCCGAGTTCGGTGTAGCGCTCGAGCGCCTCGATGCGCGAGCGCGCTTCGTCGCTGAGTTGGCACGCGGGCGGCACGAGCAGGTACGCGTAGGCCCGTTCATTGGATCGGCCCACGCGCCCGCGTAGCTGATAAAGCTGAGATAATCCGAATAGATCCGCGCGGTCGACGATGATGGTGTTGGCGCGCGGGATGTCCAGGCCGCTCTCGATGATCGCGGTCGCCACCAGCACGTCGTACTCCCCCTGCACGAAGTCGAGCATCGTTTGCTCGAGCGCGCTCTCGCTCATCTGGCCGTGACCCACCGCGACGCGCGCGGCAGGCAGCAACTCTTTGATGCGCTCCGCGCGCTCGTAGATGCCGTCGACGCGGTTGTAAACGTAGAAGACTTGCCCACCGCGTTCGAGCTCGCGGCTGATCGCTTCCTTGAGCATGCCCGGGTCATATTGTGAAACGACCGTGCGAATCGCGCGGCGGTCCACCGGGGCCGTCGTGATGATCGACATGTCGCGCATGCCGCCGACGGCGAGTTGGAGCGTGCGCGGAATGGGCGTTGCGCTCAGCGTCAAGACGTCGACCGACATGCGGATTTGCTTGATGCGCTCTTTGTGCGTGACGCCGAAGCGTTGCTCTTCGTCGACCACGAGCAACCCGAGGCGCTTGAAATGCACGTCCTTGGAGAGCAAGCGGTGGGTGCCGATGACCACGTCGACCGAGCCCTCTTTCAGGCCCTTCAGCGTGTTTTGGTGCTCGGTCTTGGATTCGAAACGGCTCATCGCGCGCACCGTCAGCGGGTAGCCGGAGAAGCGCGCGGCGAAGGTGTTGTAGTGCTGCTGCGCGAGCACCGTGGTCGGGCAGAGCAGCGCCACTTGGCGGCCGCCCATGGCGTTGAAGAAGGCGGCTCGCAGCGCGACCTCGGTCTTACCGAAGCCGACGTCGCCGCACACCAGGCGATCCATCACGCGGTCGCTCTGAATGTCCCTCAGCACTTCTGCGATCGCCGTAGCTTGATCGCGCGTCTCTTCGAACGGGAAGCTGGCTTCGAACGCGCGATACTCGTCATCCGGCGGGGTGAGCGGGTCTTTCTTGAGTGCCGCGCGCTCGGCGTACAACTTGAGCAGCTCGTCGGCCATTTGGCGCACGCGCCGCTCGACGCGCTGCTTGGTCTTGCTGAAGGTTTGCCCGCCCAGCCGATCGACCTTGGGCGTGGTGTCGCCGCCGGCGTATTTTTCGATCTGATTGAGCCGATAAACCGGCAAAAAGAGCTTGTCGCCCCCGGCGTATTCGACCACCAACAAGTCGACGTGCACGGCGCCGATCGCCCGGCGCTCCAGCCCCAAGTAGCGGCCCACGCCGTGGTCCACGTGGACCACGAAGTCGCCCACGCTGAGCGCGCGCAGATCCTGGAGCATGGCGCGCGCCGAGCGCTTCTTCTCCGCGGGCCGATGCGCGCGCGAGCCGAAGATCTCTTCCTCCGTGATGAGCACGAAGCCGGCCGCGGGGGCGAGCACGCCGCGCGCCAAGGGCGCGGTCACGATCCGAACCTGCGTGTCGCGTGTGAGCTCGCTGTCCGCGCGCCAGACCATGACCGGAGTGCCGCGATGCGAGAGCAGCGCCGCGAGACGCTCGGCTTGGGTTTCGGTGCGCGCGCAAATCACGATCTCGAGGCCCGCGTCCAAATAGGCGCGCACGCGCTCGAGCAGCGGCTCGAGCGCGCCCTGCTTGCCGTGCTCGGTGCGCGCGCCTTTGACGGCGCGAGCGAGATCAGAAAGGTCGGAAAACGCCAGGGATTGCGCGTCGGGCGGCGCGCTCTGCAAATTCTCGAGCACGCTCTCGCTGGGCGGCGCGGCGATCGCGGTGCGGTGCAAGGCGAGCAATGAGCGGGTGCGCAGCTGCGCTTCGATCTCGTCTTCGGTCAGGTACAGTGCGCGCACGGGGAAGTGCGGCGTGCCGCGGCGCGCGGCTTCACACGCCAAACCGCGTTCGAGCTCTTCGTGGATCGCGCGCACCACGGCGATCGGATCATCGATCACGAATACGGCGTTGGGCGCGAGGTAGTCGAACAAGCTCTCGAGCTCGTAGAACGCGGGCAAGTAGCCGTCGCTGCCGAAGAACGCGCGGCCGGTGGCCAAGTCGTCGATCAGTGAGCGCGTTTTGGTGGACGGGAAATTGACGGCGTCACACAGGCTGCGCAGCACTTCGCGGGCACGCGCCTCGGTCTGGGGGGTGACGATGGCGTCGCGCGCGGGCGGCGCGACCACGCGCTCGACGGCGTTTTGCGTGCGCTGGTCGTCGGGGTCGAAAATCTTGAGCGACGCCACCAAATCGCCGTACATTTCCAGGCGAATCGGGGCTGGCAATTGACCCGGCCAAAGGTCGACGATGCCGCCGCGCAGCGCGTAGCTGCCCGGATCTTCGACCACGGGTGCGCGCAAGTAGCCGGCAGAGGTGAGGCGCTGCGAGAGCGCCACCACGTCGAGCTCTTGTTCGACGCGGATGGTGAGCGTGGCTTCGCGCAGCGCTTGTCGCGGTGGCACGCGACGCACCAAGGCCCCGGCCGTAACCACCAGCGGACCGCGCTCAGGAGCGGCGAGCAGCTCGCAAAGCGCGGCCGTGCGTAGCATCGTCGCGCGCCGGTCGCCGTGCACCTCGGCGTAGGGCGTCGACTCGGAGGGCGCGAATACCAGCGGCGCGGCGAGCCGCGACTTGGGCAGGTGCGCGAGCGGCAGGCCTTTGCCCAGCGCCGCCAAGTCTCCTGCAGCAAGCTGCGCGGCTTCCTGGTTTGCCGCGAGATAGACGATTTGGCGGGCGGCCTGTGCAGACAGCGCCTGGGCCACCAACGCGGGCCCCGAGCCCTCGGCGCCCACCAGTGTGGTGAGTCCGGGGCGTGAGAGGGCCAGGCGGGCCGCGTCGCTCGCGGTGATGATCGTGCGATCCTCGGGCAAGCGAGGCAAGAAAGCTTGCCCTTGGAGCAGGGGATCCGATTCGGACATGGCAGGGCGCGGGAGTTTTACTCGGAGTCAGCGCCTTGCAACGTGTGAATCAGATAATTTCTGGCGAGGAGGGCGTAGGCGCCCGACTCCTGCTGCCCGAGGTGCGCGCGATAGGCGGCCGCCGCGGCTTGTCGATCGCCCAGTCGATCGAGCAGGTAGCCTTTGGCGAACAGCGCGGGGTACGCGGGGTCCTTGCGCGACAGCGCGTTGACGACACGCACTCGCGCCACGTTGGCCGCGCTCTCGGCATCGGCGACGGGCGCGAGTTCGCGCTCGGGATATTGCAGCAACAGCCGGTAGTAATGGCGCCAGTCATCGAGCGTGGGCTGGAACGGAAATGTGCCCCGTTTGCCGATCAGCTCCGCAAAATGCAGCTCGAACAAGACGCGACGAGTCGCCACGTCTGCCAGGAAGCGCCCGTCGCTCGCGAACCACCCGTTGTGCAGCGCGTGCTTCAGAAAATCCGCACCCAGCTCCAAGAGCTCGCTGTTCGGCTTGCCCTCGCTTTCGAAGCGAGCCAGCGCACGCAAGAAGTACTGGGTTTGCACGGCGCGCAAACTGAGCAAGAGGCTGCCTTGCCCGCGCGCTTCGACCGCCTTCATGCGCTCGCGCAGATCCTCGAGATCGTGCCCCGGATCGAGGCCTTGGCTGACGGATTGACCGTAGTGTCTGACCGACTCGCCGACCGCGCGCACCTCGAACGGCAAACCCGTCAGCTCCGCGCGTTGCGCTCGTTCGCGCTCAGTCGCGTTGCGCCGCTGCGCTTCCGCTCGGTCGACGCGCGGCAGCGGGAGCGTCGACGGACGGCTCGCGCGCGGCAGCGCCAAGAGCGACGACGACAGGACCATGGCGATGGTCACGAGCCCGAGCTCGTAGCCCTGCAGGTGCCGCCCCGCGCCCGAGCGCGAGCCGCGGCGTTCGGCCTGCTTCTCGGCCGCAGCGGGCGACTTCTTGACAAGCTCTGAGTCTCGACTCAAGGGTGTGGTTCGGGCATTTGCATCCTGCCCGCGGAGTCAGTCGTGGAAGACAAGCGAGTACATCCCCGGGTGGTCGTCAACACGCCGGTGTCGTGTGAAGTGAAGAACGGTGCGGCGTTCACGGGGTTGGCGAAGGACATCAGCATCGGCGGCACGTTCGTCGAAACGACCGAGGTCATACCTTTCGGGACCGAGGTTATCATCGTCGCCCGCTTCGCCGGCACCAAGGCTGATTTGCGGCTCCCCGGCACGGTCCGCTGGGCCAAGCCTGACGGCTTCGGCGTCCAGTTCGGGGCGCTCGGCGCGCGCGAGACTCACGCCATCAGTCAGCTCCTGAAGCGCTGAGGCGGAGCCCCGATGAGCATTCCTTCTTCGCCCGAAACTTACTTCACCGGCTACATTCCGCAGCGCTTCTCGGGCCTACCCGGCTTCGAGCACGTCTCGTCACTCGGCAGTATCGCCTTCTCCGTGCCCGAGGTGGGTCGCTGGTCATTCCAACTGCGCAAAGGTCAGCTCGTGTGCGAGCCAGGCCTAGCCAGTGACGTCATCGTGCGCATCACCATCCCGGAAGCGAGCTTCGAACCCATCGTCGTGCGCGGCACGGAACGCATGGCGGGCCTCGCGCTCTCGCCGGAGAAGCAGATGCTCGCCTTCCGCGCGCTGACG
>Ga0134124_10005527_pt1 | contig 10158 bp, 7 predicted proteins | sample KB304_FD_96880 | JGI IMG/M metagenome (GOLD analysis project Ga0134124, IMG submission 96880) | Terrestrial soil microbial communities without Nitrogen fertilizer from Kellogg Biological Station, Michigan, USA - KB3-0-4 | ecosystem: Environmental > Terrestrial > Soil > Unclassified ... | reverse complement strand
TGAAGTAGCTCCACGACGTGCCAGTAGCCGAGCCCGCCCGGCGACCGGGCTTGCACGGCCGGCATGATGGACGGATCGAGGCCGTCGCAGTCGAGCGTCACCAGACAGGCCTCGCCGGCGCCCACCAGGTCGAGCACGGGCGCGATCCCGTGGCGATGGACCTCTTGCGCGGTCACGATGCGCGAGCCCCACGCGCGGGCGTCAGCCACCTCGCGCGCGCCGGCGCTGCCGGTGCCGCGCTGGCCGACCTGGACCATGCGGCGAATCCACGGCATCTCGGAGGCGCGGCGCATCGGGCTGCTCCAGCCCAGCCGCTCGCCCCGCACCTCGTCGCGCCAGTCCATGTGCGCGTCGATCTGCACCACGGTGAGCGGGCCCCGCCCCTCGAACGCGCTGAACATCGGGATCGGCACGGAGTCATCACCGCCCAGCACCACGGGCACGACATCGTGCTCGAGCAGCCCGCGCACGGCGGCGGTGATGCGCCGGCGATTACCTTCCGGATCGGCCGGGTCGCCGGCCACGTCGCCGGCGTCGAAGGCGCCGGGCGTCGGCAGGCCGCCGAGATCGAAATCGTAGCGATCGCCCTGCCGCGCGTACCCGGTCAGCGCGGCGCGCAGCACAGCGGGCGCGCCCACCGAGTGGCTCGGCCGGCCCGCCTCGTACGGCGTGCCGTGCTCGGCGCCGATGACGCCGATGAGCATGCTGGCCTGCGCCGGGCCGGCGGCGGCCGGCAGGCCGGCGAACGTCTGGGACCTGGCCCGCTCACTCACTCGCGAACCCAGGTCCCGTCGATCTTCACCGGGTAGACCACCGTGGGCGCCGTCGGCGCGGCCGGATACGCCGTCGTGAACAGCGTGCCGTTCTCGATCCGGAATTCGATGCGGGTCCGCGCGCCGATGACCTGCGGGAAGTTCTTGTTCTCGACCACCTCGGACTCCAGCACACCGGGCGCGACGAGGCGATACGTGGAGACGAGGCGATCGCTCCCGCGCTCCGAGACGCACTCGGAGACCGACCGGCGCCCGGCGAACTCGATCCGGCACCTCGCGAGCGGGCCGATGGTGCTGCCGTTCGACAGGTGGAACGTACCGCCCGTGTTCCGCCATCGCCCGTCCAGAACGGATGTCTGGTTGACGGCCGGCGTCGCGCAGGCAACCAGGAGCGCATGGCCGGCGATCGCCCAGAGCAGCGCCCGGAAGACGGAGCGCGTGGCCGGGCGCTCCTAGAGCCGGTGCTTGGGGTGCGGGTCGGCCGCCCAGCGCGCGCTGGGAACGAGATCGTTCTCGCGGAAGCGCGTCCAGCGGAAGGGCGTGAGGTCGAAGTCCTTGGCCTTGCCGTGCAGGATCAGGTCGGACATCAGGTCGCCGATGAAGGGCGAGTGCTTGAAGCCGTGGCCGCTCCAGCCGAAGTCCACGTAGAGCCCGGCGTACTCGGGGACGGCGCCCAGCACCGGATGGTGGTCCGGCGTCGCGTCGTAGAGACCGGAGTAGCCGCCCATCGCCAGCCCGTGCTCCATCACCGGGAAGCGGTGCGCGATGAGCTCGGCGTTCTTCACGATCTGGTCCGGGTCGGCGCCCTCGTTCCAGTTGTCGGGATCCACGATCTCGTCATACGAGAGCTTGCCGTGGATCGTGAGGTCGCCGTGCTCCGGCCGCATGTAGGTCATCAGCAGGCTGTCGGCCACGGCCGGGTGCACGCCGAAATCGCGCGGGCGGCGGAAGAAGCACATCTGGTGGCGCTCCGGCTTGATCGAGACGTCGATGCCGAGCGGCGCCAGCAGCCGGTTGGCGTAGAGTCCCGCACAGTTCAGCACCGCCGGCGCGTCCACGTCCGCGCCTTCCGACGTCACGCCCACGACCTTGCCGTTCGCCACGCGGATCGCGTCGACCCCGCGGTACTGCACGATGGTGGCGCCCAGCTCGCGCGCGCGGTTGATGAGCGCGTTGGCGGTGGACGACGGGTCGGCGTACCCCGAGTGGACCTCGTAGGAGGCCGCCGCGAGATCGTCCACGTTCATCTGCGGCACCAGCTTCTTGACGTCGTCGGGGGAGATCACCTGGACGCCCGCGCCCAGCTCGGCCGCTCGCGCCGCGTTGCGCCGCAGATGGGGCGCTCGCTCGGGTCCCGCCAGCGCCAGCAGGCCCACCTTCTGGAAGCCCGGATCGCCGTCGCCGCCGACCACGTCCTTCCAGTTGCGAAAGATCTTGTGCGCCGCGCACGCCGTCCGCGTGAAGAAGTCCATCGAGTAGAACTGGCGCACCAGCGCCGTCGACCGGCCCGTGGGGCCGGAGGCGATGAACTTCTTCTCGATGAGCAGGATGCGGCCGGCCTTCTTGCGCGCGAAGTGGAACGCCGCGCTGGCGCCGTGCACGCCCCCGCCGATGATGATCACGTCCGCGGTGCGCGGAAAGTCGGCCATCACTCCCCTACCAGGCGTGTGTGATATGTGGGCTCGTCGATCGGTGGTCCCTCCCAGTGAGGGCTGAACTGAGTCGGGATCCCGAACCAGGAGACCCAGTCCTCGCGCATCGCCGAGGGCTCGTCGGCCGGCGCGAGCACGCTGAGCGGCAGCGGGCGGATCGGTGGCCGGAAGGTCGGCAGCGGGATTCGCTCGATCCCGGTCGCCGTCGACTCGGCCAGCAGCAGGCCCACCTGCTCGCGGCAGCGGCGGCTCTGGCAGGGGCCCATCCCGGCGCGGGTGAGGCGCTTGATCTGGTCCTGGTTGACCGGCCCGTCGCGCAGGAGCGTCTCGAGGCTGCGCGCGCTCATCTGCGGCGAGCTCCACACGAGATAGCGCGGCGGCCGCGTCGCGATCAGCTCGCGCCGCGTGACCTCCTCGCACTGGCAGACGTTGACGTCCAGGCCGCCCGCGTGCAGGAGCGAGCGCAGCCACCACTGCCAGTGGCTGTGCACCGTCCGCGTGGCCGGCGCGGCGTCGACCGTCGCGCGAGCGGCCGGCGCCCCGAGCGAGGCGGCCGCGGCGAGGCCGGCCACGCGCCCCTGCTCGCGCGCGAGGTCGGGATCGCCGAGCATGGCGTCGTGGACGCCCGCGCAGTCGCCGGCCGCGAACACGCCGGGCACGCTCGTGCGCAGCGAGGCGTCCACCTCGGGCACCCAGCCGCCGAGCGGCGAGCTGAAGCGCAGGCGCGCGCCCGTCAGCGCGAGCAGCTCGATGCTGGGCGCCAGGCCGACGGCCAAGCAGACCGTGTCACAGGCCATGGCGCGCTCGCTGCCCTCGACGGGCTTCGCGTCGGCATCCACGCCGACGAGCACGAGCGACTCCACCTCGCCCGTCCGCTCCCGGACGCCGCGCACGGTATGCGACGTCAGCACGGGCACGCCGCGATCGGCCAGCTCGCGCGCGAGCTTGTCGTCGCCGCGCACGCGGTCGCCGACCTCCACGATCGCCGCAACCTCCACGCCGTGCTCGAGCGCCAGCGCGGCCGTGCGCAGGCCCAGATCGTCGGAGCCGAGCACGACCATGCGCCGGGCGGCGAGCGCACGATAACGCGTCAGCAGCGCGGCGACCGCGCCGGCCCCCATGACACCTGCGCGCTCCCAGCCGGGAAAACCGAGCACCACGTCGCGCGCGCCGGCGGCGACGATCAGCCGGTCCCAGGCCACCAGCCACGACCGCCGGTCATCGGCCAGCCCGAGCAGCGGGGTCTCGAGCTCGCGCGACGTGGGGCCCGGCATGAACGCGCCCCACACGTAGGTGCCGAGCTGGATGTCCACGCCCGCGTCGGCCGCGGCGGCCAGCGCCGGGTTCGACTCGACCACGCGCTCGAGCATGAGCGCACGGTTGCGCACCGCCGGATCCATGCGCCCGCCGAAGTAGAGCGGCACGTCCATGGCCATCATGTCGTTGTCGACGGGATGCTCGTCGACCAGCATGACCTCGACGCCCGCGCGCGCCGCTTCGAGCGCGGCCGCCACACCGGCGGGCCCCGCCCCCACCACGATCAATGACACGTGCCGTTCGGGTCGCGGCGCTTTGCCCGTGAGCGAGCGCGCGTCGAGGGTCATCGCGCGTTCACCATCGGCGCGTCGGCGGCGATCCAGCCGGCGCGCTCGCGCCAGTCGGGTGGGGTGTCGGCGAAGCGGGCCAGCGAGAGCGCGGTGAGGTCGGCGAACTGACACGTGCCGTGGAGCACCAGCTCGCTGATGCCGCGGCCGGAGGCGGGCGAGAGCCCGAAGCCCACGCTCGACATGGTGGCGAGGACGACGTTGCTCGGATCGGCGAGGCGATCGATCACCGGCAGGCCGTCGGGCGTGTTCTCGACCACCCCACCCCACGAGCGGATCACGCGCACGTGCGCGGCGCCGGGGAAGAGCTCGGCCAGCCGCCGCGCGAGATTCCGCACCAGCGACGTGTTGGAATGCTCGGGCGCGGCCATGTCCGGCACGTTCACCCACTCGTGCGGGCCACCGCCGTACACGAGGTTGCCGCGCAGCGTCTGGCGCCCGTAGAGCCCGTTGCCGGCCACCCCGCCCACGCGCATCGGCGGAATGGGCTCGGTGGCGATCATCTCCACACGCGCCGGCGCCAGCGGCAGCGACACGCCGAGCATGTCGGCGAAGAGCCCGGTCTGTGGCCCGGCGGCGATCACCACCGTGTCGGCGCTGAACGTTCCGCGCGACGTCTCGATGGCGCTCACCCGTCCGCCGCGCACCGTCAGTCCGGTCACGGTGGTGTGCTGCAGGATCCGGCCGCCGTGATCTTGCAGCGCCCACGCGTAGGCCTGCACCGTGCGCTGCGGGTTGGCGTGGCCGCCGAAGTGCAGGTACGTGCCGCCGATCACGTCGTCGCCGACGATGGGCACCAGCTCCTTGAGCTGCTTACGGTCGAGCAGCTCCCAGCGCAGGCCCCGCATCTCGCCGATCTCCGCCCAGCGGCGCGCCAGCGCCAGCTGCGTCTCCGTCAGCGCGACGCCGATGCGGAAGGGCTGGTGCTCGGTCGGATAGCCGAGCAGCTCGTCCATCTGCGGCCACAGCCGCTGCTCCTCGAGGCCGAACGGGCTGTAGACGTGCGTGGCGCCGCCGCCGTTGCGGCCGGAGGCCTCCCAGCCCACGATGCCGCGCTCCAGCACCAGCACGTCCACGCCGGCGCGCGCCAGCCACCAGCCCGCGCTGAGCCCGGTGACGCCGCCCCCGATGATGACGACCGACGCGCCCTTGACCTCGCTCATGTGCCGCCCATCATACGACAGCCTGCAGCGTGAGCAGCTCGGCCGCCGGGATGTGGCACAGGATCCGGTGATCGCCGGGCAGGCGCTGCACGGGCGGCGGCGTGTCGTCGCAGATCGCGCCGACCTTGCGCAGGCAGCGGCTGGCCAGCGGGCAGCCGCGCGGCACCTCGCGCGCGCGGGGAATCGTGCCCTGCAGCACGACGCGCGCGCCGGCGCGGTCGGGATCGAGCACCGGGACGGCCGCCAGCAGGGCCTCGGTGTACGGGTGATACGGCGGCGTGAACACGCGCTCGACCGGCCCGTGCTCGAGCACCGAGCCGAGGTACATCACCGCCACGTGATCGGCGAGGTAGCGCACCACCGAGAGATCGTGGGAGATGAATATCAGCGTGGTGCCGTGCGAGGCCTGCAGCTCGTTGAGCAGGTTGATGATGGCGGCCTGCACGGAGACGTCGAGGGCGGAGACGGGCTCGTCGGCCACGACGACGTCGGGGTCGCTGGCCAGCGCCCGCGCGATGGCCACGCGCTGCTTCTCGCCGCCCGAGAGCTGGCGCGGCATGCGCGCCGCCATCTCGGGCGCCAGCTTGACGGTCTCCAGCAGGCGCGCGACCGCGGCGTCGAGATTGCCCGGCGGCCGGTCGCGCAACCGCCGCAGCGCGCGCCCAATGGCGTAGCCCACGGTGTGGCTCGGGTTCAGCGTGCTCTCGGGGTTCTGGAAGACCATCTGCAGCTTGCGCTTGAGCTCGCGGCCGCGCCGGTCGATGCCGAGCCGGCCGACCTCGGTGCCGTCGAGCATCACGCGGCCCTGGCTCGCCACCTCGATCCCGACCAGCACCTTGGCCAGCGTGGACTTGCCGCACCCGGACTCGCCCACGATCGCCAGCGTCTGACGGCGCGCCGCCGCCAGGTCGACGTCGTTGAGCGCGCGCACGGGCCACCGGCGGCGGCCGAGCAGGCGGCGGCGCGGCTCGTAGACCTTGCCGAGGTGCTCGGTGGCGATGACCGGGGCGGCGGCGGTCGCGGCCACCGCCGGCGCGCGCTCGACCAGACGGCGCGCGTAGGTCGGCAGCTCGGCCGCGCGCACGCACGCCACGCGGTGCTCGGCCGCGAACGGCGTCAGCGGAATCGGTCCCGCCGTGCAGCGCGCGGGCTCGACGTGTGCGCAGCGGGAGGCGAATCCGCAGCCGGTGGCGCGCACGTACGGCGGCTCCAGCTGGCCGGGAATCGGCACCAGCGGCGCGTGGCGCTTGTCGCGCCCGAGCGTCGGCAGGCAGTCGAGCAGCCCGCGCGTGTACGGATGGCGCGGATCGCCGAAGATCCGGCGCACCGGGCCGTCCTCGACCAGCTCGCCGCGGTACATGACGCCGATGCGGTCGCACACGCCGGCCACCGTGCCGAGGTTGTGGCTGATGAACAGGATCGAGGAGTGATGCCGGCGCCGCAGCTCGCGGACCAGATCGAGCACAGCCGCTTCCACCGTGACGTCGAGGCCCGTGGTGGGCTCGTCCATGATGAGCAGGGCCGGCTCGGCGATGAGGGCCATCGCGATCACGATGCGCTGCTGCTGGCCGCCGGAGAGCTGGTGCGGGTAGCGCTCCATCACCGCCTCGGGGTCGGCCAGCTTCACCTCGCCCAGCATGGTCAGCGCCCGCGCGCGCGCGGCGGCGGCCCCGGCGCCGTCGTGGATCATCGGCACTTCCATGAGCTGGCGGCCCACGGTCATCACCGGGTTGAGGCTCGCCATCGGATCCTGGTAGACCATCGCGATGCGCCGCCCGCGCAGGTCGCGCAGCGCCGCGGCATCGAGCGTGGCGAGGTCACGGCCCTCGAAGAGGATCCGCCCGCCCGCGATGCGCCCGCCGCGGCCCAGGTAGCGCACGATCGACAGCGCCACCGTCGACTTGCCGCAGCCGGACTCCCCCACCAGCCCCAGCGCCTCGCCGGCGTGCAGCGCCAGGCTCACGCCCCGCACGACGCGCGTCTCCCCGCGCCGTCCGTCGTAAGCGATGGCGAGGTCCTGCAGCGCGAGCAGCGGCTCAGTCACGCCCGCCCAGCTCTCGCAGCCCGACGGCGAGCAGGTTGAAGCCGACGACGAGCGACGAGATGGCCGCGCAGGGAAACAGCGCCATGTGCGGCCACACCATCATCATCCCGTAGGTGTCCTTCACCATGCCGCCCCAGTCGGGATCGGGCGGCGGCAGGCCGATGCCGAGGAAGCCGAGCACGCCGATGATGATGATGTTGTAGCCGGTGCGCAGGCACATGTCGACGATGAGCGGCCCGCGCGCGTTCGGCAGGATCTCCACCAGCATGATGTAGAGCGTGGACTCGCCGCGCATCTTGGCCGCCGCCACGTATTCGCGCTCGCGCAGGTCCAGCGTCAGCCCCCGCACGATGCGCGCGATGATGGGCGCCTTGGTCAGCGTGAGCACGCCGATGATGTTCCAGGCCGAGGAGCCGAAGTGCGTGAGGATGATCATGTAGAGGATGATCACCGGAAACGACAGCACGATGTCGCACGCCCGCGTGACGGCGAGATCGAGCCAGCCGCGCTTGTAGCCGGCGGCCAGCCCCAGCAGCGAGCCGAGCGCGGTGGCGCCCAGCACCGCCAGCGGCGCGATCTCCAGCACCGGCCGTGCGCCCCACAGGATGCGCGAGGCGATGTCACGCCCGAGATGATCGGTGCCGAGCCAGTGCGCGCGCGACGGCGTCGTGTGGGCAAGCGCGGCGAGATCGGTCACGTTGGGCGCGTAGGGCGCGAGCAGCGGCGCCAGCACGGCGAGCACGACCCAGACGAGCACGATGGCCACGCCGACCGTGGCCGTCGTGGAATGCCGGATGGCCAGCACGGCGCGCCACCACCGCGGCGCCCGGCGGCGGGAGGCCGCCGGCGGCGAGACGGGCAGCGCCTCGACGTTGACCTGCGTGCTCACGCCCGGATGCGCGGGTCGAGGACCATGTAGGCCACGTCCCCGAGGATGTTGGTGACGACGGCCAGGCCGACGGCGACCAGCGCGCCGGCCTCGACCAGGGCGATGTCCTTGAAGAGCGCGGCCTCCAGCATCATGCGGCCGAAGCCGGGGTAGGCGAACACCGTCTCCACCACCACCACCCCGGCCACCAGGTAGTTGATCTGCAGCAGGATCACCGTGATCGGGTTGATCATCGCGTTCCGCGCCGCGTGGCGGAAGATCACGCGGTGGAACGGCATCCCCTTGAGCACCGCCGTGCGGATGTAGGGCCGCTGCATGACCTCCACCATCGAGGCGCGGATCATGCTGATCACGTAGCCGGCGTCGAACAGCACGATCACCGCCACCGGCAGCACGAGCTGCGCGCCCACCGACCAGCCGCCGCCCGCCGCCAGCGTGGCGGTGCCTGGCAGCCAGCCGAGCCACACCACGAACACGCTGACCAGGAACACGCCGAGCGCGAACTCCGGGATGGAGGCCATGACCGTGCTGAAGAGCAGGATGGCGCGATCGAGCCGCGACGACTCGCGCATGCCGGCGGCGATGCCGAGCACCATGGAGAGCGGGACGATGCACGCGAAGGCCAGGGCGGCCAGCAGCGCGGTGTTGGCCAGGTGCTTGACGATCACCGTGAGCACCGGCGCCTTGTAGCGGGCCGAGGTGCCGAGGTCGCCGACGGCGGCCTTGCCCATATATTCCACGTAGCGGACCAGGAGCGGGCGATCGAGCCCGAGGCGCTTCGTGAGCGCCTCCACCTGGTCCTGCGTGGCGTACGCGCCCAGCTCCTTGCGCGCCACGTCGCCGGGCGAGAACTCGTTGAGCGCAAAGACGAGGAAGGAGACGACGAACAGCGTCAGCAGCAGGAAGACGAGATGCTTGACGGCGAAGCGCGCCATGGCGCGGCGCCGCTACGGCGTACGCGCGTGACGGTAGTTGCGCTTGGCGTAGTCGAGGTAATCCTGCCGCAGGCGCTTGTCGCTGCCGAACAGGATGTGCTTGGACATGTCCGGCGAGTACCGGCTGGCCTCGGTGCGGCGGCCCAGCGCCTCGGCCAGGCTGCGCACGTGGTGCGGGCCGGCGCCGCAGCACACGCCCAGGTAGCGCACGCCGATGTCGTAGGCGGCGCGGCCGAACTCGGCGATCTCCTGCCGGCTGCAGAGGAACGGATCGAGCAGCGTGGGGAACGGCCGTCCCTCCGGCGCGCTCGGATCGGTCAGGCTCTGGAACGTCGGCTCGGCCGGCGTCGTGCGGTAGGGCACCGGCAGCCCCGCCACGTGGCAGCGCACCGCGGCGCGCACCTCGCGCAGCAGCGGCAGCGTGGTGGCCGGCCCGCGCGCGCAGTTGAGCCCGACCACGTCGGCCCCGGCCTGCTCCAGGCGCTTGCACGCATCGGCCGCGGTACCGCCGTCGCGCATCTGGCCCTCGCGCGGCACCGAGAGCGTGATCACCGCCGGCTTGCCCGAGCGCTTGATCGCCTCCAGCGCCAGCAGCGACTCGCCGACCCACGAATACGTCTCGCCCACGATGAAGTCGACGCCGGCGTCCACCGCCCAGCCGATCTGCTCGTCGAAGATCTTCTGCGCCTGCTTGTGCGAGGGCGCGTCGGGGCCGTAGATGCTGGTGTTGCAGATGTCGCCGGCCAGCAGCGTCCCGGTCGAGCGCGCCACCTTCTTGGCGATGGCGAGCGCCGCGCGGTTGATCTTGGCCAGGTCCTTCTCGCGCCCGACCATCTTCAGCTTGGCGCGGTGGGCGTAGTACGTGAACGCCTCGACCACGTCGGAGCCGGCACGCACGAAGTCGCGGTGCAGGCCTTCCACGAGGTCGGGGTGCTCCAGCACCACCTCGGGCACGTAGGCGCCGGCCTGCAGATAGCCGCGGCGCTCGAACTCGAACAGATAGCCCTCGGCGCAGATGACGGGACCGGCGTTCAGCCGCTCCAGCAGCCCTGGAGACTTCTTCGGCTTCGCCCCCACGCGCCTGGTCTTGGTCGGCAT
>Ga0134124_10005523_pt1 | contig 10159 bp, 15 predicted proteins | sample KB304_FD_96880 | JGI IMG/M metagenome (GOLD analysis project Ga0134124, IMG submission 96880) | Terrestrial soil microbial communities without Nitrogen fertilizer from Kellogg Biological Station, Michigan, USA - KB3-0-4 | ecosystem: Environmental > Terrestrial > Soil > Unclassified ... | reverse complement strand
GAGAACTCACTTCGCCAGACGGCGATTCTGTTCCCGCGCCCTTTCAGCATGGTCAGCGCTCGCGTCGATCCGAACAGCTGCAGCACCGGGCCGAGGACCGATTTGAGCAGACCCTGCCCGGCGTTCAGCCATGCCTCGCGGCCGAGCGTGGTGATCGCCGCCGTTTCCCGACGCCGCTGATGCGCGGTCTCGCCCAAGTAGCCGACACACATGCCGATGATCCACAGGTAGACCACGCGCATGATCAGGTGATTGATGTCGAACTGACCTTCGACGCGCTGTACCGCGAGACCACCCAAGTATCCTTGGACCAGGATCGCCTCGACCAGTATCAGGACGGCCGCAGCCGTTGTCGTGAAGAGCGTTTCGTAGAGACCCCACCGGTACGCGGCAGCCAGCAGGCCGTACACGAAAAACGTGAAAAACGGGCTGTTCGGACCTTCGGTAAAGAGCGTCAGAGCGGCGGCGACGGCGAGGTCGGCGGCGTGGGAGAGCAGTGCCTCGCCGCGCTTCAGTGTCGGTCGCCGGCGAAGCCACAGGAGCGCGAGAACCGATGCGGCAACGTATGTGGCCGCCAGGATATAGGTGATGGAGGCGTATCGCGCCGGCCTCGGAGGATCGAGCCAGATGGCCAGCAGCGCAATCGCCGAGACGAGCACCCGTGCGAACGAAATGACCCGTTCGACGCGGATCAAATCGTCTTCGGCGGCGAGACTGCCAAAGCGACGATGAAGGTCGGTAATCGGCACGTTGGGGGAAGGCCGGCTCTGCCGCTAAGCATGCGGCTTGCCCGCTCTAACAGAACTGCAATTTGCCCTCTAAATGACTGTGCAGGCTGCGATTAATTCATGCAAGACGGCGCGGAGACGCGTTGACAAAAATCAAGATAAGTATCGGTGGGCAGACGAAAATCATCCGATGAGCTGACTCGTGCGTCTCGAATGTCATTTGGCACCAGGTGTTTACAGTGAGACTTCCGGTCGGAAAGACGGAACGATGATCGGGCGGGTCAGCCTCTGGGGGAGTAGACGATTGGCACAGCTTGCGGGTCACAACCTCGGCCGGTGTGACGGAAGTGTCATGTGGTTCGTCTACATGAAGGCGTCCAACGCGGGCAGCACCCCGCGCTGTCGATTCGCCGATAAGGAAGTAAAGCAATGGCCGATATCGATCCCCTCGAGCAGTTGACTGTCGAGACGCGGGCATTTGTCGACGCACGGCCTGTGCCCGATTTTGTCAACACAGTGATGCGTGAAGTCGAGCACCTCGAAATTGACCGCGCGACGACACCACGCGGCTGGATTGCCCGAATCGGCCAACACCTATGGACTCCACGGGTGGTGACGTTCGCCTTTCGACCTGCATACACGTTGATCGCGGCAGCCGCTGTTTTGCTCCTCACAGCCGTCGTGCCGCACCCATGGTCCAACGCGCCATCGACGATGGCAACGCAGGCCGGCAGCGAAAGGGTGTACGTCCAGTTCCGACTGCAGACCTCTGACGCCACCGACGTTCGACTGGCGGGCAGCTTTACGGATTGGCAGCCGCAATACCAGCTGCATGAAACCGCTCCCGGCCTGTGGACCGTCACACTGCCGCTCGCACCCGGTGTGCACGACTACGCATTCATCATCGACGGCCATCGATGGGTGACCGATCCCTATGCGGCCGCCGTTCAGGATGGGTTCGGCGGAAGCAACAGCCGCATGACGCTCGTCGCGGGAAGCGATCGCCGCTTGTGAATGGGCGGACTGCCGGACTAAGTCTCGTCGCTTGTCTCGCCGGCAGTCTCGGTTCCACGGTATTCGCGCAAGGCATCGCACTCGACTTTTCCGCAGGGCAGATCGTTTATCAGCCCTTGCCGTCTGATGTCTCGACCAACAATGCGGCCGCGACGCTGCGGTACGACACGCCTCGAGGTTTCTGGCTGTACGGAACCGGGGCGATGCCATTCGGCAGCACCGATTCGCGATGGGGCGGCTTTGGTATCGGTGACCGATTGATACAACCGACGTCGTCCAGTCGGCGCGTCAACATCGGCGCTGACATTGGCGCACATGGATTCGTGTTCCGTGACGCCGTCCTCAATCAGGGCGGAAACGGCGGCTTCATGGAGGCGACGCCGTTCATCCAAGTGCCGGCCGGCCTCGCCACATTCGAAGTTGGCAGTGGCTGGCGCGGCGAGACGCTCTCCTACGCAGGGATCCGAGACAGACGCCATGTCTGGGAATCTCGGGCTCATGCCACGGTCGAAGCCGGACCCCACGGAGCGGGGGACGGCTGGACGCTCGAAGGCGATGCGCGCTGGGTCCGCGCGAGTGAGGGTCTCTATCCCTTTTTCGGCGGTGGTCTGCGATATCGCGGCACGCCAGTGCAGGCCTGGCTGCAGACCGGCAAGTGGTTCAGCAGCAGCCTCAACGATGCGGCATGGGGCGCTGGTATTGATGTCACGTTGACCGATCGGCTTGCGCTGTGGAGCAGCGTCCGCCGGGAGGCGCCCGATCCGCTTTACTGGAATCTCCCCAGGCGAAGTTGGAGCATCGGCATCACGCGCCGGTTCAACAGCGCTGGTCAGGCGCAGCCGTTGACGACAGCAGAAGCCGATGCGAGCGGCGTGTTGATTCGTTTGAACGCAGCCGACGTTGACGGCGCTTCGGTGTCTGTGGCGGGCGACTTCAACGGCTGGCGTCCGGTGCCGATGCAGCGTGAAGGGCGTGACTGGCTCGTACGACTGCCGCTTGCCGCCGGCGTCTACCACTACGCGTTCCGCTCCGACCGCGGTGAATGGTTCGTGCCCGCATCAGTACCAGGTCGCCGTGATGACGGCATGGGCGGATACGTGGCGGTTCTCGTGGTGGGCTGATGCACCCCACACCCGATCACGCAGACGCCACGCTGGATGATGCGGCGGTGATCGCGCGCGTGCTGCGCGGAGACAAGCAGCAGTTCGCTGTGCTGGTGGCTCGTTATCAGACCGGCCTTTACCGACACGCGGTGTCGATGGTGCTGGATCACGATGTCGCGACGGACATGGTGCAGGAGACGCTTGTGCGCGCCTACACGCGCCTGTCGACGTGCCGTGACCACGACCGGTTTCGCGCGTGGATCTTTCAGATGCTGCGCAACCGCTGCCTCGATTATCTGAAGGACGTGCGCCGCCGCAACGTGTCGCTCGATCGCGCCCTTGACGTTCCGGATCCGGCCGAAGAACCTGTTCACCAGATGGAGCGGGCACGCTTACGGGGCGAAATCTCGAAGGCGCTCGAACAGCTGCCCGACGCTCAGCGCGAGGCGTTTCTGATGCATTACGTCGAGGAGCTGCCCTACGAAACGATGGCCGACCTGCTCGGTGCGTCGGTCAGCGCGTTGAAAATGCGTGTGCTCAGGGCCCGTGAGACGCTCGGGGCCGCCTTGCGACACAAGGATGTGACGGTATCGTCGCCCGTTCGTCTCTTATTCAGGCGCAGTTGAGCTGGGATGCCGGTTTGCGGAGAAGAACCATGAAGACTTTCATTGCCGTCGCGATCATCACCCTGCTGACGGCGGGCGCTCTTCCCGCATTTGCACAGGGTGGGCAGGGCGCTCAGGAGCGCATCGATACCGCGATTGCGCACGCGCGCAGCCAGGGCGTGCCCGTGAGCCTGTTGGAAAGCAAGATGGCGGAAGGGAAGGCCAAGGGCGTGCCGCTCGATCGGATTGCCGCGGCGATTGAACGTCGCGAGGCCTCGCTCGAACGCGCCGCACAGGCTATGAAAGGTCACGAATCGATCACCGACGCGGATCTGTCCGTGGGTGGCGATGCCGTCGAAGCTGGTGTCAGCACTGCGGTTCTCAAGGCAGTGACCGACAGCGCACCGCGCGAACGACGAGCGGTCGCCATCGCGGCGCTCACCGAACTTATACAGCGGGGCACCGCGCCCGATGCGGCGCTCGCGCGTGTCCGCGAAGCGCTCAAGCGTGGACCGGATGCACTGGCAGCGGTCGGAGGAGGGGACCCTCACGATCATGGCGCTGCGCGCGGCAGCGAGGGAAACGCTCGCGGAGCCACTCAGGGTCCACCTGCCAACGTACCCGCGCCAGGCGGAAGCTCTCAGCCACGCAAGCCATCGACGCCAGGCGCTCCTGCGAATCCGGGGAACGGGCGATCGGGTAGATAGCTAGATCCCAAATCCCAAATCCCAAATCCCAAATCCCAAAATCCAAATCCCAATCACGACCAGAGGAAAGTTGTTCTCTGTGTCTCTGAGCCTCTGCGGCCCGTGTTCGAGACTGGACTTGGGTTTCGGGATTTGGATTTTGGGATTTGGGGTTTGGGATTTTCGTCCTGTGACCCCAATCGCCCCTCGCTCGTCTCCCAAAAGAAAGGACGGGTCCATGAATCGGAGATTCTTCGTCACGACAGGAACGATTGGCGCGTTTGCACTGTTCGTTGCAGTCAACACCGTTGATGTCCAGGCGCAGCGTGGCGCGGGGATCGGGCACGCATCGGTTCCGACGCACGCAGGCCAGGGAAGACCGGCTACGGCGGGACGCCCCGATACCGCGGGCCGACCTGCGGACGCAACGGGTAAACCGACCACGACCAGCGGGAAGCCCGATTCGATCGGGCGGCCGACGATCGCCGATCAACTTTCCCGCGATCATGGTCTCGCCACGCAGCTTCAGAAGCTCTTCCCGATGGACACCGACCTCGTGAAAGCGAGCGAAGGGTTCGACAACCTGGGACAGTTCGTGGCCGCCGCACATGTCGCCAACAACAATCCGAACTTCACGTTCGAAGAGCTGGCGGCGAAGATGCACGACGGTGACGGGATGAGTCTTGGCGCGGCAATTCATGCCCTCGATCAACACGCCGACGCCGAGACGGAAGTAGAGACGGCGCAGACACAGGCCGCCGCGGATCTGAAGGCGGCTGGCAAGAAGAAGTAAGCCGCAGTTGATGGTTGTCATCAAGACACCGCGACTCGTGACATTCGTTCTGACGGGCGTCGTGTTCCTCACGGGATCGGCGCCCGTTATTGCCCAGGGAATCGGTCACGGTCAGCCGCCACTCGATCCGGGTCGCCGCTCGAATTCCGGTTCAACGACCACTACGCAGCCGTCGTCGACACAGGCAGGCACCTCATCGACTCTGCTTCCCGCTGGAAGCCAGACCGGAACTTTGCGGCTCCAGACATTCGGCTCCTGGCTCGACACGGCGGGAGTGAGCGCGCCCGGCGAAGCATGGGTTTCGATTTCGAGCGCCTACTGGCGCTCACCTTCGTTGCGCGAGGTCGATGCCCCGGCCATGGGCGTCACTGCTGGTGTCGCGCGCCGAACGCAGATCGGCGTGAGTCTTCCGTACTATCACGTGACGGATCAATCGGGCTTCGCGTCGCAAGGATTCGGCGCATCGTACGTGACGACGAAGTTTGCGTTGAGCGAAAGCCCACGCATCGGCGTATCCACGTCGCCCACGGTGGAGATTCTCAACTGGAGCTCACCGGAGATCGGTCGAGTGAATTTCGTCTTGCCGATCAGTCTGCAAACATCTGTCGGCACTACACAGATCTATGGAAGCACTGGCTACTTCACGCGCGGATCCGTGTTTGGCACCGGAGCAGTCGAATGGCCGGCCACGTCGAAACTGACGCTCGCCGTGACGATGGCGCACAGCTACTCGGTTGTGTCGGATCCCGTCAGCGACGCACTGGGTGTTGCACGACACCGTACTGACGCCAGCGGCGGCGTATATTACGCTGCAACCCCCGGCGTAGTGGTTTTCACGAGCATCGGTCGCACCTTCGCGCCGATCGATCAGACCAGTGGCCGGCTGGCCGTAAGCGCCGGCATGACGATGAATGTGTCGGGGATCGTGACACGGGCCCCGCGAACTCCCTAGCGGCTTACCGTTCGCGGCGGTCCGTGCGACTTGCTTTCCGGCGATCAGGAATCGATCGCCTTTCCAGCGGCTCCGGCGATGGCGTTGACCACCAGTAGCCGCAATGCAGACAACCCACGAGGAGGCGATTGGTCTCGGTGTTGCGCTCAACGACGAGCGAACCCGACTGCTTGCAGAAGTTGCAGACGGTTGGAATCGTCACTGGGCAAGAGACGATCGAGGGCGTCAATCCGTCACTTACGAACCTGCGATACGCCGTTACAGGATAGTAACGACAGAGACTACGCACGTTCACAAAACGACAGGTAACACAAAAGCGCACGGATGGCACTCAGGTTGCGGATGTGCATTTCGTTTCCCCGACCGGAGGACAGTCCATGGGCGTGATTAGCCGCTGTGTGGCGTCGCTGCGTGGAGAGCAGTGCTTCGTAACGGTGAATGGCCAGAGTGAAGCGATGGCGTACCGACGGGGCCAGGAGATTGTCGCGGGCGATCGCTCGTACGTCGTCACGCGGGTCGTGCGCACGAGAATCGATCCGCGTGTGCCCTCGTGGGAGGTCTGGGCGCGGCCTGCGAAACACTGATTCTCGTCAGGCCGGCTCAACGGTTCGCGTGTGACCGTGCAGACGCTGAATCGTCTTTCTGTTATGTGGGTGAGCAGCATCAGCCCGGAGGGACGGATCAAGCGCATGACACGACACCGCCACGGTCACGGCTCGCTGCGTCGAGGTGACGACGTCGCGCTCGCGCATGTCGGCTACTGGATCGTCGAACACCGGGATGCGTTGACGTGCGATATCTCAGGATACGTGCGCGGCGACATCAGAGTCCTGGAGTCGTTGAACCGGGCAGGACAACGGCTCGCGTTGGTTCTTGATAACGGAACGCCGCTGCCGATCCTGTTGACTGAAAAGCGCAGAGATGGGCTGACGTGGGAATTCGTATCGACCGCGGCGTCACCCATTGAGTTCGTGAGCCGTCTCCCGCTCAATATCTGAACGGTAGCGCCTTCGGTCGGTGTGACCGAACGAGGCCTGATTCGTCCTTATCTGTGGTGAGCGTCGGTTTGACCTCCTACGTTGGTTCGGGGGCTCCGACCAACCTGCCGCAGCAGACCGATGCTCGCCATTTCGCCGCAGGGCTAGGCCGCGTCAACGCTGCGGCGTGACAGCCCTCGCTATCCAATACATCGCCAAGACATTCAATGACCCGCTGATCATGAGCGCGAGGGTGTTCCAGGTGTCCCAACCGAGCAAGTCCACCGTGCCGGGGACCTGGCCGGCCATCGCAAAAAACGGAGGCGAGACTACGTACCATGCGGGTATTGCGAGATACGTGGCCGCGATTCTCCACCCGTGCGCGAACACTGCGGCCAGAGTGACGACGTACACGGCACCGACAGCGAGTACGCAGGCTGGAATGTTCATACCCACCGTATCGGCCCCACACGTTCGGGACTCCGATGGGCACTGACGAGAGAGCCTGCGGTGCGTCAGTTCGACGTCACACCGCAGGCCCGGTCAGCACTATTCGCAGCGCTCGTTCGTGTCTTTGATCGACGTCACACGGAACTGCGGGAGCGGAGCGTTCGTCTTCACGGTCTCCTTTGACTTCGCATCCGGTGCGTCATCGCGCTCGACTTTGGTTTCCGTTGTCGTCTTCGATTCGCCCGCCGGGATCATCATCCCGGTGACTTCGACCTTGTGGCCGACGTGTGTCTGGAGCTCGACCTTTTCAGCAGGAACCAACGCGTAGGTGGTGCTTGTGGTGGTCGTCGTCACACCACCTGTGCCGACCGCGGTTTCGGTCGTGCTGCTAACCGGCTGGACCTTCGCGAGCACGACACTTCGCGTCTCGGTTCCAGTTTGCATACACCCCGTGTAAGAAACGGTCGTTGCCTTTGCACCCTCGGTCTTCGTTTCAGTCGTGGTCTTCGTCTCCTGAGCATTGACGCCAATTACACACGCACACGCGAAAGCGACGCCGAATGCTGCGATCGAACGTGTCATCTCTTTGTCCTCCTCTTCAATTCCGCGCGGTGACAACGCACGACGCTGGCCAACGCTCGCGGGCAGCCGAAGCGTGGCGATAGCGCAGAGGCGCGGAGCTCAAGAAGTCGATTCGGATCGCTCAGGCTTCAGCAGGGGTCGGACGAGTTGTTGCAAAGAGTCCGGCTATGCGTTTTGGGCCCGGCCGCGCGCTTGTTGTCGATTGTTCTAGTCGCCTCCGTAGCCGCTGCATGCGTGACACTCGGACCGCATCTCGGTCCGGAGCAAGCCGCAGCGCGGAAGGCCGTTCTCAGTCGCGCTGAGGTTTGGCGTCACACGAACGTTCGGGCCATGGATCTGAAGAGGGGTCCCCAACAGCCTGGAGCGTTCCCATTTGGTGCGACCGTTGTCTGTTCGTATCGCGACAAGCAGCTCGAAGGCAGCTCTCCGAAGTTCGCATGCGTGGTTGGGAGCGACGACGAAGTGAAAGTCAAGTTCGGTGGTGCGAATGGCGAAGTGTACGGAGAAGTCCTCGCCGCGAGCGCACCGCGACGCCCTCAAGTTGCTCGCGGTCTTCCTTCAACACACCGACAGCAAGCCGGAGCAGCAGCGCGTCGTGTGCCTACCCTCGCAACGGGTCCATACACGCGGGTTGTGTGGTTTGCCATTCTTGATGATTAACGATGCGGGCCTGACATTCGGCCGCGCGAACCGTACGAATGCCACTGACACCGGCAGCGTGAATCTTGTGGCATGGCGCGAAACACCGGTATGGAGCGCCTGCGCAATCCGGCGGATGTTTCATCGGGATTCGCCACGATTGACGAATGGGTCGCCGCATTCAAGCAGAAGCGCGCGGAAATCATGCAGCGTCGCTGCGCATAGCGCCTGTCGGGCGGTAATGCACCCGCCTGGTCTGTTGTTCTTGGATGCGCTAGCCGTGGGCTCTGTTCCTGTTTGCATACACCCGGCGTGAGAAACGAATCGTTGCCGCTTGGCGTGAAATTTGGTTTAGGCACTGAAGGCGGCGCGCCGACTCGACGTTCGCGGTCGGAGGTGCAGGTGTCAGAGCCCTACGCGACGACGCCGTTATCGTGCAGCAAGTGCGGCAGCACCGACGTGTCCGCCTTGAGCGTCACGCCCGACGTCGTCTTCTGGTGGTGCGCGACCTGCGGTTCAATCTGGGGTGTTCCGACGCAGCGAGTCCCCGATTCGTTCGATGCCGACGTGCAACGGCTTCGTGCGCGACTTCGGGGCACCGCGGCACGGCTCGATCGCGTCGCACAGCATCTGGAGCGCGTCCCCGCCTCTGTCCTTATCGCGAATGACAAAGGTCGGTATGTGGCGGTCAATGACCAGGCTTGCGCGCTGACCGGCTATTCCCGTGCGGAACTCCTTGGCAAGGCGATCATCGATCTGACTCCGCCAGATGCGGCCGAAATCTACGAACGTTTGTGGGATTCGTTCGTACGTCGCACGAAGCAACACGGGTTGTACCAGATCAGGCGCAAAGACGGCACGATCGTCAACGTCAAATGCTGCGCCTATGTGGACGTCGCTCCGGGCCTTCACATCTCTTTTATTACGGAGTCGGCGCACCGGCATTCTCTCTGACGAGCGGGATTTCGACGCGCGTCGAGCGCGCAAGCCGTGGGCCGTCTCCGCGCGTATGATGGCATCGGGTTCTTCGCCTGCCTGTGACGTTCGAGGACGTTGCCTCGATCGGCTGCACGCTCGAGGACGTCGAGCGGACAACCGCGTGGGGTCAGCCCGCCCTGAAGGTTCGGGGCAGGATGTTTGTCTGCATGGCGGCACACCGGTCTGCGGAGCCGAACTCACTGGTCGTGATGATGGACCGCTCGGATCGAGACGCGCTGATCACCGATGCGCCGGACACGTCCTATCTGAAGGACCACTACCTGAATCATCCGTGTGTCCTCGTCCGACTTTCGCACGTGCGTCAGGACGCCCTGCGTGACGTCGTGGTGGGTGCCTACCGATTCGTGCAGAACCGCGTCACAAGGAAGTCCTCGCCGCCCAACAGGTCACGCCGCTCGCCTCGACGCCGTTGAACTTAGCGCCCACTGGGGTCGGGATGTATCGGATCAACCAAGCTCTCGGCCCACCTCGAATGTTGCCGGTGATCGCCCGAATAACCGTCACCGAAATGTCAACAATCTGTCAACGACACTGCGCCGCCGACTTCGTCTCACTGTTTGAGAGGAAGAAGGACCATGACACGCATTCAGAGAGTCATCATGGCAACACTGATCGTCGCCGTCATCGAGGG
>Ga0134124_10005522_pt1 | contig 10159 bp, 13 predicted proteins | sample KB304_FD_96880 | JGI IMG/M metagenome (GOLD analysis project Ga0134124, IMG submission 96880) | Terrestrial soil microbial communities without Nitrogen fertilizer from Kellogg Biological Station, Michigan, USA - KB3-0-4 | ecosystem: Environmental > Terrestrial > Soil > Unclassified ... | reverse complement strand
CTCGTCAACGATTTCTCGCCGGTTGACGGTTCCGGCGGGGACGTTGACAACGTCGTAGGGATTCATGCCTCGGGAGGGGTCGACTACTTCGTGCTCAACCAATTGGCCGTGACCGGCCAGTTGAAGGGAGTATTAGCTCCCGATGCGGATGTTCGGGATTTCCGCGGCGTCAAGGTCGGCAACTTCGATCCCACCAGCCTTTCCCTAACCTTCGGCGTTCGATATTTCTTCAATTAATGACCATTCCACGTTACAGAACGAAAAAATGCCCCGGATCTGCCAGGGAAAGTCAGTGCCCAATTCCGGGGACAGTTTGCTTAATTCAAAAGGCGGCCAATCGGCCGCCTTTGCTGTTTCCGGGGTAGTTGCGCAGAACTCCGGGGATACAATGCGTATTTCAAGAGCGGCCAAACGGCCGCCGTCATCTTCGACGAGCAAGCTCGCTGGCATACGAGACACCGAGGGTGGCCGCATGCTCCCGCATCCAGTCGGTCAGCCGGGTAGTCCCGGCAGGCTTGTCATCCACATAAAGTAAATCCGCCATCAGCCCGGCTATTTCTTCACGCGTAATAATCACATCACCAACCATGCGACCGATGACAATGCCGCTCAAGTGGCCAAGCCACGGCGGAATGCCCACAATCAGGCGTTCCGTGCCGATCGCTCTGCCGATGGCTGCCAGGAGTTCCCGATAAGTGAAGGTTTCCGGACCGATTGCATTGATGGTCGTGTTTGTTTTCAGTGCACCCTGCTCCACAGCAAGTCGGGCCAGATCATCCACGTAGATCGGCTGAAGACGGTAAGAGCCGTCTCCGAAAACGCCGACTATCGGGAAGCGGCGCAACACCCAGGCCATGTTGTTGATCAGGATGTCTTCCATGCCGAACAGCACCGTCGGACGCAGGATGGCGTAGGACAGGCCCGATTCCTTCAGCGCCCGCTCCAGTCTCCCCTTGCCGCTGAAATATTCCAGCGGAGAATCTTCCGACGGGTTTGTTATGCTGACGTGCACCACACGCTCAACGCCTGCTTCCTTCGCAGCCTCGAAGAGCCGCAGCGTGTTGTCCACCGCCTCTGAATGGGTAAACGTCGAATGGTTGAAGCGCACCCAGTAAGTATTGTACAGAACCTTGGCGCCCGTTAGCGAGTCCACCAACTGGGCATGATTGCGAAAATCGAGCGGCCGCCTTTCGACGCGTCCGCCAAAATAATCAGGGCGACTCTGGCGGCTGGTGATAGTCCTGACACTATGTCCAGCTTCAAGCAGGCGATGCGCAATATATTTGCCTGAATATCCGAACGCCCCGGTGACAACGTGAAGCTCTGATTTCATGACAACCTCCCGTTTTGATGGATTTTGCTCCGCAGCATTCTGTGCGTTCTGAACTTGAAGAACAAAGATGCCAAAAAAATTATGTGCGGCCGGTGAAAAAGGAAATAACGGAGCGAGCCTGGCTTTCGCCTGACAGAAGCTTGACAGCAAGCATGTCGAATGTCTGCAGCATCTGCTCCATCTGCTTCAGTCGCTCCAGTGCAATCCCGTCCGGCGCGGCCTTGGCGCTCTCCAGAGTTTCCTGGATATTGGTGACAAGCGGGTCGAACTCCCGCTTCTTGCGTTCGCGCATGATACAGAACAGCATCTTCCAGACATCCGGCTCACAGATATAAAATTCGCGCCGGTCGCCGGCAACGAAAGTCTTGCGGATTACGCTCCACGAACGCAACTCCTTGAGGCTTGTGCTGACATTGCTCTTGCTCATGCTGAGCCGCTGGGCAATGTCATCAAGGCACCAGGGGGTTTCCGTGGCGATCAGGAGACCGTGGACCCTGGCTACGGAAGTGTTGACGCCCCACAGCGACCCCATCGAACCCCAGGAATCTACAAATTTGTCTACAGTTGTAGTGTCCATATCAAATTCTCCTTGTTCTGTTAATTCAGAACATATCAAGTTGATTTAGATTAGTCAACACCAAACTAGTTGAAGTGCTGTAAAGTTCAAGCCGCAATGCGGAAGGCTGGTGGGCCGTTGCTTGTCGGGTACAAGGACGGAAATGCGGGACAGATTTATTTCTAACTGATCAAAGCGGAAAAGGCGGATTAACCGAAACCTGAAAAGGGTTTTAGATCGGCCTTTATCCCCGGTTTCCGCTTTTTCTGCGGACCATTTCTGCTTTCGCCTTTCTCCGCCCCTTCCGCGTCTCCGCGTGAAAAACCGATTCAACGATCATTTAACAATTCATCAATGAGCCGGCATTTAATGTTGACACAGAGCAGGGTACGGCGTATTTGAATTAGATAGTCTTTCCAATGTGATGGAGTGTGTGTAATGAGTCGGACAGAGGGAGAAGAAAGTTAAAGCGAACCGCTTTACCGGCAACCACGGTAGGCGGTTTTTTGCTTTTACGGGCGGGAGTGTGCGGAATCAGCGGGCAGGTGAGCCGGTCAACTACGATTTCGCAAACAGCTGGAGGATAATTGATTTGCCAACAGGACAACAACATGCGAAGTGAATACTCTCCTATGCATGTCCCAATATGTCCCACAAGGAGGTACTTTTGAATAACAGAAAAACCCTGGTGCTGATAGCAATTCTTGGTGTCTTGGTGCTTGCCTTCCACGCCAATGCCAAGAAACGTCCCGGTGGCAAAGAAGTTGACGAGCTGGCGGATTTTATGAAGCGACCGACAAAGTGGCAGGGGAAATATGCTCCGGATTTTGAGGCCGATTTCCTGGAAAATGGAAAGTTCAAACTTTCCGAACAAATCGGGAAAAAGATGATCATCATCAATTTTTTTGCGACATGGTGCGACCCCTGCATTTCCGAGATGCCTGAGCTGGTCGCCTATTTGGGCAAGCATGGCAATGAGCCGTTGATGATGATCGGTGTCGATGCAGATGAAAAAAACGACAAGGTGAAGGAGTTTGTCTCCCGGCACAAGATCAATTTCCCCGTCATCGTCGATCACGGAGGGAAACTGCAGAAGCTCTACGGCGTCAGGAGCTATCCGACGACCGTATTTATCGGAACGGACGGCATAATCCATATCTACCAGATCGGTCCAGTCATGAATGCCGACGTGGCCTTCGATTCATTCTACCGGCAGGGGCAGGACGTGCTCAATAGCGGCAAGGGAATCACTCACGAATCCTATATCAAACATCTGCAGGAGCAGGACGCGAAGAAGGAGCCGGACAAGGAAGATGAAGAAAAGCCTGAAGCAAAGCTGAGCGGGCGGGCAAAGACGATAGCAGAAAGGATGAACTGCCCCTGCGGTTGCGACCATAAGGTTATCGAATGCGGCTGCAAGACCGGCAAAGGAATAAAGGAAAACCTCACCAAGCGCGACTTGAACGGAAAAACAGACGTGCAGGTGATTAAAGAACTTAACAAGGAGTTCTGCGAAAAAGATGATAACTGCTGACAATATCACGGTGGTATTCAAGAAGGGTGGCTTCGGCAAGAAGCTGATGGCCTTGGATGGATTTTCCCTCTCCGTCAGGGAAGGGGATATTTTTGCTCTTCTGGGACCGAACGGCGCGGGCAAGTCAACGGCTATGTACTGCTTCCTCGGACTTATTCAGCCTGACAAGGGGAGCGTCAAGGTCTGCGGCGAGCGCCCGGTTCCAGGGGCGGCCATGTTTCATGATGTAGCCTACCTCCCCGAGGAACCCCATTACCACCTGTACCTCACCGTTCGGGAAGCGGTCGCGTATTATGCCTCTCTCTACGGTGACGGCAACCAAAACGGGCGGGTAGACGAAGCCATAGAGCGGGTAGGACTCAAGGAGCATAGCGATCTGCGTCTTTCCAAATGTTCTAAAGGGATGAAGCAAAAAGTGGGAATCGCCCAGTGTCTCATCAATACCCCTCGTCTGGTCTTTCTCGATGAACCTACCCGCGGCCTTGATCCGGTGACGGTCAGGGACTTCCGCGAAATCATTCTTGATATGAACAGAAAGGGAGCAACCATCGTCATAAACTCCCACGTACTGTCCGAGATAGAAACTGTCTGCAGTCGGGTTGCCATAATGAACAAGGGACGTGTTGTTCGACTGGATGATATGAATAACTTACGCTCCCTCGACAAAGAAACCTATCGAGTCGAGTTCAGTCCGGTCCAGGAGCTGCCCGATTACGTTACCCGGTTAAGCGGGAACGCTGAGACCGTCAAGGGCGAGATTCCTGCCACATATTTTGGAGAGTTTATCCGCTTTATCGAAACAGCTGGAGCAAAAATCCACGAATGCAGTCTGAAGAGAGCTACCCTGGAGGATGCGTTCTTCGAGGTACTGGAGAAAGGGGAATAATATGTATGCCCAGGTAATGGCAAACATCGGCGTGAACTTTAAATTTTACCGCAGAAACCGGCTGCTCCTTGTGGCAGGGCTCCTTATCATGCTCGTAACTGCCCTGTCCACGGTCCCTTCTCTATTTTTTCTTACCAAGGCTCAGCATCTTTCCATAATCGTTACAACAGCCAGCCAGTTGAGCAATTTTGCAACCCTGATCATCCCGGCTCTCGGACTTATGCTGATATCCCATCACCTCGGCAACCGTTCCATCAAAATGGTCTTTACAAAACCTTGTCCGCCGGAGGCATGGCTCCTTTCCAGTTCCTTTTCAGCGGTCATCGTTGCGGCACTTTTCTATATCGGCATCTTTCTCATATGTTCCATACTTTTTGCAGTCTGGAGCATTCCCTTCCAGTGGGGACTCATCTTTGTACTTCTCAATGACTTTGCGCATGCCCTTATATGGCTGGGCTACATCACGTTCCTGGCCGTCTTTTTCCGGCCGGTTGTGGCTGTGCTGTTTATTATCATCTTCCAGGAAAGCTCCTTTTATTATCTGAAGCTCCTTTTAGTAAGCGGAATAAAGAGTGCGACTGGTGCCCTCGCGCTCTTCCTCAAATCAGCCAAAGGGCTGGTTGACGTCATCTATATGCTCCTTCCCATAACAAACCCATTCGAAGAAAAAACGGAGCAGGTCTATAAAAGCCTGCGCGGTGGGGATGCGGACTGGCTTATGCTAATTGCGACATGGGGATATGCCTTGGGAATTTCGTTGTTCTTTTTTCTTTTGGCTAATTATTTCTTAAAGAGAAAGCGGCTCATCTAAAGGAAAAAATCGGAGGCGATAGCCCTTGACACGGGAGTCCCTCGGCGTCCCTGCTCCCGCGAACCGGAGGGGTTGAGGGCGTTGGGGGAAATGTGCTGTTTGATGGAGCTGAAAGGGCTCAGACTACTTAGCTCAGAGAATAACTCAATATATGGATGAAGGAACGGGATATCATCGGCCGCCTTTATTATTTCACCTCCAAAGGAAAGCGATGCTGAAAGAAAATGAAATAGCCATGGCAATTGTCGATGCTGCTTACCAGATTCACAGAGCCCTTGGCCCCGGCCTGCTGGAGTCGGCTTATGAGGCAATTCTGGTGCATGAACTCGGGAAGCGCGGACTTGCCGTGTCGGTTCAGGTCCCTGTACCGGTAGTTTATGAATCTGTCCGGCTAGATGCTGGTTTCCGGGCCGATCTCATTGTCGAGGACTTGGTAATTGTCGAGCTGAAATCCCTGGAAAAGGTTGTGCCTGTTCACAAGAAGCAGCTAATGACCTACCTGAAACTTTCCGGAAAGCGACTCGGCTTGCTTGTAAATTTTGGTGAAGAGCTGATCAAGGATGGTATTAATCCGGATCGTAAACGGCTTGCCGGAATAACCCCGATAAATCCCACCAAAAGCGGTTTCGCGCAAAACACGCAAAGTGCGCAAAGTAAAACCTTGTAAAGCTTTTAACCCCCATGTTTCAGGCCGTTTTCTATAGATTTTGACTTCCTTTGCAACCTTTGCGCCTTTGCGTGAGCATGGTTTGAGAAGGTTTAGTGTTTTCGAATTGTTTGCAGAGCCTGGCCAGTCAAAAGAGCTTTTCGGAGTTAACCCTCACAACGGTTTCGCGCAAAGCACGCAAAGTGCGCAAAGTAAAGCCTTGTAAAGCTTTTAACCACCATGTTTCAGGCCGTTTTCTATAGATTTTGACTTCCTTTGCGACCTTTGCGCCTTTGCGTGAGGAGGGTTTTAAATGAACCGGCATTTAATGTTGACACAGAGCCTGGTCCGGCGTATTTGAATTATGTAATTTTATGATGTCATGGAGTGTGTGTTATGGGACGGACAGGGGGAGAAGGAAGTTAAAGCGAACCGCTTTACCGGTAATGACGGTAGGCGGTTTTTTGCTTTTAAGGGTGGGAGTGCGTGGAAGTGGAGTGGTTGAACTGCGGAAACGGATTTTCATGGAGTCTACACTAAATAAATCCGTCCCACATTTCTGGTTGCTGCCGGGGGTGGACTTGAGAAGGTTGGTGAAGAAGCAGGCTGCTGTGACGGAGAAATAATGAAGAGCAGAGGGACAACTCTCCTTGGCAAAAGCATCTACCAGTAGATGACAGAGCTGCATCTACAGGTAGATGCCGGTATATACCTGTAGATGCATGCATATACCAGTAGATACAAAAGATCGTCTGCTCAATAACATTCGTTGGACAAACGGAGAAAAGGATGATCAGGCTATTTGCCATAGCAGTCACCGGACTCGGCACGTTCATGCTGTCCCTGGCGATCTTCGGACTTTGGTTTCCTAGGTTGTTACCTGGAAGTATTGCAGTGCCGCTTTGCATAACTTCCCTCATCGCAGGTACTTGGCTTGGAATTCGACTTTTCGGCAAGGAAACCCCAAACCCCATTGAAGAGCTTGAGGCAATGGGATTGGCTGAGGTCGAGGAGTACAAGACCCTGAGGTCCTTTGAGGTCGAGGAAATAGAAGACGAAGGATTTCATTTTTTTCTTGAGCTGGAAGGCGGTGATGTTCTGTTTCTATGTGGTCAATATCTTTATGAAATTGCAGAAGACGAAGGACAAAAAGAAAAACCAACCTTTCCATGCGCGCACTTCCGGATTAAGAGGCACAAGATAGAGCGATGGGTATATGAAGTGGAGCCGCTTTCACCACACATCCCCCCTGAAGAAAAGCTCCCACACTACAGCGAAGTATATATTCAGAAGCATGGGTTCCCTGAAGACGGTGCAATCTACACTCAGCCGTATGAGGAACTGAAGGCAGAGATTCGAGGATAGAAAAGTCCAACAGGCCAGTAGAGCGGTGAACCCGCTCACCGGCCAGCCGTTGTACGGAAAGAAAGAGATGAAGGAAAGTACCTTTTCGATGCCCCCCATTGGGAGGTTGAGGCAGTAAAAGATCTTGAAGCATTTTTCGGCGCATTGCTACACCTTGTGCCGGAGGCATCATCCCTTTGTCTCGGAGAAGGAGACCCAGACGAGGCAATACAAAGCTTTTTGCTGGAATCCGCACTGCCAAATCCGGAGCGAATCCCCCTCTCTGAATTCATGGCAGGACAGTACCTTCAAATTAATCAGAAAAACCTAAAAAGACTTAGGGAGTTAGCTGCATGCCACGCTGCCCCGGAGATTGCGACACATATCGCTATATCCGATGGAAATCAGCAGATACTGGAGTGGTTTGACGCGCCGTTCGACCCAATTACCATTTCCCTTGAAATAGCAGAAGAGAAGGTGGAGCGGTTCTGCAAGGAGCTAGGCGTGAAGTACGAGAAGGTGTTGAGGTGAATTATGCTGGATATTCTCGCCCAGAGCGTTATGAAGGAAAATAAGCCGAGTAAATTCGGAAGGCTCATGTTTTATTTGCTTTTCCTCCTCTGGGTCGCATCCGCTGTCATTAACATCAAAAGAGGCCACGCGAGAGGCGGAGGGGTCTGCCCTTGACATGAGACAAATTGCGGGGAATTCCGGGGACACAATATGCATTTCAAAGGCGGCCAATCGGCCGCCTTTGCCGTTTCACGCATGACGCAGGTTTGCCGGACGACTCAGCGCTTCGGCGGGTATGCCGAGCTTGTCGTGCAGATTGCGGATCATGGTGAGGGTGAGTCCGCGCTTGTGGTTGAAAATCTCCGAGACCCTGCGAGCCTCCCCATCAGCGGCTCCAGGTCCTGCCGCGTGATGCCGCGACTCTCCATCCAGTATTTGATCGCTTCCACCGGATCGGGTGACGGAATGGCATAGTGGTTCTTTTCGTACGCTTCGAGCAGGGTGGTCAAAACCTCCAGCCGGTCACCTTCAGGCGTATCCGGCACAGCATCGAACAGGCGCTCGACTTCCGCAAGAGTCGCTTGATAATCTTCTTCGGTCTTTATCGGCCTGATTTCCATGGCATGTTCTCTCCCTCTCTATACGTAAGTTACCCGCATATGCCCCACGCCGGCTTTCTTCCGGTCCTTGATGACGATATCCACATCCCGGCCGAGGAGGGTTACAAGGTGGCAAAGCTTTTCGAGCGAAAATCCTCTGAGTTTACCATGCTGGATCATGGAAACCTTAGGCTGTGGAATCCCCAGGATTGCCGCAGCTTGAGTCTGCGAGAGGTGTCGTTTCTCAAGTATTTTGTTGATTTTCATGGCGATATTGCTTTTCACCAAAAGTTCTTCCGCGTCCGGTAATCCCAGATCTTCGAACACATTACCAGTGGAAGGAGTTTCTTTAATCTCCTCCAGAAGATCGTCTCTTCTCTCTTTCATAACTTTCCTACCTACCTTTCTATAGTTCTATCTGTCTGTTTAAAACTCACAAACCTATTTGCCTGCCAGTTCTATCGCCTTCTTAAGCCGGTCCTTGATGATCTGGATATCCGTCTTCGGAGTCTCTATCCCCTTTTTCGACTTCTTCTGGAAAGCGTGCAGGACGTATAACTTGCTGCCGATCTTTACGGTGTACATAACCCGGTAAGTGTTTCCGTCGTGGTCTTCGCAAATTTCGATGACCGTTGCTCCACTGCCGATGCCTTTAAGCGGTTTGGCATTAAATGCCTTCCCTCCTTCCTGTGCCGTGCGGAGAGCATATCCCATGCTGATCCGCGGTTCCTCCGGGAACTCCCTCAACTTCTCCCTTGTGTCCCCAAGAAAAATAATTTCTTTCGACATCACTCCATCTCCTTTCGCTGCGTCATCACGACGCTGCTTTGATTATTAGGAAACTTCTTTTGCATTTCACCTCCGGCTCTTGTTAAGTCTCACAGGCGATATGTGTAGATTATACCTAAACAGGTATATCGTCAAACGCAAAAAAGAAAACTTGGATCGACATCAGGGCGGGGCGGAGGTGACGTCGTTTGCTTGTCTACTAAAGTAAGCTAACTAGCTGATCTACTAAGGGCTGGAGGGACGTTCTTATATATTTTTCTATTGTGCAGGACTTCGGGGGACAGTTTACTTAATTCAAAAGGCGGCCATTCGACTGCCTTTGGCGTACTGCTTGACGGTTTGGGAATTGAAGTTATAGTTGATTTTAATTGATTACAACCAATCGGGAAAGGAGAAAGCCATGAAAAAACTTTTGTTGTTTACCGCAATTGCCGCCCTGCTGGCGGGATGCACAAGTGACCCGCTGGTGCTCCGCAAATGTGATATGACCAATGCCAAGGTGCTTGGGGCATCCGAAGGGGAAGCAACCGGGTTCATGCTGTTCCAGCTTATTCCCATAGGGCAGAACGAGCGTTTCAGGGATGCCTACGGTGAAGCCGTAAGGAAGCTGGGTGGTACCTGTCTCATGGATCCTGTCATCGAGGAGAAATGGTTCTGGGCTTATGTGCTGAACGGCTACTCATTCAAAATAAAAGGGACCGTGGTTCGGGAAGGGACCTGACCGGCGGGGAATTTCGGGGGACATTATACTTCGCAGGGCGGCCAGGCGGCCGCCCTTTTCTTACCCTTACCGTACTTAATTTTGAAAAGAAACCATCCTGGTCAGTAAGGGCTTGCCGGTTTAGATCCGGCCCATGACAACCGATTTCCGCTTGACCATATCTGGTGCTGACAAGAAACAGTGCTACACTTATCGGCAGCCGGGACGGCTACGCTATCAAAGGAAAGGAGAGCAAAGATGAATGAAGACAGCAAGTGTCCGGTAACGGGTAGAACTGACAAACCCACGGCCGGCAGAGGCACGTCGAACCAGCACTGGTGGCCGAACCAGTTGAACCTCAAAATTCTTCATCAGAATTCTCCCCTGAGCAATCCGATGGGCGAGGAGTTCAACTACGCTGAGGAATTCAAAAAAATCGATCTGGAGG
>Ga0134124_10005519_pt1 | contig 10161 bp, 8 predicted proteins | sample KB304_FD_96880 | JGI IMG/M metagenome (GOLD analysis project Ga0134124, IMG submission 96880) | Terrestrial soil microbial communities without Nitrogen fertilizer from Kellogg Biological Station, Michigan, USA - KB3-0-4 | ecosystem: Environmental > Terrestrial > Soil > Unclassified ... | reverse complement strand
GACTTGGATCCGGCCGCCTCTCTGCAAGTGCAGGACATCCTGTATGAACAGGCACTGCGCGTGTGTGCAAGCAATATTCCAACGGTCGATCACGTTGCTCTGTAACGCAAATCGTCCGGTGTCGCAGTACTTATGAGGGGTTCGTTCAAATGTTTGGCAATCAAAGAATTGAATTTGACGAGATTTTGGATTTTTCTTCCGAAGATTTGTAGACACGATGCGTGACTCGTAACGTGTGGTCAGTCCTCGCGTGCTTTGCGGTCCTTTGCGCCTTTGCGTTGAGTATTGGATATTGAAGGAGCAAAAAACAATACTCAACGCGAGGCGCAAAGGACCGCAAAGCACGCAAAGGCTTTTAAGCAACGCAGCATCCGAAACCACCTTAGTTGAAGAATCCAACCCCGCCACGTATATTGAATCTCGGCTTTTAGGAGCTTCTTTCGAGCCTCCTATCAGCCTGTTGCAAGCATGCTATGAGCAATAAACTCCTGGTCATCGGTCTGGATGGAGCTTCCTTTAACGTACTCGATCCGCTAATTGAGAAGTCTCAGCTTCCTAACATCGCCCGACTCATCAAGGGCGGCGCGCGGGCCGAACTCGAGACGACTTTTCCTCCAATCACCGCCGTAGCCTGGTCCTCTTTCATGACCGGCAAGAATCCCGGCAAGCACGGAATCTTTGAATTCGTGAGGCGAGATCAGCGTTCAAATCGCGAGCTGGCGGTCAACGCTTCTTTCAGACAGGGCCGAGCGATCTGGGATCTGCTGGGCGACGCCGGCAAGCGAGTTATCGTTCACAATTTTCCGTGTACTTATCCGCCGCACGAAGTCAACGGCTTGATGATCGCCGACTTCATGACGCCGAAAGGCAAACGAGATTTCTCATACCCATTATCGTTGCTCAAGGAGATTGAAGATAAGTTCGGAAGTTATCGGCTGCATCTCTCTCAAACTTACGCGGAAGGCAACGTCGAAGCGGTGCTCGACGAATTGTTCGACGAGCTCGAGTACAAGGCACAGGTCACCGAGTACCTGATGACGCACTACGATTGGGATGCGTTCTTTCAATACTTCTGGGGCACCGATCGCATTCAACACGAACTCTGGCACATCATCGACGAATCTCATCCGCGACATGACAAAGATGAATCGCGCCTGTATCGCGATCGAGTGTATGCGTACTTCAGACGCGTCGACGAGATAATCGGGCGTTTGATCGAGCTGGCCGGCGGCAATGAAGGAGAGCGCCCGCTTGTGTTGATTTCTTCGGATCACGGATTCGGGCCCGTGCACAAGTACTGCTCGCTAAACATCTGGCTTCTTCAGCAGGGCTTCTTGAAACTCAAGCGCGATGTGATGACTCGCGCAAAGCGGCTGATGTTCTCGATGGGTGTGACTCCTGAGTTGGCGTTCAAGGTTGTAAAGAAATTGCCTCTTGGAAAGCTTCGTCCGTCGCGCGGGGTGAGCTCGCAGCCGGGCGCCTCGAAGCTTCTCGGCAAGGTGTTCTTGTCTTTCAACGACGTTGATTGGAATCGCTCGGTGGCGTTCTCGAAAGGGAACTACGGTCAGATCTATGTGAATCTCGCGGGCCGCGAACCAAACGGCGTTGTGAGCAAGGATGATTACGACCGGGTGTGCGAACAGATCGTCGCAGGGCTTCGCGAGATCGAGGACCCGCTTACGGGCAAAGCGTGGATCGGCGATGTATTTCGCAGGGAGGAGATTTACAACGGTCCGCTCGTCGGAGATGCGCCGGACATAGCTTTCTTGCCAGCGGACATGCGCCATCTGCCGTTGGGGAACGCGGACTTCACGTCGAACCGGTTTATGGTCGACGCGTTCGGGATATCCGGTTGTCATAGGATGAATGGAGTGATGATTGCCAACGGAGACCCGATCAAGCGCGACTCGAAGATTGAAGCGCAGATCTACGATATCGCGCCGACGCTTCTTTATCTTTTGAGCCAGGGCGTTCCCGAAGATATGGATGGTCACGTGCTGAGCGATGCGATCTCTGAAGATTTTCTTAACGCCCACCCGATCAGATTTACATCGGCGGATGAAAGCACCGAATCACGCGAACTGGAATTCTCGCCGGAGGAGAACGCCGACGTGCTCGAGAGGTTGAAACAGTTGGGTTACATTGGTTGAAGGAACCGCTGGCGTGGCAACGGAGAACGTTTTCCGTAGCCCAGGCGTTTACGCCTGGGCTTATGAGCGGCGACGGTTTTCGAGCCCCGTTAACGGGGCTTGAGGAAGCGCTTTCGCTGCTTTCGATCCGTCGAAAGCCCGATAAATCGGGCTCGAAGATGAGATCAATCGCAGTCAGCCCAGGCGTAAAACGCCTGGGCTAATACAAAGGGAGCCGGCAGTGGTTTCTAGGGAGGACCGCCCCACATCCGTTCCGAGTCAGTGTTGCGGGCAACTGGAATGAGTTCGATGAGAATATTGAAAGAGGCGGTGCGGTTCCCCGTGGAATCTGTGCTAAGGGTCTATCTTGATGGCCTTTCTGAAACCGAGTTTGAACCAAAAAACGTTGAGCGTATTCTCGTCTTCGCCTATCACGGATTGGGCAACTTCATAATGTACACGCCCGCTTTGCGGCTCCTGCGCGAGCGGTACCCAAACGCGCGGATCGATCTTCAAGTAGGAAACAATACCGGCTGCGAAGATGTGCTCGAAGGAGCCGGCTTGTTTGACAATATCTACAACCTGCCTTATTCAGCCGGCCTGCGCGCGTGGCTCAATCGAGCGCGTGTGATTCGCGATACTCACTATGACCTCACGATAAACGAGTTTCACAGCCACTCGTGGCCGCTGACTTTGTTGATAGCTGCGAGCGGCGCGCGCTTCAGGGCTGGACACGTGACCAGCCCCGGCTGGTCACGGCGGTTTAGCCGTTACAGTTTCGCGTTCAACCTTCCAGTCGCCATGCGAGAGGACGAGCACGAGATCGATCGATACATGGACCTCGTTGCGGCGGTTGGAGCTCAAACGATCGCGGCTCGTGACGCAGAGCTGTTTATTTACCTTGGCGATGACGACCGAGCGTTCGCGCGGCGCTTTCTCGAGAATGGAGCCGGCGCCGGAACTGCCGCTGGAACGACTATTGGTTTTCAACCGGGAACGTCACCGGCCATGCGATGGAAGCAATGGCCTATTGAACGATATCGCGAAGTGATCCGAAGAGTGACGTCGGAATATCCGGATTCGCATATTGTCTTGTTCGGGTCGCCTATCGAGGAAAGTATGATCCAGGAAATGGCGCTCGGGCTGAACGGCCGGATCTCGCTGGCCGCAGGCAAGACGTCGGTGAAGCAAGTAGCTGCGTTGATCGAACAATGCGATTTGCTCGTCTGCAACGACAGCGGCTTGATGCACACCGCGGTTGCGGTTGGAACGCCAGTCGTCGCGATCTACGGCCCGACCGACATTCGACGCACCGCGCCGCTCGGTGAGCGGAACGTAGTGATTCGGCATGAGCTTCCGTGCAGCCCTTGTTTTAAGCTGGAAGGCGACGACCAGGTGCACGCCTGTCCTCATCACGACTGCTTGATGACGATCACACCGGACGAAGTGTTCCACTCGATATCTCAGGCGGCATCTGGAAGCGCCAGCGCGCGCATCGACGACGCGCCGGTGGTGCTGCACGCCGCGAAGGATTATTCTGAACGTCAAGGACCCAGCAAAGTGCGATAGTCGCGTATTAGCGTGTTGGCCGGCAAGGCAGTCCTCAGCGTCCTCCGCGCCCTCTGCGGTTTTCTTAATCAATGCTGGGATTTAACCGCAGAGGACGCCGAGGACGCTGAGGAGCAGCGCGATTATGAACGACCAACACAATAAGACCCACTCCATAACTTGCTCCGCGCTTGCTCGGCGCTTTTGGAGCCCTGTAGAATGACGAACTTTTGACCAGCTCTTCCAACAAAATGAAACACTCTTCAACTATCGCGATAATACTGATTCTGCTTGTTGTGTCCGCCGGTTGTTCAGCCTCGAGAAATACTCAGGCGGCAAAACCGGAAATGACTCGTTGCCAGGAAGAACTCAACGCAATTCCGGAAGTGGCCGCCTCACTGCGAGGGCGAACAAAGCAGCCTGGTGACGAAGCCTCTTTGAAGGACGCTCTTAACGGCATGGAGATCGCGTTGACGATAGACCTGATGGTGCGCAGCAAAGCAGACCCCGATCGGGACCTTGATGACTGGTGCTACACCGAAAACTCGCGCGACAACTTCGACAAGCTGATCACCGCTCTCAAACAAAACTCGATCCCGCCAACGGTAGACTTCTTGTCGGGAGATTCGCTGGATCAGCAAGTGCAGGAGGACTGGCTTCGTAGCGGCAATCTCATTGGAACAATGACCTTCGCGGGATTGAGCGTTAAGAAGAGGACCGCGCAGGAATTTATCGACGCGCTCGACAAGAACGAACGAGCGCTGGCGCCTTTGTGGACCAGATTCGAAAGGAAGCAGAAGTACTTTCGCTATCCTGCTCTGAAGCTCGGAATGGATGCGCAACGGCCGCGCGAAGTGCGAGCCTACCTCAAGCAGAACGGCTACGTTGAGGTCCCAGCGACTATCGTTTCGCGCGCTGATTATTTCAGCCAGCCGTATTGCGCCGCGCTTGCTCGCGGAGACTCTGTCTGCGCGAACTTCATATCGGCCACGTTCAAGTCCCTGCTGCTGGACAAGACGACGAAGGCGCGCGCCGCAGCCCGGACGATTGCCGGTCGCGATGTCAAACAGATATGGTCAATTGGGGCGAGCCAGCTTACTTGCGATCTGCTGGGCGGCCTGCTGAATTGGTACAAGGCGATGGGTGTCAAATTCATATCGCTTGACGAAGCTCTCAGTGACCCGTTTTACGCTGCGGAAGACGTGACCAACACCGCGAATCAGATAATTTGGGAGACTAGACGTGCCCAGTCGGGCCTGGAGTAGGCAGCCAATTCCGCGCAAGCCAAAAGATGAGAAACAATCCTGGAATCAGCATATTCTTTCCTGCTTATAACGATGCCGGCACCATAGCCAGCCTGGTTGTGCTGGCGGACCGGACACTTAGAAAATTGACTGACGACTACGAAGTAATCGTGGTCAACGACGGCAGCGGCGATCATACCCCGCTCGTGCTTTCCGAGCTGCAGTCCGTCTATCCGAAGCTTAGAGTAATTCATCATCCTGTGAACCGCGGGTACGGCAGCGCGCTGCGGACCGGATTCGACGCCGCTTCCAAGGACTGGATCTTTTATACGGATGGTGACGCGCAGTACGACGTGCGCGAGTTGGAAAAACTGGTTCCGCTGATGACCGCCGACGTGGACTTTGTGAACGGATACAAGATCAGCCGCTCCGATCCATTTCATCGAATCGTAGTCGGGCGGATCTATTGCTGGCTGGTGCGGCTGGCGTTCCGGATAAAGATCAGGGACGTGGACTGTGACTTCAGGTTGGTGCGTAGGGCTAGTTACAATCGAGTGCGGCTCTGTTCGACCAGTGGAACCATCTGCGTCGAGATGATCAAGAGCTTTCAGGACGCCGGGCTTAGATTCGCCGAGGCGCCGGTCAACCACTATCATCGAGCATACGGGAAGTCGCAGTTCTTCAACTTCAAACGGCTGCTTAAGACGTTTCGAGACCTGAGCAGTCTTTGGTGGCGGCTGGTGATAATGCGCCGCACGCAGATTGTGCATCCCGCGGATCAGCCGTCCATTTCCGTGTCAGAAGAAGCCCGGAAAGAATAGATCGGCCCTGGGAGCGCAGGCATCCTGCCTGCGGCTGCGTTCCTGCTATCCTTTGACAATCCTGCAAGGCAGGATGCCTGCGCCCCCAGGGACAAATCATATGCGAGACGAAGAGTACCGCGCGATGTTCGATCTGGAGGAGCGCCTCTGGTGGTACGACGGAATGCGCGGAATCACGGCTTCACTTCTGGCGCCCGCTCTCGGAGAAAAGAACAACCATCGCTTATTAGACCTGGGCTGTGGGACCGGATACTCGCTGGTTTGGTTACGCGAGCGCTTCAAGTTCGCGGAAGGCTATGGCGTTGATCTCTCGCCGAACGCTGCGGTGCTCTGGCGTGAGCGAGACCTCGACATCGTCGCGTTGGCGACCGCCGACAAGCTGCCCTTCCCGGACAACTCATTCGATCTCGTGACGTGCTTCGATGTGATCTATCAACTCAACGATGAGCGAGCCAGCGCCGCCGTTGCCGAGATGTATCGCGTGCTCGAGCCAGGAGGCTTGCTGTTCATCCGCGAGCCGGCTTATCAGTGGATGCGCGGAGGTCACGATGTTGCGGTTGGCACTCATCGGCGCTACACCGTAACGGACTTGCGCCGGTTGCTGCGCGCGCGCGGCTTCAAAACGCTGCGCGCCACTTACGCAAACACGCTGTTATTCTGGGCGGCCGCTCCTCACCGTCTGTTGTCCAAACTGAGAGGCAGCACCGAATCGGATGTGAAGCCGGTGCCGCTTTGGTTAAACACGCTGCTCGGCGCGGCTCTAAGACTCGAAGCCCGGATGCTTCGCAGGATCGCGTTCCCGTTTGGGCTCTCGGTGATTACCGTGGCCAGGAAATAAGCGCGTGTGGTCAGCCCTCCGCGTGCTTTGCGGTCCTTTGCGTCTTTGCGCTGAGTATCGTGTATTGAAGGAGCAATACACAATACTCAGCGCAAAGACGCAAAGGACCGCAAAGCACGCGGAGGTGATTAAGCAATGCAGAATCTGAACACTACCGAAATAGGCAGAGAAAAAAAGCATAGATGAGAGGCCTAAAATCAAATTTAGATTTCGCGCTGGTCACCGTTCTCATTGGTGGATTCGCAGCCGTTGCGGCACAGCGCCTGGGCACAGTGCCGGTTCCAGAAGGCGACGAGGCATTCACGCTTCAGGTCCCTTACGAGATGCTTGTGCGCGGAAAGCTCGCGCTGCCGATGCTTCGATATCTTGGCGGCAACATCGAAAATGTATGGCACTCGTTTACGCCGGTTTGCTTTTTGTTGCTCGGCGGGTTTCTAAAGTTGTTCGGGCTCGGTCTTGTTCAGGGACGCGCGTTCAATCTGATTACCGCGGCGACGACGCTGCTGATGGTCTATTTGATTGGCCGCAAGCTGTTTGATTGGCGAGCCGGCCTCGTAGCCGTGGTGATGCTGATCGGGGACCAGACCTTTCTGGAGCGAAGCCGCTTGTTGAGGAACGACTACGCAGCCGCCACCTTCGCGTTGCTTGCTTTTTTTCTATACGAGATGTCGGAGCGGCGAAGGAGCTCGCGCTTGCTGGCGGCATCAGGGCTCGCTGCCGGAGCCGGTGTGATGTGCCACACGAACATCCTCTACATGGTTGCTGCGATAGGGCTGCTGATCGTACTGCGAGAGGGGTGGCGCGCATTTCGTTCGAAGAAGCTGTACGTGTTTGCGGGCAGCGCGTTCGTGGTGATGGCCTACGAAATCATATACGACGTGATCGACTACAAAAACTTTCTGCTTCAGAACCGGGGAGACGACCTGCATTTCCGCGTTCTCGGATACGCGGGGTTCTGGCAAAACGTTCTGGAAGAAAAGACTCGCTACGCAAAGTGGTACACCGGCGGCTTGATGTTCCCCGGGCTTTCTCAAGTCACGCTGCGTGTCTTTCAGGCGCTGACCGTACTGGCGATCATCTATTTGATCGTCGAGTGCGCGAAGCGTCTTAAGCGCGGCGGTGTTCTTTCTGAACCGAGGGTGCGCGTCTTCATCGTGACGTTAGTTGTGATCTTGTTTCACGCGGTGATCGTCAGTCACAAAAGGATCTACTATTTCGCGCATCTCGCGCCGTGGTTCGCGCTGTGTGTCGGCATTCTTGCGCGAGACGGACTCGATTGGATTGCGAGCTTACGACGCAAGACCGTGCCGCGCGCGAGGCTTGCGCACCGATTGGCGATCGCGCTTGTAGCGGTTGCCGTTACCGGCTTCGGTCTTCAACTCGCCAGGCAGTACCGCGACTATTCGATCGATGTTCGTAATCCTGATCTCGCTTCTTTCGAAGAATTCACCAGCGTGATTCGAAGCCTCGTGCCGGATGGGTTGTGCCCTGTAGCCGTCAAGAACCCGGGCGTGTGGCTGGCATTCCCCGAAGCGGATCGATGCTTTGCGACGATCGAAGGGCGAATGAAAGAGGACCTGGATATCGACGGCAAAGATTATGCGCTTGTGACTCGGCCCAATTTCTCGCTCGACCGCGACGCGAAACGCGAGGGCGAAGACTCCTTGCGTGATTATCATCTCATCGGAGAAATGAGAGAGACACCTTACGGCAGTTTGCTGATCTACTACACAGGCAAGGACCCACGCTATCTTGCGCTGGAGCCGACGCGCTATCAGTTCTTCGGTGACTGGCGAGGACACGCCCTTATACAGTGAACGCTGAGAGTGTGAATGCCGAACGAGACACAGATCGACGACACAACTAAAGAGAATGAGCCCGGGCTTTCGCGCCGGTTCTGGCTTTCGAGATTTGGAAGCAAGCCCGCGCTTCTAGTCCTGGTGTTCGTTTTTGCCGCAACCGTCATGCTGATGTACCGGCCGTTCAGTCAAATGGAAGGCGGCGATGATGCGATCTGGGATTACATTTCTCAGTCAATCGTACGGGGACAAGTTCCTTACCGAGACGTGATTGAGAACAAGGCCCCGGGAGCCGGTTACCTCAGCGCGCTGATGATCGAGGTTGGGAAGCTCGCTGGAGTGCGAGATGTGCCGGCTATCCGGGCAGGTTATGTTTGTCTCGCGGGTCTGCTCTGCGTACTAACTTATCTCGTGGCGGAAGCTTATTTCCACAGCCGGCTCGCCGCGATACTCGCTTTCCTGGTACCGCTGTTGTCTACAGACTTCGCGGTTATGCTGATCAGCGGTACGCGCCCAAAACTCCCGATGATTGTTTTTGGATTGTGCGCGTTATTACTCATCGCGAAGGACAAACCATTTTGGGCAGGCTTCTGCTCGATGCTGTCGTGCTTGTGCTGGCAGCCGGGGCTTCTTTTCACCGGCACGGCCGTCTTGATCTTTTCGAAGTACCTGCTGAGTTGGCGCGACGGTCGCGCGTTGAAGGTATTAGCGGGCGCCTCGGTTCCTTTGATAGTCACCGTTGCATATTTTTATTGGGTCGGAGCTTTGGGCGAGTTATGGAAGGCTACGATCGATTACAACGTCAAGGTCTACATGCCGGAGGGGAATCTGGGAGCGGCCGTCGCGGTCGCCCGGCTGTGGCATTTGATGAAAGAAGTGATGGGGACCAGCATTATCTGGGTGAAACTAAGCGCTCTTGGTTTCCTGGTGTTTGGTATCAAGCAAGTCTGGTCGAAACTTAGAGGCGTGGATGCTTTTGCTGCGCCGGAGTTGTTCAAAGACGCTCTCTTGATTCCGCCAATTGTGTATCTTGTCTTCCACGTGATCAGCTATCCCGGCGAAGACGATCTAATTCCATTGTTTCCATTCATCGGCCTCTTCGCCGCTTTCCTCTTTCTCGAGGCCGCTCGATTCATTGCAGCGGTCGAAGTCGTCAGAAGGAAGTTTCCGGTGGTTCGTTTCGCCGAGTGTCTGTTGGTGGTTCTTATCGTTGTTGCTAGCGTGCCGGTGCTCCGTCGCGCCGCCGCCTATAGACTCGAGGAAGGCAGGACGCTTGCGGGCCAGCAGAGGGCCTTCGAAGCGATATCAAACGTGCTCGGCCCCAATGACAAGATTTACGTGCATGGAACGCTCGAGATCCTGGTGTTACTGAATAGACCGAATCTGAATCCCTACATCTTGCTCTCGAGGGGCACTGACGAGTATGTGTCAAGGAAGCTGCCCGGAGGCTTCGCAGACCTGCTGCGCGAGATGGAAGCCGAGGCGCCGAAGGTCATCTCTCTTTCTCGACTGCAGCAAGTTTTGCACAAAGACGAGTTACTCCAATGGGCGGCTGAACGCTACGATAAGCTGCCGCTCGAGTTCGCTCATGATTCGGTATACGTTCGAAGGGTCGAATAGATGAGGCCTTCTTCGCGTTCTTTGCGGTCCTTTGCGCCTTTGCGCAGAGAATTCCTGACGCCCTGAGAATTCCTGACGCCCTGAGAATTCCTGACGCCCTGAGAATTCCTGACGCCCTGAGAATTCCTGACGCCCTGAGAATTCCTGACGCCCTGAGAATTC
>Ga0134124_10005518_pt1 | contig 10162 bp, 7 predicted proteins | sample KB304_FD_96880 | JGI IMG/M metagenome (GOLD analysis project Ga0134124, IMG submission 96880) | Terrestrial soil microbial communities without Nitrogen fertilizer from Kellogg Biological Station, Michigan, USA - KB3-0-4 | ecosystem: Environmental > Terrestrial > Soil > Unclassified ... | reverse complement strand
TGAAGAGATTGAGCGTGAGTGGCTGATTCAGGAAGAGTTGTACACGCTGTTGATGCAACCTTCTCCGAATGTTGCCACCGGAACTGATTGGCTGCCTCGCGAGGGCTTTGCGTATAAACGATCAGTGTTGGGAACAAAAACCAACTTCCATAACCTGAGACAGGATCTCAAGTGGAACAGCAATCTGGAAGATCACGATCTGCGAGCCTTTCTCCGCTGTCTGCTGTTAATGGCCCAGGCGGAGGCCTGTTGGAATGGAGCACAGGTAGTCTCGGTGGCCCATACCTATCCGTCTGTTTTCACTGAAGCATTGAAAGGGAAGCACAATGCCGAATGGGCTTGGCTGGAAGAGTATCTCGCGCTCGGACGGGGTGCGCAGGACGTAACCGTAGAAGTGCTGGAGACCAGGGGGGTGACCGAGACTCACGCTGTTTGCCAACATCTTGCCGGTGATCAGGGCGCGAACCCGACCAACAATACGATCTCTCTGGATGTGGGTGGCAGCACCACTGACATGGCTGTTTGGGGTCCACGAATGCAGGGATCAGGCGGAGAGTTGAAGGTCCAGGAGTCAATCAAGATGGCGGCGGGACTCGTCGGTCGTTACCTCGACGCACAAACCAGCAATTCTCCGTTTCTCAAGTGGCTGACTCAAACTGTCAATCGAAAGCCATACGAAGCAAAACTCGAGTTACAACAGAATGGAACCGGACGCTCAGGACTCCTGTTCAATACTTTTCTCAGCAGCGTCGATCGAAGCGGTTACCTCCCGAACTTTATCGATCGATTGAACGGAGCGGTTGAGGCTCGCCCACTCCTCTCACACATCATGTATCTCTTTTCCGGATTGACCTATTACGCCGGATTGCTGACGAGAAGAGGGTTGCCCAACTATGCGACGCAAGACGCTTTTTACATATACTTCTGTGGGCGCGGCGGAAAACTGATCGAATGGATTGGTGGTTATCGTGAGATGACGACTGAAATGTTCCTCGCCGGCCTCTATCGTGGGACTGAATTCAAACCTCAGAAACCGGTGATGCCAATAGTCGATGTAAGGGTTTCGTCCCAACCCAAACAGGAAGTTGGCCGTGGTCTACTTGCCGACTTCGTCAATGAAGCAAACCCAGGTCGTCGCGCAGGGTTGCAAGGCTCACGCAAGCCGACCGTTACCGTCGGCGAAACCGGATACAAGGATCTGGAGTGGAACGGCGACCTGGAAGGTGAACATCTTTTGAATCTTCCCGCCAACACTGTCCCGCATTTAAGCGCCTTGAAGGAGCTAAGTACGTTTCTAACTACTTTCAAGAACTCAAAGATCACTGGGGACGTAGCCAAAGAGCTTGGTTTTCCAGCCGTCACGCCGGTGAGTTTTGAAAACAAATTGAAGCGCCGATTGTTCGTAGAAAACCAGGGAGGCGTGATCAGCGACCTGCGTTATCGACCCGACAACGCTTTGCTTGAATCATTGTTTATTACGGAATTGAAAGTCTGGCTGGAAACCGCAACTAACAACGACAAGCTTTTCAGCTAGCGGCCGTTTCTGGTTTCAGGCGCAGCGATGAAATGGAAGACTGGAACTACCGGAATAACAATGAAACACAGATTGGCGCTCAAAATCTGCCTCGTGTTTTTACTGTCAGGTTTGTTTCATGGGCCAACAATCGGACGTACGACCAGTAGAACTCTTCATGCGAACCAGCTAACCACCTTAAAGCCCGCGGAGAAACCACAACAGCCGAACAAGCCACAAAAGCCGAAGCGACCGGGACCTGGTCCTGTCGCGACTCCCGAACCCGATAGAACGCCCGAAATTCCTACAGACATCACCCTCCGGATTCGCCTCAAATCTGTCGCAAGCGGAAACCCGAGATTCGTTCTGTGGTCATTCCGTGAAGGCCAGTTCAAACAAACACTGCTGCAGGAAGTCTGGAAAGTCGGAAATGAATATGTGACGGAACTAAAAAAAGGGATTGATCCAACAAAGCAGTACTGGATCAGGGTTGACCACAAAGAGCAAGAGCTCAGCGGGGAAGCCATGCTGCAACAGCCTACCCGAACTGGCCAGGTACTTTTTTTGGACGTGAGACTCTATCCGATTGTCAAAGCAGAGATCACGATCGACGACTATGACACTCATAAGCCATCCATTATTTTTGTTGGAAGATCTGATGATCCGGAGCGGTCGTTGATTCCTTATCCCGTCGAGAAATCGGGTCGGGTTTTTTTTGTTAAGGGCATGGACCCCGATGCTGAAAACGAGATCTATGTAAAAGGTTTCCGACCAATTCCAATTGAGAGTGGTGAGATTCAAAATGGTCACCTCGAGAAAAACATCCCGCTGGAGGTTTCCAAGGACACGGGTGAGATTGGGGAAGGAGAAGTCAAACCACCCGGTGATAATACCGGTGGGTATAGCATTTGGGAGATTGTGAAATTCATTCTTGCGGGGATTGTTCTCGCAAGCCTCGTGGTCCTCCTTTCATTTGGAATATATCGTCTTCTTGGTTTGCGGTCTCAACAGCCAGTTACTGAGATCCCCGTTCGTCCCTCTCGGGCACAAAAGGCCCAGCCGCGTGCCGCCCGGGCGGGGTCGCAGCTTTCACCAGTAATACAGGAACCCACCCATTTCATCGAGCCGAAAACAGAACCAGCTATCGACCCTCAAATTGAAAATTCAGAGATGAAGCGTTCCACTAAACCTCTAACGCTTCATGTGCCGACGCAACTCTCTGAGGAAGGCGCGCTCCAGGCTTACCAGTCATTGATTCGACGCAGCGCTTTATCCAGGCAGCCGCTGACGTTAGATATCATGCTCAGCGATAGTCTCAACAAGAAGGGTGAACAGTTAAAGGAAACGATGGATCCGAGTTCTAAATTCATTCTCTTCACGGATGGTTCCGAAAAAGGATGGCTGTTTCCCAATCCGGCTCCCGCCGTTCGCGAAACGAATGTCGAACAAACCTGGCAACTGCTTTTCGAGGGCTTATCCAAGGATGAGTTTGAACGCAAGATGGAGCGGCTCTGGCCGATCAAAGCGAGCCGGAACAATAAAGGCAGCAAGAGTCTGTGGAATGCCCGACGACAAAGATGCAAGTTTGTGTGAGAGGAAGAGGCTACTCATGTTGCGAAGGCTGCTGTTGTTTTGTCTGCTATTGGTTTTCATGTTCAGCTCGATCCAGGCCGTCCCCACCCTCAGGCAATCCGACGACTTTGACCTGGCTGTTAAGGCTATCAAAGAGCGAAATGTCTCTGAACTGAGAACGCTGTTGGAGAAGGATAGAAAACTGGTCGAAAAAGCGGACGACAAGTTTGGTGCAACTCTGTTGCATTGGGCCGCGGTTGAAAGAGACGTGGACATAATTAAATTATTGGTGCTCGAGTATCAGGCTTCACTAGCCGCCCAAAACAAAGAGAAGGCCACGCCGGTTATGCTTGCCCTCGTTCCGAATCCCAACGCAGATGCAAAACCGACCAACAAAGAGGTGGTGTATTTACTATTCGATAAATCAATAAGTGATCTTCGAAACGCAGCCGACAAGACTGCGCTTCATCTTGCAGCAGAATACGGTGACGAAGAGATTGTGCTCACATTGCTTAATCGGGGCGCAAATCCTCTTGCTAAATCGTCTTCGATAAAAGAACCGTGGTATTACGCCACGAACCTACGGGTAAAGAAAATCCTAAAAGAAAGAGCTGCCGAACGAACGACAGAGAACGTCAAGAGTTCGCTTCATGAGTATGCTGAGAGTGGTAACCTTGCGGGACTGAAATCACTTCTGGAACCTGCTAACAACCGGATCTATATAAATACTCTAAACGCGGCTAGAGAGACTCCGTTGATCGTTGCAGCCAGAAACTCTCACTATGAAATTGTCGCGTTCCTGATAAAAATGGGTGCAGACTTCAATCTTCAGGACGAAAAAGGTCTAAAAGTCTGGAACTATCTTTGTCCAAAGAAAGGGAACTAAACCTTTGAGGTTTAACTGGGTCAACGCCGTCTTGCGATACGAAACGGGTAGTTGCCTACAGTGTTCCACTGGTTTGATGTTAACCCCTCCACTTTCAAATCGTAGTTTCCAGGAAGGAGAAAACTCGACTTTAAGCTTAGCGACAATGAGTGATACGCGTCTGGCCTGAATCCGTCCCGCTGCCAAACTGTCTTCGCCTGATAGTCGTTAATTGTTACCCGATAAGTGGTGAAAACTCTGGTGTCCTCTACTGGTATCGAGAGGGCGAATCTGGAATTCGATGCAGACAGTGTAATCTCGACCGGAGACGGAGCCTGGCCTCTAATAGAGACCAACGCGAAAATCGGAAAATTAACATCAGGTGCATCTGAGCCGCGGACTGATTGATTAGTCGCTCCTTCAGTCTTTAGCTTCTTCTCGAGTTCCTCGAGCCGCTGCGTAAGTTGTTGCTTTGCTTCCTGATGTTCCTTTTCCGATGCGGCAGCAGTTTCTAGTCCGCGCTGATACTGTTGGTTTATGGCTGACGTTTCTTCCCTGGCTTGACGAAGTTCGCCCTCCAATCGATTCAACCGTCGAACACCGAAAAAGCCAAATACTCCTGCCAACACAAGACAGCCAAATGCAATTGCTGCCCAGGAGCGACGGGGCACTAATTGTCCAAGCTCCCATCGTCGAGGCAAAGGCGTCGGCTTATTACTCGAAACTAAGGTTTCCTGTATCGCCAGCTCTTTAAGATCGCCAACAAAGCTTCTGGTTACTTGCAGTTGTTCCACGCACTCCGGACAATCGATGAAGTGTTTCTCGAATTCTTGAGCCTCATCTGCACCAAGTTTCCCCAGTACGTACCGGTCGATCAAATTGAACTGATTGATGTATTCGTGGTTCATCTGGAGAGATTGCCTTTAGTTATACAGTGGTAACTGAGATAAAAACATCGCAATGACGTCTCCACTCATTTATCAACGTCTTCTTCAGCGCTCCGTTCATCCGCTAGGTATATCGTCCGATAACTCTTTCGAGCTCGATGGATGACTCCATCGAACTGCTTACTCGTCATTCCCAGATCGGCACATATTGTCTCCTTTGGCTCTTCATTAATGTAATAACGCAAGAGCAGCTCTTTGTATCGAGGGTTAATCTCGTTGAGCAGATTTCGAACCTTCTTGAGTCGCTCAGATTTTTGCAGTTGGTCCAAAGCCGTCGGCGATGGGTCGCGCACTTGGTCTGCTTTGTCCAGGTCTTCGCTTGGTCGCCGTCTGATTCTCCTCATCTGTTCAATCACATGATTCTTGGCCACGCTTGTGATGAAGGAGCCCAGGCTTTCAGGGTGGTTCAGTTCACCGTTTCTGATCTTTAAGATCACTATGATCAAGATGTCTTGCGAAAAATCCTCGATCATTGAACTGTTCGTATCATGACGAATGATGTTCAAGACTGCAGGTTGGAAGCGTTTCACCAGGTCCGCTTCCGCTTCCGTATCGCCGGCAATGATGCGGTTCACTAACTGGACATAGTCCACCTTAGTGCTACCGCTTTTGGGCAATACCTTGTTAATTAGAGACTTAAACATCGGTCATGGCGCCCCAATGATAACGAAGGGGGCCCAGTAGTAGGGATGGCGAGTTTCCGTACCGCCATGGACCATGCGTAGTTTGGCTTCTCGCAGTGCTGCCGGCTTTGCGGTATCGTTGACCAGTTGTTGATAAAAGTCTTTCATCAACTGCGCGGTTGAGATGTCGCTCACTGCCCATTGACTGACTACCACTGAGCGCGCTCCGGCAATGAAAAAAGATCGGCTTAGTCCGATGACACCTTCGCCCGACAGTAGTTGGCCGCGACCAGTTTCACAGGCACTCAAAATGACCAGATCGGAATCCAGATCAAGATCTTGAATCTCCGTGGCGCGCAAAAATCCGTCTTCATCGTTGTTGGTATCGAGTCCCAGAACGACCGCAGACCGGCCTGGATTTCGGTCGTCGATTAAGCTGTGAGTGGCAAGGTGGATCCATTTGTACTTGTTCAGAGGCTCCTGTTTGAATGCCTTCTCGGTGCTGTCTTTCCCGAGGTAAAGACGCGTTCGCTCTTTTGGAATCAAACTGGCGATATATTCGACCTCGTCTTTTGTTCTTGGTAAGCGTGAGAGCTTTGGCATGTCCAGATCCCACTCTTTCCAATTAACTTCCGTTGGGGTTCTCGAAGCTTTTCGCGTGGGTGAAGTCTTCGACTGTTGCGGGAATACGGGATCACCAAAGGCCAGCAAGTCCAGTCGGTCCTTCTTATTCGAATCCGATTTTGCGGAAGACTCACGCAGCAATCCGATCAAATTTGCGGATGGCAGATAACTGATCTCGTAATCGTCAATCAGGTAGCGGTCGTTATGGACCAGTGATTCATATGGCACCTGGTTCAGCAGTCCATCCGGAATCACGATTAGTTTCGAACCCAGGCGCAGCTTACTTGCCAGTTTGCCAAATAGGAGAGTGAAGAGTTCGCCGGCCATCACGCGCTGCTTCAACACTCTGGCCTGTAGGTAGAGATTGGGAGGCGCAACCGACAGTTCGTTTATATATTGTCGGACTTTTTCCTCTATCACCCTGCGACCCGGAAGTAGTTCGAAATCAACCGCGTCGCGCGAGATTAGCCAGGCGAAGGATCGATCGTCTCCAAGATAAAACTCGAGTAGCGACTCGTGATCGCCAAGCACGTTATTCTGCAATTTCTTTAGTTGGGCAGGCTTGGAAAAAATCATCCGGCGTTCCGGGCGATTCAACTCGATCTGCAATCTTGCTTCTGCCAGGTTTTCTTCAACTTCAACCAGCTCGCGTCGTAGACTGTCTCGTTGCGATTGCGTCAGAGTGGGTGATAACAATCTGGTGCGCAAGGCAATCATCGATGCTGATAAGGCTTTGACCTTGCTATTCGTTTCACCAGCACTGTGAGTGCCAGAAAGGTGCCGGGCGCTTATGAGTCCGGAGAGGGTTCTGTTTCTGGCATATTGATACGTGTTGTAGGCCTCGGCTGTGTTTCCCAATTCGACGTACAAATCCACCAGCTCACGGTATAGCGCTTGTCGTTCTTCGGCGAACCCGAGCGCACCTGCTTCGGTTGAAGCATAAACCGCCCACCAAACCACGACTGTTCCGGTAGTCGCGTGCAGGTAAGACTTTCTTGCCTCCTCTAGTTGTCCGGAAGCCCTCTGAGTCCGCGCTAAAGCAAGCCAGCAGGGCCATAGCAATTGGTTGGCTCGCACCATCTCCGTGTCTGTGGTTACACCACGCGTCACCTCTTCCGCGATATTGAGTGCCAACGCGGCCTGTTCCTTCGCCAGTGAGATTTGTTTTACGGACAAGTTCAAGGCAGAGAGAGCGCAGAGAGTCCTGATCTGAGCCGGTAGATCATTGTTCTGCCGGTAAAGGGAAAGCGAGCGATCAAGATCTGCGCGACCTTTTTCGAGCAGACCATTTTTCAACTCCATTTGCGCGAGGAAACCCAGCGACCGAGCTAACGCCCTTTCATCTTTTGCTTTCTCACTTGCGATCACGGCGCTCTGCGCAAGCGTCATTGCTTGACTGAAGTCGCCTTGTTTACTGCTCGATAGCGCGAGATTAAGTTGAACCTGTGCTTCAACCGCATAATCTTTGTTTCGACGGGCGAGGTTTAATGCGGTGTAATAGTTGCGAAGCGACAGTTCGGTCTGATACAGCTCGGCATAAATCTGGCCGATCGAGTCGTACGTCAGGGCTTTTAACGAGGGTGAGAGCCCCTGGATCAGGAGTGTTTGGCGATATTGATTTAACGATTCGTTGAACCGCTTATTATTGCGATACAGATCGCCGATCTGCATTCTGGCTCGTGCCGCCCGTTCAGGATCGGCTCGCCTGGTCCATAGCAGGCAAGCTTCATTGAGTTGTTTATCAGCGTCGGTTCGATTGCCGTTTTCAGCCAACATCATTGCCGCGACAAACAACTGCTCTGGATCGTCTCCGAGCGTTGAAAAACTTTCGGCGTGTGCGCGAGCCTTGAGTGGCAGACTCTGATCAATAAAGAGCTGCGATGAGAGAAATCCAAGGAGGACCAGCAATCCTATACCAGCAGGGTAATTCACATCTTCCTCATTATTGGGTTGTGGGAGCTTATGAAGAACTTAACCACCACGAGTCACTGAGCACTTTCAACTAACACCTTGGACGCCGGCGACTATAGTACGCACATTGTGGCTTGTTTTCGCCTGTTTCGCACGCGCGCACGGACGCGGACTCCCGGCCGTTCGGCGACCGGGAGTCCTGACGAAGCGATCTGGCTTACAAGGCCGCACGCTTGAAAAAGTCAGCGGCAAACACGGGATTGAACTCGAACGAGTCGAACTTGATTTCATACAGCAGCTTATCGCCTTTTCTAACCTGCTGATAAAAGGGCAGCTTCATGCCCTGCACAGTTCGATATTCCCCGAACGTTATGTTGATGTTTTCAATCTCCAGCCGATCGATTAGATGGTTTGAGTTGGCGTAGAAGTGCCACGAACCCTTGCTACTCTTTACCTGGAATCGTTGACCCTTTGCTGTATATCCAACGTAGCTCACCTGCGAACGCGGGTCCGAAAGACGCTTGAAAATCGGCAAGAGACCAAACGTCGAGATTTGGAACTTGATGGCGGCGGCCTCAGTTTCATCAAGTGTCTTGCCTTCCTGCTTAATTCCGGCGTCGTTTCGAGTTAGGTTCTGTCCGTCAAGCAGGTAACTCTGACTTCTGTCGAAGCTAATTTGATCGTATCTGGCGAGCATATCGTCGACAGAAAGCTTCAATTTCACGTCCAACACGGCTTGCAAGCCGGTTGAGCGATTGGTGAAGTAAGTCAGCGTTGCGGTCTGAGTGTACCTGGACCGCAGCTTGATGTCGTATGTACCGTGAGCCTTCAATACGGTGGAGACTGAAATGCGGTTCGACACTGTTACGATGGCGCCGCCCGCGATGAGCAGGCCAACGATGGTGGTCAAAGACAAAGAGCTCCTTTTCATAACTTCTCCTTTAAGCGGTCGGGGCGAATAGCTGCTGCTGCAGCCATTCGCCCCGGCGGTGTTGTGCTATGTTTGTTTACGTAGCGGCTGATCCCCTGTTGGACCACCAGTCCCGGCCAGGAGCCGGTGGCCCTTCAAGGAAGTTGCCGATTTATTCCAAAACTGCGTTCGCGCTCGAAATACATGCGATTGCGCACAGTTGGTATTTCGCTATACAGTTAGAACCATTCTCTCGGAGGCAAAGCTCATAATTCTCTTCACAGAGTCCGAGACATTCTGACTGCGCGTTAACGTTTGGGACTGTCACCAGCGTCATGAACATCGTGATCATGAGCAGTAGTCCAGCTTTTGACTTTTGCTTTTGCATATTCACTCCTCAAATTCAAATTGAGGGCGGCTTAACGCCCCCTATGGGGCGTATCCGTCGCAAAAGTCGGCAAAAGTGACAGGTGGGCTCAGAAAAAGTTCCAGTGCAGCAGTCCAACCAACTTAAGAAGCCGTAAAAGTGAGAGGTTTAGGCAGTAGTCACCACTTTAAATATTTGACGATCAATGCCGGGTGCTCAGGCAATCCAGGAATAGAAGACACGCGGGTGGAACGTCCGAGGGCTCGTTCAACTCCTCGCGCGCGCGGTGATGAATGGAAGCTGAGAACAAAAAGAAGTCCGGATGTACCGATGAAGAGGATCGGGAGTTGGTGGTGGGCTATCGGAAGGGCGACGAGCGAGCCTTTGTGTCTCTGCTAGACCTTCACATTGGCCTGATTAAGTACTGGGCTCGAGTCGTATTGCGAAAAGCTCACTGGGCGAATCCGGACGATCTTGTGCAGGAAGGGCGTATTGGATTATGGGAGACGGCAAAGGTATTCGACGTCTCAAGAGAGGGCAACTTCGACGCCTATGCCAGACGCTCCTGCATTGGCAGAATGTTCGACAGCGCCGAGGTTAGCCTCGTTAAGCGAACGATTAGGAAACACCTGAAGAAAGTTTCTACGACTCAAGACGGATTGATGAAAAAGTTGGGTCGCATGCCGACAGTCGAAGAGCTTGCCGAAGCTACGAATCTGTCCGTGGAACAAGTCGACACTGCCCTGAATGCCCTAGCGGCATTTACACTCCCCCTGGATGATGCCGATGGATCTCATGCGGATGAAGATCCGTATCAGTCGCAGTTGCTC
>Ga0134124_10005517_pt1 | contig 10162 bp, 12 predicted proteins | sample KB304_FD_96880 | JGI IMG/M metagenome (GOLD analysis project Ga0134124, IMG submission 96880) | Terrestrial soil microbial communities without Nitrogen fertilizer from Kellogg Biological Station, Michigan, USA - KB3-0-4 | ecosystem: Environmental > Terrestrial > Soil > Unclassified ... | reverse complement strand
CCTGGCGGTCGTCCTCCTCGGTGGACTTTCGGCAATACATGAAATATCGAAGCATCATAGTGTAGGTGAAAGGGGAAAACGCAGACCACTTATGGGGGGTACAAGGATCGTAACGTACCATACAGGGGCGTCAACGGGGCTGCTCGGAAACTCCGGCCTCCGCTCCAGCGGGTCTGTCCGGCAGAAGCAGGATTTTGAAAAGGTTTAACAAACGCAGGCCCATTTCCTGAGCTTGATCGTCTGAAAGGTCTTGGCCGAATTGCTCCCGATAAATGGCTTTGAATTCCTTTGCGGCCTGGCCGCTTAACTGCCGGGGTGTTTTCACCTCATTGACTTTAGGGGAAGAGTGCCAAGTCAAAAAGAAGGGTGGATTTGCTCAAAGAGGCAAGAGGCTATTTGACCGAAAATTAGAAATGTGTTCCAATGCACGAGTCACCAAGCTGCGTGGCTTGGTGTTTTAGTTGCCACTTCCGGCAAGATTCCACCCCATGACTCTGGCGGCCATTCGCATATTGTTAGCTTTCACCTTTTATGCCTTCGCCTTTGCTTCTAAACTATTTGCGAGCAAACCGAAAACGCCTTGCTCTGTCTCAAGACGAGGTGGCGTTTCTTTTGGGCACTCGAAGCGGTGGCAAGGTGTGCCGCTACGAGCGGTTTGTTAGGCAGCCAAGTTTGGAAACTGCCTTGGCCTACGAAGCGATTTTCAGAAGATCGGTGAGCGAGCTTTTCCCCGGCCTGTATCAAAACGTAGAACGCGCGGTTGCCAAGCGCGCCAAGATTCTTGGCCAGAGAAAGGATTGCAAAGCGAAGCGACAGGCTGTCCACAAAAGCGAAGTCCTCAACGAGCTTGCTCAATCCCTGGCATGAAGAAAACCCTTCCAAAGTATCCGCGCATTTTGGCAATCGCTCCCTCAAGCAGAGGATTCGGATTCGCTCTGGTTGAGGGATTGGATATGCTCGCCGACTGGGGCGTGAAGTCGATCAAAGGTGACAAGAACGCCGGATGCGTTTCGAAGGTGGCCGAGATGGGTGCCCACTACCAGCCGGACGTGATCGTTCTTGAAGATGCGGCCATCAAACCTTCTCGCCATAGCCCGAGAATTCAGGCTCTCGGCAAACGGATTGCGGCATTGGCAAAAAGAAGCGGCACCGTTGTCATGATGTTCTCGCGAAAACAGGTGCGGCAGGCATTTTTTGCTGAAGGTCAAGGAACCAAACACGCGATTGCCGAATTCCTCGCCAACAAATATCCGGAAGAACTTGGTGCGCGCCTGCCGCCCAAGCGCCGACCGTGGATGAGCGAGGATTACCGAATGGACATTTTCGATGCCTTGGCGTTAGCGCTCGCGCTTCGGCGACGAAGCGCAAGGCACCGGATGTCAGCGGAACGGTGACCAATCTTGGAAGTACTACGACGCTCGTGGCGCTATAGAAAAATCCAGCCTTCCAAGTGGTGGCCACATAACGGCGTGTCCCTGTGCCACGCGCAGAAGAAATTTAACAATTTTTGAAAGATTTGGCTCCCAGGATTCGTATAGAGAGTATGAATCACAGTACTGTTTCATGGAAACTCATAAACTGAAGCCAAAGGGAAAAATGCTGAGCACTTTTGGCGCAAATGCACACTTAGAACGGCAAGCGCGTAACGCGACCTACCACGTTAAGAGCTTTGCTCAGAAGTTAGGCCAGAACATCCGAAGCTTGGAACGGCACTTCCAAGAGGAAATGGGCAAGACACCGCACGATTGGTTGAATGATTTACGACTAAGCGATGCCAAAGCGAAACTGGCTAAATTGACCAAAAGGGAAAAGATTTCACATATTATCGTCGGAATGGGTTTTTCAGATTTATCACATTTTTCTAATTGGTTTTTGAGAAACACAGGAAGGAGGCCAAGCGATTTCGCCAGGCCAGAAGGCAAACCAAGCCACAGGGAGCGGGTTTCCAGGAACAGCAAGCCTCTGAGATGAGTGGATTTACGCTGCCGGACATGCTGCAAACAAAATCCACCCAGCCCCACGGCCGACGAGGAACACGGACGGTCTGGCCTCATGAGGCCGAACGCTTCGTTCAACTCAACTCATGATCCAACATCACACCTCAAGAGCGCGCTCGTTGTGGGCGAACACATCAGTTACCTCGCCACCTACAAAGACCAATTGGCTGGGCCACGTCGCGGTCTGGCAGCGTAGCGCCGATGCCCACATATCGGTTGGTGATCGTCGATAACAAGTAAACCCCGTCGCGCGAGAACTGTTGGCCAAAGTGCCCGTCCACGGCCAGACGACGCTGGCCGACGCTTTGCACACGCAGACCGAGACGCTGAAACAGATCCTCTATGGGCCCTATGAAGGGGCGACTACTTCCTGACGGTCAAAGACAACAAGAAAAGCAGGCGCAAACCTCCAGACGTTGTCTGATGCCCGGGACATTTTTCCACGCCGAACAAGTCCAAGCGAACTCCAGTAATTGTCGCATTTGAGCAAGTGAACGTTCTTGCATTGTAAAATTGGGCAATATAAAAAGCTAGGTGTATTGAAACTAGTATGTGTTCAAATGCTCCAGTTGAGAACGGTCGCGGATCATGAATGGCTTTGAAGAATCAGTAGCACGGAAGGTCTTTTGCTTTCTTCGCGTGTTTGTTAGCGTGTTCATTCTCCCCTTCGCCCTCGCTTCACAGACCTATGAGATTAAGGGGAGGTTAGAATACCGGGTCTTCGACATTTCCGGCAAGCCCACAGTGCAGATCAACAGTGAATTCGAAGCGTTGGTTAGCACTTGTAGCTGGAACATTCGGACTTGGCGAGAGGGTGATAACCGCGCACATTTTAACGAAGTGAGTTGGGATCCGACAGGCATGTATGCTTTGAGGCAAATTGACGGAAATACTTCCCCCGATCTCGAACTTAAAGAGGGTGCTATCGTGGAGGGTAAGCCTAGTGGCACTCGCCGACCTGGAAACAGCGCTGTAGGAACAATTAAGACAGAAAGAGTGCCTAAAGAAGATGGAACTCAAGTTATGCCACTATGGCTCGCTTTCGGATCGGCTTGCTATTTTGATAGCGTTAGCAATGGCATGTATCACCCTGTTTGGACGGTTGATGATCCAGATCTTTGGCAAACAAACTACACAGTCAAGGGGCAGGTGGTGCGTCAGAGCAGTTGGCCTTATCTCCCGCTACGCGCGAATTATTTTAGCGATGGAAAGCGTTACGCTAGGAAGAATGATGGGAGTCTCCTCCAAATAGATGAGGTGGCTCCGTACAACATGGGCTATACGAATGCGATCTATCTAGTTAGGGAAACAACGAACTTAAACGGCTTTTCAATCCCAGTTGAGTTTGGCCTTAATCGGTATACTCCACAAAAGGGAGGAGTAGCCCGAACTGAGCTAATCGTGCTTACGTCCTATGATGGACGAGTCCATTCTTGTAGACTTGTTGATGAACTGACACCGCAAAAGCCGACTCTTCAAGGGAAAACAATAATAACAGATTATCGCTTTAGTAAAGGCACCAATCTTCAGGAAGCTGTAACATACTCCGAAAGTAATGTGTGGCTGTCAACGGGAGATTCTAGGCTACAGGCCTTGGCTCAGCTTAGGCAACAGTCTGCGAACGCCGACGCGCGAACGTCAAAGGGGAGATACGCCTTTTATATTTGCATGCTACTGTTACTAGTCTTCCCAGTTTTTCTGACTGCTAAACGGTTAGGCCGCCAGAAATCAACAACAACAACAAACCATAACAATGTATGAGAAAACCATTCGCAAAACAAGTGGCAATAGCCACGGTAATACTATTACATCTCTCGCCGGGGATCATCTTCACCGGTAGAGGCGATGATTGTCAATCTGTCTTTTTGCAACACCTGTGGCCCGGGACATGTCCATCATGCACTAGGTATGAAAGTGCGGGTGGCCTTCCTACAGGTTGTACAGGACCAAGCGCAAGCTTAAGGTGCGATTACGCGGACTATAGCAGCGCTTCACTTGATACATATCGTGCATCATACTGCAACGGAGACACGGGGCAATGCATGGGGCCATGGACATATATGGGAACCAGCACCATTTGGTACAACCGATATGTAGAGACGCCAGGCTGCAACGGTTAAGCGTGATAGGAGCGCAGTAAACGATCGCCATTCTTGTGTACAAGGCTTCACAAGGATGGCGGCTTCTTTTTGTCAAAATTCTGAACGAATTGATAAATGCCTGCTGTTTTGGAGCATTTGTTCACACACCTCTTCAATTGCCCCGTCAACAAGCTTACTTAATCTCTGCAAGAATTGGATTTCACCTCCCTCTGCATGGTGCGCTTTTGGTATTGGCAATTGTTTGGAAATTCGACTTGCGCGTGTATATGGGAGTGGGCAGCAGGGCCAGCGCTAGTGCCGCGTTATCTTGCACTGATTCTAACACTTATTTCATTGCCTTGAGCATTCAGTTTAAAAAAGATATTATGACCGACTTATAATGAGATGGATAAGCATCAGTCGATGTAGCCAACGTCGTGATCACGCGATTGAATAGACCCCGCGATTACGAGCTTCGGGCTTTCTTAGACGATCTTAATTGGAGGCATTTGGTGGCCTATTGCGAACCCCGCCAGGGGAATCCAAGCTTGTCCAAACGAAAAAGACGGCAGCGCCGAATCCAGAGTTTGATTTCATGGAAACCAGCAGATTGCCACACAGAGGGACTCAGCCTCAAACTCCAGCCTCCGGCGCCAAGTCTAAACGGAGAGGAAACTTATTCCTTTGGCTTTATGTGTCCGTTACTGGGTCACTGCTGCTGCGTTGGAGTGTTTTGGACTTTGAGAGCGGAGATTATCGGCTCTACTTAAGCAAATGGTATGATTTCTTCGTCGAGCACGGGTGCTGGCAAGGGTTCGGCGAGTTGACGGAGCAAGTGGCCAATTATCCGCCTCTTTACATGTACCTTGTGTCTCTAAGCACGCTTCTCCCCCTCCCTAAATTGTATGCGATCAAATTGATCACGATAGCGGCCGATTACGTGGCGGCGTGGTATTTCTGGCGGTTGGCCCGTCGGGAATTCTCGATCGAAGTGCCTGCATGGGGGATGGTAACGGCATTTGTGTTCTTACCCACAGTGGTGATGAATGGAGCGCTCTGGGGGCAATGCGATGTGATGTACTCTGCTGGCTTTCTAGCGTCACTGTTTTATGTATTAGAGCGGCGCCCACTGGCGGCTTTAGTGGCTTTTGGCTTTTCCTGTGCACTTAAACCTCAAGCGATATTCTGGTGTCCTTTCCTGGCGGGTTTGCTAGTCTGCGGACAGTTGCCCTGGAAATGGATTTGGGTCCCGCTTCCGGTATACGTTGGCTGCGGCATCCCGGAAATGCTGGCTGGCAGACCGGTGCTACATACGCTCGCTCACTGGGTTCGAGTGGAGAATCCTCCCGGACTAACGTTGGGGGCGACGAATTGGTATCAATGGGTCATTGGAAAACATTCAGAGGTTTTTTGGTTAACGGGAATCGCTTTAACGCTGTGCGCAACTGCGCTCTTCGTTTTGTGGATGCACGCAGGGCTACCGCGAGGCCTTCGTGATTCCCAGTGTCTAATTTCGTTTTCACTGTTGTCAGTGTTGTTTCCACCGTTTCTACTGCCCGGCATGCATGAGCGATATTTCTTCGCCGCAGATGTGTTGTCGGTCATCTATGCGTTCTACATGCCGCGAGGCCTTTTGGTGGCGATACTGGTCCAGTTTGCGTCGGCATTCACTTATCTGCCATATTTGTTCCAGCAAGAACCAGTCCCACGTCCGTTGTTGGCCTTGGTGATGCTGGTCGCCATCGCGCTGGTGGTGGTCAATCACTTCAGGTTATTCTCAGTTAAACGTAGCCAAACACATTTGGATATTGCCGCAAAAGAACACTCAGCACGCAAAGATAAATCTGCGACCGACGAATCCTTTTTTGTGTTCTTTGAGTTCTCTCATGGACAACATTCTGACAGGCATTTTTTACGAAACTCTATGGTTAGAATCTGAATTTTTTCACCTCAGCACGCCTCATGAAAGTGAACATTACCATCCCAGTGTTTAACGAGGAACGAAGATTGCCTCAAAGCGTTGAGAAACTGGTCTCATTTCTTAACGAGAATTGCCGTTTTGCCTGGGAGATTGTCATTGCCAACAACGCTTCCACGGACCGCACATTGGACGTCGCCCGCCAGCTTAAAGAAAAGAACCAGACACTGAATGTTGTACATTTGGAACAAAAAGGGCGAGGCCGAGCATTGCGCAAAGTCTGGACTGAAAGCGACGCGGACATTTTGAGCTATATGGACGTAGATCTGTCGACCGACCTCAAGGCTTTTCCACAATTGCTTGAGTCACTGGTGAGTGGCGGATTTGATTTAGCTACCGGCTCGCGCTTGTTGGAAACCTCGGAAACCATTCGCGGCTTCAAGCGCGAAATGATTTCGCGCAGTTACAACTTGCTTATCAAGTCTTCTCTCCACACAAACTTTTCCGACGCGCAATGTGGTTTCAAAGCGATCACCCGGGAAGCGACTCAAAAGCTTTTACCGTTGGTTGAAGATAACGCTTGGTTTTTTGACACAGAATTGCTCGTGTTGGCTGAAAAGTTGGGCTACCGCATCTATGATTTGGCGGTTCGGTGGGTGGATGACTCGGACAGCCGCGTGAGGATTCTCAATACAACATTCGAAGATCTAAAAGGCTTAATGCGACTAAGGAGAAAACTCGCGAGGGGGGAGTATGAAGGACATTTGGTTCGTCGCTTAACAGCAAGCAGGCTGCGGACTTGATCCAGAAACTAATGTAGGTAACTTAGGTAACTCAATCATTGGAATTTGACCTTATCACAGGGTCACTGAAAACAATAATGATGCGTGCGAGAATCCTGGTTGCGAGCTTTTCAAGGAACGTTCGAGCAAATCTGGTATCTTACTTATGCGCTTTGGCGGTTCGTTGCTACTTATTTTCAAGCTCACTTTTCTGATTTACGCATCGTGCAGTACGCGCGGTATCCTAACAAATGAAAACTGTTAAAAAGAAGATCTGCCCTCGTTCGCGGACAATTAAGCGACAAGATGATCGTGATTACCGCGTTCTCACCTTTGGTGCGTTTCACCTTATCTCTTTGAACAAATTAGATTACGTCAGGCAGTCGTGATGTGTAGAATCGATTGCCCAAAACGCTGCCACTAAAGGGGCGCATGTAGTTTCTCCAGTCATTTCCAGAAATCTTTTAATGACACTGGTCGAATGCAGTTCGCTAGTTTGCAAATAATCAAGTTGTTGTGAGGAAGCACTTTCGGACTCAATACCACGATTTGGAGGAAAACCATTGCTGGTTCCAAAGCCGTCGCAGCCTAATTCGAAGCCTCGTCGCCCAGGTGCAGCCGGACCGACTCGGAGCGATTCTTGAGGTCGGCACATCCGGTGGCGTCTTAATCAAGGATCTTCAGCAAGCTGGATACATGAGTATAGTGGGCATTGATCAAAGCGACGAGGCTGTACAGCGGTGCAAAGACCGGGGCGTAAATACCGTGCAGGTCATGGACGGGCAGCGATTGTCATTTTGCGACGAGGCATTCGATGTTGTAATCGCCTCTGACGTTCTGGAACACATGAGTGAGGATCGAGAGGCAGCACGCGAGTGGTGGCGAGTCTTAAAGTGCGATGGACATGCCATTATCGGAGTCCCTGCTTGCGGTTTTCTTTGGAGTGAGCATGATGAAGTAAACATGCACGTTAGGAGGTACGGGAGTGTTCATTTGCAAGAAGTTTTGAGGAGCGCAGGATTCACAATTAAGTACATAACGCACTGGAATGCGATTCTCTTTTTTCCCATTCTTGCTTACAGAAAAGTGAAAAGTTTCCTCGTGCGAAGGCGATTGCAAGAATCCTCACAATGCGGTGACTTGTTTGAGCTTCCGGCAGCGGTGAATCGAATCTTGCTTTCAGTTTTAAGAATTGAGAACTGGCTAATTGACCATGGAGTGAATCTCCCTTTTGGTGTGAGTATCATTGTGGTCGTTCGCAAGGATGTGGCCGGTACAGGTGGCTGTGGAGGCGCTCAAAGTGCGCAAGCAATCCAGGGAAACTGTTCTCCAGACGACGCCGAGACTTTGGAAATCGCCTTGCAGAAAGAATTTGGACAATAGTAAAAGATCTGGCTTTCAGGCCCTGTATAGAACGTGCAAAAGGGAAAAAACGATAAGTAGCGACACTTCAAAGAGGAGAAGGATGCAAAGCTGCAGGATTGGTTAATTGATCTACGCATGGCCTTGAATGCTCGTTGTCGCATTTGAGCAAGTGAAATTCGTTGCAACCTTTCTTAAGAACGCATATCAAAGCAAAGTGAATATGGCCACCTCAGGGATGTTAGGCAAACGTGTATTTCAAGAAGCCGGCTTCGGTCAGTTTTCGAGTTTGAGCCGAAGTCCTCGCACGCGACTGCCACAAGCGCCTGAGACAATTGAGGCAACGGCCGTTCTTGCCACTAACGATGACTTAGGATAAAGGCCTACTGTGCATACAGATTCTCAATGGTATCAAAACGTCGTTGGCCCCGACGCTTTCAACCATTTTCTCACGAGTGTCCGTAATTTCTTTCTCGCCAGTGCTGGCGCAATCCTCATAACCACGGGATGTCTCAAGTTCATAACCGTTTTAACTGAGACGCGTATCATGGCTCAGCCGGATCCAATGTTCAGGTTTTTACATATACGGCAGCTCCTCTTTCTGGTTGCATTGGTCGAAATAGTTAGCGCTATAGTTGTTTTTCGCACAAAGAGCGGCTCACTTAAGTTAGCAATCATTGCCTGGATTTCAGCGTGTTTCTTGATTTATCGCCTCGGGCTTTACCTGATCGGCGGCACCGGTTACTGTAGTTGTCTAGGTACAGCAACTGATTGGCTACCCTTCACACCTGAAGTGTGGGATTGGATACTGAAAGTAGTATTGATCTATCTTTTCGTATGCAGTTGCGCATTCCTTCTTGTCGATCGCCTTACCCAATCGAAAGTGCGCCATTATGCAACTGGCACATTTGAAAAATCATAAGCGGGAATTTCGCTCCAGTTGCAAGCTCGTTTTGAACTCGCTGCTGTCAGGAGTATCCAGATGTTGGTGGGTCTATCCGCCTCTCTTGCTAACGGGATGGAGAATCATTGTTTCGTAGTCCACATTCCAACATCCTTAGCGCACATCACAGCGGAAGCAAGGACCCATCTGATTTCTGTATTGAGGCGGGAGATCACAAGGCGTGGTTCGCTTATTCAGGTGACCGAACCCCAGTCTTGCTTCAAACGACCATTTATCTTCAAAAGATAACGGATGGCCAGGACAGGCCAATTCCTATGTCTCTGGAACGACAGCGCAAGACCTTGCGACGTGTTTTCGGCCTCGACCTTCGTCGGCTGTATCGGCAGATTGAGTTGTGACGGGTATGTCTTGCAAGTAACAATGAAAAGCGCTTTAAACCTTTGATCGACCTGCTCGTCATAATGTGAAAGCACTTTTCGTTTTGTGGCTGATCGTAATGTCCATGTATTGCTACGTCCATCAGGAGTATTCGTGCAATCCGATGGCACTTTCTCGCCTGGATTTGCTTCACGCCATTGTTTCCCAACGGACCTTTGCCATTGATGCCTACCATACGAACACCATTGACAAGGCTTTTGCAAACGGGCATTACTACTCTGACAAGGCTCCCGGTACAGTGTTCCTTGTTCTTCCTTTCTTTTATTTGACTTCAAAGATTCTATTGTCTTTCGACCAGTCTCTGGATTCCGAGCAAGGTTGGTTCGCATCCAGTTGGATCTCTGTTGCGACTTCTATTGGGGCACTTGCTGCATTTGGCGCTGTCTGTCTATTTTTATGGCTCGAAGGATTTATCCCCCCTCGGTGCGCCCTTATATGCACGTTGGTGATCGCTTTTGGGTCAATGATGTTTCCTTACACCACCATGATGCTTTCTCACTCCGTTGTTATCGGACTTTTCGCCATAGCGCTTTGGTGTTTAAGGCTCGGACACACCCCTAAAAGCGCAATTGCTGACAGGAAAAGGTTTAATTGGTCTGATGTGATCGCAGGGGCTTCCTGTGGTCTAGCTATTGCGTGTGAATACAGTGCGGCTTTGGTTTCTGGCGGAATTGTGGCTG
>Ga0134124_10005516_pt1 | contig 10163 bp, 8 predicted proteins | sample KB304_FD_96880 | JGI IMG/M metagenome (GOLD analysis project Ga0134124, IMG submission 96880) | Terrestrial soil microbial communities without Nitrogen fertilizer from Kellogg Biological Station, Michigan, USA - KB3-0-4 | ecosystem: Environmental > Terrestrial > Soil > Unclassified ... | reverse complement strand
GCCGAGGAAGTGACGGCGAGTGAGCCTGCCGACCTGCGGCTGCAGGGTTTGAAGAAGGGCACTCATTGGTACACCCTCCCGCTTTGCGGGGGTCCCTCCGAGAGGGACATCGCACCCCCTTCGGGGCGGCCGTGCGGTGGTGCTCATTTCACGCTCCCTTGGCGGCCGCCGCCTGCTTGATGGCCGCCTTGATCCGCGTGTAGGTGCCGCAGCGGCAGATGTTGCCGGACATGGTGTCCTCGATCTCAGCGTCGCTCGGCCGGTGGCCGTTGTTCAGCAGCGCGGCCGCCTGCATGATCTGCCCCGACTGGCAGTAGCCGCACTGCGGCACGCCCACGTCGCGCCAGGCCACCTGCAAGGGGTGCTGCCCCTGCGGATCCAGGCCCTCGATCGTCGTGATCTTCTTGCCCGCCGCCGCGCTCATCGGCGTCACGCACGAGCGCGTCGCGCGGCCGTCCAGGTGCACCGTGCAGGCGCCGCAAAGCGCCATGCCGCAGCCGAACTTCGTGCCGGTCATCCTCAGCTCGTCGCGCAGATACCAGAGCAGGGGCATCTCCGGATCGCCGCCGAAATCGCGCGGCGTCCCATTCACGGTCAAGGAAAGCATGGCTCGTCTCCTTTCACCGACTTCGCGCGGGCGCGACAGGCGCCGCACGGTGTGGGGGTGAAGGAACTCTAGGCGTCGCCCTGGGGGGTGGCAATCCTTGTGTCTTGGGACGCGCCCGGCGGACGCCTCAGCTGCCCGGTCGGGCGCGCAGCCTCTCCAGCGCCTCCTTGGCGGCGTTGCAGATGCTCGCGTACTGGTCGTCCATCGGTCGATTGCGCGGCGTGCGCGGCGCGGCGCACTGCTCGACCTGCTCCTGGGCGTCGCTCGGGTGCTGCAGGTACCACTCCAGCGTGCCGGCCTTGGGCGCCGTCAGCCCGTAGTAGAGCGAGGCGGCCACCACGACCGCGCCGCCGCCATACAGCAGCAGTGAGTTCAGGCCGGTGCGCGGGGGCCGGTCATCGTGTTGAGTCACTCGCGTCCCTCCTGCGGGTGCTTCGCCCACCTCAAGCGTCCTTCGCCACCTCGAGCACGAGCTTGCCGAAGTTCTCGCCGCTGAACAGCTTCAGCAGCGTCTGCGGGAAGACTTCGATGCCGCCGCTCACGACATCTTCCTTGGACTTGAGCCGACCATCGCGCAGGTACTGCGCGAGCTCGCCCACCGCCTGCGGATAGCGGCTCGCGTAGTCGAACACGACCATGCCTTCCATGCGCGCGCGGTTCACCAGCAGCGAGAGGTAGTTCTTCGGGCCGGCGATCGCCTCGGTCGCGTTGTATTGGCTGATCGCACCGCAGATCACGATGCGCGCGCCGCGCGCGATGCGGGTGAGCACCGCGTCGAGGATGTCGCCGCCCACGTTGTCGAAGTAGATGTCCACGCCGTCCGGGCAATGCTGCTTGAGGCCCGCCTTCACGTCGCCCGCCTTGTAGTCGATGCACGCATCGAAGCCGAGTTCCCTGACGACCCACTCGCATTTGGCGGGGCCTCCGGCAATGCCCACGGCGCGCATCCCGAGGATCCTCGCAAGCTGCCCCACCGTCTGCCCGACTGCGCCGGCCGCACCGCTCACCACGAGCGTCTGGCCGGCCTTCGGCAGCCCCACCTCCTTGAGCCCGAAGTACGCGGTCATGCCGGGCATGCCCAGCACGTTCAGCCACTGCGTCCAGGTGCCCGCGCGCAGGTCGATGCGCGACAGCGCGCCCGCGCCCACGCGCGAGCCCGCGAAGTGCGTGTACTCCTGCACCCCGAGCAGCCCGCTCACCGGCGTGCCCACCGGGAAGCCGGCGTGGCTGGACGCCACGACGCGGCCGACGCCGCCGGCGCGCATCACCTCGCCCAGGCCCACCGGCGCGATGTAGGACTTGCCCTCGTTCATCCAGCCGCGCATGGCGGGGTCGAGCGAGAGGTAGAGCGTCTTCACCAGCACCTCGCCGTCGGCGAGAGCGGGCACCGGCTCCTCGGTGAACGACCAGTCCTCGCGCACCGGCAGGCCGCGGGGGCGCGCTGCCAGGCGCAACTGGCGATTGACGAGCGTGGAGGCGTTGGCGTGCTGCGTCATGAGCGGGCTCCAGACAAAGGGGGCGCGAATCGTAAGAGCAGCGCGCGGCGCCGGACGTCACCCAGGCGTCAACGGCGCGCGCCGCAACTGCGCCCCTGTCGCATTACAGATCGCAAGCGGCGGCCTGATATCGATGGAATCCCCAACCTGCGGCGCATTGAACGGTCAATGCCTGTCAGCCGCAAGCAAGCCTCGTGTAGGCGGCACGCCGGCTCGCAAAGTTTCTTTACCACGGGGGGTCAACGACCGCTTTGCAGGCCCCGTTGTCTGGCCATCGACGCACCAAACGAGTCGTCGAACCAACCTACCGGGAGATACGACCATGATGAAGCGCCACCTGATCGCCGCCGCCGTCCTGTCCGCCGCATGCGCGGGCGCCTTCGCCCAGGCAGGTGCCGGCACCGTGCAGCGTGACGTGAACCAGCAGCAGCGCATCGAGCAGGGCCTGCAAAGCGGCCAGCTCAGCACCGGTGAAGCCGCGAAGCTGGAGAAGGAAGAAAGCCGCGTCGAGCACATGCAGGCGCGCGACATGAAGGACGGCAAGCTCAGCGATGCCGAGCGTGCGCGCCTGAACGCCGCACAGAACAAGGTCAGCTCCGACATCGCCGCGGCCAAGCACAACGACGTGACGGGCAATCCGAACTCGGCCTCCTCGCGCCGCATGCAGGCCGATGTGCAGCGCAACATCAACCAGCAGCAGCGCATCGAGAACGGCGTGAAGAGCGGCGCGCTGACCACGCGCGAGGCCGGCAAGCTCGAGCGCGGCCAGGCGCACGTGGACCACAAGGAATACGTCGCCGGTCGCGACGGCCACGTGGGCGCGAACGAGCAGGCAAACGTGCAACGCACCGAGAACCGCCAGAGCCGTCGCATCTATCGCCAGAAGCACGACGCCCAAGTGCGCGGCTGATCCGCCGACGCTGACGCAAGAAGCGGCCCGCTCGGGCCGCTTTTTCTTTGCGCGCCTCGTCAGCGGGGCGCGCAGGGTTTCTCGCACGCGCACGCGTGCGTCGCCGCTATGGTGGTCGCCCCGCGGCGGCTCGCCCGAGCCTTGCCGCATCACCGTGGCATCTCAAGGAGCCTTTCATGAAGCGAATTGGTTCGGCCGTCTGGCAAGGCGACCTGAAGACGGGCAAGGGCAGCGTGAGCACCGACAGCGGCGTGCTGCAGGAGGCGCAGTACTCGTTCAGCACGCGGTTCGAGAACGGCAAAGGCACGAACCCCGAGGAACTCATTGCGGCCGCGCACGCCGGCTGCTTCACGATGGCGCTGGCCGCCGCGCTCTCGCAAAACGGCTTCAAGCCCGACCGACTCGCCACGAAGGCGAGCCTCACGCTGGAGCAGGTCGAGGGCCAGTGGACCATCTCAACGGTGGAGCTGCAGCTCGATGCGAAGGTGCCGGGCATCGACGGCGCACGCTTCGAGCAGATCGCCGCCGACGCGAAGGCCAACTGCCCGGTGTCGCGCGTGCTCAAGGCGAAGATCACGCTCAACGCGAACCTGCAGGCCTGACTGAATAGACTCCCCGGCACATCTTGGAAAGCCGGGGAGTCGACGAATGGGTTCATGCACGCACGCTGCCCGGGCGCGCGCCTGCGGCGGCGGCTTCACGCTGATCGAGCTTCTCATCGTGGTGGCGGTCATCGCCATCCTTGCGCTCATTGCGCTGCCCAGCTATCAGGGGCAGCGCGTGCGCGCCCAGGTCGTCGAGGGCGCGCACCTGGCCGACTTCGCGAAGGCGCGCATCGCAAGCCAGTGGCTCGCCACCGCCGGCCTGCCCGCGGACAACGCAGCCGCCGGCCTGCCCCCTGCGGATCGCATCGTCGGCACCTTCGTCGGCTCGATCACCGTGGACGCAGGTGCGCTGCACATCGTGTTCGCCAACTCGGCCGACTCGGCGATCCGCGGGCGCACGCTCACGCTGCGCCCGGCCATCGTCGCGGACGCGCCGGCCGTCCCGCTGTCCTGGGTCTGCGGCCATGCGAGCGCACCGCAGAAAATGACCGCGCAGGGAAGCGACCGCACCGATATCGCGCCCGGCTTCCTGCCGATCAACTGCCGCTGACGCTCGCCAGTTCCGCGCCGCTCATCAGGGAAACCCCCGGCGCGGTCCGCAGCGCCGCGCAGTTTGATTGGCGCCCGGCCTGCCCCGAGCGGCCGGGCGCCTCGGCGCTTTCCAAGTGCCCGACGCGTGCCATCCAGAACCATCACGCATGAGGAGACACAGGATGAAGCCGATCCATCGCGCGCTCATTGCCGTCTCGCTGGCAAGCGCGTTGTCCCCGATCCTCCAGCACGCGCAGGCGCAGTCGCTCGATGCGCTGCGGCGCGACGCCGCGACGCCTTCGGACGTGACGACCTACGGCATGGGCTGGAGCCAGCAGCGCTATTCGCCGCTCAAGCAGATCGACCGCAAGAGCGTGCGACGTCTCGTGCCGGTGTGGAACCTGAGCCTGGACAACTCGGCCAATGCGTCCACCCAGCCGCTGCTCATCGACGGCGTGATGTATGTGGCCACGCACAACGCGACCATCGCGATCGACGCCGCCACGGGCCGGCAGAAGTGGAAGAGCCGCATCGAGCTGCCCGCGGACATCAATGCCCTGCTGTGCTGCGGCATCCACAGCCGCGGTCTCGCGGCGCTGGACGGCGTGCTCTATCGCACCACCATCGACGCGCACGTGATGGCCCTCGACATGGCCACCGGCAAGACGCTGTGGTCGCAGACCGCGGCCGACTACAAGCAGGGCTACAGCATGACCCACGCGCCGCTGATCGCGGGCGGCGTGCTCATCACCGGCATCAGCGGCGGCGAATACGGCACGCGCGGCTTCCTCGACGGCTGGGACCTGAAGACCGGCGCGAAGAAGTGGCACGTCTTCACCGTGCCTGCCCCCGGCGAGAAGGGCTCCGAGACCTGGAACCCCGAGCGCTACGAGAAGGGCGGCGCACCCACCTGGCTCACCGGCACCTACGACCCCGAGCTCGACCTCGTCTACTGGGGCACGGGCAACGGCGGCCCGTGGAACCCCGCCTGGCGCGGCGGCGACTCGCTCTACATCTGCTCCATCCTCGCCATCCGGCCGTCCACCGGCCAGATCGTGTGGCACTACCAGCCCTCGCCCGGCGACCCCTTCGACTACGACTCCACCAATGAGCTCGTGCTCGGCGAGCTGCCCATCGGCGGCGCCACGCGCAAGGTGCTGATGCAGGCCAACCGCAACGGCTTCTTCTACGTGCTCGACCGCACCGACGGCCGGCTGCTGTCGGCCACGCAGTTCGCGAAGAAGGTGACCTGGGCCAGCGGCATCGACATGAAGACCGGCCGCCCCATCGACACCGACACCACGAAGATGGTGCGCGCGAACGTGCAGACGCCCGAGGTCGAGGTGTGGCCGAGCGCCTTCGGGGGCAAGAACTGGATGCCCATGAGCTTCGACCCGGTGAAGCGCCGCGCCTACATGAACACCATCAACCTGGGCATGAAGGTGAAGTACGCCACGCCCGCCTATCAGCAGGGCGCGTGGTACCTGGGGCTGGACCTCGGCGGCTTCGTGGGCCCGGAGGACGGCAACCGCGGCGCGCTCGTCGCCTGGGACCCGGTGTCGGGCAAGAAGCTGTGGGAAGCCCCCACCGCCGCGCCCTACTGGTCCGGCGTGCTGTCCACCGCGGGCGGCCTCGTCTTCACCGGCGCGCAGACGGGCGAGTTCATGGCCTTCGATGCCGACACGGGCAAGAAGCTCTGGCAGTTCCAGACCGGATCGGGGATCTCGGGACTGCCCATCACTTGGGAACGCGAGGGCAAGCAGTACATCACCGTCACGAGCGGCGCCGCCACGGTCTACGGCGCGCTGGCCGGCGACCCCAAGCTCGCGCAGGTGCCAGCGGGCGGGTCGGTATGGACCTTCAGTCTGATGGACTGATGCGTGCCGCGCTGTGCGCGCTTGCGTGCGCGGCGTCGGCCGCGCACGCACAGCCCGACGCCGTGCCGAGCGCGGCGCGCGGCAAGCAGCTCTACACGAGCTTCTGTGCGCGCTGTCACGGCATCGACATGGTCAACACCGGCACGAGCTTCGACCTGCGCAGCTTTCCGCGTGACCAGAAGGAGCGCTTCGTCCGCTCGGTGACGCAAGGCGTGCGCGCGATGCCCGCCTGGGGCGCGCGCTTTCGCGAGGACGAGCTCGACTCGTTGTGGCTCTACGTGTCGAGCGCACCCTAGTCCGGCGAGCGCGCGGCCCGCGACAGGCCGCACCGAGTGACGCCAGTGCGTCGCACTCGGATTGCAGACGAATCCATTTCGTTCGGTGTGTCCACGTCAAGCTGCGTTGGACCAAAGGCCAATTGCTGCAGATTCGTGGACGACACATCGTGCTTCGACCCGGACAAGGCTGACCCCGATCAGCGCAGTCCACTTCCGTCGAGCCGCGATGAACAAGACTTTTCACACGATCTGGAATGCAGCGCGCGCCACCGTGGTGGTGGTCTCGGAATTGGTGAGCAGTCGAGGCGGCACCACTTCGAACGCTCGCTCGAACACAAGCGCCAAGTCGGCGATCCGAACACCGAAGTCCCGCGTGAAGCTGCTGTGCCTGGCAATGGCAATGCTCATGCAGGCCGCCACGCTCTCGCACGCCGCCACGCTCTACTGGGACATCAACGGCAATGGCACCGGCCTGGGCGGCCTCGGGACGTGGAACACCACCAATGCCTTCTGGAACACCAGCGCCACGGGCACCGGCGGCACCGTTTCCGCCTGGAACAACGGCCTCCTGGACGACGCCGTGTTCTCCGGCACACCCGACACCGTGACGGTGGGCACCGTCTCCGTTCACAACCTCAACTTCGACATTCAGAACTATCGACTCACCGGCGGCACGATCACGCTGGGCGGCTCGAACCCCACCATCACCACCTCGGTCGTCGGCTCCACGACGCGCATCGACAGCGTCATCGCCGGCAGCGCCGGGCTCATCAAGATGGGCCCGGGCATCCTGCGACTGGACGGCGCGAACACCTACACCGGCGTGACGCAGCTCAAGGAAGGCTCGTTCGACCTGGAAAACGCGAGCGCCCTGGGCGCCAGCACGGCGGCATCCACCTTCCTGATGTCGCCCGACACGACGGTCGGCTTCAACAACGCCACCTACGCCTACAACCTGACGGCCACCGCGGCCGGCACGATCCACGTGGAAGGGCAGGGCGGCACCTGGAGCGGCGCGCCCACCCTCAGCGGCGGCAACGCCGTGCTCATGGAGATCGGCAACGCCAGCAACAACACCTACAGCGGCAACTTCACCAACGGCGGCGGCACGCTGTCGGTCAAGATCACCTCCGGCCAGCCGCTGTTCACCGGCACCAACACCTACAGCGGCAGCACCACCATCGACAGCGCCACGCTGCGACTGGGCAGCACCGGCGCGCTGTCGCCGAACACGAACCTCGTCTTTGCCAGCAGCAACGTGGCATCGCCCAGCCTGCTTGGCCTGAGCGACGACTTCATCCGCCCTCTGGGGACGACCGCGGGTCGCGTGCAATGGGCAGGCGGCGGCGGCTTCGCCGCGTATTCCGGCAACCCGAAGGTGAACATCGGCGGCGCGGGCGGCACGCTGGTGTGGGGCAGCACGAGCTTCCTTGCGCCCAACGACCAGTTCATGCTGGGCATCACCAACGGCACCTCGCTCACGTTCCAGAACGACCTGAACCTGCCCACGGACAACCAGCTCTATTCGCTGAGCGTGGGCGGGGGCACCGTCAGCCAGCACACCGTGCTGTCCGGAGCCATCAGCGGCGCGGGTGACCTGAACCTGAATGCGGCCGGCGTCTTCGCGGGCACGACCGGATTCGTCGAGCTGACGGGCAACAACGTCTACACCGGCGATCTGGTGCTCGGCGCCAACGGCAGCCTGGCCAACGTCATCGTCTCCAATGCGAGCGGCCTGTCGACCGCCGGAGGCATTCGCTTCAACGGCCCGGCCGGCACGCAGGGCAACAACCTGATCCTCATCAGCGGCAATTTCACGCGCGCGCTGGGCACCGGCGCCAACCAGGTGCAATGGACCGGAAACGGCGGCTTCGCCGCCTACGGGGCGGCTCGCTCGGTGAACCTCGGCGGCGCGGGCGCGCAGATGACGTGGAACACCGGCGGCTTCGTGCCCACCGGCTTCGCACTGCAGCTGGGCATCAACGGCAACGCGGTGATCGACTTCCAGAACCCCATCAACCTGAACGGGGCGGTGCGAAGGTTCCAGCTCGGCAGCGGCGGGGCAGAGCTCAGCGGCGTGCTCAGCGGCACCGGCGCATCGGGCGTCGACTATCGCGGGGGCAGCGTCACGCCCTCGGACGACAACACCTACACCGGGGTGACGACGGCCACCTCGGCCACCATCAACGTCAGCAAGATCGGCAACGGCGGGACCGCAGGCAACCTCGGCCAGGCGAGCAATGCGCCGGGCAACCTGGTGCTCAGCGAGAGCACGCTCAACTACATCGGCGCCGGCGAGACCACCGACCGAGGCTTCACCATCGGCGACGGCACCAACGCCTTCTTGACCTCCAACGGCACCGGCGCCCTGGTCTTGAACGGCGCCATCGTGAAGGGGACCGGCGCCACGTCGCTCTTTCTCGGAGGCAACACCGCCGCCAACGTCGTGAACGAGATCTCGGGCGTGCTGAGCGACGGCGCCCCCGGCGCGCTGTCGCTGCGCAAGTCGAACAACAACACCTGGCGCGTGAGCAACGTCAACAACTCCTACTCGGGCATCACGGTCATCAATGCCGGTGTCCTCGAAGTCACCGCGCTGGCCAACGGTGGCGTGAACTCCAGCATCGGGCGCAGCTCCAGCGCCGCCAGCAACCTGCTGGCCTTCGGCGGCACCCTGCGCTACATCGGCGCCGGTGGCGCCACCGACCGCAGCTTCCAGCTCAACGGCGACTTCACGATCGACTCCAGCGGCACCTCCCCGCTGGCCTGGATGTCCACGACGCCCATCGCCGGCAACGGCCCCTTCACCCTCACGCTCGGCGGCATCGACACCGGCGGCACAAGCCGGTTCCTCGCGCCGCTGACCAACATCGCCGGGTCGAGCAACGCCAATCCGCAGACCACGGGCCTTTCCAAGACGGGCGCGGGCTCTTGGAGCGTGGAGGCCCCCAATCAGCTCTACACCGGCAACACGACCATCACCGACGGCGACCTGCAGGTCACCCAGAGCACCGGCATCACCGGCGGCTTCGGCGTGACCTCCAACAGCGTGGTCCCGGCGGGCTATGTGTCGACCACGCCAGGCAGCAGCCTCATCGTCTTCAACGGCGTCGCGGGAACGAGCGGCGGGGTGCTCATGCTCACTGCGGGCAGCGGCAACTTCAGCCGCAACCTCACGACGGTCACGCGATCCTTCAGCGACAACGGCACGCCCGGCAACACGGCCGACGACTCCTTCGTGCAGGGCGTGCGCTGGACCGGCAGCGGCGGCTTCGCCGCCGTCGGCGGCGCGCGCTCGGTCAACATCGGCGGGGCGGGCGCGCAGATGACATGGAACACCGGCGGCTTCGTGCCCACGGGCCAGAACCTCATCCTGGGCAACGCCGACGCCGACAGCACGCTCGACTTCCAGAACCCGATCACGCTGGCCGGTGCGGCGCGCACCTTCGATGTCCGCGACGGTCTCGCCGCGGTCGACGGCGTGCTCAGCGGCGTGCTCAGCGGCACGGGCGCGAGCGACCTCGTCAAGACCGGCGCGGGCACGCTCGCGCTCACGGCCGCCAACACCTACGCCGGCGCGACGAGCGTCAACGCAGGCACGCTGCAGGTCGGCAACGGCGGGGCGAGCGGCACGCTCGGCGCGGGGGCCGCGAGCGTGGCCTCGGGTGCCACGCTCGCGGTCAATCGCAGCAACGCCTACACGCTGGGCAATGCGATTTCAGGGGCCGGGACACTGGCGCAGAACGGATCGGGCACCACCACGCTCTCCGCGGCCGCCAACAGCATCGGCGCCACGACGATCAAGACGGGCACGCTCGACGTGCAGACGGCGCTCACCACGCCCACCATCGGCATGACG
>Ga0134124_10005515_pt1 | contig 10164 bp, 14 predicted proteins | sample KB304_FD_96880 | JGI IMG/M metagenome (GOLD analysis project Ga0134124, IMG submission 96880) | Terrestrial soil microbial communities without Nitrogen fertilizer from Kellogg Biological Station, Michigan, USA - KB3-0-4 | ecosystem: Environmental > Terrestrial > Soil > Unclassified ... | reverse complement strand
GAGCGCCGCGACGCCGGCATGACGGAACAGCGGCGCGCCGAGGTCGAAGCCATGCACCTGACGCGTCCCGGCCAACCGGACGACATCGCCTACGCGGCCGTGTTCCTGCTCAGCCGCGAGGCCGAGTTCATCACCGGCACGCTGATCCCGGTCGATGGCGGCGCCTCCATTGCACGGGGCAAGGTGCTGGGCTGAAGCACCCAAGGGGCGGGCCGCAGGCGACCGCAACGACTGCCCTTGTATATGGTTGATATGAAACGGCTTTGTTCACTTGTTTATTTCATAATCTATATTATGTTAAATCAATGAGGCGTGCGCTGGCCGCGGTAGGAACCTGGGTGCGCCGCGCCTTGAAGGCCGTTACAACCGACGCCGTTCACAGTTAGAACTTGATTCCCCCGAGCTTGGCCGCCGCGAACTCTTCCAACGCGCTAAAGCTCGGCCTCACTCCGCCCGATCCGCAATAGCGCAGGTACTCGTCAATGCGCGCCACAACCTCATGGATCGTCACGCCCTGCTCAATCCAACGCTGCTTTTCCCCGGAGCGATCGCCCAGCCATTGGACGTAGGAAAGCGGAAGGCGGGGGTCGCCTATAGCGAGCTTGAACTGCTGATATTCAGCAGATTCGATTCGAATGGAGATTCCTGAGAGCATGACCCCAGGTTACCGGAAGCATTCGCCCCGCTCCGTGCGCTACCGCGCAAAAGGTACCTGGGGAAATGTGCGCCAGATGGCCTTGCTCCACACCACTCGGCCGCTATAGTCCTCAACGCACCACGGGCCGTTGAGTCTCAGTAGGCACTGGCGCATTTCCTCCCAACGTACGCTGCGGCAGCGTGCGCAGGTCCTCAAGGAATTGATGCAGCAGGTTCCCAGTCGGCCCACGTAACCCGACATTCCCTGTGCGGATTGCGCCAAAAGCATGCAGCGCAACCCCGACTAGGCGCGCGTGCTCGTCTAAAAGCCGTTGCATGTCCACTGCGGTGCTCTCCGCCGCCCTTCCGACGATCAGCCTGCGGGCCTCCGCATGAGAAGCAACCGCATCGGCAATGGCGTTATCGAGGCACCGGTTAAGAGTGCGGAATTCGTCGATCGATATGGCCACCTTCTTCTCGACGGCCAAATCAGTCACCGTTTGGCATACATCACCATATTCGTGAACCACTTGATCGATGCTGTGGCCGAGTCGAAGCATCTCGGCACCGTGCAATGCGGCCGCCTTGCCAATATCGGTATGCGCTGGCGTCGGTTCGGTGTCGCTATGTTCGCGCTCGGTTGTGAGATGCTCGCCGTGCAGGACTTCGACCAACTGTTTCAGAAAAAGCGGTACACCGTGATTGACGAGCGCGGGGGGCATAAACGGCATGGACCTCCTCGCCGTCTTCTCCTGACAACGCTTGATCAGTTCGCTACGATTGGCGGTGAGAAATTGGTAGAGCATGGCCCCACGTTAACGGAGCATTCATCCTACTTCTGTTCGATACCGCACAAACCGTAGTTCGGGCAATGCGCCAGATGGCATCGCTCAAATATCGGGCCTATCATTTGTCTCGGGGGAAACAAATGCTCCACAGGAATTTCGTCCCTAGAAGCCGCGCCTCACATCTCACATGGGCTTCCCACCGGCGCAAAGCGCGCGTATTCACAGGGTTGGCGAGAACCCGGCAGTAAAGCGTCAATTCCTCACCGTCAACGACTGCCCCCCAACAGGCGCTTTTTCTCTTCCGCGATCAGGCGATACCAGCGGCGGCACGGCGCGGAAAAACGCCGCTCGCCCGCAGAATCCAATAGAGGTCAGAAAGCGAACTGGCCCACGTGGGCGACTCCAATTACATTTGTTACATTTGTTTTATGCAAAAATACCGCAAGCCCGCAGAGCAACCCATCGCGAGCGGCGAGACCCATCGCAGACCCCGAAGCATCATGTGAATCGCCATGGACACGAGTCGGGCACGCGCGCTCGAGCGCCCTCTGTGGACGCCGGGGCCTTCGGCCCTAGCCCTGGCTGTGCATGCGCGACGGCCAGCGCCTCAGGGCCGGGGACTGGCAACCCCGGCCCTTCGGTTCGCATCGCACCTTGCTCGGGGGTGGCCTGTAGATGGGGAGGACGCGCGAGGCGCCTGATCGCTATTCCTTCTCCCCAGCCGTTTTCAGGTGCTGGGCTATCTCCCGGAAGCCGAACTTCTCGGCCCAGGACAAGGCCGTGGCGCCGTCTGTCGCCTTGACGTTGAGATCGGCGACCTCCCAGACCAGGGCTTTCACCGTATCCAGATTGCCGCTGCGCACGGCCATCATGACCGGCGTGATGCCGTTGGGGCCGCGCGCGTCGATGTCCGCGCCGGCTTCCAGAAGCTGCTTGCATACCTCGGCGTGGCCGCGCCAGGCGGCGTAATGCAGGGGTGTCCAGCCCTCGCCGTTCACTTCGCTGCCGGCCTTGATCAGGTTCTTGACCACGGCCCCATGGCCCTGGACGGCGGCCAGCATCAGAGCCGTTTCGCCCTTGGCGTTGCGCAGCTTGGGATTGGCGCGCAGTTTCAGCAATGCGTCCACCATGGGTGCATCGCCTTCCAACGCCGCCGTCATGAGCAGCGTATAGCCGGCGGGACTGGCGGTATCAGGGCTCAAGCCACGGCGGATGAGCTGGCTGACCTTGGCCACGTCCTTTTCCGCTAAAGCCTGGCCGATGGCCTCGTAGAGATCATCTTCCGACCAAGCTGGCGCTGAAAAGTTAGCTATGCCAGCCATAAATACCATTAATAACAATATTATCCGAAGCATTTATGAAGTCTTTTCGAGGAATAGACGGCGGAAATTCCGGCTGGTCTGATCGGCCAACTCATCCACTGGCACACCGCGCAGCTTTGCCACCAACTCGGCCACGTAGCGGACGTTACCTGGTTCATTGACCTTGCCCCGCACCGGCACCGGCGCCAGGAAAGGAGAATCGGTCTCGACCAGCAGCCGTTCCGCCGGCACTTGCCGGGCCACTTCGCGCAGGTCGGCGGCGTTTTTGAACGTCACAATGCCGGAAAAAGAGATATGGAACCCCATATCGAGCGCGGCCTTGGCCACTTCCCAGGTTTCGGTGAAGCAGTGCATGACCCCGCCCGTCTCGCCGGCTTGCTCCTCCCGCATCAGGCGCAGCGTATCGTCGGCAGCCTCCCGGGTGTGAATAATCAGCGGCTTACCGCAGCTTCTCGCGGCCCGGATATGGGTCCTGAAGCGCTCACGCTGCCACTCCGCATCGTCCTTGACCCAGTGGTAATCCAGGCCGGTTTCCCCGATGGCCACCACTTTGGGGTCGGCGGCCAGGCCGGTCAAATCGGCCACGCTGCAGGCCGACCCAGGCTGATCGGGAAGCTGGTCGGGATGCACGCCCACCGAGGCGTACAGGTTGGCGTGCGCCCGGGCCAGCTCCAGCACCTTGGGAAAACCCGCGAGGTTCACGCTGACGCACAGGGCGTGGCTGATGTTGCGCTCGCGCATGGTGGCGAGCACGGCATCCAGCCGGCCGTCGTAGTCGGGGAAATCCAGGTGGCAGTGGGAATCCACCAGGGCCGCGGGCTGGGTTTGGGGCAAAGCGCTCATTCGACCGCCGCCTTGTAACCAATGAACAACTCTTCCAGGAACAGCCGGGCATTGAGGGGATGCGCGGCCAGCGCCCTGGCCTGCCGCAATTCCTGCTCGTAGTGTGCCAGGCGCGGCAGCCTCACCCGGCGGCCAATGCGCTCGATCTAGGCTTGGCGCTGGGGGTGGTAGCGGGCTGCCTGCGCCAACCCGGCGCGGAAAATGTCCATCACCCAGCGCTGCAGCCACCCGATCACCAGCGCCGCATCCAGCCCCTCGAACTGCTGCGCCATGGCCAAAGGATCGGCCGAGGCGTCCTCCAGGGCATCCAGCAAGGCAGCTTGGGCCGCTGCGGTCTCAGCGCTCTTCAGCGCCGCCAGAGGAGCGCCGCCCGCGGCATTCAGCAGCGCTATGGCGTCCATTTCTGGTTTTAAAGAACCATTATCCATCAGCCACTTGCTGGCTATATTTAAAGCTGGTTGGGGAATGCTAATCACCTGACAGCGGCTTCGCACAGTGGCCAGAAGTTGTTGCGGACGGCTGGTGACCAGAATGAAAGCCGTACCCTTGGGCGGCTCCTCCAGACCTTTCAGCAGCGCGTTCTGCGCCACGCCGTTCATGCTGTCCGCAGGGTCGAGCACGATAACGCGCAAGCCGCCGCGATGGGTGCCCACCCCGAGGAATCCTTCCAGGGCGCGCACCTGCTCCACCCGGATCTGGTCGCTTTTCTTCTTTTCTTTCTTGCTGCTACCTTCGCCCTCTTCGGCTTCCGGGGCCATGCTATCGGGTTGCACCAGTCGGAAGTCGGGATGGTTGCCCTGATTGAACCAACCACAGGCTGCGCAGGCCCCACAGGCCGTGGCGTCGGGTTTGGGGCTTTCGCACAGCAGCGCCTGGGCGAATTCCAGCGCCAGAGCCGACTTGCCAAGGCCCGGCCGTCCCTGCAGCAGCAGGGCATGCGGCAACTGCCCGCGCCGTTGGGTGAGCCGCTGCCAAATCTCGTTATGCCATGGAAAAATCATTTGGAACAGTATGTAGAAATAACTTCTTCAAGTCTTTTACGAATTTCTGCAATCTCCAGCGTTGAATCAATGACCTTGATTCGCTGCGGAAATTCACGAGCCCGGCGCAGGTAGCTTTCCCGCACCCGCTCGAAAAACAACCGGTCCTCGGCTTCAAAGCGGTCGCCGCTGCGCCCCGCCCGCCGCTTCTCGGCCACCTCGAGCGGCACGTCAAAGACCAAGGTCAGGTCGGGCTGGAAATCGCCCTGCACCCACGCTTCCAGCGCGGCGATGCGCTCGGCCGGCATCTGCCGGCCCCCACCCTGATAGGCGAAGGTGGCGTCGGTGAAGCGGTCCGAGAGCACCCATTTTCCCGCATCCAGGGCCGGTAGGATGAGCCGCGCCATGTGCTCGCGCCGGGCCGCGAACATGACCAGGGTCTCGGTGTCGATGTGCATGGGCTCGGACAGCACCAGGGCGCGCAGTTGCTCGCCCAGTTCCGTGCCGCCGGGTTCCCGTGTTTGCACCAGTTCCACGCCTGAGCGGCGGATCAGGTCGGCGATCCACTCCATGTGGGTGCTCTTGCCCGCGCCGTCCACCCCCTCCAGGGTGATGAATTTCCCGCGCCGGCCGCCCACGCGCCGGCTGTCTTGGTTATTGGATGGCACGGCCGGTCCTTTGGTAGCGGGCCACGGCCCGGTTGTGCTCCTCCAGGGAGCGCGAAAAATAACTGGTGCCGTCGCCGCGCGACACGAAGTACAGGTCGTTGGTCTTGGCCGGGTGCAGGGTGGCGAGGAGCGAGGCCTTGCCGGGGTTGGCGATGGGCGCCGGCGGCAGCCCCTCGCGGGTGTAGGTATTGAAAGGCGTGTCCGCCACGAGGTCCCGCTTGCGCAGGTTGCCGTCGAACTGTTCACCCAGCCCGTAGATCACCGTGGGGTCGGTCTGCAGCTTCATGCCCGCCTTCATCCTGTTGAAGAACACCGCCGCCACGCGCGGCCGGTCGCCGGCGTTGCCGGTCTCCTTTTCGACAATGGAGGCGAGGATCAGCGCCTCGTAGGGCGAGCTGAGCTGGCTGCCCGGATCGCGTGTCTCCCAGGCCGATTGCAGTTGCTTTTTCATGGCGCGATGCGCGCGCGCCAGGATGGAGACGTCGCTGGTACCGCGGGCGAAGAAATAGGTTTCCGGGAAAAACCAGCCCTCGGGCTTCTCGCCGGCGGCGCCGATGCGCGCCATCAACTCGGCCTCGGGCAGCGTCAGGGCCTCATGCTTAACATCGGGATTGGCGTCCAGTGCGTCGCGCATTTGGCGGAAAGTCCAGCCCTCGATGAAGGCGATTTCCGCCTGGGTGTAATCGCCCTGGGTGAGCTTTTGCAGCAATTGCCACGGCGTGACGCCGCGCGCGGCTTGGTAGCTGCCCGCCTTCACGGCGGTGTCGCTGTGCGCAAGCCGCGCCAGCAGCCTGAACGCCCACGGCCGCACCCCGATACCCTGCTCGTTGACCTGCCTGGCAACACCTCGCATGGTGCTGCCCGGCTCGATGGAAAAGTCCACGCTGTCGGCGCTCATGACCGTGGGGGTGAAGGCGAACCAGGCCAGCCAGCCGATGGCGGCGGCAAGCAGGAGAAAACCCAGCAGGAAAAGGCGTTTGATGAGCCGCATAAGGACCACGTTGCAGGCCGATATAATACCGTTGATGATGCAGCTCACGAGTTACGCCGCCGACCTCTCCCATTACACGTTGCTGTCGTTTTCGGGCGCCGACGCGATGGCCTTCCTGCACGGCCAGTTCACCTGCGACGTGGAGCACCTGCCGGCCGAACAAGCCACTTACGGCGGCTACTGCACGGCCAAGGGACGCCTGCTGGCCGTTTTCCTGCTCTGGCGCGAGGCCGATGCGTGGCGCATGCTGCTGCCCCGCTCCATCGCACCCGCCATCCACAAGCGCCTGAAAATGTACGTGCTGCGCTCCAAGGTGAGCATCGACGACCTGTCAGCGGACACGGTTTTGCTTGGGCTGGGCGGCAGCCAAGCCGCCCAGGCGGCTGAGCGTGCAGGCGTGAAATTGCCAGCCGACCCGATGGGAGTGAGCCATGGCGAAAATGGCACAGCCGTGGCGCTGCCGGGCGGCCGCTGGCTGGTTTGCCTTTCCGCCGGCATCGCGCCGGACGTGCGGAATGCCTTGGCCGGACAACTGCAATCCGTCGATGCCGCGGCATGGGAATGGACCGACATTGTCAACGGCATTCCCACCGTGCTGCCGGCCACCCAGGAGCAGTTCGTGCCGCAAATGGCCAGCCTCGACCGCATCGGCGGCGTGAGTTTCAAGAAAGGTTGCTATCCGGGCCAGGAAATCGTCGCGCGCACCCAGTACCTGGGCAAGGTGAAGCGCAAAATGATGCTGGCCCACAGCACGGCGGCGGCCACGGCCGGCAACGACCTGTACAGCGACGACGTGGCTGGCCAAGCCAACGGCATGGTGGTGAACGCCAGTCCCGCGCCCGAGGGCGGATGGGACCTGCTGGCCGTGGTGCAAAGCGACAGCGCAGCGCAATCCAGGGTGCACCTGGGCACGGCCGACGGGCCGGTGCTGGCATTCCGCCCCCTGCCCTACGCCGCCGACTGATCCGCCGCTTCCCGCGACTTTCTCCATGTGCCTGATCCTGTTTGCGTGGAAGGCCGCGCCGGGCGCGCCGCTGGTGGTGGCGGCCAACCGCGACGAGTGGTTCGGTCGGTCGGCCAGGCCGGCGCATTTCTGGCCCGACCATCCCTCCATCCTGGCCGGCCGCGACGAGCAGGCCGGGGGCACCTGGCTGGGTGTCACGCGCGGCGGCCGCTTCGCGGCGCTCACCAACTACCGCAGCCCGGAGCAAAAACGCGGCGACGCGCCGTCGCGCGGCGAACTGGTGGCCGCCTTCCTGGCCGGAGCGGACAGCGCCGAAGGTTTCGTGCGCGGCCTGCACACGCGCGCCGCTGCCTACAACGGCTTCAGCCTGCTGGCCTGCGACGGGGAGCGCATGTTCTTCTATTCCAACTATGGCGAAGGGCCGGCCGAAATCGAGCCGGGCGTGCACGGCCTGGCCAACCACCTGCTGGACACGCCCTGGCCAAAAGTGGTGAAAGGCAAAGACGGGCTGGCCACGCTGATCCACCAGCCCTTCGACGCCGCGCGCTACCTCGCCCTCATGGATGACAGCGTGCCGGCCGAAGAGCGCGATCTGCCGTCCAGCGGAACGGACGCTGAATCGGAACGAAGGCTTTCCTCTCTTCGCATCCTGGCCGGCGACTACGGCACGCGCTGCACCTCGGTGCTGCGTTTCACGGATACGGGGACGGGTGAATTTTCCGAGCGCACCTACCACCGCGACGGGCGAACCGTGGGCGAAGTGCATCACCTGTTCAAGCTGGAGAAATAAGCTTCAGGGACATGGCAATGTGGGGAATGCCGGCCTCATCGAAAACATCCCCTTCCTGCATGAAGCCGGCGCGGCGATAAAAGTCAGCGGCGTAGAGTTGGGCGTGGATATCGATGCGCCGCACATTGCGTCTGCGGGCCTCCGCGAGCAAGGCATTCAGGATCAATTGACCGATGCCTTTGGCGCGACATTGCGAAAGAACGGCCATTCGACCCAACCGCGCGCTGCCGTCCGGTGCGGTGGGCAGCAGTCTCCCGGTGCCGGCAACATTCATTTTCCTGAAGTCCGGTCCGAGCAAGGCTATGGCATGAACCGACGCTTCATCCCATTCGTCCCACTCCAATTCGATGGGCACTTTCTGCTCGCTGACGAAAACCGTCTCGCGCACGGGTCTCGCCAAAGCCATGGCTTGGCCCCAGTCCAGCAATTCCACCCTGCAATCGGCTTCGCTCATCATGGTCCTGTCGGGTTCGTATAATTGAAGCATGGATGCCCCGCAATCTGCTGAAAAAATCGCCGCCGTCAGTTCCATGGCCTGGCGTGACCATGCGCTGGAACTGGTGGACCAGCGTGTCCTCCCGCTGCGTTTCGAGACGGTGCGCTGCGCCGATGCCTTCGAAACCGCCGCGGCCATCCGTGCCATGGTGGTGCGCGGGGCGCCCGCCATCGGCTGCGCGGCGGCGTTCGGCGTTGCGGCCGAAGCCTGGAAAAGCCGTGAGTTCGAGCCGGCGGCCTTCGAGGCCGCGTTGATGCGCACCCGCAACGTGCTGGCAGCCAGCCGTCCCACCGCGGTGAACCTGCGCTGGGCCCTGGAGCGCCTGACCCGCGCGGTTCAAGGCTGGCTGGATCTCGCGCCGTCGGCCATCGCCGCGCGCATCGAAGCCGAGGCCGTGCGCATGTTCGAGGAAGACATCGCCGTCAACCGCGCCATGGGCGCGGCCGGCGCGGCGCTCATCCCGCAGGGCGCGCGCATCATGACCCATTGCAACACCGGCGCGCTGGCCACCGCGGGCCATGGCACCGCGCTTGGCGTCGTGCGCTCGGCGCGGGACCTGGGCAGGAACCCCAGCGTTATCGCCAACGAGACCCGGCCCTTCCTGCAGGGTGCCCGCCTCACCGCCTGGGAACTCATGCAGGAACGCATTCCCGTCACGCTGGCCACGGACAACATGGCCGGCCATCTCATGAAAGCCGGGCAGGTGGACCTGGTCATCGTCGGCGCCGACCGCATCGCCGCCAACGGCGACACGGCCAACAAAATCGGCACCTATCCGCTGGCCGTGCTGGCGCAGCGCCACCGCATCCCGTTCTACGTGGCCGCGCCGCTCTCCACCTTCGACCTGCGCATCGCCGACGGCACGGGCATTCCCATCGAGGAACGCGACGCCGAGGAAGTGACCGGCTTCGCCGGCGTGCGCTGGGCGCCCGAAGGCGTGGCGGCTTTCAACCCCGCCTTCGACGTCACGCCGGCCGAGCTCATCACCGGCATCGTCACCGAGCGCGGCGTGGTGTCGCCACCGGGCAAGGAAGCCATCGCGAAACTGTTCGCAGGCTAACGAGTACTCAACGCGCTGGGTCCTACCACTTGCTTGGCAACCGCCTTGAAGTATGAAATACCCTCAGAATTTCCACTGTTTCCGAGCGCACCCGATAAGGCACGATATATCGCGTGCCCAGCACCACCAACTCGCGGGTACCATGCACGCGGCCTGGGCGCCCCAACGCGGGCTGCTCCGCCAGCATTTCTACCGCCTCCAGCACGCGCATGACAACCAGCCTGGCAGCCCCAGGATCGTCTGCCGCGATGTAGGCGGCCTCCTGGTCGAGATTATTCAGCGCTTTACGCAGCCACCTAAGGCGCATTCGCCTTCCACTTTGCGGCCAACTTCCTCACCTCCTTGTCAGACGCGAAATCCCCTGCGTCCGCCTCTGCTATGGCCCGGTTAATCTCACTGATCTGCCATTCGTTGCTTGCCACGAATTCGCGAATTGCTTCGGCCGCGAGAAATGACTTGCTGCGCTGCGTAGCCTCCGCCAGCTTTTGAAGACGCTCCGTTACTTCTTCCTCGAGCCGAACCGTCATGGTGGTGGACATAGGATGCCTCGGTTATGCGCAAATGTACACATTCTACCACACGCCCTCCACCGGCATTCATCAACGTCAACTCGGCGAGGCTACGGT
>Ga0134124_10005513_pt1 | contig 10166 bp, 10 predicted proteins | sample KB304_FD_96880 | JGI IMG/M metagenome (GOLD analysis project Ga0134124, IMG submission 96880) | Terrestrial soil microbial communities without Nitrogen fertilizer from Kellogg Biological Station, Michigan, USA - KB3-0-4 | ecosystem: Environmental > Terrestrial > Soil > Unclassified ... | reverse complement strand
GACCCTACGACTGCAATTGTAGTCCTTGAAGCGGGGAGAGTCCCTTTAAGGTAGAGGTAGGGAGGTGGATCAGGTATCTCCTTGAGCAAAGACGGATACCTGTCATCAAGCAGGGTAACCAGGCGGGCGCCGCTTTTAGCAAAAGCCGCTGACTCGGTCTCTGCAGCTTTACGATGATCATGTTTCCCTATCGAAAGCGCAGCCGGAGCCGTCAGCCCTTTAACCCCGGAAAGCTCTTCCGGCGAAGCGGAAAGAGCTGTTGCCGGGGAACCGAAATGCTCGATCAGACGGCGAAAGGTTACATTGCCGACCAAGGGGACAGATCTTAAAGCAAACCAGTAGAAAGGATCATCTTTTTCCATGTCGGGAAGATCAGCGGCCCTTCTTCATCTCCAGCCTGTCACCCTTGTAGATTGAGTCTATGCTCTTTATGACCAGGGCAGTGGAAGTGTTTTTGGCAGTCTCCACCACAACTATAGCCCCGAGTACATCAACCGGGAGGTCGTAATCAGATTTGGAGAAATACTCTATCTCGACCTTAACATTCCGGACGACATAGAAGATATTGCCGGGCTTAACCCCATCATCCTGGCCAAGATCTATGTAGGCTATGTCACCTGCCGCTATTGCCTGAATCCCTGACTTCGTCTCCACGATATACCCGACCAGATCCCTTTCTGAAGCCTTGAGAGCGACCTCTTTCTTCCTGTTGCTATAGGGGATAAGCAGCGCTCCCGGCTCTATTTCAAGGAAGTTTTCCTTGATCAGTGCCTTTGAGCTCTTTTCCGCCATCTCGGTAAGTTGCAAAGATCCCAGCGGGATTAATTTGTACCCAAGAATCTGGTTGGTGACCGGGTGGCTGATCGCCGTATGTTTTTTTAATACGGTGAAACGATCACCAACCTTGCCCCCCTGTTTCAGGCCTATATCGGTGTATACGACATCGTCTTCCGCAAACATCCGCCGGTTGTGCTGCCCGGCAATGACGAACCCGGACGGCTTGAAGCTGTCTCCGGCAATAAACCCTTCGCCGCCGTTCACATAAAATAACCGCTCTTCTACGGCTGTCTCCCGAGGTTCGGGAATCCTGGCAGTCATAGGGGTTTCCGGTGCGGCAGCTTTCGGTGCGGCAGCCTCCTTGGCCGGTTCCGGCGCTGCTTCCGTTGCCTTGCCGACGCTCTCAACCTCTATCCTGTCGGGATAGATCCTGAGCCTTTGCCCCGGATAAATGAAGTGCGGATTATGAATCTTCTCCGGGTTCTGAGCCCACATTTCAGGCCAGTAATTAGGGTCTTTGATAAACCGGTCGGAAAGGCCCCAGAGGGTATCCCCTTTCTTAATCACATATACGGTTGGCTCGTGCTGGCTGGCGGCAAACGAAATCCCGCATGAAAGCAGGGTCGCCGCAACGGTTATCGTTACTGCTGAGAATTTTGATATTTTCATATCCACCTCAAGTTTTTTCTATTTGCGATTGAGCTGCTCGTTTGCCTGTAACGCCGCATCACTCTGCGGATACTTCTCTATAAGAGCCCGGAGAGTCTGATCCCCTTTCTCCGGATTGTTAAGCTTGTACCAGGAAAGCCCGGTCTTGAGCATCGCATCTGACCCCCTTTTTTCAGAAGGTTTCGATTCGAGAACTTTTTCGAACGAAGCGACCGCCTCCTTGTAACGCTCTTCACTGAAATAGCACTCAGCAAGCCAGTATCTGGCGTTTGAAGCATATTCACTCTCGGGATAGCTGGTTATAAATGCCTCGAAAGCATCGGCTGCAGCCCGAAAGCTGTTTGCGCTGAACAATCCGAAAGCCTTCATGTAGGCAGCCTGGACAGACTCCTCGCGACTCTCCGGCGGACTGTCCTGGTTTACCAGCTCTATGACGGAAGAACGTCTCGGGGCTTCCACCTGTTCCACTCTTCTGGAAAGGTTATCCAATCGATCCTGCAGCTGATCAGTATCTGCCCGGGCATCCTTGTCGGAAGCAGCCATTTTTCCTACCTGTCCCTTGAGCTCTTTCAGCTGAAGGGTTATCTCTGCAAGCTCTGTCTTTGTGCTGTTCTGAGCCTGCATGATCTGTTCAAGACGCCCCTCCATGCTGTTTTGACGCTGTACAAAAGCGTCATTGGCGGCGCAGCCTGTCAATGCGGCAGCAATAAGCATCAGCAGAGAGAGTCTAAACAATGTGCTCCTCCTTAAAAAGCCACTTTCAAATTAACGACAATTAAAGCCTTTCCTCCGTTTTTGTCAAGTGGAAAGCCTCAGAAACGCAAGAGATTTGAGAGGACGGCTGATATTTGACGTTATGAAAGCTTCAAGAAAAGATTCCGCTTCCATAACATTACCCTGATCGAAGGTGATCTGTCCGAACCTGCCGCATTTCATCGATTCCAGAAGCAGTGAGACTGTTGAACCGTCGATAAAACTGCCTCTGCCGGAACAGCTTCTGCAATAGATCCCGTCCTCATGACAGCCTGACCAGAAGCCCCCGCTCCGAACCAGGTCCGAACCGCAGCCGGCGCAGCTGTCAAGCGGCGGCCGGTAACCGAGAATGTTAAGCAGGTTTATTTCGAAGAAATGTCTGCTGGAAGCTGTTGCCGGAGAGTTGTCAAGATGGTCGAGATATGCAGTCAGGAGCCTGAAAAGCCGACCGCTGGCAAGCCTTTCAGGAGCGAGCAGGGATACAAGTTCGCAGGCATAACCGGCATGCGCAATCCCTTCAAAACTTGAACGTATCCCCGGATAAATCGTAACTGCGTCAACATCCCTGATGGGCACCAAGGAATCGCCTTGTGCAAAATTCACCGAAAGCCTGGCGAAGAGCTCCAGCGAACCTCCGAATCGTTTGACACTCTTTCTCGCTCCCCGGGCCAGCCCGCTCATCCTGCCGTGCTCTTTGGTGAAGAGAGAGACGATCCTGTCCGCTTCACGGAAATCCAGAAGCCCGATAACGATTGCCTCATCGGAAATGCTTCTCATCGGAACACCCTCCCGAGGCAGAGATTATCCTCTTGAATATGATGAACTGCGCTGGCGGGCTTTCGGAGATGGTCTCTCTTGAAACCTCTCTGAAATCATCTGGCGGAATCGGGGGGAAATATCTGTCGCCTTCAATGTCAAGGTCTACAACCGTAAGGTATATTTTTGAACAGAGCGGTAGAGCCTGCCGGTAGATCTCGCTCCCGCCGCAGATGAAAAACTCTTCAGCCGGGTCTGACGACTCGATAGCCTCTGCCAGAGAGTGAACAACAAGCGTATCTTCGCGTGCAAAGTTTTTTTGACCTGTAACGACAACATTTCTTCTGCCGGCAAGCGGTCTGCCGATAGATTCGAACGTCTTGCGCCCCATGATCACTGTATGCCTGAGAGTAAGCTCCCGGAAGCGTCGCAGATCCTCAGGGATATGCCACGGGATGGCTCCCTCTCTGCCGATGACACGGTTTCTGCTCATCGCTGCGATAATCGTTATACCCATCATCTCCCTCAGTAATACTCCTCAGCATACTCCGGCACAGAATCCAGGAAACCGGGGTAGGACTCGGCTCTCTTCAGGGCGGCATCAACATCGTCGACAAGTCGTTCACGGTCCTTCGGGTAACTTCCTTCCAGGTTCAGAAAATTGGAGACATGGTTCGATCTGAGGATCGTGAAGGCAGGGTTCATCTTTGACAACATCTCCCGCGCCTCAAGCATCAGTTCTCTGCGAGTGCACTGCTCGATTGACCGGACGAACGCTTCATTATGGCGGTGGAACAGCGTAAGGAGTGAAAAGTATTCGGGGTTGACCTGATTAACCCAGGAAGCCGTCTTCTCCGCATGAATAAGGCTTCGGCTGCGTCCGGCAAGCCCTAAAATCGCAGTCACTGACAGCTTCATCCCGGCATTACGGGCTTTTAGTGCCAGCTCTGCCATTTCGTCTGCCCTGAACCCTTTTTTGATCGTGCACAGGGTTTCATCGTCCCCGGATTCAAGCCCGAAATACAGGATGCGAAGCCGCTTTTCCCTGAGAGTTTCAAGCTGCCGCGGATTTTTTGTGCCCAGGCTGGCGGGAGAAGCGTATGCACCGACCCTGGCAAGGCGTGGGAATCGGGCGGAGAGTGCATCAAGTATGCTCACAAGCCCTTCAAAGGGGTAGACCAGGGCGTCTCCATCTGCAAGAAAAACCCGGTTGACGTTCTGCCGGTAGGTATCCGGAATCCCGGCAATCTCCCCGATGATTTCCGGCAGAGGTCTTACGTGAAAGGACTTTCCCTTGTACATGCCGCAAAAAGTGCAGCTGTTCTGGGAACAGCCGATCGTGATCTGAAAAATCAGGCTCCGTGACTCGCTCGGAGGGCGAAACAACGGCTCGACATAGCGGGGCATCCTGCTATGCAACTGTCACCCCCACCTGTTGTATCGTATCTTGTCGCGCTGCAGTCTACCGGCAGGTAACGGCATCTTTATTTCGGCAGGATGCCCTATACCGATGATTGTTTCGACCACGATATGCTCCGGCAGTCCAAGGAGCTCCCGGATATAGGCTTCGGAACTTTTCTCCCGGTCATGCATCCGGTTGCGGATCTGGGCCCAGCAGCTGCCAAGTCCCAATGACACGGCTGTCAGCTGGATGATGATTGCCGCGATCGAACAATCCTCTATACAGACATCGGATCTGGTGCTGTCTGCACAGACCACTATCCCGAGTGGAGCATTTTTCACGAACTCCGACCCGTGCTGTTTTGCCCGGGAAAGCTTCAATAAGGTTACGGGATCATCGATTAAAATGAACTCCCACGGATTGATGCTCCGTGAAGATGGAGACCTGAGAGCCGCTTCGACAAGAGTTTCGACAAATTCAGGAGCAATTTTCTCCCCGGTGAATTTCCGGATACTGCGCCGTTTCCGTAACAGTTCAATCATGTTCATGCTCCATCAGCTGTATCGAAAAAATCAAGATATGACCGATGCCGATTATCGTAGAGAGCACCTTTTTTGGCAAAGATTATTTTCACAAGATTATTTCACAGCGGAAAGGAAAAATATGATTATTCAGCGAGGAGGACAGTCGCATGAGGGGCGAACCCGGTCTTCCCTTAAAAGACGCAAATATCCATCTCTTTTGGCCATGATGAGTCGGTGAATCTATTTCCCACAGCGGCTTATTAAATGGCTCTCAATCCTTGTTGGCTTCATAGATATCTTCAAAGTCTGCAATTACACTCCTGAACGCTTCATGTATTTCCGGTTGAAAGTGAGACGGCATGGTACGGCCATCCCCTTCCAGAATTATCGAGCAGGTCTTTTCATGAGAGAATGCCGGCTTGTAGACTCTTTTGCTTCTAAGTGCGTCGTACTGGTCAACAATCATGACTATCCGGGCCTCCAGCGGGGTTTCCGCCTCTTTCAAACCTTGAGGGTAACCTGTGCCGTCCCAGCGCTCATGATGGCTGAGCGCTATCCTCTCTGCCATCTGAAGCATCGGGAAATTCGACCCGGCAAGGATTTTTCTTCCGACCACTGTATGTGTCTTCATGAGCGTAAACTCTACCGAGGTCAATGGCCCCTCTTTCAGCAGAACGGAATCAGGGATACCGATCTTGCCGACATCATGCATGGCGCTTGCAATACGGATATTCGAGACAAAATCCGGATCCGCCCCCAAAGCGTCAGCGAGTCTCGCCGCAAAAATTCCGATTCTGGAGATATGCTTTCCGGTATCTTCGTCACGAAGTTCCGCGGCATTGGTAAGCCGCGCAATAGTCTCCTCGCTCATGCTGCGCAACTGAGTGAGAGCTTCCGCAAGCTCCTGGGTCCTTTTTGCCACGGTCATCTCAAGTTCGCTCTTGTAATTCTTTTCCAGCTCTTTCAAATGCCCGAACCGTATCCCCTTCTCGACTGCATGGATAAGGTGGGCCGGTGAATACGGCTTGATAATGAAATCAAATGCCCCTTCCTTTACCGCAGAGACTGCAATATTGAGCTCTGCATAAGCTGTCATGAGGATTACCGGCAGCTCTTCGTCTTTTTCACGGATACGACGCAGTAGCTCTATCCCAGTCATTACCGGCATGTTGACATCCGTCAGGACCAGATCGTAGCGATCCGTTGCCAAAATAGCCAGGGCCTTTTCCCCGGAATCGACGGCAGTCACGTCAATGCCGGATATGCGAAGCAGTGTCGCAGTACTGTCAAGGACATACTGATCATCATCGACCAGAACGATCTTTCCGATCTCAGTTTTCATTTGTTTAGCACCTCTCTTACGGTTCTTAATAGATCCAGCGGGGCTATCGGCTTTGGCAGGAACAGGGACCTCTCTTCAAGCATCCCTTTTTCGATCAGGGCTTCTCTGGTATAACCGCTGATGAAAAGAGCTTTCATCCACGGGACTTCTGCCAGTATTTCACGGGAGGTCTCCCAGCCGCTCTTCTTGGGCATGATCGCATCCAGTATGACCAGTTTTATTTTCCGGAAGTTCTCCTTGAACAGCAGCACAGCGTTCCTCCCGTCCTTTGCTGTCAGAACGTTATATCCGAACTCCTCAAGGAGACTCTTGATGATCTCCAGGACTTCTCCGTCATCCTCCACCAGCAGAAGAGTTTCAGCCCCACTCAGCTGACCTTTGTCTGTTATCTTCGGAAGCCGTTCTTCGGTTTCAGACTCTTCCTGCTTGAGATTAAGCGGGAAGTAAATGTTGAACTGCGTTCCTTTGCCCGGTTCGCTATAGCAGGTAAGAAACCCCTTGTGCTGCCTTACACAACCATAGGCGACTGACAGCCCCAGCCCGCTCCCTTTGCCGACGCCCTTGGTTGAGAAAAACGGTTCATAGATCTTTTCCAGGGTCTCGGCATCCATGCCGGTGCCGTTGTCGGTTACTGTCAGCAGGGCATATTCTCCAACTGATCCGTATCCGTAACGCCTTATAAAATCGTTGTCCAGGGTGGTGAGTCTGGTGCCTATCCAGAGTTCGCCACCGTTTGGCATCGCATCGCGTGAATTGTTCACCAGATGCATTATCAACTGCTCGATCTGTACGGTATCGGCCAGTATCTCAAGAGGGGCCTCACTCAGGAAGTTATGCAGGGTGATGTCTTCGCCGATAAGAGTTGTGAGCAGCTTGCCTACCCTGTTGACAATATCGTTCAGGTTAACCGGCAGCGGATTTGACCTTTGCCTGCGGCTGAAGTCGAGCAGCCCCTGAACAAGCATGGCAGCCCTTTCGACAGAGCCTCTTATCTGTTTTATGGATGAAGACAAGGGTGATTCTTCTGTAGTGTAAAACTCCATTATCCCGACATATCCGGCAATTGCGGTAAGAATGTTGTTGAAATCGTGGGCCAGCCCACCAGCCATGCGACCGATTGAATCCATCTTCTGGGAATAATGGAGCGCTTCTTCCAGTCTCACCCGGTCCGAGATATCTTCTTTCATGGCTATGAAATGGGTTATTGTCCCCTCCGCGTTCTTGATCGGAGCAATAATGGTCTCTTCCCAGTAGAGTTCACCGCTTTTCCTCCGATTGTGGAATCTGCCGCGCCACTCCCTTCCATCAAGGATGGTCTTCAGAAGCTCCCTGTATGACTTTTCAGACGCATCGACCCATTTGAACATGGATGAGTGTTCACCCTGGACATCCTCCAGCGTATAGCCGGTTATTCCGGTAAATCGGGGGTTTACATACTCGATTACACCTCTGCTGTCGGTAATGATGATCCCGATAGGTGACTGGGTAACCGCATAGGTAAGCTTGAGCATCTCTTCCTCAAGGACCTTCCGTTCGGTGATATCTTCCAGTGTCTCCACAGCTGCCACGATTTCACCGCTTTCGTTCAGGATCGGAGCGGCACTGAAAGAAAGATATCGCTTCCTGCCGCCAAGATTCAACCAGCGCTCGCCATGGATCCCGTCACGGATTATGTTCGATCTGCCGAACTCCTTTGTCCCGTCGGGAAGCACCTTGTCTATCAGCAGATCCACAAGACAGGGGGCCTTTTCATGATAGAATCCGCTCCAATGTTTGTCACTCCCGAGAAGCTCATCAGCCGGAATCCCGGTAAGAGCTTCGCAGGCACGGTTCCAGAAGATCAGTCGATGTTCGTTGTCGATGACAAAGACAGGCGTTGAACACCCCTGAAGAAGGCTGACCGTGAAGTTCCTTTCCTTTGCAAGAGCCTCCTGGACCTCTTTTTGTTCGGTAATATCCATGTAGATGCCGACAAGCCCGCCGAGCGAACCGTCCACTGCATCGAATGTCGCTTTGTGAAATATGACATTGCGTAGAGTTCCGTCCGCATACGGTGCGAGGCTCCCGAAGACCTGCTCGCCACCTCTGGCGAAAAGCTCATCATCTCCCCGGCAGTAAATATCAGCCAGTTCATGAACAAAGAACTCTTGCGCATTCTGCCCTATGACCTCGTTCCTGACAGCACCTGTAGCACTTTCGAACGCCCGGTTGCAGCCGAGATACCTCCCGGCCGAGTCTTTATAGTAGATTGGATTAGGTATGGTGTCGATCAGGGTCTGCAGGAACCTGAGCTGCTGCTCATGCACCTTCTGACGTTCTTCGACCAGCATTGTGAGACGCCGTGCTGCAATGGCTGTGAAGATCGCCCCGAAAACTATAAGTGCTGCAAAGATAAAGAGATGGTTGTGAAACCTGCCGAAAGAGGTGATGACAAGGATAAGCCCTGCTGTAGCCAGGAGCGGCAGAGAAACCAGCAGGGTTATCCTTGTCTTCAAACCGTTCAGGTTCAATTACCAGTTCTCCCCGAGAATCTCGAAGTGAGCCTTAGGATGGACACATGCAGGACATTTTTCCGGAGCAGCCGTACCAGTATGCAGATAGCCGCAGTTGCGGCAGCGCCAGACAACCGGCTCGTCACGTTTGAAGACACGATCCGACTCGATATTTGCGTACAGATCGCGATAGCGCTTTTCATGCTGCTTCTCTGCCACGGATATCGCATTCCAGACAGAAGCGATTTCCGGGAATCCTTCCTCTTTCGCAGTTGCTGCAAAAGATGGATAAAGCTCGGTATGCTCCTCATGTTCACCGTTTGCAGATGCCAGAAGGTTCTGGGCCGTGGTGCCCACCAGCCCGGCAGGAAAACTGGCCATGATTTCAAGCATCCCCCCTTCCAGAAAACTGAAAAACCTCTTGGCGTGCTCTTTCTCCTGATTTGCCGTCTCCTCAAAAGTGTCGGCTATCTGGATGAACCCCTCTTTTCTTGCCACTCCTGCCGCATAGGTATAGCGATTGCGCGCCTGGCTCTCTCCTGCAAAAGATTTAAGAAGATTCTGCTCCGTCATTGTACCCTTTAGTAACCCGTTCATTTCATCATCCCCCATGTAATTAATGATTAGCGGCAAAATTCCGGCTTTTCAGGATAGATCCGCCCTCCTGATTATCTCCAGGAGCCTTGGTCGCCCGGCTATTTTTTGCTCAATTATACCAGAAGATCTCCAAACTTTATCACCTGCCCGGAAAATAAAAGAGAGAGGGTTTGCCCCTCTCTCTTATAACTAAGCGCTCATCCCGGTGTATTACCGGCTATTCGACGACTTTGCTCCTAATCGTCGTGTTTCTTATGCTTCTTATGCTTGTAATGTCCTTTATGCTTGCCGTGATCCTTTTTCTCCTTGACCACGACGGTCTCTCTAACGACCACTCTCTGCGCAGGTGCAGGTGGCGGTGGCGCTCCGATCTGGATATTCACATTCGGAGGCGGAGGCAGCGGCGGAGGCGCAGCAAAAAGCACGTTTGACAGTATAAAAACAACCACAGCACTGCATAAAACAATTTGTTTGATTTTCATAGCTTCTCCTTTATTGTGTACTGTACGTACTGACGCTATATTCAACGAAAAGACATTTTCATGTCAACAATATTTCTGGCGCAACAATCATGAGCCGGACCAACTTGAAACGCCTCGATCTGTTATCATGCAGGTGTAGAGTCTTTACACGAAACTTATCGCTATGAAAATCCGCAGAAAACCCCATTGGCTGCAGAAAAAAGTGAGCCCTGCCGACCATTCGGAAATGGACCGGCTCCTGCGCAGACTTGACCTGAACACGGTCTGCCGCGAAGCCTCCTGCCCGAATATCTCGGAATGCTTCCGGCAGAAGCAGGCGACCTTTCTCATCATGGGAAGGGATTGCACCCGCAGCTGCAGTTTCTGCAACGT
>Ga0134124_10005512_pt1 | contig 10168 bp, 8 predicted proteins | sample KB304_FD_96880 | JGI IMG/M metagenome (GOLD analysis project Ga0134124, IMG submission 96880) | Terrestrial soil microbial communities without Nitrogen fertilizer from Kellogg Biological Station, Michigan, USA - KB3-0-4 | ecosystem: Environmental > Terrestrial > Soil > Unclassified ... | reverse complement strand
CGAGACGGGCAACGGACGGTGCAATTGCAGCGATTGCTCGCCGTGCACCACTTTGACGTAGTTCACGCCGGTCTCGGGATTGTTGATCCAGCCGGCGGGCGCCGCCAGCACCACGCCGATGGTGGGCACGGCCGCGAGGTTCTTTTCGTACACGAAACGCAGTTCGTCTTCGTCCACGGGATTGGAGCCGAAGCCCAGGCCGAGCGCATACAGGATGGTGTCGCGCTGGGTGTAGGTCTGGGTGACTTCGGGGATTTTCCAGTTCTTCAGCTTCTCATAAACGATGGCCATGCTTTACCGCTCCCATTCAATCAAATCAAAGTTGCTCGAATCTCAAGTCCGCCGCCTGGAGGCCCGCCTTCATAAGCCGAAGGCGAGCTTGGCGATCAGCCCCCTTTGCACCTGCTGCGAGCCGCCGTAAATGGTGGCCGCGCGCGAGATAAGGTGCTCGGCCGTGCGCCCCGCGACGTACGGTTCCATGCCCGGAGGGTCGCTGGACGGGTCAGCGAGTTGGCGCTCGTTGAAGGCGCGCACCGCCTTGGGCCCCAGCGCCTCCACCTGCAGCTCCGTCACCTTCTGCTGCAGTTCCGAGCCGTGCAGCTTGAGCACCGCCGCCACGGCCGCGGTGTGGAAGCGCGACTTCTCGTTGGACAGCACGCGCAGCACCGAATATTCCAGCGCCTGCAGTTCGATCTGCACCCGCGCCAGGCGGCGGCTGAACTCCGGGTCCTCGATCAGGGGCCGGCCGTTCTTCAGTTCGTTTTTGGCGATGTCGCGCGCCTTTTCCCATTCGCGCTTGGAATAGTTGATGAAAGCGCTGGAGGTGCGCTCGTTCTCGAGCAGGAACTTGCCGTAGTCCCAGCCCTTGCCCTCCTCGCCGACCAGGTTCTCCTTGGGCACGCGCACGTTGTCCAGGAAGGTCTGATTGAGGTGGTGCATGCCGTCGATGGACCAGATGGGCCGCAGCGTGATGCCCGGAGTTTTCAGGTCGATGAGCAGGAACGAGATACCCTTCTGGGCCTTGACCTCGGTGTTGGTGCGCACCAGGAAGAAGCCCCAGTCGGAAAAGTGCGCGCCGCTGGTCCAGATTTTTGAGCCGTTGACCACGTAGTGGTCGCCTTCCAGTCTGGCCGTGGTCTTGAGCGCGGCCAGGTCGGAGCCGGCATTGGGCTCGGAAAAGCCCTGGGCGAAGAAAATATCGCCCTTGAGTATGGGAGGCAGGAAGCGCGCCTTCAGCTCGGGGCTGCCGTAGGTGTAGATCACCGGCCCGACCAGCGACAGGTTGCTGATGGCCTGCACGGGCGCGTCGGCCTTCCAGCACTCTTCCTCGAAGATGTGCTTCTGCATGTCGGTCCAGCCCGTGCCGCCGTATTCCTTGGGCCAGTGCGGCGCCGCCCAGCCCTTCTTGTACAGGATGCGGTGCCAGTCCAGCATGCGCTCGCGGCCGTGGGCGAGATAGCCCAGGCGGTGGATTTCAGCGGACACTTTGGGTGACAGGTTCTCGCGGAGGAAGGTGCGAACTTCCTGGCGGAAGGCCTCGTCTTCGGGCGAAGTGTTCAAGTCCATTTGCTCAGGTCCATGTGCTCAATTTGCAACGCTGTTCGTATCCGGGGGAGTCACAGGCCGAAGGCCAGTTTGGCAATGATGCCGCGCTGAACCTGCAGCGAGCCGCCGTAAATAGTCGCGGCGCGCGACATCATGGCGCCGGCGGTGCGTCCCGGAGTGTAACCGGGCCACAGCGCCGCCTCGGCGTCATCGGCCGGCTGCACGTCGTGCGGGAAGAAGTGCAGCGCGCGCGATCCCAGCGCTTCCAGTTGCAGGTCTGTCACTTTCTGCTGCAGGTCCGAGCCGTGCGCCTTGAGCACGGCCGCCACGGCGATGCTGTGATAACGGGTTTTCTCGTCGGTGAGAACGCGCAGCACCGAGTACTCCAGGGCCTGCAGTTCGATCTGCACGCGTGCGAGGCGGCGGCTGAACTCGGGATCCTGGGCAAGCGGACGGCCGTTCTTGGTTTCAAATTGTGCGATCTCACGCGCCTTCTCCAGTTCGCGGCGCGACTGGTACAGAAAAGCGCTGCTGGTGCGCTCGTTTTCCAGCAGATCCTTGGCGTAGGTCCAGCCCTTGCCCTCCTCGCCCACAAGGTTCTCCGCCGGCACCTCGACATTATCCAGGAACACCTGGCATAAGTGCTCGTGGCCGTCGATGGAGCGGATCGGTCGGATCGTGATGCCGGGCGAGCGCAGGTCGCACAGCAGGAACGAGATGCCCGCCTGGGGCTTGACCTCGGAATTGGTGCGCACCAGGAAAAAGCACCAGTCGGCCATGTTGGAGTTGCTGGTCCAGATCTTCGTGCCGTTCATGATGTACTTGTCGCCGCGCCGCACCGCCGTGGTCTTGAGCGAGGCAAGATCGGAGCCGGCATTGGGCTCGGAGAAGCCTTGCGACCAGATCACGTCGCCGCGCAGCATGGGCGGGAGAAACTTCTGCTTCTGCTCCTCGCTGCCGAAGGCGATGACCGTGGGCCCCACCAGCAGGAAGGTCTGGAAGTGCTCGACCGGGGCGTCGGCGTCCTGGCATTCCTGGAGGAAGATGTGCTGCTGCAGAGGCGTCCAGCCGGTGCCGCCGTATTGCTTCGGCCAGTGCGGCGCGGACCAACCCTTTTTGTGCAGAATGCGCGTCCACCCCAGCATGTGCTCGCGGCCCAGGTGCTGGATGTGGGAATAGGCGGCACGCTTGAGTTCAGGCGTCAGATTGGCGCGGATGAATTCGCGCACTTCAATGCGGAACGCCTCGTCTTCTCTGGAAAACTTGAAATCCATGGCTTTTTGTCTGCCTTATGATGCCGTCTCTCGCATGGGGCGGCCGTTCGGGGCGTTCTTCGACGGTCTCCGCTAAAGCCCGAAGGCCAGCTTGGCGATGACGGTGCGCTGCACCTGGGCCGAGCCGCCGTAGATGGTGGCCGCGCGCGCCATCATGGCGTCGGCGGTGCGGCCCGGCACGTAGCGCGGCCACAACAGCGCCTCCAGTTCGTCGCGCGCATGCCACTCCTCGGGAAATTGCCGCAGCGCGCGCTGCCCCAGGGCCTCGAGCATCAGGTCGGCCACTTTCTGCTGCAGTTCCGAGCCGTGGATTTTCAGCACGCCCGCCACGGCATTGCCGTGCTGGCGCGTTTTCTCGTTGGCCAGAACGCGCAGCACCGAATATTCCAGCGCCGCGAGTTCAATGTCGATGCGCGCCATGCGCCGCCTGAATTCCGGGTCTTCCAGCAGCGGCCGGCCGTTCCTGATTTCGGCGGCGGCGATCTCGCGCGCCTTGTCCACGTTGCGCTTGGAGCGGTTGATGAAGGCGCTGCCGGTGCGCTCGTCCTCCAACAGGCTCTTGGCGTAGGTCCAGCCCTTGCCTTCCTCGCCCACCAGGTTCTCGGCCGGCACTTCGACGTTGTCCAGGAACACCTGGTTGAGGTGGTGCTGGCCGTCGATGGAGATGATGGGGCGGATGGTGATGCCCGGGGACTTGAGGTCGGCGAGCAGGAAGGAAATGCCGTGCTGGGCCTTGACCTCGGTGTTGGTGCGCACCAGGAAAAAGCACCAGTCGGCGAAGTGCGAGCCGCTGGTCCAGATCTTGGTGCCGTTCATGATGTAGTTGTCGCCGCGGCGGATGGCGGTGGTCTTGAGCGAGGCCAGGTCCGACCCGGCATTGGGTTCGGAAAAGCCCTGCGACCAGATGACGTCGCCTTTCAGGATGGGCGGGAGGAAGCGCTTTTTCTGCTCCTCGTTGCCGAACTTGATGACCGTGGGCCCCACCAGCAGGTAGGTCTGAAAATGCGTGGTGGGCGCATCGGCCTTCCAGCATTCCTCGTCGAAGATGTGGCGCTGCATGGCGCTCCAGCCCGGCCCGCCGTAGGCCTTGGGCCAGGTGGGGGCCACCCAGCCGCGCCGGCCCAGGATGCGCGCCCACTCGAGCATGGCCTCGCGGCCGACGCCGTGCCCGGCGGAATAGGCGCGCCGCCGGAGATGATCGGGGAGGTTGCTTTTCAGGAATTCGCGGACTTCCAGCCGAAAATCTTCGTCCTCCCTCGAAAACTGAAAATCCATCTACGCTCCTCGCTCCCTTGTGGTCGTCCACAGCTTGCCCAACGATACCAAATACCGGCTGCCGGCACTCGGACCACGGCAGACGGGCACAGCGCCGCCCGAGTATAGCGTGCAGTCGTTTTTCGACTCTTTTTCCGTCGCCATGCCGCGACAGAGGTTCCAGCGGGGAATCAGCGGGTTAACTCATCCGTCCCGAAGCATGTCGCCGGACGGCAACGTTTGGGGAGATGTGTCCCTCTGTAGCTGAACCATGGCATGCCGGTTGCAGGCAAAACGGCAAGACCCCATTTTGCGGGGTGCGATGGAGCGTTTATGGACCGCAGACTGAGCACCGAGGACGTGCGCTGGCTGAAGCAAATGCGCAGCGCCGACGATGGCCGGCAGACGCCGCAGCAGCTCCCCGAGGAGATTGGACAGAAATTGTTCGTGCTGGGCATGGCGGCGCCGGACAAGGGCGGCTACCGCATCACCTTCAAGGGCCGCGACGAACTGATCGATCGCGAGCGCGAAGAGGCGTGGATGCGCTAAGGGACCCACCATGAGTACCCCCCTGCTGAAACACGCCGTGCGCTTCGGCGGCTTGCTGGTGGCCATGAAGCTGCTGCAGCCCACCCGTGCTGCGGACCCCGCCGGGGGTCCCGCCTATCCCTACCTCAAGGCGCCGGCTACCAAAGCACCGACCGCACCTCCGCCCCGCCAAGAGAAGCTCTCGGAATTTCAGCAGGCCGTGGTCGTCATCCTGGCCTCGGCCCTGCTGATTGCCGCGTAGTTGACTGACTAGCGCCGCCTGGCTTTTTTCTTCGCCGGTTTCCTGCTCCGCGCCTTTTTCGCGGCTTTTTTGGGCGCGTTTTTGTTCGCGCTCTTCTTCACCGGCTTCTTGGCGGTTTTGGCCTGCTTGGCCGGCGCTGCCTTTTTGGCCGGCGCTGCCTTCTTGGCCGGCGCTGCCTTTTTGGCCGGGGCGGCCTTTTTCACCGCCTTTTTCACGAGTTTTTTCGCGGCCTCGGCCGGGGCTTTCTTTGCGGTCTTCCTGGCGGCCGGTTTGGTCGCCGCCTTCTTGGCCGGCTTTTTCGCCGCAGCCTGGGCGGGCGCGGCTTCGGCTTCGGAATACACGGCGAACGCCGCTCCCTGCAAGTCCATGCCGTTGGCAATCCAGCCGCCGTCGGGCACCTGCATGGGCGGCAGCGTCACCGTGCCGCCCATGCCCTCGGTGATGGGCGCCACCTTGCGCGCATCCGCCACGCCTATGTAGGGCAGCCAATGCGGGGGCGCCTGCATTCCCGCCGGCAGCTTGAATATGCCACCCATGGACTGGCCCGGCTCCAGGCCGTACATCTGGTAGATCCCGACCGGCTCCATGGTCATGGAGTCGGTCTTCACCCAGCCGAACAGGCGGTGGTAGAAATCGAAGGCGGCGTCGACGTCGGTGGTCAGCAGTTCATGCCAGACGAACGCCGGCTTGGGTGGAGACATGCCCCCTTCCATGGGGGCGGGCGTGAAGCCCATGAACACCGCCCCCTGCGGGTCCTGGATCACGGCGAAACGGCCGATGGTGGGGATGTCCGTGGGCTCGCGGAAAATCTTCGCCCCCAGGGATTCGGCTTGGCGCACCAGCCCGTCGATGTCGGGCGTGCCGATATAGGTCATCCAGGCCGGTTGGGCGCCCATGGCCTTGGCGTCGGGCGGAATGTCCATGAGGCCCGCCACGGGCTCTCCGCCGCGGGTAAACAAGCGGTAATTGGGGTCCACGGGGGTGCCCTGGGTACCCCAGCCGGCCACCTTGGCGAAAAAATCGGCCCCGGACTGCTTATCCGAAGTCATGAGTTCGTGCCACACAAAATTGCCCAGCAACTTGTCCATCGGCGATCCCCCGGGTGAATGCTGCGTTTGGATGCGATGCGGATGCGGTGTAACCGTGCCGGCGCATTCTCGCCGAGCCGCGCGGCGGATGCAACGGGAGGGGCAAAAAAATCGGGCGCCCCAAGGGGCGCCCGATTTTGAGCAACATCCGGGAAGTTACGGACTGCTTACAGTCCGTACAGCTTGGCGGCGTTTCCACCCATTATCTTGCGCTTCTCCTCCTCGGTGCAGTCCTTGAGGGTGGACGAACAAGGGGGCTGCCGCGTCCCCTTGTAAATCCCCTCGACTTCAGAGAAGGCTGGCTACAGGCCGTACAACTTGGCCGCGTTGCCTCCCATCATCTTGCGCTTCTCCTCCTCGGTGCAATCCTTGAGGGTTAACGAACAAGGGGGCTGCTCGCCCCCTTGTATATCCCCTCGACTTCAGAGACCGGCCTGGTTACAGCCCATACAGCTTGGCCGCGTTGCCTCCCATCATCTTGCGCTTCTCCTCCTCCGTGCAATCCTTGAAGTGGCGCTCGATGGAGGCGCGCGACTCGGGCCAGGAGCTGTTGATGTGGGGGTAGTCGCTGGACCACATGATGTTGTCCACGCCGATGATGTGGCGCATCTGGACGCCCACCGGGTCCTCGATGAAGGTGCCCAGCACCTGGCGATGGAAGTAGAAGCTCGGTTCCTCGGTCAGCGGCGACTTGGTGTGGTAGCGGTGGCGCGAGAACACGTTGTCCATCCAGGGGACCAGGAAGGCCATCCAGCCCACGCCGCTTTCCACCGAAATCAGCTTGAGCTTGGGATGGCGCATCAGCACGCCGCCGAAAATGAACACCGCGATGGGCTCGCACATGGCGCTCTTGTTCACGGTAACCCCGACCATGAACAGGTTGTCCAGGCCGCGTCCCAGGGGGCGGGTGCCCAGGTGCATGTGCACGTGCAGGTTTAGATCTTCAAGCACCGACCACAGCGGGTCGTAGGACGGGTCGTGGTAGGGCTTGTCGTCGGGCGGCGAATCCGGATACACGACTGCGGGCAGGGCCACGCCGCGCAGCCCGAGCTTGGCGCAGCGCTTGGCCTCGGCGATGGAGGCCTCCAGGTCCCAGATAGGGAGTTCGCCGATGCCGACCAGCTTCTTGGGGGCGGCGCTGCAATGCTCAGCCAGCCAGTCGTTGTAGGCGTGCATCATCACCGTCTGTATGGCGCGGTCGACGGAGCGGATGGCCAGGCCGCCGCCCAGGCCGCTGCCGAACAGCACCTGCGCGTCCACGCCGTCGAACTCCATGTCTTCCAGCCGCGCCGAGGGATCCCAGCCGCCGCGCCGGCCGTCGAACTTGGTCTTGGCCAGCATGGTCACGTCCTTGGCGCCGATACCGGCCGCGCCTTCCAGCAGGATAAAAGGCTTTTCCTGGCCTTCGAAAGCCAGGAAATCCTGATCGCCGCGGCGCACCACGCGCGGCATGCGCTCCCGCCAGTCCTTGGGCACGCGCTCGGCGTACATCGTGGGCGGCGGGTTGACGTGGTCATCTGCCGAGATAACACGAATGCCGTTATACATCTTGAACCTCTCCTCCGAAGTGGGGGATATACAAGGGGATATATCCCCTTGTTCGTTTATCGACGCGGCGGATTGACGTGGTCGTCCGCCGAAATGACGCGAATGCCGTTGTACATGTGGTTCTCCGAAGTTCTTTGCGGATTAATTCATCACCGGGGTATAGGTGTCGCGGCCCGAACGCAGGATCTTGCCGGCCAGTTCCCCCGTGGTCTTGTTGCCCTGCACCGTGGTGCGGCCGTTCACCAGCACGCGCTCCACGCCGACGGCGTCGGCGGTGAGGCGCCACGAGCCGCCCGGCAGGTCGTCGGCGCGGCGCACTTCGCCCGCCCCAACACGTGCAGGATCGAGCAGCACGATGTCGGCATGGTTGCCCGCGCGCAGTTCGCCGCGCTCGCGCAGGCCGAACAGCCGCGCCGGCGCCTGGGTTATGAGCTGCACGGCGCGCTCCACCGGCAGGAGCTTCCTGCCTCGAAGGCAGTCGCCCACGAACTGGGTGGTGTAGCAGGAGCCGCACATGCGGTCCAGGTGCGCGCCCGCGTCCGAGCCGCCCAGCAGGATCTGCTTGTCCTGCCAGGCTTCGGCGCGCAGCGCCCAGCTCTCGGCGCTGTCGTCGAAATAGCCCGGCCAAAGGATGGTGCGCAGGTCGTCGTTGAGCACGATGTCGAACAGGCAGTCGGTGGGCGACTGGCCGCGCTCTCGGGCGACGTCGGCCACCTTGCGCCCCTTCAACCCTTCGTTGGCCTGGGAGAAGGTGTCGCCGATGGTGTAGGTTTCCCAGCGCGTCAGGCGCCTCAGCCCGGCGGCCTCGGGGCGCTCCGCCTGTTCCATCATCCAGCGCCGCGTCTCAGGCGCGCGCAGCGCGCCCATGCGCACCGGCACCGGCAGCCGCAGCACGTCCTTCCAGCCGGGCATCAGTTGCAGCGCGCAGTAGGTGAGGAAACTCATGGTCTGCCCGACGATGGTGGGCATGGTGAGCGCCACCACCCGGCCGCCGCCCTCTGCCATGCGACGGCACGCCGCCATCTGGTGCTCATAGCGGGCGCGGTCGCGCGCGTCTATCTGCAGCACGTTCCAGTTGATGATGCGCCGCGACTCCGCCGACATGCGCGTCATGAGCGCGACTTCCTCGTCGTTGAACTGGTTGACGCAGCCGTCGATAATCAGCTCGAGGCTGGTGCCCTCGTGCTCGCCCACGGCGCGCACCAGCGGCATCACCTCCTCGACGCGGTCCGACCAGCGCGAGGGCACGGGCTTGCCGTCGCCGTCCATGTGCGTGAAGGACAGCGAGGTGGAAAAGCCCAGGCCGCCGGCCTTGAGCGATTCATGCAGCACCTGCACCATCTGCTTCACCTGCTCGGGCGAGGCTTTTTCGCCCACCGCATCGCCGCCCATGACCCAGCGCCGCAGCGCCGAATGACCCACCATGAAGGCGGCGTTCACGCCCGTCTTGCCGTCGAGGCGGTCGAGGTATTCGGGGAAGGTGCGCCAGTTCCAGGGCACGCCGGATTCCAGCGCTTCCAGCGGCATGCCTTCCACCTGCGCCATCATGCGCCGTATGTAGTCGGCGTCGCGGCTTTCCAGCGGCGCCAGGGTGAAGCCGCAATTGCCGGCGATAACACTGGTCACGCCGTGCATATTGGAGGGGTTGGCGTACGGATCCCAGAACAACTGGGCGTCGTAATGGGTGTGCGGATCGATGAAGCCGGGTGTCACCATCAGCCCGTCGGCGTTGATGCTCTCCCTGGCCGGCTCGTCGGCCTTGCCTACGCTGACGATGCGGCCGTCGCGGATGCCGATGTCGCCGCGGTACGCCGGGGCGCCGGTGCCGTCGACGAGGGTGCCTGCCTTGATGAGGGTGTCCAGCATGTGTCCTCCTTCTTCCTTTGGTAGTCTGTGCTTTTAACAGACCTCCGGCTTAGGGACCAACGGGGAGATATCCCCCTTTTCCAACCTGTCGATGTGCAGTATTCCACGCTCAGTGGTTTGCAGCATTGTATGGGCCTACAAAGACCGTGCGAGTTGGCGCTAGCTTGCTCATTTGCGGAAAAACCTCTCCACCTCCGCAATATCCCTGGTTCTCTTCATGGGCGGCAGGCTGGCCACGATGACCCTTCCATAGGGCTTGGTCACCAGGCGCGGATCGCAGATCATGAGGACGCCGCGGTCGGCCTCGTCGCGGATCAGCCGGCCCGCGCCCTGTTTCAATGCAATGGCCGCCTGCGGCAACTGATATTCCATGAAGGCGTTGCGGCCCTCGCTTTTCATGCGGTCGAGGCGCGCCTGCAGCACGGGATCGTCGGGCGGCGCGAAGGGCAGCTTGTCGATGACCACCAGCGACAGCGCTTCGCCGCGCACGTCCACGCCTTCCCAGAAGCTGGAACTCGCCACCAGCACGGCATTGCCCAGGCGGCGGAAGCGCTCGAGCAGTTCGCTTTTCGAGCCTTCCCCCTGCAAGAGCAGCGGCAGCTCCAGCCCCTTAAGCCGCTCGGCCAGCAACTCATGGGCGTAGCGCATGGCGCGCAGCGTGGTGAACAGCAGAAACGCCCGGCCGCCGCTGGCGCGGATGGCGGGCAGCGCGGCGTTCACCACCGCCTCGGTGTGCTCGCGGCTGTTGGGATCGGGCAGCCCCTTGGGCAGGTAGAACAGGCCATTCGTCTGGTAGTCGAAGG
>Ga0134124_10005507_pt1 | contig 10173 bp, 7 predicted proteins | sample KB304_FD_96880 | JGI IMG/M metagenome (GOLD analysis project Ga0134124, IMG submission 96880) | Terrestrial soil microbial communities without Nitrogen fertilizer from Kellogg Biological Station, Michigan, USA - KB3-0-4 | ecosystem: Environmental > Terrestrial > Soil > Unclassified ... | reverse complement strand
GCCGGTTCGCGCCCTGGGCCGCGGCTCGCGCGACCGGACTTTGAAACACGCCCTAGTCGAGAACCTCGATCGTCACGTCGGGCTTCAGCCGCGGCGTGTGCGGTGGCATCGGCTGCGAATCGTCGGCGACTCCGAGTCGGACCGCGATGTACGGATATCCGACCCCGGCCAGGATCCGGCGCAGCTCCCCTCGTGTCATCGGCTCCTCCGCGGCCGCCGACAGTGGCAGCACCGCCACGCCGTGTTCGGTCGCGGCGAGCCACAGCGCACTGAGCGCCTCACCGGCCTGCAACCACGACGCCGGCTCGTCGTCCATGCCGTAGAGAATGGCGTATGTCGCACCGGCATCGTGGGTGTCATCCACCGGCAGCGTGCCGACGTGGCCAAAGTCCCGGGACGGGACGGTGGTCTCGGCCGGCCGATCGAGGATGTTCGGGTCCGGAACGCCGGCGAATGGCGGCCGCCCCGCGCCGGACCATGCGTCCAGCTCGGCTCGGCTGTCCGGCGAGGTGACCTGGTCATGCTGGGCCCGGGCGATCGCCGATGCGAGCGCGATTGTCTGGTCCCGGTCCAGCGGATCGAGCCCGACCTGGAAGCGCGCGGCCTCGGATCGCAGCATGTCCAGCACACTGCCCGGGAGTGGCTGATCGAGCAGGGGCCGCCGATCGGTCTGGCGGATCTCGGCGGTCTGGGCCCGGCGCGGGGCCTCGGGACGGACCTCCTGGCGCACGGTGACGGTCACTCGGGCGAGGTGCGTGTCGTCGTCCGGGTTCGGCATCACCGCAACGTCATATCCGCAACCCGCCGCGTCCAGCCCGACCATCAGGTGCGCCAGAGCACCGCCGCAACTGATGGTCAGCATGCGCCGGTCCGGGTCGTTGACGGCGAGCTGCCGAGCCAGGTCGGCGTGCAGATCGGCATGGCCGGCCGCAATCCGCCAGTGCCACGGCTGCGTGTTGTGGATCGACGGAGCCAGGCCGGACAATCGCGCGGCGCGCTCCAGCGCCGCATTCGCGGTGGCCGTGTCGATCGTCATGGTCGTCTCCATCTCCGCCTCCTGGGAATCTCGCCGCGTGAGATAGGTTCGCGGATCCCGCTGCACAGATCCATGACCAGCCTGCGCCGCAGTCGGGCGGCGAGGCAGGGCCATAGGTCCCGACCCGGACGTTCCGATCGATGCCATCGCGATCAGGGCCGTTAGGCCCTGCGCGCCGGGACCGCGGAGGGGTACAAACGTCAGTGTGATCCGGGTATTTCTTCTAGACGACCATGAGGTGGTCCGCCGGGGCATCGCGGACCTGCTCACCCAGGACGGCGACATCGAGGTGGTCGGCGAGACCGGCTCCGCGGTGGACGCCGTGCACCGCATCCCCGCGCTCCGGCCGAACGTGGCGATCTTGGACGCGAGACTGCCCGACGGCAACGGCATCGACGTGTGCCGGGATGTGCGCGCCGTCGATCCCACCATCTACGGCCTGATCCTCACGTCCTACGAAGACGACGAGGCGCTCTTCGCCGCGATCATGGCCGGCGCTTCGGGCTACGTGCTCAAGCAGATCAGAGGCACGGACCTGGTCGACACTGTGCGACGGGTGGCAGCTGGCCAATCGCTGCTCGACCCCGCGGTCACGGCCCGGGTGCTGGAGCGGATCCGCAACGGCGCCGAGCAGCCCAACGAGCTGAAGTCGCTGACCGATCAGGAGCGCCGGATCCTGGAGTTCGTCGCGCAGGGCCTGACGAATCACGAAATCGCGCAGAAGATGTTCCTGGCCGACAAGACCGTGAAGAACTACGTGTCGAGCATGCTCGCCAAGCTCGGCCTGGAACGGCGTACGCAGGCCGCGGTTCTGGCCACCAAGCTGCTCGGGACCGGCGCCCGGCGCGGCTAGCGGCGGGCTTCGGCGATCCGCGCCGGTTGCGGTCCGCACGCCTGGCAAAACCCATAAGTTGTACGCATGCCCGAGCCGCCGATCCTGGTTCTCAACAGCGGTTCCTCGTCACTCAAATACCGGTGGTCGCAGGGCGGCCGTTCCGTGGCGGATGGGGTGGTGGAGCACATCGGCGAGCCTGGTGGCCCGGCCGATCCGGCGCAGGCGTGGGCCGAGGTCGTGCACCGGCTGCCGGACTTGCGGCCGAGTGGCATCGGTCATCGGGTCGTCCACGGCGGCGCCAAGATCCGCCAACCGGTGCTGGTCGACGCCGACGTGGAAGCGGTGATCGAGGAGATGGCACCGCTCGCTCCGGTGCACAATCCGCAGGCACTGGCGGTGATCCGAGCGGCCGGCCGGCAGTTCCCGGACGTGCCCCAGGTGGCCGTCTTCGATACCGCCTTCCACGCCACCTTGCCGCCCGCTGCATACACCTACGCCATCGACGCCGAGACCGCGACGGCGCACGGCATCCGTCGATTCGGGTTCCACGGCATCTCGATCGAGCACGCATCGGCCGCCGCTGCGGCCCTGATCGGACGCCCGATGTCGGAGCTGAATCTGATCGTCGCCCATCTGGGCAACGGCGCCAGCGTGACAGCGGTGTCGGCGGGCCGGAGCGTCGAGACGTCGATGGGCATGACGCCGCTGGAAGGGCTCGTCATGGGCACGCGATCCGGCGACCTGGACCCGTCGATCACCTTTCAGTTGCTGCGATCGGGTCGATCCGCAGACGACGTCGAGCAGCTCTATGAGCACCGGTCCGGCCTGCGCGGGCTCGCCGGCGACAACGACATGCGAGCGATGCTGGCCCGCGCCGAGTCCGGAGACCCGGCGGCGCGGCTCGCCATCGAGGTCTACTGCCACCGGCTGCGCAAATACGTAGGCGCCTACATGGCTGTCCTCGGCATTGTCGACGGGATCGTCTTCACCGGTGGCGTCGGCGAGCACGCGGTCGCGATTCGGATGCGTACCCTGGCCGGATTGACGGCGATCGGCATCGACCTGGATGCGCAGGCGAACGCCGCGGGCTCCGGTGCTCGCGTGATCTCCACAGCCGACTCCCGGGTGCGGGTCTGCGTGGTGCCGGCCGACGAGGAATCCGCGATCGCCCGCCACACACTGCGACTGATCACTGCCCACACCAGGGCCTCATGAGGCCGGCGACAGCACCGTCAGAACCTCGCGGAGTGGCCGGCGCGGTGTCGGCGGGCACGGGTCGCCATAGCCGAGCCGGATGATGACCTGAGCACATCGGATGTCATCGCCGTCGGTGAGCAGCTCGCGCAGCCCCGGCAACTCGGTCGGCGCGGTGATCGGCGTGGTGGCCACGCCCCGAACGGTCGCGGTGAGAAGCACGCGTTCGAGTGCCTGGCCGGTGCGAAGCCAGTCGGCCGCGGTGTCGGTGGCGCTGTAGAGGACCGCGATCGTCGGCGTCGCCTCGAACCGGGCCAGGCGCCGCGGTGTCTGCGGGCGGCCGTGACCGAAATCGCGCAGCGGCAGCACATCCAGGTCGTCGACCGGACCGAACGAGCGCACCGGGATCCCGTCGCCGCGATCGGCGGCCGGCCCGGTCCACTGGCGGAGCTCTTCGGTGTAGGCGGCGTCAGCGGTCTGCCATTCGTTGGCGGTGCGGACCAGGGCGAGGATCGATCTGCGCCCGGTGTCGTCGGCGACGGCGAGGTGCCCGCCCTCGACTCGGGCGGCGACCACGAGCTGGTCCAGCACCTCGTTTCGAACCTCGATGTCGCGGAACGGCCGACGATTGGTCCGACGCTGGCTGATCGCCGATGACAGCGCGCGCACCGTCCCGTCCGGCCGATGGGCCGGACCCACCACGACGGTCGCGGCCAGATGCTGGTCGGACGGATCGGGGAGCAGCGTCGTCATCGGTGTGCGTCCGGAGTTGAGGATCGCCACTCGCAGATTGAGGATCGCGGCACCGACGCTGATCATGGTTTCCCGGCCGGACGGGTCGATGGTCAACAGGCGGCGGTCCGCGTCGGTCAGCACATCGATTCGGTCGTGGCCGGCGCGGAATCGCCAAGGCTGGCTGTTGTGCACCGACGGGGCCAGCGTCGCGGCCTGCACGCAGTCGATCAGGGTCGGGTCCGGCTCGGTCGCGCGGATCTGGCTCATCGGGGCTCCCGGAGCGAGCGCAGCGACGCGTCCGGCTCTGAGCTCACCGCGGCGATGCGCATCTTCACATCGACGACGGAGAGTCCGTCGGCGTGCACGATGACCGGGTTGAGGTCGAGTTCGGCGACCTCCGGCAGGTCTTCGGCGAGCCGGCCGAGGCGCTGCAGGAGATCCTCCACGGCGCGGGTGTCGACCGCTGCCGTGCCGCGATATCCGGTGAGCAGCGGGGCGCTGCGCAGCCCGGCCCACATCGCGGTAGCGTCTCGGTCGCTGACCGGCGGCAGCCGCAGCGAGCGGTCTCCGAACAGTTCGGTGTGGACTCCGCCCAGCCCGCACATCACCAGCGAACCGAACAACGGGTCATGGGCGACGCCGGCGACGAGTTCGACCCCGTCCGGCGCCTGCTTCTGAACCAGGACCCGCGGGTCACTGATCGCCATCTCGATCTCGTGGTAGGCCGCGCGAACACCGGCCGCGTCGGAGAGCCCGAGGCGCACGCCGCCGACGTCGGACTTGTGGACGAGTTCAGCCTTCGCGGTCTTCATCACCACCGGATAGCCGAGTTCCTCGGCCGCCGTGATCGCGGCCATCTCTGAGGAGGCGACGAGTGTCGGCGCGACGCGGATGCCGTAGCAGCTCAGGATCTCCGCGGCCACCGCGGAACTCTGCCAGCCGCCGCGATGCAGTTCGGTCTCGACACACTCGCGAGCGCGCCGCCGATCGAGATCATCAAAGCGCACCCGTACGCCGGCCGGGGTGGCGCGCCAGCGGGCGTACCGGACAGCGTGGCCGACCGCACGAATGGCGTCATCCGGCAGCGAGTAGACCGGCGCCCGGCGATGCCCGAGCGCGCCGGGACGATCCGAGACGCCGAGCAGAACCACCGCGACCGGCACGGCGACAGCGTCTGCGGCGGCGCCGATCGCGGCCAGCGTGCCCGGCACGTCCGACGCCAGGGTGGCTCCGAACGCCACCACTACCGTGTCGACCGCCGGCGCGACCGCCCGGATGGCGGCGGCGAGCGCCTGCGGAGTGGCGGCCGCGCCGAGGTCGACCGGATTGGCGGTCGCTGCCGCTTCAGGTGCAGCCTGCCTGAGGTCGGCTTGGACGCGGTCCGGCAGCGCGGTGAGTTCCAGGGCCGCGGCCTCGGCCGCGTCGGCGCACAAGACGTTGATGCCACCGGCGTTGCCGACGATCGCGATCCGGCGACCGCGCGGCAGCGGCTGGTCGGCGAGGATCCGAGCGGTGTCGAGCAGGTCGCCGAGCCCGTCGCAACGGATGACACCGGCCTGCTCGAACAACGCGTCGATGGTGGCGTCCGGAGCCGCCGCCGCCGCGGTGTGCGAGGCGCCCGCACGCGACCCGGCCACCGTACGCCCGCTCTTGACCGCCAGCACCGGCTTGCGCCGGCCGACCGCGCGGGCGACCCGGGCGAACCGGCGCGGATTGCCCAGCGATTCCAGGTAGAGCGCGATCACTCGGACCGCCGAATCGTCAGACCAGAAGGCCATCAGATCGTTGCCGGACACATCCGCCTTGTTGCCGAGCGAGACGAAGCTCGCGATCCCGAGGCCGTGTTCGGCAGCCTGCTCAAGCACGCTGATGCCGACCGCGCCGCTCTGCGACGCCAGGGCAAGGCCACCGGGTGGTGCGGCGTCGGCGAACATCGCCCGCAGCCGCACCTCCGGATCGTTGTTCAGGATTCCCAGGCAGTTCGGGCCGACCAGCCGTAGCCCGGCGGCGCGGGCCACCCGGACCAGTTCGCGCTGGCGGTCCCGTCCACTCTCGCCGGCTTCCCCGAATCCCGACGAGAGGATCACCGCCGCGCGTACGCCGGCGACCGCAGCGTCCTTGATGGTGTCCAGCACGGACGCCGCCGGAACCGCGATCACGGCGAGATCGACCGGTTTCGGCGCCCCGGACAGCGACGGGAAGCACTCGAGGCCAGCGATCTGGTCGGCGTGCGGGTTGATCGGATGGAGCCGGCCGGTGTAGCCGCCGTCGACGATGGATCGCAGGACCGCGTGGCCGATGCCACCGGGACCGCGGCCGGCGCCGACCACCGCGACCGAGCGTGGGGCGAACAGCGGGTGCAATGACCGGCGCGCCGCCGCCAGATCGCGTTCGTCCATGGCATTGCCACCGTCGTCGTGGGTGTCCAGATGTACTTCGACGAGACCCTGATCCCAGCCGGTCCGAGACGGCCGCCCGAGGTCGCGGGCCATCCGGAGCATCGGGCCGTTCTGGGGCAGGACCTCGCCGAACAGGTCGGTGACGCCCTGCCTCCGGGCGCGTACGGCGAGGTGCTCGAGCAGCAGGGTGCCGATGCCGCGATCGTGGGCGCGATCGTCGACGAAGATCGCGAACTCGGCCCGGGACTGATCGGCAACCATCTCATAGGAGGCGGTGCCGACAACCGTGCCGGATTCGACCGCGACCAGCGCGACGTGCCGGTCGTCGGCGGGCCGGGTCAGTCGGGCCACCTCGGCCGGGATCGGACTCGTGCCGCTGGACAGGAACCGGCGATAAAGAGTCTCGGCGCCGGCGCGCTCGTGAAGATCGGTCAGGCCGACCGCGTCGTCCGGCCGGGCCGAACGAATCCGGATGATCGCGCCGTCGGTGGTGAGTGCGTCCAGGCCATCGTCAGAAGTGGGGTCTGCTGCCAGCGTCATAGCTTCGACACTGGATCGCGCCGGCGGATGCCGACAGAGCCGAAGGTCCCGGGTGGCCCGGGATGGTCGCTCAGCGCAGCGGGATGGACCAGCGGACTTCGGTGCCGTGCGGGGCCACGCGGGAAACCGTACAGCCGCCGCCGAGATCCGCAGCACGGCGGCGCATGTTGGTCAACCCGTTGCCGCCGTGGCGCCCCTCCGGCACGCCGATGCCGTCGTCGACGACCCGCAGCGTGAAGCGGTCCGGCGCGGCCTCGACCGCCACCTCGACGGCGGTCGCCTGCGCGTGCCGGGCGACGTTCGAAAGCGCCTCACCGAGAACCGCCAGGATCGGCTGTCGGAGATCGTCCGGCACCGAGCTGTCCACCGCTCCGTCGATCTTCATGGTGGGCCGGAAGCCGAGCGCCTCGGCGGCGCCGTCGACGGTGGCGGCCAGGTCGGCCCGCAGCGAGTTGCCGGCCGGCGCCCGGAGCTCGAAGATCGCCGTACGGATGTCCCGGATGGTGGCGTCCAGATCGTCGACTGCCTGGTTGACGCGGTCTCGCACCTCGTCGCGAACGATCAGGCGAGACATCGACTGCAGCCCCAGCCCGGTGGCGAACAGGCGCTGGATCACCACGTCGTGTAGGTCCCGGGCAATCCGTTCCCGATCCTCGAGCACCATCAACTGTTCGCGCTCCTCTTGGGCGCGAGCGCGTTCGAGAGTCAGCGCTGCCTGAGCCGCGAACGTGGTGATCATGTTGGTGTCGGCGAGATCGTCAAACGCATGCGAGTCGGCCGGCAGGGCCACCACCAGGATGCCCTCGACCTGCTCGGTCATCGACAGCGGCGCCAGCAGGGCGGCGCCGTCCGGCATCGGAACCGGCCACTTGACCAGATCATCGAGGCGGTTTACCACGACGTGTTCGCGGGTGGTTATCACGGTCTCGAAGATGCGACCTGACATCGGAATCCGGGTCTGTTCCAGGTCGGCGTCCGGCGGTGCGGAGACCTCAACGCGCAGGTCGTTCTGCTCGACGTCGAAGAGCAGGACCATCGCCAGCTCGGCGCCGGCGACCGCGCGGGCGCGTTCGGCGACCAGGCGCAGCCCGCGATTCCGATCGACCCGGCTGGTCAGCAGGGTGGTGATTTCGGCGGTGGCCTCCAGCCAGCGCTGCCGCCGGCCGGCCGCCTCATAGAGCCGCGCGTTGTCGATCGCGATGCCGGCCGCGGTCGCCAGCGCCACGACGATCTCTTCGTCGTCGGCGCTGAACTCGTCCGCGTCCGCCTTCTCGGTCAGGTAGAGGTTGCCGAAGACCTGATCGCGGATCCGGATCGGTACGCCGAGAAAGCTGCGCATCACCGGATGGTTCGGCGGGAATCCGAACGATCGCGGATGGTCGGCGATGTTAGCCAGCCGGACCGGCTTGGGTTCATCGATGAGCAGTCCGAGCACGCCGCGCCCCGTCGGCAGGTCGCCGATCCGCCGATGTTCGGTGACAGTCAGGCCATCGGTGATGAATTCGGTGAGGTTGCGGTCCGATCCGATGACGCCGAGCGCGCCATATTTCGCTCCGACCAAGTGAACGGCGGCGACCACGATCCGCTGCAGAGTGCTGTGCAAGTCCAGGTCGCTGCCGATCCCGACGACCGCCGACAGCAATGATGACAAGCGTTCGCGGCTGGACATCACCTCGCCGACCCGATCCAGCAGCTCCTGCAGGAGATCGTCGAGCTGGACCCGGGACAGCGAGATGTCAATCGGCGGGGGCGCCCACGGCGCCTCGCCGCCGGCATTCTCGGCCGCGGTCACGCCCTTCATGCTAAGCGACCGGTCCTGTTCGTGAGCCGAGCGACCGGGACCGTCGCCGGGCTCGCGCCCGGTCCCGGGGCGCCGGCCTCCGCAATCGGGACCCAACCGCCGGCCTCCGCAGTCGGGACCAACCGCCGGACGTACGCCTCGGGCCGACCACCGGTCTACACGACCGGGACCGACCAGTAGGCCGGTGGCTGCTCGACGTGATCGTCGACCGAGTACCGGAGCTCGTTGCGGACCGCGACCACACCGGGCACCGCCGTGCTGACGGCCCCGGCGAGGTCGGCCATGCTGCGCCGGGCAACCTGGCCGCCGATGGTCACGATTCCGGCCACCACGTCGACGGAGAGCTCCATGAGCTCGGTCTGGAACGCGGCACACAGCATGTCCACGACGTCACCACGAATCTCGGCGTCCGGACGGGTGTAGAGGCGGACCAGATCGCGCCGCGACACGATCCCGATCAGGTGGCCCTGGACGTCGACCACCGGCAATCGCTTTACCCTCGCCGAGTCGAGCCGGCGGGCCACGTCGACGAGGCTCGCGCCCGAGGTGACCGTGATCGCCGGCGTGGACATGGCCTCGCGCGCGGTGGATCCGGCGGCTTGGCGCCGGAGATGATTGGCCCGGCGGGTCGCGAGCGGGTGGTGGGGGAGCCGGTCCGCGTACTCGATCTTGGGGAGAAGATCGGCCTCGGACACCACACCGAGCACCGTCCGGGCCTTGTCGATCACCGGTACCGCGCTGATGCCGCGACCGACCAGCAGGTCCGCGATTTCGGTGTAACCCATGGTCGGGTCGACGGTGGCGACGTCCCTGGTCATCACGTCGTCAACGGTCCAGCGTTTCATCGGTGCCTCCTACGTCTCACTGCCGTCCACCGGATCACTGCCTTCCACGCCTTCCACCGCATCACCACGGCGCGCACCGCGGGAGATCGACTCGGCCCGTCCGCGGTGGGTCCTTCGGCCCTTCCACCAGGCGGCTCCAGCGCATTCACTGAGGCTGCCGGGAGCGCGGCCGCGAACCGGCTGCATCGCCTGCTGCCCGGTGGCATGGTGGTGGGGGTGTGATCGCCCGCCCTCGCGGCCGGACCGCGCAGCCCAGCGATTGGATCTGGAGAATGGACATCGTCGACGGTCAACCGCTGTCGCCCGAGACCGTGGCCCGCCTCGACGCTCACTGGCGGGCCGCCAACTACCTGTCGGTCGGGCAGATCTATCTGATGGCCAACCCGCTGCTCCGCGAGCCGCTGGCGCCCACCGACGTCAAGCCGCGCCTGCTCGGCCACTGGGGAACGACGCCCGGGCTGAACATCCTCTACACACATCTGTCGCGGATCATCGCCGACCGCAAGCGCGAGATCATCTTCGTGACCGGCCCCGGCCATGGTGGCCCCGGCCTGGTGGCCAACTCCTGGCTCGAAGGCACCTACAGCGAGATCTATCCGCGGATCGCCCAGGACGAGACCGGCATGGGTCGGCTGTTCAAACAGTTCTCCTTCCCCGGCGGCATCCCATCGCACGTCGCGCCCGAAACGCCAGGATCGATTCATGAGGGTGGCGAACTCGGATATTCGCTGTCGCATGCATTCGGCGCCGCGCTCGACAACCCGGAGCTGGTCGTGGCGTGCGTCATC
>Ga0134124_10005506_pt1 | contig 10174 bp, 11 predicted proteins | sample KB304_FD_96880 | JGI IMG/M metagenome (GOLD analysis project Ga0134124, IMG submission 96880) | Terrestrial soil microbial communities without Nitrogen fertilizer from Kellogg Biological Station, Michigan, USA - KB3-0-4 | ecosystem: Environmental > Terrestrial > Soil > Unclassified ... | reverse complement strand
AGCAGGAAGCGTGTTCCCGTGTCGCGATGGTGCGTCGTCAAATAGCGCGGCGTCGGCCGCGTCGCCACCTCGTCCACCCACCAGCCTCCGTCGTCACGGGTCGCGATCGCCGCGACCGCCACCGACGGCGGCCGCGGCTCGACTCTAGCACGCCTCGCTTCACGGGGCGCCCGGATGGGGCATCGGGGTTTCCCCGACAGACGCACCTGCAGGTGGTCGAGACGATCGTCATCGTCGCGTCGCCATGAAGGTGAGAGGTTCCTCACGACTCGGTCCCGCCGCCGTCACCGGGACCGAGCCGCCACGGATATGCCCGCGCCGCCGGCGGACCGACGGTCTACGCGCGCCCGTCGAGCGCCCGCGCGAGCTGGTCGAGATGGTTGTCGTCGTGCCAGGCCATGAGCGTGAGGAAGCCGTCGATCGTGATGCGGCCGCGCACGGGATGGATCGCGCCCTTGTCCCACTGCGCGGGCGTGAGCTTGCCGAAGACCTCCAGCGTCTCCTGCCGGCGCCTGCGGAAGGCGGCCAGCGCGTCCGTCGTGTCGTTGCGCAGATATTGGCGCTCCTCGGCGATGCGGTCGGCGTTGGGGCCGCCCACCTTGGGGTCGGTGTCCATCGCGAGGATCTGCTCGAAGCGCCCGCCGAATGCTTCCTCGGCGTCGCGCAGGTGGCAGACGATTTCCTTGGCCGCCCAGTTCTTGGCGTCGGGACGGCGGGAGAGGACGGCGTCGCTCTGCCCCTTGACGGCGGCGGCGAGCTCGTCGGCGGTGCGGGTGAGGCGTTGCATGCGCTGCTCGCGCGGCTGCTTGGCGTACTCTTCCATCGTCGGCATCAGGGTCGGCCCTCCACGGCTCGGGTGAGCTGCTCCAGGTGATTGTCGTCGTGCCACGCCATCATCGCCACGAACATGTCCACGCTCAAGCGACCCCGCTCGGGATGCTCGCCGCCGCGCTGCCAGTCCGACGGCGACATCGACACCAGCGCCTCCAGCGACTCCCCGCGCCGGCGGCGAAAGTGCGCGAGCGCGACGGCGGCGTCGTGCCGGAGATATTGTCGCTCCTCGGCCCAGCGGGCGGCGGGCCCCACCTTGGGGAGGATGGGCTCGTCCATGGTCAGGATCGCGGCGAAGCGCTCGCCGAACATCTCCTCGGTGTCCCGCAGGTGGCAGAGCACCTCCACGGGCGCCCAGGCGCCGGGCGCCGGCCGGCGCGCCAGCGCGCGCTCGCTCCGGCCCTCGACCACGCTCGCGACCTGCCCGGGGGTGGAGGCCAGCCGGGCCAGGCGCTCGTCGGGCGTGCGCTGGAACCACGCGTCGACGGTGGGCCACGGCGTGCGGCGCTCGGCGACGAGCTGGTGGAAGAGGCTCGACTCGCGCTTGTAGAAGCCCTCGGTGTGATAGGAGTCGCGCAGCCGCAGCAGCGCGTAGTCGAGGTGGTGTCCCACCTCGTGCAGGAGCGTCCGCAGATACGTGCGGAAGGCGACGACGCGGCGCTGCTTGGCCGTGCGCATCCACAGCTGGATCTTCGGCGGCTTCCCGCGCTCGACGGTATAGAGACCGTGGAGCTCGCCCCACCCGGCGTGCGGCCGCGCCGCCAGCACCTCGACCTGCACGGGCGGCACGCCGAGCGCGTCCGTGAGCCCGCGGATGAGCCGCTCCGTCGCCCGCTGCACCTGCGCGCGGTCCTCGGTGGCCAGGGCGGTGGTGAGCGCCGTCACCGCGGCGTGCAGCGCGGCCGGGTTCGGCAGCCGCACCGCGGCGACCTCGTCGCTCTTGCGGTAGACGGCTTGCTGGGAGCGCGTCAGTCGCGCGTAGTACGAGAACGGCATCCCATCCTACAGGCTCGCACTACCGTCCTTGCCAGCGGGGCTTGCGCTTCTCCAGGAAGGCCTTGGCGCCCTCGACGCGATCCTCGGTCGTGCGCAGCAGCGTGGCCAGGTCGTTCTCCAGCCGCACGCCGTCGGTGAGCGGCAGCTCGAGGCCCTTGGTCACCGCCTCCTTGGCGTAGCGCAGCGCCACCGGCGCCTTGGCGGCCAGCGTCGCGGCCAGCTCCTGGGCCGCCTTCAACGACTCGCCGGCCGGCACCACGCGCTCGATGAGACCGATGCGCAGCGCCTCGGCGGCGTCGATGCGGGCGCCGGTGAGGATCATCTCGAGCGCCTTGCCGCGCCCGACCACGCGCGGCAGCCGCTGGGTCCCGCCGCCGCCGGGGATGATGGCCAGATCGACTTCGGTGAGGCCCAGACGCGAGTCGGCCGACGCGATGCGGATGTCGCAGGCCAGCGCCAGCTCCAGGCCTCCCCCGAAGCAGTAGCCGCCGATGGCGGCGATGATCGGCTGCCAGCAGCGCTCCATCGCGCCGCGGAAGTCGAGCCGGCGCCGGTGCTCGCGAAAGAGCGTGGGCACCTGGGGCGCGGTGAACTCGCGGATGTCGGCGCCGGCCGAGAAGGCCTTGCTGCCCGCGCCGGTCACCACGATCACGCGGACGGTCTCGTCGGTCGCCAGCCCCTCGAAGCAGCGCAGCATGTCACGGCGCAGCGCCTCGTTCATGGCGTTGTGCACGTCGGGCCGATTGAGGGTGATGGTGGCCACGCCGTCGGCCGCCTGGTAGATGATCGTCTCGTAGGTCGTCATGGGCTATCGCACGACTTTCTTGGCTCGCAGCTCGTTGATGGTGATGGCGTCGTAGCCGGCCTCCTCGAGCACCTCGTCGGTGTGCTGGCCGAGGAGCGGTGGGGGGCCCGGGTCGCGCGTGGGCGTGTCGGTGAAGACGATCGGCTGGCCCATGAGGCGCAGGCGGCCGACGTCGGGGTGATCGTACTCGTGGACCATGTCGTGATGCCGCACGGCCGGGTCGTCCATGAACTCGAGGACGGTCTTCACCGGCGCGGCCGGAATGTCGTGGGCGGCCAGGATCGCCAGCCACTCGTCGCGCGTCTTCTCGCCGAACCGTTGCTCGATGATGGGCAGCAGGGCCTGGTTGTTCTGCAGACGCAGCAGCCAGGAGCCGAAGCGCGGATCGTCGGCGAACTCCTCCATGCCGAGGGCCTTGCAGAGCTTCACCCAGAACGACTGGTTGCCGCACGCCACGAAGAACCACTGCCCGTCGCCGCCCTTGTAGAGCCGATAGGTCGGGTTCTCGCGGATGAGGGTCGGCTTGCCTGGATAATCGAGCACGATACCGGACTGCAGCGCCAGCACCCCGCGCAGCAGCGAGGTCTCGATGCGCTGGCCACGTCCGGTACGCTCGCGCACGAACAGCGCGGCCAGCACCGCCTGACAACCGAGCGCGGCCGTGTAGTAGTCGGTCGGCGCCGTCCGTAGATAGACGGGCGGACCGCCGAAGCCCTGCAGGGTCATGAGACCGCCGAGCGCCTGCAGCAGCGGATCGAAGCCGGGGCGGTCGACGTAGGGCCCGGTGGAGCCGAACGCGCTGACCGAGAGGTAGATGAGGCGGGGATTCAGCGCCATCAGGTGCTCGTGGCCGACGCCGAGGCGGTCGGCGACACCCGGCCGCCAGTTCTCCATCACCACGTCGCCCTCGCGGGCCAGCCGCTCCACGATCTCGCGGCCCTCGGGCGTCTTGAGGTTGAGCGCGATCGATCGCTTGCCGCGGTTCCAGCCGTAGAAGCCGGGCAGCTCGCGGAAGGAGTCGCCCTCGAGCGCTTCCACCTTGATCACGCTGGCCCCGAGGTCGGCCAGCATCATCGCCCCGTAGGAGCCGGCGATGTAGCTCGTCAGATCGACGACACGGATGCCCTCGAGCGGGGTGGCGGCGGGCGTCACGGAGCCGTCCTTACTTCGCGACGGTCTCGAGGATCAGCTCGCGATGGTAGTCCGCGTCGCCGTACTGGGCCTCGAGCGCCTTGGCGCGCTTGAAGTACATGTGCAGGTCGAACTCCCAGGTGAAGCCGATGCCGCCGTGCACCTGGATGGCGTCGCCGCAGACCTTGCGCGAAGCATCGCCGACGTAGGCCTTGGCGATCGAGGCGGCCGTCTCCGCGTCCTCGGCGCCGGCGTCGAGCGCCCACGCCGCGTAGTAGACGGCCGAGTGCGAGTTCTCCGCCTCCAGCAGCATGTCGGCGCACTTGTGGCGAATGGCCTGGAAGGAGCCGATCGGCTGGCCGAACTGCTCGCGGACCTTGGCGTAGCCGACCGCCATGTCGAGACAGCGACGGGCGGCGCCGAGCATCTCGGCGGCGGCGCCCACGCCGGCGCGGCGCAGCAGGCGCTGCAGCACCGGCGTCCCCGAGCCGGGCGCGCCCAGCATGTCCTCGGGGCGCACCGGCACCTTGTCGAGCGTCAGCTGCACCCAGCGGGTGCCGGGGTCCATGCACTGCACCGGCGACGAGGTCAGCCCCGCGGCGGCGGGATCGACGAGGAACAGCGACACGCCCTCCGGCGCGCGCGCCGGCACCAGCAGCACGTTGGCGACGTGGGACCAGGCGGCGTAGCGCTTCACGCCGGTCAGCCGCCAGCCGTCGGGGGTCTTCTCCGCGCGCGTGGCCGTGGCCTCCGGGCTCCAGTCGAGATCACCGTCGAGCAGCGTCACGGTCGCGCGCGCATCCCCGGTGGCGATGGCGCCGAGCCAGCGCTTCTTCTGCGCCTCGGTGCCGGCCTCGGCGATGGCCGAGGCGACCAGCATCGTCGGCCAGTAGGGGCCGGGATAGGCGGCGCGCCCGAGCTCCTCGAGCAGCAGCGCGGACTCGACCATGCCGAGGCCGCTGCCGCCGTGCTCCTCCGGCAGGGACAGCCCCAGCCAGCCGAGCTGGGCCATCTCCTTCCACATCGACTCGCTCTCGCCGCGCGGGTCCTCCCACAGCAGGCGCACGGTGGCGGGCTTGCAGTGCTCGTCGAGGAAGGCGCGCGCCGAGTTCTTCAGCAGCGTCTGGTCGGGCGTGAATGAGAAGTCCATGGCTCAGGCTTTCAGGCGGTCGGCCCGTACTTCCTTGGGCAGGCCGAGCACGCGCTCACCGATGATGTTCTTCTGGATCTCCGACGAGCCGGAATAGATCGTGCCGGCCCGCGCCCACAGGAACGCAGTGGCCCAGGTCCCCGCCTCGCCCGAGGAAGTATCTATTTCCTCGAACTCCTCGCGCGCCGTCATCAGCTGGCCCCACGGCCCCAGGATCTCCAGCGCCGTCTCGTAGTAGCGCTTCTCGAACTCCGTGTAGGACAGCTTGGTGATCGACGAGGCCGCGCCCGGCGAGTCGCCCTTGTTCAGCGCGGAGAGCACACGCAGGCCGGCGTAGCGCTGAACCTCCAGCTCGGCGTAGAGCTTGCCCATCTTGGCCCGCACGACCGGGTCCTCGATGAGCGGCCTCCCCTTGCGCTTGAGCCGCTTGACGGCCTTGACGAGCTGGTTGAAGGCGATCGCGTAGCGCGTGACCCGGCCCAGCGAGTTGCCGCCACGCTCGAAGCCCAGCGTGGTCTGGGCGATCGCCCATCCCTCGTTGAGCTTGCCGATGAGGTCGGACTTGTCCGCGCGGGCGTTGGTCATGAAGACTTCGGAGAAGAGCGAGTGCCCGGTGAGCTGCTTGAGCGGTCGCACGTCCACGCCGGGCTGCCGCATGTTGAGCAGCACGCACGAGATGCCCTTGTGCTTGGCGGCCTTCGGATCGGTGCGGCAGAGCAGGATCCCCCAGTCGGCGATCGGGCCGCTGGAGGTCCAGATCTTCTGGCCGTTGACGACGAAATGATCCCCGGCGTCCTCGGCACGCGTCTTCAACCCGGCTAGATCCGAGCCGGCATTGGGTTCGGAGTACAGCTGACACCAGATCTCTTCTGAAGTCAGGATCTTCTTGAGGTAGCGCTGCTTCTGCGCGTCGGTGCCGTGCACGATGATCGTGGGCCCGATGAAGCCGATGCCGAGGCCGTTGATGGCCGGCGGCGCCTGGATGCGCGCCATCTCGTCCTGCACGATCGCCTGCTGCATCGCGGTGGCGCCCCAGCCGCCATACTCCTTGGGCCACAGCATGCCGACGTAACCCGCCTCGTAGAGCTTGCGGTGCCAGGCCTTGCGCTCGGCGAGCGTCTTGAGGTCTTCCGTCGGCACGTTGGCCTCGAGCCAGCGCCGCGTCTTCTCACGAAACGCGCGATCTTCGGGCGAGTAGTTCAGGTCCATCCCGGGCCTCCTGACGGTGCCCGTTTGTAGCATGCGAGCCCGGACGAAGCAACGCTGCGAGGCGATCCCGGTGATCGTCTACGTGATCATCGCGATGGCCTCCTGGGAGAGCCTCGTTCTCGACACGCGGACCCGGGCGAGGCAACGCCTGCACGCCGCACGTATACTCGGCGCATGCGCTGGGCGCGAGTGGATTGCTGGGCGTTCGCGGCCTGGTGCGTCTGGATCGCGGCGCAGATCGGATGGTACGTCGTCTCACCCCCCGCCTTCCTCACGTGGTGGGCGGGCATGCCGCTGGGGCCCGACGAGCTGTCCGACCTGTTGCCGCCGTTGGGCCTCCTTCTGGAGGTCCCGGGCTGGCTCATCCTCTTCAAGTCGATGGTCGGCGTGCCGGCGCTGGTGACCTTACTGATCCTCCTACTCGCGGGCGTGTGGCGCGGAGTCCGGACGCGCCACGCCAGCGGCGGTCCCTCGTAGGGCGCGGCACCGTCAGGCGGCGGGCAGCCGATAGATCGCGGTGTGCAGGATGTGGGCGACGGGGCGCGGTCGCTCGCCGGTGCCGGCCACGATCACCAGGTCCAGCTCGACGAACTCGCGTCCCTTCTTCTCGAACACCGACCGCACGCGGCCGCGCGTGGCCAGCGTCTCGCCCACGCGGGCGCCGCCGAGGTGGCGGATGACGCTGCCCACGTGGATCCACGGCCCCACCTGGACGTTTTGGCGCAGCGCGCGGTTGGCCTGGTCGAGGAAGAACGCCGGATGCACCCAGCCGTTGCGACCACGGTAGAGCGGCAGCGGGTCGCTCACTCGCTCCAGCCACTCGGTCGCCGCCGTTTCATCGTAGCGGTTCACCGGCGTGCCGAGGGCATCGAGGGCGAGCAAGGTCTCGCGGGTCGCCTCCGGCCGCGAGTCGGGCAGCGGACCCTGGCGGTACATCGCGAGGTTGACCGGCGTCGGCGCCCCGGCCGGGAGCGTGACGGACAGCGTCGCCGCCTCCGGCTCGGCCGCGGTGGCGCCGGTCACGGTGGCGCCGGCGCCCTTGGCGTCGCGCGCCGTTACCACGCCGGTCACCTGCACCTCCTCGCCGTCCAGCACCGGCTTGAGGAACCGGACGGTCGCGGTACCGCGCTCCAGCCACGCCGAGCCGAAGGCGGCCACCGCCGGCTCGGTGAGGTAGGCGTAGACGGTGACGCCAGGCACGAGGGCGCCGCGGAAGCCGTAGCGCCGGGCGGTCGCGTCGTCGTGGATCTTGTTCTCGCTGTTCGAGGAGGTGTTGCGGGCCTTGACGCGATAGTCGGGCAGGGGTTCGGGGCTCACGCGCGGGAGTGTACGCAGCGGTTGGTGAAGGGTCAACCGTGCGTGGAGTCGCGTATAATCCGGGGCGATGGCACGCTGGATCGGGCTGGGCGTCCTCGGGGTGGTGGTCCTGCTCGTGCTCGTCGTGGGCGGCTGCGCCGTCCGTGTCAACAACCAGCTCGTCGGCCTCGAGCAGAACGTCAACGAGAAGTGGGCGCAGGTGCAGAACGTCTACCAGCGCCGCGCCGACCTCATTCCCAACCTGGTCGAGACGGTGAAGGGCTTCGCCGCTCAGGAGCGGACGGTCCTCACGGAGGTCGTCGAGGCGCGCGCGAAGGCCACGAGTATCCAGGTCACGCCGGAGACGCTGAACGACCCCAAGGCGATGGAGCGCTTCCAGGCCGCCCAGGGCCAGCTCTCCGGAGCGCTGAGCCGGCTGCTGGTGACGGTCGAGCGCTATCCCGAGCTCAAGAGCAACCAGAACTTCCTGCAGCTGCAGAGCCAGCTCGAAGGCACCGAGAACCGCATCGCCGTGGAGCGCCGCCGCTTCAACGAGGCCGTCCGGGAGTACAACACGCAGGTCGGAAGACTCCCCGATCGATTGGTCGCCAGCGTTCTCGGCTTCAGACCCAAGGCGTACTTCGAGGCGGCGCCCGACGCGGCGACGCCGCCGAAGGTGAAGTTCTAGCCTGCTGGCGGTAGCACTCCTCCTTCTCGCGCTGACCCTCCCGCCCACGCCGACCCAGCGCGTGAACGACTACGCGCGCCTGCTGCCCGCCGACGCGCAGCAGCGCCTGGAGGCGCGGCTGGCCGAGCGCGAGCAGGCCACCGGCGCCCAGATGGTCGTGGCCATCTTCCCCTCCCTCGAGGGAGAGAACGACGCGGACTTCGGCATCCGGCTGGCCGAGAAATGGCGGATAGGCCAGAAGGGCCTCGACAACGGCGTCATCCTCCTCGTGTTCGTCCAGGACCGGAAGGTGCGGGCCGAGATCGGCTACGGGCTGGAGCCGGTGCTGACCGACGCCGTCGCCGCCCAGATCATCCGCGAGGCGATCGCGCCGCGGTTCCGCGAGCAGCGATATGCCGCCGGCCTGGAGGCCGCGGTGGACGCCGTCTACGCGCGCATCGAGACGCGCGGCGCCGCCCGCGGCGTGCCGCCGGCGCCGCGTCACGCCTTCGGCGTCTCGCCCTGGACGCTCGGGGTCCTGGCGATCTTCGGTATCATCGCCCTCATCCTGGCGCGCGACGCGATGGGCGGCGGCCGGGCGCGGCGCAATGGCTACACCGCCGGCGGCCGGCGAGGCTGGAGCTCGCCGTCGGTCATCGTCCCGCCGATGTGGGGCGGCTGGGGCGGCGGCCGCGGTGGGGGCGGGGGCGGTGGCGGCTTCTCCGCGGGCGGCGGCAGCTTCGGCGGCGGCGGAGCCTCGGGAGACTGGTGAGGCGATGGTGAAGCATCCTCGCTGGACGCGCGCCTTGTTCTCGGAGGCCGACCTCGAGGCGATCGCGGTGGCGGTCGCGGCCGCCGAGCGCGAGACCTCCGGGGAGATTCGCGTGCACCTCGAGCGGCGGCTGCCGCGTCCGGCCGGCGCCGCGGCCGCCGACGCGCTGGCGCGGGCGACCGAGATCTTCACCCGGCTCGACATGCACGCGACGGCCGAGCGCAACGGTGTGCTGATCTATCTCGCCGTCGAGGACCGTAAGCTGGCCATCGCCGGCGACGCCGGGGTCCACACGCGCGTGGGCGAGGAGTACTGGCAGCGCATTCGCGACGCGATGGTCGAGCGTCTCCGGCGCGGCGAGCCGCGCGAGGCGGTGGTGCACGCGGTGACCGAGGTGGGCACGGTGCTGCGCCGGTTCTTTCCGCGCCGGCCCGACGACCGCAACGAGCTGAGCGATCAGGTCAGCGTGAGCTGACCGCGCGGCGGCCCTCAGCCGCGCGCGAATGGGTCGTCGACCGCGAAGCGCCACGTGCCGTTCGGCCGCCGGGAACGGGCTGCCGTCGGGGCCGGTCGCCGTCAGGCTCCAGTCGTTGTAGACGAGCGCGAGATCATCGCCGGCGCATCTCCACGAGGCGACCGAGCACGACGCGGATCTCGACGTGCCCCACCGCCACGCTGCCGTCCCGTCGTACGAGCCGGCAGCCCGGCTCGTAGAGCGCCATGAGACCCTCGAGATCCCCGGCGTTGAGGTGGTCGCCGAACAGTCGATCGCAGTCGTCAGGACGCTGGGCCGGCACCGTGCGCGCTCCTCTCCATATGGGCCCCGATCCACGGTGGCCCATCCCTACCATCCGAATTCCGAGTACGCGATGCCCTGGCGCGACCGCTCGAGGGCCGCGCGGACATAGGGCACCATGTTCGAGGGCAGGGCGCTCAGCTCGAACCACGAGAGATCGCTGCACTTGTCCGGCTCCATGTTCCGCAGAGTCCCGTGCCACCGCCCGGCCGTGAAGAAGAACGACACGCGCTCGTGCTCCGCCCGCCGGTGCATGACGTGGCAGAGCGACAGATCCGCGGGATCGATGACGAGGCCGGCCTCTTCGAGGGCCTCGCGGCTCATGGCCGCGCGGGCGGTCTCGCCCCCGTCGACGTGGCCGGCGATGACGCTGTACTTGCCGTCCTCGTAGCCGGTGTTCTGCCGCCTGAGCAGCACGACACGATCGCCCTGAACGAGCAGCAGGTGGGCCTCGGGGATCACGGCGAAGCGAGCCTGCGCGTCGATCTTGCGCTGCAGGAACCAGCAGAACCAGCCCCGGT
>Ga0134124_10005503_pt1 | contig 10178 bp, 7 predicted proteins | sample KB304_FD_96880 | JGI IMG/M metagenome (GOLD analysis project Ga0134124, IMG submission 96880) | Terrestrial soil microbial communities without Nitrogen fertilizer from Kellogg Biological Station, Michigan, USA - KB3-0-4 | ecosystem: Environmental > Terrestrial > Soil > Unclassified ... | reverse complement strand
CTGATCTCGGCTTTTATCAAGTCGATTCGAAACTCGGATCCCGACGCCGCGGTGTACTGGCTGGCGCGAATGGTTGAGAGCGGCGAAGACCCGCTGTACATCGCTCGGCGGCTTGTGGTCCACGCGTCGGAAGACATCGGGCTGGCCGATCCGATGGCGCTGGTCGAAGCGGTAGCAGCGATGCAAGCCACTCACTTCGTCGGGTACCCCGAAGCGAAGCTCGCGCTGACGCAGGCGACGCTGTACCTGGCGACGGCCCCGAAGTCGAATTCAGTGCTGGAGACTTACGGCGCCGCAGCCAGGGATGCTATGGAAACCGAACGCGAGCCGGTGCCGCTTCACCTGCGCAACGCGACGACCGGCTTGATGAAGCGCTTCGGCTACGGAGAGGGGTATCAATACGCGCACGACTTCGATTCGGGAAAGGCTGAGGATATGGATTGCCTTCCGGAAGGATTGAAGGGCAGGAAATATTACAAACCGTCCGGGCGAGACCGAACCGCGGCGGTCAAGAACCGTAATGAATCGGAAGAAGAATAGACCACGGCTGCGGGCGTTCAGAGTACCGACTTTAGTCGGGCAGTGCCCCGCGCAGTCAATGCATCGAAGGCAAAGGCACTGCCCGACTAAAGTCGGTACTCTGAACGCCCGCGGCCCTCTAATCCGTGGTCTATTTATCATCCATACCGCGAGGTAATCATGTCTGAAGTCATCGTTTCTTCTGTTGGATTCCTCAAGCAAGAGATCACCGCGGGCAACCACAGGCTGGTCGCCGATGAGCCGAAGGAAGCGGGCGGGAGCGACGAGGGGCCCGATCCATATTCTCTCCTATTGGGGGCGCTTGGCGCGTGCACGTCGATGACTCTGCAACTTTACGCGAAACGGAAGAACTGGCCGCTGGAAAAGGTCGAAGTCAGATTGAGTCATTCGCGCATACACGCCGAGGACTGTGAAAGCTGCGTGACCAGGCAAGGGTATATCACTCGGATTGATCGCCGCATTACTCTGACGGGACCGCTAAGCGACGAGCAGAAGACGAGGCTGCTCGAGATCGCCCAACACTGTCCGGTACACAAGACACTGACATCCGAGATCTCGATCAAAGATTATCTGGCCTGATTATGTCATCTACTACGATCACCATTTCAACCCGACGGAACAAAGAGGTGATAGACATCACCGACAAAGTACAAGCGTGCGTTGCGCAGGCCGGGGCGGAGTCGGGACTCTGCAACGTTTTCGTTACACATACCACGGCGGCGCTCACAACGGGCGAGGCGACCGAAGGCACCGATGAAGACCTGATGGAGGTGCTCGAGCGGATGATTCCGAAAATCAAGTTTCGACATCATCACGATCCCTCGCACGCGCCAGACCACATGATCAGTTCGATCGTTGGAGCAAACGTTACTATTCCGATCGGCAAGGGCAAGCTTCAACTTGGAACGTGGCAAGGCGTCCTGCTCGTTGAATCGAACGGGCCTCGTGAAAGGAAAGTCGTGGTCACTGTTCTGGCCGACATGTAAGGGCGGTCCTCCGTGGCCGCCCCTCGTTACTTACGGTGCTCATTGGACGGAAGAGGGGCGGCCACGGAGGACCGCCCTTACATGGTCAACGTTGGGCAACGCACGGCGTAGAACATCCGATCACATGAGTTCGTAGGAATCTACGCCAACCAAACGCTGATTTGAATTGGGTCGTGATAAGCGTATGATTCGCGGTACCACAAGGCAGTGAGGTGTCCAAATGTTTTGCCCGACATGCGGCAGAGACAATCCGAACGAGCGAAAGTTCTGCTCCTCTTGCGGCACCAATCTGGAAGCTGTCTCACAAGCGCTGTCGGGAACCAGGACCGACTTCTTCACCAGACTCGATACCGGCCTCGATCAGTTCATTGCCAAGTATGCGGAGCACGTGTTCAAGGATTCTCCCGGCAACGCCGCTCAGCGAAGCGTAAGTAACTCATGGAAGATTCTCGGCAAAGGCGTTGTGACTTCGTTCGTCGATTTATTCTTGTCGCTTGTGATCTGGAACGTGTTCACTTTCAGATTTCAGATACTATGGATTTCAACTCCGTTCAGGTTACTGGCCGAACGCAGCAGCAGGCAGAAAGCGAAAGCGGGAATCGACACCGATGCGCAACTCAGACTGCCTGAGCCTGTACGCGACCGCTGGGACTCGGTGCCCAGCGTAAGCGAGCATACAACCGAGATATTTCAAGATTACCGGCCGCCCACCCGCGAACAGTCGTCGAAATGAGAATACCCATTATCCGTGCCCATCCGTCAAATCCGCGTCATCCGTGGTCGATACCTATTCGCGACCAATAGACCACGGATGACGCTGATTTGACGGATGTACACGGATTCGCCCTTGTTGATAGATGGCAAAAGTTAACGCAACAACAGCAACCATCGGTCTTCGAGCGAAGACCGGCCGCGCTATCGCCGTGGTGCTCGCCGGACTCCCGACTGCGCCGCATGTGATCAAACGCCTTGAGTTCTCGGTCGTCGATCCGGCGGCCCCGGAAACCTTCCAGCCCTATCATGAGGTCCTCGATCTGCCTTGGGAACAAGCGCAGAAGCGTGTGCAGAAGATGGCGGGAAAGATAGAGCGCGTCGCTACGAAAGCTCTGCGAACCTTGATAAGAGAGCTGGCGTCCGAAGGCGTTGACGTGCGCGCCGTTGGAGTAGTCGGGGCAGGCGAGCGAAATCTTGAAAAGATCGGCAGCACTCACATACGGGCGCACGCGGCTGAAGGAGTCCTGTTTCGCCAGGTGCTCGAGGTAGCCGCCGAGTCAAACGACCTGCCGAGCCGAAGATTCGATGAGCGCACCATCGAGGGGACTGCGGAAACAGAATTGAAGATTCCGGTTGCGAGCATCAAAGCGCATCTTGCAGAGATGGGTCGTGAAGCCGGCAGCCCTTGGAGAGCCGATGAGAAAAGTGCGGCCACCGCTGCTTGGATTGTCCTGGCGAGTAGAAACTGATTCGAGTGGAATGGGATCAGAGAAATCGGTAGTCCTGTATGGGCGGTCCTCCGTGGCCGCCCCTCCTTCGATGAAGCGCTTCCGATTAAGGGGCGGCCACGGAGGACCGCCCATACAGGAGTGCCCTTAATCGCTATCGAAACCTTTGTTACAAGTCTCTAGTGGCAGGCTATTCGAACTTAACCGATACCAGCTTGGACACGCCTTGCTCTTCCATTGTCACGCCGTATAGCGCCCGAGCCGCTTCCATCGATCGCTTGTTGTGAGTGATCATCAGGAACTGAGTATCACCGCTCATCTCGATCACCTTTCCGGCAAACCGGCCGACATTCACTTCGTCCAAAGGCGCGTCGACTTCGTCAAGAATGCAGAAGGGCGAAGGCCGATACTGGAATATCGAGAGCACCAGAGCGATGGCCGCCATCGCCTTTTCTCCGCCTGAAAGCAGTAGCACGTTTTGAAGCCGCTTGCCCGGGGGTTGCGCGATCAAGTCGATTCCAGATTCGAGCACGTCGTCCTCATCGATCAGCATCATCTCCCCGCGTCCGCCGCCGAATAACTCGACGAACATGCGCTGGAAGTTTTCGTTGATGTGAAAGAACGCGTGCCGGAAGCGTTCGCGAGATCGGCGCTTGATTTCCGTGAGGGCTTCTTCAGTCATCTTGATCGAGTCGAGAATGTCTCGCCGCTGCTCGGACAGGAATCGGAATCGCTGATCCGACTCCTCCAGCTCCTCGAGCGCCATCATATTCACGGGACCCATTTCGTCGATCTTGGTTCGCAACTCGTCGTGCCGCGCCCGTGCGGCATCGACATCATCAGAGGTCAGAGGCCGGAGGTCAGAGGTCAGATCAGAAGTCAGAGGTCGGAGATCAGAAGTCAGCTCATCCGACGGTTCACCCTCGTCAATGCTGACCTCTGACGTCTGACCTCTGACTTCTGACTTCTGACCTCTGACTTCTACCGGCTGACTCTCAAGCAAACCGGCGCTGGTCACCACATCTTCCAGCGACATTGCCAGCTCAGAGAAACAGGTTCGCGCAAGGTGCTCTGCGTCTGATTCGATTCGTACTCGCTCCAGTTCGATCTGGCTTCTACGGTCGTGCGCCGCGGCTGTTGCTTGTCGCAGCTCGCCGGTCAGATTCTCGAGCTCATCGGTTCTCGCTCGAGCGGATAACAGCTCATCGCTGCCCGTGTTGATTTGCTCGGCGAATGCGGAGCGTTCAGACTCGAAGCGCGCCGCGATGCCCGCTCCTTCTTCCAGAGACGCATTCAAAACATCGATACGGCCGTGACTGTCGTACATCTCGAGCCGGTTTCGATTAATGCGTGAACGCAGCTCCTCGGCTTCGCTTTCCGCGCGCCGCATTTCAGATCTCGCGGCGTTCAATCGCTCGGCGCGCGCGGCGACCGATGCCCGAAGAGCTGAAAGTGTTTGTGATAATTCCTCCACGAGCGCGCGCAGATCTATGAATCGCGAGCTCGCTTCATCGAGCGCACTCTGCAGCGCCGCGCGCGACGCGTCGGCTGTGCCAAGCTCGGAAGCCAATTCCTCGATTCGAACCTGAAGCTCGGCTCGCTCGGATGACGCTTGCTCGATCTCCGCTTCCACGACTCTCACGTGCGCGCCGGCGCGTTCGAGATCGCGAGCGAGACCTTCGAGATGCGAGTTTCTGGCGGCCGCCGATTTCTCGTGCTCGCGAAGCTCCAGGTCCAGGGACGACGCTTCCGTTTCCGCAAGGCGCAGCCGCTCATCGGCAGCCTGGAGCTCTTCGGCGAGCCCTCGTTCCGTTTCGACGGAATTGCTCAATTGATCGCGAAGCTGCTTGATCTCGCGCTTCAGACCGAGAAGGGAAGTGCCTTGTTGTCCGGCTTGAGCTCCGGTAACTATGAGCCGTCCGCCTGAGACCTGCTCGCCGTCGTATGTCACATAGATAACCGACGGATTCTCAATCGAGAGATGAAGCGCGGCTTCGATATCGGGTACGACCGCGGCCGAGCACTTGTCGGGAAAGGCTCGCTCGACGACGTTCTTGATCTCGGGTCTTATGCCGAGCAGGTCTATGGCGCGAAGCACGTCCAGTTGAAAACGCGATGCGTGAGCCTCGGCTTCTTCGTCAAACTGTCTTGTGATTGCTCGCTCGTCGGGCGCCGCCGGTTCTTGATAAGAATCCGTGAGCGGCGTTTCCAGATCGGCGTGCAGATGAATGACAATGGCATCTACCAGGTCGGGATCCGCCGGCGGAAGTTGCCGATCTTCAGGCACACATTCCGGAACGTACTCTGGTTCGAACTGCCTGGCCTCACTTTCCTCATCCGTTGCAATCAACCATTGCTCGATCCCCGACTCGGTGTCTCCGAGTCCCGCCGTCTCGGGGTCATCTCCCCTGCCGTCGCCGTCGTCTTCTTCCGCGCCGTGAAGGCCGACGACGAGGAACGCGCCTCGCCCGAGGCCTTCGCTCTTGATGTAGCTCACACCTGCGAGGGCGTCATCGATTGTGGGAACCAGGACACTTTGCAGCTCACGTGCGAACAGGCTTTCAATCAGCCTCTCGTATTGCGGCTCAACCTCGACGAAGTCGGCGAGAGCACCCAGCGCATTCAGCCTGGTGCCTTGCTCGCGCGAAAGCACTTGCTGCACGGCATCCGAGTAGTACGCGTGATGCGCGTCCAGATCTTCCAGCGAGGTCAGCCGGTGAGTCGCGGCGTCACGTTTGCCGTGGATCGCTTCAAGCTGCGAGCGCAGCGCTGATGCGTGTTCGCGAAGCAGGTCGAGATCGGCAGCGCGCTCGCCGATTCGCGCATTGAGCGCGGCAAGGAGCCCGGTCTCAACCTCGGCCTCGCCCCCGACTCGATCATATTCGACCGATGCTTCGTCGCGGCGCGCGGTAGCTCGTTCAAGTTCAGCAGAAAGGCTTGTCTGCCTCAGCTCCAGGCGTCCGAGCGAATCCTCGAGACTCGAGTTCAGGTTTCTAAGCCGTTCCGTAATGCCGATCTCCGTGAGCATGCGCTGGCGCATTTGCTCGATTTCGGCTTCCGAGCTGCGCAGAGCATTCAACTGCTCCTGATATTCACCTTCGCGCGCGAGCAGGTCGGCTTGCTCGGCGGCGACTTCGCTCTCGAGCGATTGAAGGGTCGCCGCTCGCCGCTGTGCTTCCGAGTCCAGCAGAACAAGACGCTCGTCCAGTGCCTGCTGATCGCGATTGAGTTCCTCGATTCGCGCCTGAAGTTCCGAGACCTGCTGTTCTTCAAAGACCCGGCGATTGCGGGCGCGATCGGCCTCGAGCTCGATCGCCGCGGCGCGCTCGCGCAGGTCAGCGAGGCTGTCTTCCGCCGCGCGCGCGTGAGCCGATGCCGCGCGGTGCTCGGCCTCGAGTTCCGATAGCCGCGAGTCTAGTTCAGTCTGGTTGCGGCCGGCTTCTTCGAGTTCGCGGGCCACTCGCTCGGTGGCCTCGTTCAAGCGGTAATAATCGGCGGTGAAAATTACTTTGAGCAGCGAGCGCATCTCCTCGCGAAGTCTTCGATACCGTCTGGCTTTCTGGGCCTGGCGCTTGAGGCTGTTCACCTGGCGCTCGACTTCGGTGATGATGTCATTGAGCCTCGTGAGGTTTTGCTTGGCGGATTCGAGCTTCAGCTCTGTAGCTCGCTTTCGTGATTTGAACTTGGTGATGCCCGCGGCTTCTTCAATGAGCCCGCGACGGTCGAGCGGCTTTGATGAAAGAATTTGGCCGATGCGGCCCTGCTCGATGATGGCGTAATGCGCGCCCCCGAGTCCGGTGCCCGCGAACAGGTCTTGAACATCGCGAAGCAGGCACTGGCGGCCGTTCATCAGGTAATCGCTGTCGCCGGTGCGATAGAGTCGCCGCCCGACGGTTACGCGCTCGCCGGCGGAGATGGCGATCGACTTGCGCTTGCGAGGATGGTGCGTGCGCTTGCGCTCAGGCTTGGCGCCTTCCTTTTCCCCGCTAATGTCTTCAGGCTGTTCGCCGCTTAGTTCGAGCCGCGCAGGAGCTTGCTGGTCAGTGACGATGGCAGAAGATTCGGCAGGCGTTTCGCTCGATTCACTGGTCTGCTGCGGGTCACCGGACTGGATGTCCGAAGCCGCAGCGGTCTCTGATTCTGAGCCGGTGCTGGGCGGCGTGATCGGTGTGGTTTCCTGGACCAGCGCGCGAGCGGCTTCGGCGGCGTGTTCGGCGCTTGCGAGAGCGTCCTGGTATTCCTGTTCGTCGTCCTTGTCTGAGCCTTCGCTGTCGCGAGCGGCGATGTCTTCGATGGCAACCAGCGTCAGAAGAACTTCTGCCATCCCGGTCGGCTTGCGGTCACGAGTGCCGTTGAAGATGACGTCTTCCATTTTGCCGCCGCGGAGATTTTTGGCGGACTGTTCGCCCAGGACCCACGAGATGGCTTCGGCGATGTTGCTCTTGCCGCAGCCGTTTGGCCCGACAACTCCCGTAATGCCTTCGCCGAATATGAGTGAGGTCCGATCGGCAAAAGATTTGAAGCCGCTGATCTCAAGTTTCTCGAGTCTGAACATTTACCGCTCCTGCAAGGCGACCACCATTAATAGGGCTTCTAAATAAGACGTAGCACACTATAGAGTAGAGATTATTGGCTGTCAAACTTTGGTAGCGTTCGGATTTTGGGTTGCTTAATAACCTTCGCGTGCTTTGTGGTTCTTTGCGCCTTTGCGCCGAGTATTGGGTATTGAAGGCGCAAGACACAATACTCAGCGCAAAGGCGCAAAGAACCGCAAAGCACGCGAAGGACTGCAAGGCACGCAAAGGACCGCAAAGCACGCGAAGGACTGCAAGGCACGCAAAGGACCGCAAAGCACGCGAAGGACTGCAAAGCACGCAAAGGACTGACCGGACGTTACAAGAGCTCATTACACTGCACTATACTAATTTCGTTCGACAAGACGGAAACTGATGCTCCAGGCAGAAAGGACGGATTCGGCGCGACAATGGCGGGAACTCTCTACATCGTAGCCACTCCGATCGGCAATCTCGAGGACATCACTCTTCGAGCGTTGCGCGTGCTCAAAGAGGCCGATCTCATCGCCTGTGAAGACACCCGACATACTCGCAAGCTGCTCTCCCATTTTCAGATCTCAAAGCCGACCATAAGCTATCACGAACACAATGAACACGAACGCGCCGGCGAGCTCATCGAGAAACTCGAGGGCGGCATTAACATCGCGCTGGTTTCGGATGCCGGCACGCCGTTGATTTCAGATCCCGGCTTCCGCATCGTCAATGATGCGATTGCTCGCGGTATTTCAGTCGTACCGATTCCCGGTCCGTCGGCGGTAATCGCGGCTTTGGCCGCCTCGGCGCTTCCAACAACGGAGTTCGCTTTCGTAGGATTTCTTCCCGCGCGGCGTGCGGCGCGAAGGGCCCGGCTCAAGCAGCTTGCGAATCTGGAAATGACGCTCGTCGTTTATGAGGCTCCGCATCGGATCATAGACACACTTGAAGATGCTCGCGCGGTCCTTGGCGAGCGCGAGTGCGTAATTGCTCGTGAGTTGACGAAAGTACACGAAGAGTTCGTGCGAGCGCGGCTTTCTGAGATTGAACTGCCGCCGGGAACGGCGCGCGGTGAAATTGTTTTGTTGATCGGCCCTGCCATTGATCCACCGGCCGAGCAACCCGAGCACACGGCGACGCATTCAATATTGGAAGCCGTGCAGCAGATGATTGCCGCCGAGGGGCTCGATCAGAAAGACGCTCTGAAGCGAGTGGCTCGCGCGCGAGGAATCAGCAAGAGTGAAGCTTACAGACGAATGATTCAGGAACGGGGAAGTAATGATTAGTATCAGCAGCTTGAAACTTCAAACCGCGGACGGCGCAGGAGATCGCATAGGTTCCCGACTCCGCGCCACTCTACGCCCTCTGTGGTTAATCTCTCTTCTTTTGCTCGGACCGGTCGTGACTGCCAGTGCACAGAGTGGCACCGGCGGCGCACGACCCGCCGGAAAGGAATACGCCGTGAATCTCACGTTTGCGGTTTATCAATACGACGCGCAGCGCTCTGCCGCTATGCAGGAAGTTAGCCGGCTATCGGGAACTTATTCGACCGCGCAGGAAGAGATCGCCTATCTAAAAGACAAATACAAGCTCGAGGAAGTGGCAGTCCGCCACATTCGTTCAGTCGGGCTGCGAAGCGGTGAGACGTTCAACGACGCGGTGCTGCTAGGCCCTGAGTACATGGTTTTCACCGTAAGCCCCCGCGATGTCGTGCGTGGGTATATGAAGCTCGATCTGAAGGTGCGCTACGGGAACGAACCCTTGCTTGACGCGAAGGGCGCAGAGTTCGAAAGCTTCGAGACTGTGGTTTTTCGCGGCGGCAAGGGCATGTTCGGCGCCAAGTATTTCGTCGGCCCTGGCGGCCGCCAGGAGAGCGCGCCCGCTGAGCGGACGTTGCTGGTTTCGGTCACGCCGGAAATTGTGCCGGTGACGAATCTAAGAAACCGGCCGCAGGAGTTGTCGCGTCCGGTTGACGAATACGGAGGCGCTGTTCAGATAAAAGAATCCGACCGCTTCACGCCCCCGGTTGCTGTAGAGAGGGTGCCGCCACAGTTTGAAGCCGGGCGTGCCGTGAGAGGTTCGGTATTGTTAGGCGGCGTGGTAACGCCCGACGGCAAGATGACAAACATTCGTATCTTGAGATCACTCGATCCGGTAATAGACGAGCGCGCGGTCGACGCTTTTCGCCAGTACAAGTTCTCGCCGGCACTGTTGAACGGCAAAGCAGTTTTCGCTACATACAGGGAGGAGATCACTTTCGCCGCGCCTCCTCCGTCGGCATTGGAGATCGAAGAGGAACAGCGAAAGAAACGCGAGTTGGAGAAGGAAAGACAGAAGCGGAGGAAGCCGTGATCGGGGTGACGGGCCAGTCTCGCCCCATCGCCCCGTCTTCTTCTTGTCGCCCCGTTGGCTTTCTAGCGGGCTGCTGAAAAAGGATGTGACAGCTCACATCGGTATGCCGATAATCCCACCAACGCAGAGGCTGTGTGAAAAGTCCGGCAAATCCCACCAACTGCGAGACTGTGTGAAAAGGGTGGGTCCCTTTTGCATAGCCCAGGCGTTCACGCCTGGGTAAGAGTAAGAGCGCGGATATCTAGCCCGGTTCACCGGGCTTGCGTCGCCTTTAGGTAAATTCTTAGATCGCTAGGTCAGTCTGCCGTGCT
>Ga0134124_10005501_pt1 | contig 10182 bp, 9 predicted proteins | sample KB304_FD_96880 | JGI IMG/M metagenome (GOLD analysis project Ga0134124, IMG submission 96880) | Terrestrial soil microbial communities without Nitrogen fertilizer from Kellogg Biological Station, Michigan, USA - KB3-0-4 | ecosystem: Environmental > Terrestrial > Soil > Unclassified ... | reverse complement strand
GTAGGCGAGGCGGCCGCGGATGTTGCCGAGCAGCTTGTCGGCGGCGTTGAAGCAGCGGCCGGCGAGCCCGGTGTGATAGAAGAGCTCGCCCATCAGCAGGAACATCGGGATCGGCACCAGCGGAAAAGCGGTGAGCGCGCCGAAGCCGTTGTTGATCACCTGCTGGATGCCGACGCCGCCGCCCATGAAGATCATCGCCGCGAGCAGGTTGGTGGCGAGGAAGCCGAGCGCCACCGGAACGCCGAACATCATCAGCCCGAGGGCCGTGCCGAACAGCAGCGTCGCCGCCAGGTACCAGGACATCGTGTTACACCCGGGCCATCTTGCTTAGGTGGTGATGTCCGAGAGCGGCGCCAGGAAGTTCTCGCGCCGCCAGAGGAAACGCGCGAATTCGATCGCCATCATGAAGAAGGACAGCGGGATGAATCCGACCACCATCCACCGCGGAAAATCCATCGAACGGACGTCTTTCTCGTTCTGCAGGTAGTCGCGCAGCGTCACGTCGAAGCCGTACCAGGCGATCACCAGGCAGACCGCGATGCAAAGCAAGCCGATCAGCACGGTCATCGCCGCCCGCAGCCGCGGGCGCAGCGAGAGCAGCAGGATCTCGACGTAGATGTGGCCCTTCTCGCGCGCCAGCCAGGGCGCGCCGAGGCAGGGCACGATCAGCAGGGCGTACTCGGTGAAGGTGAAGAAATGCGCCGAGCTCTGGTAGCCGAGGTTGCGCAGGATCACGTCGAGCGTGATCACCGCCATCATCGCCGCCATCAGGAAGGCGGCGATGTACGCCATGCCGTACACCAGCCCGTCGTGCAGTCTGGCGACGGCCCTCACGCTCGGATCGGTTCGGCGCTCAGTTTGGCGTGAACAGCTTGACGACCTGGTCGTAGTTCTCCATGCCGCCGGCCTTGTCCATGCGCTCCTTCATGCGCTGCAGACTGGCAGCGCGCGCACCGGCGATGAATCGCCTGGAGGCATCGCCCGACTGCGCAACCGTCTTGATCCCGCGCTTGGCGAGCTCGGCCTCCTCCTTTTTCCACAGCGCCTGCAGGTCCTTCAAGCTGGAGACCTCGTGCTCGACCGCGACGCGCTGCAGGATCTCGCGCGTCTTCGGCGCGAGCGATTGCCACTTCTTCTGGTTGACCAGGATCATGAGGTCGGTCTCGAAGAAGTCGGGCAGCACGCGGTACTTGATGTAGCGGTCCCAGTTCAGGTCCATCAGGCCGATCTGGGTCCAGGCCGTGAGGTCGACCGTGCCGCGCTCGAGCGCGGTGTAGAGCTCGGTCGAGGGCAGGTTGATCACCTGCGCGCCGAGGTAGTTGGTGAGGAACGCGTTGTAGATCGGGTTGCCGCGCACCTTGAAGCCCTTGATGTCGATGTGCCCGCTCGAGTCGAGCTTCGGCTCCTTGGTCGACCAGAGATTGAAGCGGATGCCGCTGTCCACCCAGCCGAGCAGCACCACGCCGGCGCGCTTCTGGTGGATCTGGTTCAGGAGGTCAATGCCGCCGTTCTTGCGCGCGGTCGGCCCGTCGACCGTGCTCGCGCTGACCGCGTCGCACTCGGGCACCGCCGCGGCGTAGAACGCGCACGGGCTGTAGACCATGTCGACCACGCCGCTGCGCACCGCGCCGGGCTGCTCCATCATGCCGATCGCCTCCGGCCCGCCGCGCACCTGGATCGCGAACACGCCCTTGCCGGCGTCGTTCGCCTTCTTCACGAACTCGAGGAAGCTGCGCGAGTAGACGAGCGAGGCCGGAAACACGTGCGTGGCGCTGATGGTGTCCGCAGCCATGACTGCCGGTCCAATACAGGTAAGCGCCAGCGCGGCGGCCAAGAAGCGTGCTCTCACGGACCCTCCTCCGGTTGTCCAGACGGCGCGGGGCATCTTACCATCCGTCGAGTGACGACGGTCTTCTCCGCCTTCGAGCGCACCGCCCGCGCGCACGGCGCGAAGCCCTTTCTTCAAGTGCCGTCCGAAGGCATCGAGTACCGTTACAGCGATGCCTTGAGCCTCGTCGACTCCATTTCCCGCCGGTATCGCGAGGCGGGATATGGCGCAGGCCACCGCGTGGCGCTGCGGCTGCCGAACTGTTCGGAGTTCCTGCTGCACTTCCTGGCACTCAATTCGCTCGGCGCAGCGGTCGTTCCGGTCAATCCCGACTATCGCGCCGCCGAGCTCGATTACGTGCTCACGCACAGCGAGGCGAGCGCGGTGATCACGCGCGACACCCTCGAGCGCCCTCCGGCCGCGGGTCCGCGCGGCAACGCCACAGAATGCGCGCTGCTCTATACCTCGGGGACTACCGGCAAGCCAAAGGGCTGCCTGCTCGACAACTTCTACTTCCTCAACGTCGGCAGGCGCTATCTGGAATTGGGCGGGCTGTGTGCCTTGCGAGAAGGCGAGGAACGGCTGATCACGCCGCTGCCGCTCTTCCACATGAACGCACTCGCGGTGTCGACCACGGCCATGATCCTGGCGGCGGGCTGCGTGGTACAGCTCGACCGCTTTCATCCGAAGACCTGGTGGCGCGACGTCGCCGCCTCGCGCGCGACCATCGTGCACTATCTCGGGGTCATGCCGGCGATCCTTCTGTCCCAGGAACCCTCGGCCCTGGACCGCTCACACCGGGTGCGCTTCGGCTTCGGCGCCAATGCCAACCCGCGCGACCACGCCGCGTTCGAGGCGCGCTTCGGCTTCCCCCTGGCCGAGGCCTGGGCCATGACCGAGACCGGCGGCGGCGCCATGGTCGTTGCGAGCCGCGAGCCGCGGCACGTCGGGACGCGGTGCTTTGGTCGTCCACCCGAAAATCTTGAAATAAGACTTGACGAACAAACCTCGGAGCTGCTGGTTCGTCAACGGGGAACCGACCCCAGGCGCGGCTTCTTTTCGGGCTACCTCAAGGATGCGGCCGCCACCGAAGAGGCCTGGCACGGCGGCTGGTTCCACACCGGCGACGCGGTGCGCCGCGCCGAGGACGGCCAACTCCACTTCGTCGACCGGATCAAGAACATCATCCGCCGCGCCGGCGAGAACATCGCCGCGCTGGAGGTGGAGGCCGCGCTCGCCGAGCACCCCGCCGTCGCCCAGGTGGCGGTCATCGCCGCTCCCGACCCAGTACGCGACGAAGAAGTCTTTGCTTGTATCGTTCTGCAACAGCAAGCGACCGCGGGCCTCGAGCTTGCACGTTCGATTCAGGACCATTGCCTCGCGCGGCTCGCCTACTTCAAGGCGCCGGGCTACGTCGCCTTCATCGACGCCCTGCCGACAACCTCGACCAACAAGGTGCAGAAGGCGAAGCTGGCCGATTTCGCCTTCGACCCGGACAGGCGCTTCGACCTGCGCGGCAGGAAACGCCGGCCGCAATGAGGCAGCCTTATCACGGTGTGGTCCTCGCGGCGCCGGTCACGGTGCCGTACGTGCGCTACTCCATCCGCTCGGCCCACTGGTGGCTCGCAAGAGCCTTCTCCTCTCTTCTCGAGAAGTCGAAGCTGAAAAAAGAGGAAATCGACGGCCTTACGGTGTCGAGCTTTACGCTGGCGCCCGACACCGCCATCGGCTTTACCCAGCACATCGGCCTTTCGCCGCGCTGGCTCGACCACGTGCCGCTCGGCGGCGCGAGCGGCGTCGTCGCCCTCAGGCGCGCCGCGCGCGCGGTGCAGGCCGGCGATGCCGAGATCGTCGCCTGCCTCGCCGGCGACACCAACCACGTCGATTCCTTCCGCCTGACCCTCGCGAACTTCAGCCAGTTCGCGCGCGACGCGGTCTATCCCTACGGCGCCGGCGGCCCGAACGCCAGCTTCGCCTTCCTCACCGCGCACTACATGCAACGCTACGGCGCGAAGCGCGAGGACTTCGGCAAGCTTTGCGTGGCTCAGCGCGCCAACGCCCTCAAGTACTCGCACGCGCTGTTCAAGAAGCCGCTGACCCTCGACGAATACCTGAACGCGCGCCCGATCGCCGAGCCGCTGCATCTATTCGACTGCGTCATGCCTTGCGCAGGCGCAGAAGCTTTTCTGGTCTTGTCCGAAGAGAAAGCAAGAACCATCGGTCTTCCCTATGTTCGCCTGCTGGGAACCATCGAATGGCACAACGCCTTCAGCTCCGATCCGGTCCAGCTGCGCGCGGGCTGGGCGCTCGACCGCGAGGAGCTCTACACCCAGGCGGGGCGCTCGCCGAACGAAATGCATTTCGTGCAGGTCTACGACGACTACCCGGTCATCACGCTGATGCAGCTCGAGGACCTCGGCTTCTGCGGCAAGGGCGAAGGGCCGGCGTTCGTGCGCGAGCACCGCTTCACCTGGGACGGCGACTTCCCGCTCAACACGAGCGGCGGCCAGCTTTCCGCCGGGCAGGCCGGGGCCGCGGGCGGCTTCCTCGGCATGGTGGAGGCGATCCGGCAGCTCACCGGTGAGGCGCCCGGGCGGCAGGTACCCGATGCGAAGATCGGGCTGGTGAGCGGATTCGGCATGATCAACTACGACCGTGGCCTTGGCAGCGGCGCCGCGATTCTGTCATCCGATGAGTGAATCCATTTCCGGGTCAAAGAGAAAAAATCCAATCCTTCGGACGAGGTTGCCCACGCTGCCACCGGCGGCGCGCAGCCGCGTCGCGCTCGGCCTCACGGCGGCGGCCGCGCTCGGCAGGTTCGAGCTGCAGCAGTGCCGCGATTGCGGCATGGTGCAATACCCGCCTCGCGAGTCATGCCAGAGATGCCTCTCGGTCCGCCTTTCCTGGACCCGGCAAGATGACAAGGGCGAGCTGCTGGCCGCCACCGTCCTGCACCACAGCAACGACCTTTTCTTCCGCGAGCGGTTGCCATGGCGCCTGGGCCTCGTCAAGCTGGCGTGCGGTCCCACCGTCGTCGCCCATCTGCATGCCGATGCGCCCCCCGCGCCGGCGAAGCTGCGGGTCGCGGTGCGCCTCGACCGCGCCGGGCTGGCAGTGCTCGTCGGCTTACCCGACAAGGAGAACGTGAACATGGCCGATGACCGCCAGTTGCGTGAGTTCACCTGCGACCCGAAGCACCGCAAGGTGCTGGTGACCGACGGCAAGAGCGCCGTCGGCCAGGCGCTCGTCAAGGCGCTGGCCGCGGCCGGCGCGGAGCTGATCTGGGTCGGCCACGCCGAGCCGTGGAAACGCTTGCCGGGCTTCGACGAGCTGCAGAAGCTTCCCCAGGTCACGGCCGTGCCGCTCGACGTCACCGATTCGAAGAACGTGCGGGAGCTCGCCGCCGAGATCGGCGCCAAGGTCGACATCCTGGTCAGCAACGCCGAACTCCACCGCACGCACGGCATCGCCAGTCGACAGGGCGTCGAGACCGCACGCGCAGAGATGGACGTCAATTACTTCGGCTTGCTGCGGCTAGCCCAGGAGTTCGGGCCGCCGATGCGCGCGCGCGGCGCCGACGGCGTGGCGAGCGCGGTAGCCTGGGTCAACCTGCTCTCGATCTACGCGCTCGCCAACTTCCCGCCGCACGGCACCTTCTCGGCTTCGAAGGCCGCGGCGCAGTCGCTCGCCCAGTGCCTGCGCGCCGAGATGCGCCCGGCGGGCGTGCGGGTGGTGAACGTGTTTCCGGGGCCGATCGACGACGAATGGAACCAGCTCCTGCCGCCGCCGAAGCTCGCGCCGGCCGCGCTCGCAACCGCGACCGTCGGCGCGCTGCGCGAGGGGGTCGAGGACCTCTACCCGGGCGACGTGGCGCAGGAGTGGCTCGAGCGCTGGCGCGACAATCCGAAGGCCCTCGAAAGAGAGTTGTCCTCGTGAGCGCGCTGGCAGGCTTCACTCAGGCTCTTTCCGCCGGGAAGATCCGCGTGGTCGACCTGACGCAGACGCTCTCCCCCGAGTTCCCGCACATCAGCCTGCCGCCCGAGATGGGCCAGGCGTGGCCGTTCCGGATCGAGGAGGTGTCGCGCTACGACGAGCGCGGGCCGGCCTGGTACTGGAACAACTTTTCCTGCGGCGAGCACACCGGCACGCACTTCGACGCGCCGGTCCACTGGATCTCGGGCAAGGACCTGCCGCAGAACGCCACCGACAGCATTCCACCCGAGCGCTTCATCGGCCCGGCATCGGTTTTGAATTGCAGCGAAGAAGCGAAGAAGGATGCCGACTTCCTTCTCAGCGTCGACTGGATCAAGGGCTGGGAGAAAAAGCACGGGCGCATCCCGCCCAGGGCCTGGGTGCTGATGCGCACCGACTGGTCCAGGCGCAGCCACGATCCGGTCGCCTACCAGAACTACGACGAAACCGGCCAGCACACGCCGGGACCGGACGTGGACGCGGTGAAGTTCCTGGTCGAGGAGCGCGACATCCTCGGCTTCGGCACCGAGTCGATCGGCACCGATGCGGGCCAGGCCCAGCATCTTCGTCCCCCCTACCCTTGCCACTACTTCATGCACGGCGCGGGGCGCTACGGGCTGCAGTGCCTCGCCAACCTCGACCAGCTCCCGCCGACCGGCGCAGTGGTGATCGCAGCGCCGCTTAAGATCCGCAACGGCAGCGGTAGTCCATTGCGCGCCATCGCTCTCGTGGAGGCTCCGTTACACCCATAATCAGGGACGGACCACGTTTTCTTCTTGCTTCGCCTTCAAGGGGCCCTGGAGAAAAACGTGGTCTGTCCCTGATTTTTTGGTTTTGCCACGCATGGTGAGTCGATGAGCAAGTACAAGATCTGGTTCCAGGGCGCGACCGACAAGGTGCACATGGCGCCTTACATCGCCAAAGTCGAGGCGCACCTGAAGTCGATCCTTGAGCCCGAGTTCGAGGCCACGTTCCATACCACGACGCCGCCCGCGACGACGACGCACGCCATCACCGAGTTCCGCATCGCCCGCAACCTCATCCGCAACGCGGTCGAGGCCGAAAAGCAGGGCTATGCCGCGATGGCGATCACGCATTTCCAGGACGCCGGCCTCGCCGAAGTCAAGTCGGTCGTCGACATCCCGGTGCTCGGGCTGGGCGAAACCACGCTCTTCCATGCCTGCACGCTCGGGCGCAAGCTCGGCCTCGTCACCATCAACCCGGTGTTCGTCCCGTGGCACGAGGACCAGGTGATCCGGTACGGATTGCAGCAGCGCGTGGTCGGAGTGCGCGCGGTCGACGCCAGCGTCAAGGACTTCATCGACGCCTTCGCCGACAAGCGAGCCTACGACTCCCTGTATCCAAAATGGGAGCGCGAATGCCGCATCCTTCTCGATGCCGGCGCCGACGTCATCGTTCCCGCGGGCGGGCTGCCGATGATGCTCTTCGGCGGCACCGAAATGGACGGCGCGCCGGTCGTGAACGGCGTGACGCTCATCGCCAAGAGCGCCGAGCTGGCGATCAAGCTGCGCCGGCTCGGCATGGCGAAGGTGAGCCGTCGCTCGAACTACGTGAAGCCACCCGACAAGGCGCTGAGAGAATTCCTGGAACAGGGATAGCCTTGGGAAACATGCCGGCAACCCTTGCCCAGAAACTCATCGCGCGGGCCGCGGGCCGGAGCTCGGTCGCGCCGGGCGAGATCGTCACCTGCAAGGTGGACCTGGCGATGATCCACGACTCGGGCGGCCCGCGCCGCGTGAAGCCGATGCTCGAGCGCCTCGGCGCCAGGGTGTGGGACCCATCGAAGGTGGTCCTGGTCACCGACCACTACGTGCCGGCGTACGACGAGGAAAGCCGCAACATCATCCGGATCACGCGCGATTGGGCGCGCGAGGCCGGCATCGACCACTTCCACGACGAGCAGGGAATTTGCCACGTCATCCTTCCCGAGCGCGGCCACCTGAGGCCTGGCATGTTCGCAGTCGGCGGCGACAGCCACTCCCCGACCGGCGGCGCCTTTGCCGCGTACATGTTCGGCGTCGGCGCGACCGAGATGCTCGGGGTCCTGGTCACCGGCGAGATCTGGCTCAAGGTGCCGCAGACGATCGCCATGGAGTTCGACGGCGCCTTCGCGCCCGGCGTCTCGGCAAAGGACGCGATGCTGTTCCTCATCGGGCGCTTCGGCCTCGACGGCGGGCAGTATCAGGCGGTCGAGTACCGCGGCGCGGCGATCCGCGCGCTCCCGATGCAGGAGCGCATGACCCTCTGCAACATGGCCGCAGAGCTCGGTGCGCAGACGGGTTTGATTTCCTCCGACACAGTGACGCAGGAGTTTCTCAAGCTCAAGGATCTCCATGTTTGGGAAAGCGACAAGGACGCCCCGCTGCTCGCCCACCACCGCTTCAGCGGGAGCGAGCTCGCGCCGCAGGTCGCCGCGCCGCACAGCCCGGCCAATACGCGGCCGGTGACCGAGTTCAAGGAGGTCAAGCCGCAGCTCGCCTACATCGGCGCCTGCACCGGTGCCAAGCTCGAGGACCTGCGCATGGCGGCCCGGGTATTGAAGGGAAGAAAATCGGCGCTGCGGCTTCTCGTCGCGCCGGCGAGCTTGCGCGACCAGAACGCGGCCAGGGATGAAGGAACCCTGCAGATCCTCCTGGACGCGGGAGCGGAGCTCCTGCCGAACGCCTGCGGCATCTGCGCCGGCTACGGCGAACATCTGCTGCCCGAGAACATGGTCGCCATCTCGAGCACCGCGCGCAACTTCAAGGGCCGCATGGGGGCGGCGTCTTCGCAGGTGTACCTCGCCTCGCCCTACACGGTGGCCGCCTCGGCGGTGGCTGGTTGCATCTGCGATCCGCGCGGGCTCCTCCAATGAGGGCCTGGGTGCTCGGCGACAACGTCGACACCGACGCCATCGCGCCGGGGCGCTACATGAAGTTCGGCATCGCCGAGATCGCGCCGCATTGTCTCGAAGGGGTGCTGCCGGAGTTCGCGCGCAGCGTAAGGCCGGGCGACGTCGTGGTCGGCGGCCGCAACTTCGGCGCCGGCTCCTCGCGCGAGCAGGCGCCGGCAGCGCTCAAGCACCTCGGCGTGGCGGCGCTGGTCGCCGAATCCTTCGCCGGCCTCTTCTACCGCAACGCGCTCAACCTCGGCCTGCCCGCGGTGGTCTGCGCCGACACAAGACGAATTCATCACCTGGATACTGTCCGAGTCGATCCGGAGGCAGGCAGTATCTACATTGAAAACCGGAACGAGACGCTCGCTTGCGAGCCGATCCCGGCGCACCTGATGCAGATGGTGCGCGACGGCGGGCTGCTCGCCCACCTGGAGAAGCGCCTTGGCCGAGGCCGCTAAGAAGTACGACCTGATCATCAAGAACGTACGCGTCGTGCGGCCCGACGCGAAGTCGGTCGTGGACGCGGACATCGCCATCGCAGGCGGCAAGATCTCAAAGGTCCACCCTGGTCTTCCCGCGGGTGAAGCGAGGGTGGTCTACGACGGGAAAGGCCGGCTCGCGTTTCCCGGCGTGGTCGACGCGCACATGCACACCGGCATCTACGCCCCGCTCGCCGAGGACGCGGCGAGCGAGAGCCGCGCCGCGGCACAAGGCGGCGTGACGACGAGCCTCAACTACTTCCGGACCGGCCAGTATTACCTCAACCGCGGCGGTCCTTACGCCGCGTGCTTTCCCGAAGTGCTGAAGCTCTCCGAGGGCCGCTTCCACGTCGACTACGGCTATCACCTCGCGCCGATGGATCGCGCCCAGATTTTGGAGATTGAAGACCTGATCGAGAAGCACGGCGTGAGCTCGTTCAAGATCTTCATGTTCTACGGCTCGCACGGTCTGCACGGGCGCTCCGACAGCCAGCGCGACTTCCTCATGATCGGCGACGACGAGCGCTACGACTACGCGCACTTCGAGTTCGTGATGCGCGCAGTACAGGCGGCGCGCGAGCGCTTTCCGCAGAAAGCGGCGCAGATCAGCCTGTCGCTGCATTGCGAGACCGCCGAGATCATGACCGCGTACAGCAGGATGGTCGAGAACGAGGGCAGGCTCTCGGGCCTTGCCGCCTACCATGCCGCGCGCCCGCCGCACTCGGAAGGCCTCGCGGTGTTCATCGCCTCCTACCTCGCCGCCGAGACCGCGCTGCCGAACATCAATCTGCTTCATTTGAGCTCGAAAAAAGCGGTCCAGGCCGCGCTCCAGATGGCGGCCCTCTTTCCGCACATCGATTTCCGCCGCGAAGTGACGATCGGGCACCTCATGCTCGACACGAGCGCCAGGGCCGGCGTCCTCGCGAAGGTGAACCCGCCGATCCGGCCGCGCGAGGACGTGGAGTACCTCTGGCAGAAGCTCGCCGAGGGCGCGATCGACTGGGTGG
>Ga0134124_10005499_pt1 | contig 10183 bp, 6 predicted proteins | sample KB304_FD_96880 | JGI IMG/M metagenome (GOLD analysis project Ga0134124, IMG submission 96880) | Terrestrial soil microbial communities without Nitrogen fertilizer from Kellogg Biological Station, Michigan, USA - KB3-0-4 | ecosystem: Environmental > Terrestrial > Soil > Unclassified ... | reverse complement strand
TGCCCCACCGGCCCATCGAGAACAGCGGCTTCCCGTCCTCGTCGACGCCGCTCGGGAAGCCGTCGGTGTTGCGGTGCCTGATGCGGACGATCAGCAGCGGCAGGGTCACGCCCAGGTAGGCCAGGTACAGCATCCCGATGCACAGGCTGGACAGCGCCAGGAAGATCGCCGACTGGTTGATGTTGACGAGCAGCGCGGCGGCGGCGAGCACCCCGACGACGATCGAGGTGATGATCGGCGTGCCGGTGCGCGGTGACACCTTGCCCAGGTACCGGTGGAACGGCAGCGCGCCCTCCCGGGCCATCGAGTACATCATCCGGGCGCCGGAGGTCTGGACGGCCAGCGTGCAGGCGAAGACCGCGACGGCGATGAAGCACAGCAGCAGCCGGCCGAGCACGCTGCCGAGCCGGTCGGTCAGCACCCAGGCGAGGCCCCCGGAGGCGAGCTTGCCGTCGCTGACGCTGGACGCCGCCATCAGCGCCGAGATGATCAGCAGGGCGCCGCCGATGCCGGAGGTGACCAGCGCCCGCAGGATCGTCTTCGGCGTGGTCTTGCGCGGGCTGTGCGTCTCCTCGGACAGCTCGCCGGCGGAGTCGAAGCCGACCATGACGTAGGCGGCCATCAGCGCCGACGCGAGGAACGCCGGCAGGTAGTGGCCGCCGCCCGGCCAACCGGTGTTGTGCAGGACGATCTGCGGCCCGCGCTTGGGCAGGCAGAACAGGCCGACGACCAGCACGGCGACGCCGACGATCTCGCAGGCGACGCCGAAGCTGGAGGCCCGCGCCGTCTCCCGGATGCCGAGGATGTTGACGACGGTCGTCACCACGAGCAGCAGGCAGCCGAGGACGACGGCGTTCTGCGCCCCGGTCGTCGAGGTGAGCGTAGGGTCGGCGTGCGAGCCGCCGACGAGCTGGAAGCCCGACCAGATCTCCGGCAGCGCCGCCTGCAGGGCGATGGCGGCCGCGGCGACGGTCAGGATCTGGCCGATGATCATGATCCAGCCGATGAACCAGCCGGCCGTCGTGCCGGCGAGCCGGCTCGACCACTGGAAGATCGCGCCGGAGATCGGCCAGCGTGCCGCGAGCTCCGAGAAGCACAGCGCGACGAGCAGCTGGCCGACGAACACCGCCGGCCAGGTCCAGAAGAACGACGCTCCGCCGATGCCGAAGCCCAGCCCGAACAGCTGGACGACGGTCGTGAGGATCGAGACGAAGGAGAAGCCCGCGGCGAAGGACGCGAAGGTCCCGACGCCGCGGTGGAGCTCCTGCTTGTAGCCGTGCGGCGCAAGCCCCGCGGCGACGTCGCCCGGGGCGACGACCTCCGACGTGCTCACCACGCCACCTCCCATGATCGAGAATACCTGTCGGCTGACAGATATTGATGAGGATCATGGGAGGGGCGTGTCGCATCCCCGGATCGCGGACGTTAATTTCCGGCCTCCAGTGAGGCGCGGAGGTAAATTCCGCGCCGCGAGCTGTCCACGGCCCCGATTCCGGCCCCGGCTCCGACGACGCCGCGTCCGCGCTACCCGGCCGGGCCGGCGTCGCGCGCCGACGGGCCCACCGTGGGTGACAGGCGGTCTACGGTGGCCCCGTGACGGGGCGGCGGCGGACCACCGGGCAGGCGCTGGTCGACGGGCTCATCGCGCACGGCGTCGACACGGTCTTCGGGCTGCCAGGGGTGCAGACCTACGCGCTGTTCGACGCCCTGGGTGAACGCGCCGAGCAGATCGCGCTCCTCGGCGCGCGGCACGAGCAGGCGTGCGCCTACATGGCGCTCGGCTACGCGCAGTCCAGTGGGAAGGTAGGCGTCTGCACGGTCGTGCCCGGTCCGGGGCTGCTGAACGCGGCGGCTGGCCTGCTGACCGCCGCGGGCACCAGCACCCCCGTCGTCTGCCTGACCTCGGACGTCCCGGCGCCCTTCGCCGGCCGAGGCCAGGGCCATCTGCACGAGATGCCCGACCAGCTCGCGACCGCGCGGTCGTTCGTCAAGTGGGCGGAGACGATCCGCCACCCGGCGCAGGCGCCGGAGCTGCTGGCGGAGGCCTTCGCTCAGGCGATGTCCGGGCGGCCGGGCCCGGTCGTGCTGCAGGCCCCCTGGGACGTCCTGTCGGCGGCCGCGGCGGTCCCGGCGCCCCGGGTGCGTCCGCCGGCCGCGCCGCCGCTCGTCGACCCGCCGGTCCTGTCGGCTGCCGCGGACCTGCTCGCCGCCGCCCGCAACCCGATGATCATGATTGGTGGCGGGGCGCGGCACGCCGGCCCGCAGGTCCGGGAGCTCGCCCAGCTGCTCGGCGCGCCGGTGGTGTCGCACCGCGGCGGGCGCGGGGTGCTGCGCGGCGACGACCCGTACGCGTTCACTGGCGCTGCCGGCTTCGCCCGCTGGGCCGACACCGACGTGCTGCTGCTGCTCGGAACGCGCGGGGAGCTCACCTGGTTCGGCTGGCCCGAGCGCCCGGCCGGCCCGCGGCTGGTGAGCGTCGATATCGACCCCCGCCAGCACGTATGGCGGCGCCCGGACGTCGCGGTCACCGCCGACGCTCATGAGGCGGCGGCCGCGCTCGTCGGCCTGCTGCGCGAGCGCGCCCCGGCGGCGGGGCCCGCGGGCGGGCGAGCCGCGGGCAGGGCGGCCGAGTTCGCCGCGCTCAAGGAGCGTTTCGGCGCGGACGTCGCGCGCCACCTGCGCCCGCACGCCGACTACCTGGCGGCGATCCGGGACGCGCTGCCCGAGGACGGCTTCTTCGTCGAGGAGATCTCCCAGATCGGCTTCGCCGCGCTGTTCGCGTTCCCGGTGTACGCGCCGCGCCACTACGTGACGTCCGGGCACCAGGGCACCCTCGGCTTCGGGTTCCCGACCGCGCTCGGCGTGAAGGCCGCCCACCCCGCCCGCCCGGTGGTCTCGGTGACCGGCGACGGCGGCTTCCTGTTCGCGGCCGCGGAGCTCGCGACCGCCGTCCAGCACGGCCTCGGCGTCGCCACCGTGGTCTTCGACAACGGCGCGTACGGCAACGTCCTGGCCGACCAGCAGCGGCTGTACGGCCGCGCCGTCGGCTCCGCGCTGCGCAATCCCGACTTCGTCGCGCTCGCTCGCGCGTTCGGGGCCGACGGCCAGCGCGCCGAGGACCCGGCGGCCCTGCGCGACCTGCTCACGAAGGCGCTGCACGCCGACCGGCCGACCGTCATCCACGTCCCGATGCCACTCGACCCGGCCGTCACCCCCTGGACCTACCTCAGCCCCCAATCCCGCCCCGCCTGACGCGGGTGCCGGCTGGTCCGCGGTGGCGGCCGGCCGCCCCCGACAAGGACAGGGCGGTCGCAGGCGGTAATCGCCTTACCTGCTCTCCGACGAGGGCTCCCGGGCCGGCCAGACCGACGGCGGTGCCTTCCTGCGCTGGGGCCGCGCCCACCGCGGGCGCCAGCCCAGCCGGCCGTCGGTGCCCGCGCCGGCAGGCCAGGGTGCGCAGAATGCGGGAGGTGGTCGACAACTGGCCTTCGACCTGTCATCATGGGACTCACTGCCGACTGACCGGCGCGGATCCCCCCGTACCGCGCCCGTCAGTCGGTTTTTTGCTGAGGGCTGTCACTGTACGTTGCCGTGAGCTTTGTCTCGCGTTCCCTCGCGCCTCGCCCGGGCATTCTGTCGTCGGGCGCCCGCTGCCGGGACCCACCGGCGCCACCGCCCGTCCGCCTCGACGGCACCAGTAGCGGTAAGGGCCGCGTCCGGGGCAGGGCCGTGAGGCCCCTCGGACCTCGGCTGAAAGTGTCGCCGACCTGACCCCAATGGGGTCAAAGGCGGCTTTCGAGGGGGCATTAAGGTAACGCAGGGGCAAAGAGGCCGCCGCGAACGCCAGCCGGCCAGGGCGGCCGCCGAGGGCGTCGGCGGCCAGGCCCGCTCGCTTGCCGAGATGACGACACCACCGCCGCGCCAGGGAGGCCTCCGATCGACCGCAACGAGCTCATCGACATCACGCGGCGAGCGCTCAAGATCTCGATGGACAAGACGACCGACATGATGCCGCTCGACCGGGTGCTGCCCGCGGCCATCTACACCGGCGAGGAGCTGTTCGCGCGCGAGCGCGACTACGTGCGCCGGGCCCCGCAGCTGGTCGGCTACCGCTCCGAGCTCCCCGAGCCGGGCAGCTACACCACCAAGCAGGTCATGGACGTCGCGGTGCTGCTCACCCGCGACGACGACGGCCAGGTCCACGCTTTCCAGAACTCCTGCGCGCACCGCCAGGCCAAGGTCGCCGAAGGCTGCGGTCTCGCCGAGCGGTTCACCTGCCCGTACCACGCCTGGAGCTACAACAAGCAGGGCGCGCTCGTGGCCGCGCCCGGCCGCGACGGCTTCCCGACCGCGCTGGCCGGCGCCGGCCTCGTCGAGCTGCCGGCCGCCGAGCACGCCGGTTTCCTGTGGGTCGGCCTCGACCCCGACGCCGGGCCGCTCGACATCGCCACCCACCTCGGCGCCCTTGGCCCCGAGCTGGAATCCTGGGGCATCGGAGACTGGAACCCCATTGGTGAGAAGGTCCTCGACGCCCCGGTCAACTGGAAGCTCGCCCTCGACACGTTCGGCGAGAACTACCACTTCGCCACGGTGCACCAGAACACCTTCGCGGTGTTCGCCCGCAGCAACTGCGCGCTGTTCGACACCTACGGCCCGCACCACCGGCTGATCTTCCCGCTGCAGAACATCACCGAGCTCGTGGACAAGCCGGAGAGCGAGTGGGAGCCGCTGCACAACTTCGTGGTCATCTACGCGATCTTCCCGAACATCGTCATGTCGGTGACCTTCATCAACGGCGAGATCTTCCGGGTCTACCCCGGCGAGAAGGCCGGCCACTCGATCACCGTCCACCAGAACGCCACCACGATGGACACCTCCGACGAGGCCGGCCGCAAGGGCGCGGACGACATCTTCGACTACGCCCACGCCAGCGTCCGCGACGAGGACTACAGCCTCGCCGCCAAGATCCAGGCCAACCTCGCCGCGGGTCTGCGGCCGGGCGTCGTCTTCGGCCGCAACGAGCCGGGCCTGCACCACCGGCACGCCTGCATGGACGAGGCCGTCGGCCCACGCACCGCCGGCTGACCAGGTCTCCTGCCTGCGCGCGTCTCCTGCTCCCCGAACAGCCCCCGGTCAGGCCGCGCCGCCGGGGGCTTTTCGCGTATCCGGCCTCCTGCCTCGCCTCAGCGCGCCAGGCGTCCCGAGGCTCGGCCGCGGCCCGGTCGCCAGCCGGCCGCCGTCCGCGGATGAGCAGGAGTCCCGCGGGCTGCGGCAGCCCGGGCGGGACGTGGGTCTCGGACGTTGCTCGTGTGAGACCGCAGTTGCTCGCGTGTGCCGCCGCGGGCGGAGTGGCCGTCCCGCCCGCCCGATCCGGCCTACCGTGGATCGGCGGTATGGGTAGCTGGGCGGAGGCGGCATGGATGAGGCGCTGGCGGAGCTGGTCGCGGCGCTGCCGGCGGGCGTGGTCGCGACCGACCCGGCGCTGCTGGAGAAATACCGCCGCGACCGCGCGGCCGACTCCTCGCCAGGGACACCGCTCGCCGCCGTCCGCGCCCAGACGACCGCGCATGTCCAGGCGGCCGTGCGCTGGGCTGCCCGCCACCGGGTCGCCGTCGTGCCGCGCGGCGCCGGAACCGGTCTGTCGGGCGGGGCGACGGCGCTCGACGGCGGGATCGTGCTGTCGACGGAGCGGATGCGCGCGGTCCACGTCGACCCGGTCACCAGGGCCGCGACGGCTCAGCCCGGTGCGCGCAACGCCGAGGTCAAGGCCGCGGCGGCGGCGCACGGGCTGTGGTATCCGCCGGACCCGTCGTCGTTCGAGATCTCCTCGATCGGCGGGAACGTCGCCACCAACGCCGGCGGCCTGTGCTGCGTGAAGTACGGGGTGACGACCGACTACGTGCTTGGCCTGGAAGTCGTGCTCGCCGACGGGACGGCTGTCCGGCTCGGCGGCGCCCGGCTCAAGGACGTCGCCGGCCTGTCGCTGACCAAGCTGTTCGTCGGCAGCGAAGGCACCCTCGGTGTCATCACCGAGGCCACGCTGCGGCTGATCCCGGCACAGCCGGCACCGTCCACCCTGGCGGCGACCTTCCCCAGCACGGCCGCCGCGACCGCCGCGATCCTCGCGATCACTGCCCTGGTGCGGCCGGCGATGCTGGAGCTGATGGACCGCGTCGGTCGTCTCAAGACCCCCTGGCTGGCCGACCAGCTCGGCCCCGACGCCTCGGCTCTGACCTGGCGTATCAAGAACGCCCTCGACCCCCTGGGCATCCTCAACCCAGGCGCAGCCCTCCCGCCACTCGGTTAACCTCGGCGCGCCCGCTGCGCGCCCACCGCGTGGGAACGGCCGTCCCTGCTGCCCGCGGCCCGGCTACCGGAGTTGAACAGGCCGGCGACCTCGACCAGCCGCGGGCCTCGCGAGGCGGTCGGACCGGCCGGCTCCCCGACGCGCGTCCTGGCACCCGTGGGTGCCGCAGCCGTCAGGTGATGCGCAGGTCCTCGGTGCTGCGGAAACGGCGGGTGCCGAAGGCGACGAGGACGAGGGTGAACGCGACGGTGACCACGATGCCGATCCAGGAGCTGCCGTGGCCGAGCATCAGGGCGCGGACCGCGTCGACGGTGTGGCGCAGTGGGTTGGCCTGCGCGGTGTCGTCCAGCCAGGCCGGCGCGAACGTCAGCGGGAGCAGGACGTCGGACAGCAGCAGCAGCGGCAGGGACAGGCCCTGGATCACCGGGGCCAGCGCGTCCTCGCTGCGCAGCGCCAGCGCGAGTCCGTAGCCCAGGCAGGACAGGCCGATGCCCAGGGCCATCAGGACCAGCGCGGCCACCACGAAGCCGCGGCGCAGGTGGAGGCCCAGCGGCACCGCCAGGCCGACGAGGATCGCGCCCTGGACGACGACCAGCGTCGCGTCGCGCAGGGCCCGGCCGAGCAGCAGCGCGAGCCGGCTGATCGGGGTGACCGACAGCCGTTCCAGCACCCCGGCCCGCATCTCGGACAGCAGCGCGAACCCGTTGAACGCGCAGTTGAACAGCACGAGCTGCACCAGCAGGCCCGGCACGAAGACGTCCCAGCTGCTGGTGCCGGCCGGCAGGCCCTCGGTGACGCCGCTGTGCTTCAGCAGCGGGCCGAACAGGTAGAGGTAGAACAGCGGCTGGGCGAGTCCTATGACGATCCAGCTCGGCTCCCGCAGCACGGCGCGCAGGGCGCGGGCATAGGTGAGCCGGACGTCGGAGAAGAAGCGCATGGGCTTCCCTTTCAGAAGGTCGAGTGTTGCACTGGGCGAGATCGGCACACCGGCGGCCGTTGCTGGGAGCGCCGAGACACGGCCGGCGCCCGGCACGAGCGGCCCAGGCCCCGGAGCGGGGACCGGCCAAGTCCCAGAGCGGCCAGGCCGCAGAAGCGGCGCAGGCCCCAGACGGCCCACGCGCCCGAAGGAGGGCACCCCCGCCGGGGTGGCGTGGCTGAACCGGCGCCGGGTCCCGTCAGACGGCGGCGCCGGCCAGCGGGTGGCCGGTGGCGGTGAGGAACACGTCGTCGAGGCTCGGGCGGGTCAACGTGAGCGTGACGACCGGCGTCGAGAGCCCGTCGAGCAGGCGCAGCAGGTCGGTGACCGCGCGGGAGCCGTCGTCGACGTAGACCCGCAGCGTCCGCTCGTCGACGACCTCGACATCCCGGCACCAGGGCTGCTCGCGGACCGCGGGGGCGGTCGCCTCGGGGGCGCCGGCGGGCAGGGTGACGACGATGCCGTCGCCGGCGACCTGGCTCTTCAGCTCGTCGGGAGTGCCCGTCCGCGCGACGCGGCCCTTGTCGATGATCGCGACCCGGTCGCAGAGCTCGTCGGCCTCCTCCAGGTAATGGGTGGTGAGCAGAATCGTCGTGCCGGCGTCGCGCACGGCGCGGATCTCGGCCCACACCTCGGCGCGGCTCGCCGGGTCCAGCCCGGTGGTCGGCTCGTCGAGCAGCAGCAGTTCGGGGGAGTTGACCAGGCCGATCGCGATGTCGAGGCGGCGGCGCATGCCGCCGGACCAGGTGCCGAGCCGGCGGTCGGCGGCGTCGGTGAGGCTGAACCGGCCGAGCAGGGTGTTCGCGCGGGCCAGTGCCTCCGGCTTGGACATGCCGAACACCCGCCCCTGCATGACGAGCTCGGCGCGGGCGGTCTCCGCCGAGTCGGTACCGCCGCCCTGCGCGACGAACCCGATCCGGCGGCGGACCGCCGCGCGTTCCCGCGCCACGTCGTGGCCGGCGACGATCGCCGTCCCCGACGTCGGCGGGAGCAGGGTCGTGAGCATCCGCATCGTGGTCGACTTGCCGGCGCCGTTCGGGCCGAGCAGCCCGAACACCTCTCCGCGCTCGACGGCCAGGTCGATCCCGTCGACGGCGACGACGGGCTGGGCGCGCCGGGACCGGCGGAACTCCCGGCGCAGAGCCTGGGTTGTGATCATGTCAAGTCCTGTCGAGATCGGGTGGGCGGGCACGGTTCGGGACAGCGTGGCCGCGCCCAGCATGGCGGCCGCCGCCGACAGTTCGCCGCGGAGGCGATGACGCGGCGGACGGCCGGGCCGGGCCAGCGGCACCCGAGCCATACCTCTGCGGCAAAATTGTCTGAGCGAGTGAGGCAATGCGATAGTGAGATACTGTAGGCGGCGATGTCAAGGACGGGATGCGCCGGTCCTCTCCCGGCGACTCGGCCGCGGGCGGGCGCTGGCAACCCGGCCGTTCGCGGAGAGGTGGCGGTGATGGAGCGTGCACCTGAGGTCGAGGTCGACCTGGACGGGCTGCTGCGGGAGCTTGTCTCAGCCGCTCAGCTGTTTCAGTCGGCGGCGGGCGTGCGGGCGCGGCTGACGCCGACCGAACTCGCCGTCCTCACGCTCCTGCGCGCCAACCCCCGCGTCGCCGGGCAGCTCGCGCTGGCGACGCAGCTGACCACGGGCGCGATCACCCGGGTGCTCGACGGCCTGGAACGGCGCGGCTATGTCACCCGGCTGCCGGACCCGGGGGACCGGCGCCGCGTCGTCGTCACCGCCGTCGCGGAGCGGATCGCGGCGCTCGACGTCCTGTTCGGACCGATGACCGACGCCGCGGCCGCCGTTCAGGCGAGGTTCAGCCCCGCGGAGCAGCAGACCATCGCGCGGTTCCTGACCGCGACGACGGACATGCTGCGCGACCAGACCAACTCGCTGCGCGCCGACCCCGCGGCGGGCTCGGCGCCGGTGACCCTCGGGGCGCCCCTGGGCACCGCGACGCAGGCACGCCTGTTCGTCGTGGGCGGCCTCAAGCACCTCCGGATCGCCGCCGGCGGCGCTGACTTTCCTGCCGAGAGCCTCTACCAGGGAGACTTCGCGGGCGCCGCCCCGACCAGCGAAGTGATCGTCCGACCGGACGAGAGCGAGGTGCGGCTGCACTTCGGCCGCCGGGGCAGGTCGCTGTGGCGGCCCGGTTCGGCGACCTCGACGCTCACCCTGAACCCGCGGCTGCCGTGGGCCATCGACGTGCGTGGCGGTACCCAGGGCCTCGACGTCGACCTTCCGGGTGTCGCCCCACGCTCGGTCTCCCTGACCGGCGGGACCAACGGCCTGACGCTGCGGCTCGGCGCCCCCAGGCAGCCCGTCACGATCTCACTCACCGGCGGGGTGAAGGCACTGCGGCTTGAACGCCCCGCCGGGGTGCCCGTTGGCCTGCGGATCCGCGGCGGCGCGAGCACCATTGTCATCGACGGCCAGCGCCATGGCGCGGCCGCGAACTGGACCGTGGATCTCCCGCACGGCAGCCCCGGCTACGAGCTGGCGATCACCGGCGGTGCGAGTCAGCTGGCGATCGCCACCCACGGCTAGCGGCGGCCGTCCGTCAGTGCACTCCCGCACCGGGAGCAAGCGCCGCCGGGGCTGCGGCGGCCGGGGCGTTCCAGTCGATGTGGTGGCGCATCGGCCAGGCGAACGTCTCGGGATTCATCAGCCGCATCGCGATCGGCATCGTCAGGTCACGCAGCAGGCGGGCGGCCGGCCCGGCGGCCTTGTCACTGTTGGTCCGCTCACCATCTTGATGATCTTTTCGGCTCGTGGCCGCCGCAGCGCCTCGTAGGCGGGGAAGGCGCCCTCGGGCGGGAGGTCGGCGCTGGCCCTGGTCCCGTCGGCGAAGATCGCCGTGACACCAGCCGCGTCCTGGTCCAGGCCGACCAGTCGCTTG
>Ga0134124_10005496_pt1 | contig 10189 bp, 11 predicted proteins | sample KB304_FD_96880 | JGI IMG/M metagenome (GOLD analysis project Ga0134124, IMG submission 96880) | Terrestrial soil microbial communities without Nitrogen fertilizer from Kellogg Biological Station, Michigan, USA - KB3-0-4 | ecosystem: Environmental > Terrestrial > Soil > Unclassified ... | reverse complement strand
TCGCGCGCGACGCCGAACAGGCATAGCGCTGCGGCGGTACTGAGCGTTGCCGCGGCTACCAGCATGTCGGCGCCGAGCTTCGCCCTAAGGCGCGACAGTGCGAGCGCGCCGCCGATCGCGCCGGCGCCGATCGCGGCGAGCAGCACGCCGTAGAGCTCGGGGCCGCCGCCGATTTGCGTGCGAGCGACGAGCGGCAGCAGCGCCCAGTAAGCGCTCGCGGCGAGAAAGAAGCCGACAGCGCGCAGCAACGTCGCACGCAGCGGCGGGTTGTGGCGCGCGTGGCGCAGGCCGGTGCGGATCGCGTTTGCGAGGCGCTCGGCGGGCAACCGCGTGCGCGCGCTCTTCGACGGGCGCCACCACAGCAGCGCGCCTATGCTGCCGAGATTGCTGAAGGCGTTCACCCAGAACGGCGCCGCGATGCCTAAGCTTCCGGTCAGCACGCCGCCAAGGGCCGGTCCCACCGCGCGGCTGATGTTGATGCCCACGCTGTTGGTAGCCACCGCCGCGGGCAGCTCGGTCCTGGGCACGAGTTGCGGCACGATCGACTGCCACGCGGGGGCGACGAACGCCGCGCCCGTCTCGATGAGGAAGGTAAACACGAGAAGCGAAACCGGCGTCACCTGGCCCAGCCAGACGAGCGCGGCGAATGCCCCCGACAGCACCGTGATCGCGCCCTCGGCGAGGATCAGGAGCCGCCGCCGGTCCACGATGTCGGCAAGTGCCCCCGCGGGCAGCGCGAACAGGAACACCGGCAGGCTGGCAGCCACCTGCACCAGCGACACCATCAGCGGATGAGGGTCGAGCTCCGTCATCAGCCACGCCGCGGCGGCGCTGTACATCCAAGTGCCGATGTTGGCGACCACGGTCGCGGTCCAGATGACGGCGTAGGTGCGATGCCGAAACGGGCTCACGACCCGATGCTAAAGGAGCTTGCCCGACCACCGCCAGCGCGCCTCGGGCAGCAAGCACCAGATGGTTCAGTAGGTTACTTCGGCAGCGCGCCGCGGTCGTCGTGGGCGACCTGGCTCAAACGTCGAGCGCGCGCGGTTCCCAGGAAACGACGAAGGCGTCGCTCGCTGGAAAGGTTTGCTTCGGGGCGTCGTCGAGCGTCTCATCCATGTGCCTCCAGCGGCGCTCCGGCTGGAAAAGAACGGCCTCTACGCGTAGGCGCCGCCGGCCGCCGAGAGGGAAATGCCAGTCGATTTCTTGTCCCTCTCGCAACCGCGCTCAAGGGCACGCTCAAGCGCCGGATGATGGCCGAGCAGCTTCAAGAGCGCGCGGTCTGCCTCGGTGACGATCAGGGCGTGCATCATGACAAGCCGCCCGCGAGGCTGGACAGCATGAGCAGTGCGCCCATGACGCCGACGACCAAATGCAGCGCGCCGAACCGGCCCGGGTCGAGCAGCATCTCCGCGAAGGGCAAGGCGCACAGGATGGCGCCGGCGATCGCGGCGCCGCTTCTGACTTCACGATGAGTCATGTCGTCTCCTTTCAAGTGTGTGCTTATGCCGCTTCCCGCAGCGCCTTCCGGCGTGCGCTGTCGGCGATATGGATCTCCAGCAATCGGCCGCCGGGCAGCTCAACATCGACTATGTCGCCCCGTCTGCGGCCGAGCAGGCTGCGCCCGACCGGCGAAAGGACCGAGATCTTCCTCAGCGCGAGGTCGGCGTCGGCTGGATAGGTGATCGTCACCGTCCGGCGCATGCCGGAGGGCTCTTCGACGTAAGTCACGGTCGAGCCCATTGCGACGCGATCTTCGGAAAGCGCTTCGCCCGACACGCGACGCGCCTGTGCCAGCAGTTCGACCAGGGCCTCGGCCGGGTCTGCCTCGGGGGAATGGCTCCGCCGGTGCGCGGCGAGCATCGCCGCGAGACCTTCGGCGTCGGTCCGGGAAAGGACGAGGTCGTGCAGCTTCATCATGGCGTTCTCCATGGCAAAAAACGAAAAGGGGTGAGCAAGCCGCGGAGCGCTAGGCGCCGGGCCAGTAGCTTGCGATGCGGGGTTCCCGATAACCGGCGCTGCTAGGCGCCCGCTGCTTTAGCGGGCGCTGCGGCGGTTACCGGGCGAGCTGAAGAAAGACCAGGGTGCCCGGTGTGGCAAGCGCGCGCGCAGGAAGCTCAGGACGTCCGAGCCGTGCGAACCCTGCGATGTAGAAAAAGCGCGCCATGATTTCCCGTGTATCAGCTAAGAAAGAATCAATGCAAACGCATCATAGCATAGACAGTGTATATCGATCAAGGCTTTAGCCCGGTGTCCATGAGCAACCGCCCTCGTTTCGCCGCGGAGGACGACGCGCAGCTCTCGCCCTTCGCGTCCCGGAACGAGCGGCCGGCGAGGAGCATCCAATTCGCCGAACGGTCAACTGCAGCGCGCCGGCAAGGAGCCTCGAATGAACCAGGAGATCTTCAACACCAGCATCAGGAAATTCCTGAAGATGGTTGGAGTGAACTCGCAGCGAGAGATCGAGCAGGCAGTTCGGAGAGCGACCGAAGCCGGGACCCTTGCGGGAGGCGAAGCGCTACCTGTGAAGTGCACGCTCGAGATCAGAGGCCTCGGCGTCGAGGTGCCCTTCGATGGCGAGATCAGGCTTAAGTAGCGGCGTTGAGCGGGCAGTTCTCGTGGATTACCTGGTCGACACGCAGGCGGCGGTGTGAGCCGTCGGGGAAATCCCACTCGATGGCTTGCCTCGCCGACAGGCCGATCAGCGCAGTGCCGACCGGGGCCAGGACCGAGACACAGCACGCGCAGCCGCCGGCCTCCCGGGGAAATACCACGTTTATGAGCCGTTGCGCGCCGCTGGTTTCGTCGGTGTAGAGCACCTGGGTGTTCATCGTCACGACCCCGCCCCCGAGCGCTGCCTCGGGCGAAATCACCGTGGCGCGGTCAATCTCGCGCAACAGCGCCGCATGCGGTTTCAGCCGCACCAGCCGTGCGCGGTCCTGGGTGGTGATGAGCACCGGTGTATCGAGGCTCGAACGCTTATCGATGTCGCACGCCACAGATTCCCGCAGCAGGCGGCGAGCCCTGAAGTACCGCGTACGCACCGTGGCTTCAGGAATTGCCAGAGCCGCGGCGGTTTCTCCAACCGTCAGCTCCTCTATCGCGCGCAGCATGAACACCGCGCGAAATTCATCGGGCAGCTCGCCGATGCGCTCCTTGAGCAACCGCCTGATCTCGCCGTGCTCGGCACGGCTCTCCGGCCCGGCTTCCGCGCCGGCCTGGTCGTCCGGCTCCGCGTCCCTATCCATCGGTGTCGCCATCGCCGCTCTCACGCGGCTGCGGCGGCGCATCAGCGCCTCATTCGCGGTAATCCGCACAAGCCACGTGGAGAGCTGCGATTCGCCGCGGAATGTACCTAGTGCCCTATAGGCCTGCAGGCAGGCTTCCTGCACGGCGTCTTCCGCCTCAGCGTCGTCACACAGGATGGCGCGCGCAGTACGGTAAAGCCTTCCATGATGAAGGCGAATGAGCTCGCGCAGCGCATCCATCCGCTGCGCGGCAGTTCCGGCCAAGGGTTTCGTATCGATCACAGTGTCCTCTATTTCACTACGGCAGATGCGGGGAGTGCGGGGTCCTCGGTAATCCGCCGGCGCCCGTTGGTTGCAGCGGGCGCGGCCGCGGTTACCGGGCCGAAGAGAGGCAGGCGAGCCTGCCGGGCGGAGCGGAATCTGCGAAGTGAAGGGAATGAAGGGGACACGCGTTCATGGCATCGCCACCATAACACGTAAAAGAAATAACGCAATCGCGGGAACGGCTACGCCTCGATGGTCATCGGATCGTGCGCAATGTTCTGCAAAAGCGGCGAAGCGAGGCTCTCCAGGATGAGTGCGCTACCGGACAGACCACCGGATGCACGTTCACTAAGGTGAGATGCGCATGATCGATACGCGCGAGCGCCTGAACCTCAGGGCCGGTGCTGCGGCCACTTATTTTTCGCTTCCTCTGCTTGAGAAGCGAGGGATCGCCCCGGTAGCACGGCTGCCAGTGAGCCTGCGTGTGCTTCTCGAATCCGTCCTGCGCAACCTGGATGGCCGGCGCATTCGCGATGAGGACGTCGAAGCTCTCGCGCGGTGGCAGCCGGGCGCAGCCCGCACCGAGGAAGTGCCGTTCGTGGTCGGGCGGGTGCTGCTCCAGGATTTCACGGGCGTTCCGCTGCTCGTCGACCTCGCCGCCATGCGCTCGGCAATAGCCGAGCGCGGGCTTGATGTGGCGCGGGTGCAGCCATCGGTACCCGTGGATCTGGTCATCGACCACTCGGTGCAAGTCGACCACTTTGGCCAGAGCGAAGCGCTGCGGCTCAATATGGAAATGGAGTTCCGGCGCAACGGCGAGCGCTACCGCTTCCTCAAGTGGGGCATGCAGGCATTCGAGAATATGCGCATCGTCCCGCCGGGCTTCGGCATCTGTCACCAAGTCAATCTCGAGTTCCTGGCGCGCTGCGTGCTGGAGAAGGAGGGCGTGCTCTATCCAGACACGCTCGTCGGCACCGATTCGCACACCCCGATGATCAACGGGCTTGGCGTGGTGGGGTGGGGCGTCGGTGGAATCGAGGCAGAAGCTGCGATGCTCGGCCAGCCGGTCTACCTGCTTCTGCCGGACGTGGTCGGGGTGCACCTGCACGGCCGGCTGCGCGAGGGCGTCACGGCGACCGATCTGGTCCTGCGCATCACCGAGCTGCTGCGGCAGGCGCACGTCGTGGGAAAGTTCGTCGAGTTCCACGGCGAAGGCGCCGCGAACCTCTCCGTGCCGGATCGGGCGACGCTCGGGAACATGGCGCCCGAGTACGGTGCGACCATCGGTTACTTTCCGATCGACGAAACCACCTGCCGCTATCTGCTGGCGACAGGACGCAGCGACGAACAGGTCGAGACCGTGCGGCGCTATTTCAAGGCCCAGGGTCTCTTCGGCATGCCGGCTCGCGGCCAGTGCGACTACAGCACTCTTCTGGACGTGGATCTTGCCGGCATAGAGCCGTCCGTCGCCGGCCCCAAGAGGCCCCAGGACAGGATCGCGCTCGGCCGCCTCAAGGAGCAATTCATGGGGCTGCTGACCGGCGCGGCAGGATATGGCAAGCAGGATGCCGGCCGCCGGGCGAATGTCCGACTCGGCGACGGCCAGACGCCCCGGCCGGGCGGCGGCGATCAATCGGAAGACACGCTTCCTGCCGGTCGCACGAACGACACCAACGCGGTAACCGAGGCCGAAATGATGAACAATCGGCCGACTCCGAACCGGCTCGGACAGCCGGGCGTGCTGCCTGCACGGCCGGCGAGCTTCGAGCTCGCTCACGGCGACGTGGTGATCGCCGCCATCACGTCGTGCACCAACACCTCGAACCCGGCGGTCATGCTGGCGGCGGGCCTGCTCGCCAGGAAAGCGGTCGAACGCGGACTCCGCGTCAAGCCGTGGGTCAAGACCTCCCTGGCGCCCGGCTCCCGCGTAGTGAGCGAATACCTGGCCAAGACTGGCCTGCAGGCGTTCCTCGACCGGCTGGGCTTCAACCTCGTGGGGTTCGGATGCACCACCTGCATCGGCAATTCCGGACCGCTTGACCGGGGGCTGGAAGAGACGATCACAAAGAACGACATCATCGCCGCAGCCGTGCTCTCCGGTAACCGCAACTTCGAGGCGCGCATCCACCAGAGCGTCAAGGCGAACTTCCTCATGAGTCCGCCGCTGGTGGTGGCGTTCGCCATCGCCGGGCGCATCGACATCGATCTTACCAGCGAGCCGCTGGACAACGTCGCTGGGCGCAACGTCTATCTGCGAGACATATGGCCGGACATGCAGGAGATCGAGGCGCTGCTCGACAGCGCGTTCGACCCCGCCGAGTATCGTCGCGTGTATGCCGGCTTCGCCGCGCAGAATCCGCTATGGAACGAGATTCCAGCCGGGTCGGGAGATCTCTACGAATGGGACGCTGCGTCGTCTTACATCCGCAAGCCCCCATACTTCGATCCCTCCATGGCTGCGGTCGCGTCGGTCGAATTCACCGGTGCGCGCGCGCTGGCAATTTTCGATGATTCCATAACTACCGACCACATCAGCCCGGCCGGCGCCATCAAGGCAACTTCGCCGGCGGGCGATTACCTGCGTGCGCGCGGTATCCCGGAGCAAGACTTCAACAGTTACGGAGCGCGGCGGGGCAACCACGAGGTGATGGTGCGCGGGACGTTTGCCAACGTGCGCATCCGCAACCTCATGGTGCCTGGTATCGAGGGCGGCGTGACGCGCCACCAGCCCGACGGCGAGCAAATGCGCATCTACGACGCCGCGGAGCGCTATGCATCCGAGGCGGTGCCGCTCATCGTGATCGCCGGCCAGGACTATGGCTCCGGCAGCTCGCGCGACTGGGCGGCGAAGGGAAGCCGCCTGCTTGGCGTGCGCGCGGTGATCGCTCGCGGGTTCGAGCGCATCCACCGCTCGAACCTGATTGGCATGGGCGTGCTGCCGTGCCAGTTCCTTGAAGGGATCAGCGCTCGCTCGCTCGAGCTGGACGGTACCGAGCAATTCGATCTCAAGCTGGACGGCGCGTTGCGCCCGCGCGCCCAGGCGACCCTGCACGTCGAGCGCCGCAACGGCCAGCGGGAAGCGATCCCGCTGCTCGTGCGGATCGACACGCCGATCGAAGCCGCCTATTACGCCGCCGGCGGCATCATGCCTTACGTGGTGGGGCAGGTGGTGTCGACGTCGCCTGGCAGGCGAACCGACGAGGTGCCGATTGCATAACCTCGCTCGGCGGCCAGTGGACGCCGCGTCGTGGACATCGAGAACGCGGATCGCGGTCATCATGCAGCGCCGTGCCATAGAAAGCCGGTGGCAAAGCGAGGTATGGGAGCCGCTAGGCGTGCTCGCCGATTACGAGGGCGACGCCGCCCCGCGCGTGATCGTCGAGGAGCCCGAGGCCACGCAGTGGCTATACCCGGGCTTCAGCATCGTGCTGCAGCGCGCTGAAGCCGAGGGCTATTTCCATAACGTATCGACGAGTGCCCCTAACGTGTTCGTGCTCTGGCGCATGGAAGAGAGCAGGGCGGTGCCGCATTACGTAACCGTGAGCTATGACGAGGCGAGCCGCTGGATGGACGGCGGCGCGCAGGTGGATGCGGTTGCCATGCCGGCGGCGATGCGCGACTGGGTACGCGCCTTCGTCGAGCAGCACTACCGGCCCGAGCCGAAGAAACGGATGAGGCCGCAATCCTTTCTTTCGCCGAAGGACCGTGGGGGCCACTAATGTCCGGCGACGGCCAAAACTTCCTGCATCGCTGGTCCCGCCTCAAGCGGGAAGCGTCGGTCAATCCTGTACCAAGCAGGAAAGGGGAGGTTTCCGCACCGCCCCCCGAGTTGCCGTCGCTCGACAGTCTGAATTTCGAGTCGGATTTCGGGGCTTTCATGCGCGCCGAGGTCGACGACGGCATAAGGCGAGCGGCGCTGAAGAAGCTCTTCAGCGATCCGCGCTTCAACGTCATGGATGGCTTGGACGTGTACATCGACGACTACAGCAAGGAGGACCCGATCCCGCCCGGGATGCTGGCGCAGCTCCAGCACGCCAGGACCACGCTCTTTGGAGTGCAACCCGAGCAAGAGGCCCCGGCCGAGGCCCCGCAGCTGGCCGAAGTGCCGCCCACCGCGGACGCCGACAAGCCGGAACCTGACCATGGCGCTGCCGGACAAGACGCTTAAGCTCTGCAGCTGCCACGCCACGATGCCGGCGCCCGAGGAGCTCGCCCGCGCGAACTTCTATGGCCTGCTCGCGCGGCTGTTCTACGCCCCGCCCGACGCGACGCTGCTCGAAAGGCTTGCCGGCGCGGAAGATCTCGCCGCCGAAGAGGGCCTCATGCCTGAGGCGTGGCAGGCGCTGGTATGGGCGGCGGCACGCGCCGATGTGGACGCGGTGCACGAGGTGTACGAAAGCGCTTTCGTCGGCACCCGCAAGCCGCTGGTATCGCTCCATGCCACGGCCTACACGCCGCGCTGCTCGAGCAAGGTACCGCTTCTGGTGCTGCGCGCTGACTTCGCCGAGCTTGGTCTCGTGCGCCATCGGTCGAGCCATCAGCCGGAGGATCACATCGCTGGTTTGTGCGACGTGATGCGTCATCTCATCCAGACTCGAAAGCGCGGGCTTGAGCAACAGGGTCGCTTTTTCAACCGCTGGATCGAGCCCGCAGCACAGCCGCTGTGCAACGCGGTTGCGAAGCAGCTTGGCAGAAGCTTTTACGAACACGTGGCCCGTTTTGCCGGGGCGTTCTTTGAGATCGAGCGATCCGCCTTCGCAATGTCGCCCGCGGAAGCGCCGCGGCGATTCGGATCATGGAACGAGCCGGACACGCACCTTTCCTAAACGAAGACATTAGCGGAGCCTGTCGATGACCGAGCGCACAAAGAGACTCTCCCGACGCCATTTTCTTCTCGCCGTTGGCGCCGGCGGCGCGGTTACGGCCGCGGCAATCGTGGCGAAGAATGCACCGCAGGCGCAGTCCCCTCTCCGCAAGCAAGACAAGCGCGCGACGCAAGGCTATCAGGCCTCGCAGCACGTCAACGACTACTACCAGACCGCCAAGGTCTGAGGAGCCCTCCATGCTGCTTACCCGAAAAGCGGATTCCGCCGCCGCTCCCCAACGGCGGCTTGCGCGTGGCCTGTCGGGCGTGCTGCCAAAGACGATCGATCGCCGCGGTTTCCTCAAGCGCTCGGGCGTGACCGTTGGCGCTGGTGCCGTCGCCGCGCAGCTACCGTTCAATATCATCGGCAAGGCCGAGGCGGCGAAGGAGCCCGCAGCCGGCGTGGCCGAAACCAAGCGCACCGTATGCACGCACTGCTCGGTCGGCTGCGCTATTGACGCCGTGGTGCAGAACGGCGTGTGGGTACGCCAGGAGCCGGTGTTCGATTCTCCCTTCAACCTGGGTGCGCACTGCGCCAAGGGCGCCTCCATCCGCGAGCACGGCATCACGCACGACTCGCATCGCCTGAAGACGCCCATGAGGCTCGAGGGCGGCAAGTGGAGGCGGATCTCTTGGGATCAGGCCTACGATGAAATCAGTGAAAAATTAAAGAAAATAAAGGGTGAAAGCGGCCCCGACGCCACGTTCTGGATCGGCTCGTCCAAGCACAACAACGAGCAGTCGTACCTGCTCTGCAAGTTCGTGCGCCTCTTCGGCACCAACAACACTGACCACCAGGCACGCATCTGCCACTCGACCACGGTGGCCGGCATCGCCAATACCTGGGGCTACGGGGCGATGACCAACTCGTACAACGACGAGATGCACTCCAAGTCGCTGCTCTTCTTCGGCTCGAACGCGGCCGAGGCGCACCCGGTTTCGATGCTGCACACGCTGCACGCCAAGGAGAACGGCTGCAAGATCGTCGTCGCCGATCCCCGCTTCACCCGCACCGCCGCCAAGGCGGACAAGTATGTGCGCGTGCGCTCCGGAACCGACGTGGCGTTTCTTTTCGGCCTGCTCTACCACGTGTTCAAGAACGGCTGGGAGGACAAGAAGTACATCAACGACCGGGTGTACGGCATGGACCAGGTGCGCAAGGAAGTGATGCAGAAGTACACGCCCGAAGCGGTCGAGGCCGTCACTGGCGTGCCCGAGAAGGAGATGTACGACGTGGCGAAGATCCTGGCCGACAACCGGCCGGGCATGATCGTCTGGTCGATGGGCCAGACGCAGCACACGAACGGCAACGCCACCGTGCGCGCGAACGCGGTGCTGATGCTGGCGCTCGGCAACATCGGCAAGCCTGGCGGCGGCTGCAACATCTACCGCGGTCACGACAACGTGCAGGGCGCCACCGACATCGGCCCCAACCCCGACTCGCTGCCGGGCTACTACGGGGTGGCGCCGGGCGCGTATGAGCACTGGGCACGGGTGTGGAACGTCGACTTGAAATGGCTCGAATCACAATTCCCGGCGGGCACGATGTACAAGCCCGGGATTACGGTATCGCGCTGGATCGACGCGGTGACCGAGAAGAACGAGAACATCGACCAGGGCCCGAACCTGCGCGCGGTGATCTACTGGGGCCACGCGCCGAACTCCCAGAGCCGCGGCCTGGAAATGGTCGAGGCGATGAAAAAGCTCGACCTCCTTGTGGTGGTCGACCCTTATCCGTCGGCGACGGCGGCGATGTTCGCGATGGTGCGCAAAGACGGTGCCTACCTGCTGCCGGCGGCGACCCAGCTCGAAG
>Ga0134124_10005493_pt1 | contig 10191 bp, 7 predicted proteins | sample KB304_FD_96880 | JGI IMG/M metagenome (GOLD analysis project Ga0134124, IMG submission 96880) | Terrestrial soil microbial communities without Nitrogen fertilizer from Kellogg Biological Station, Michigan, USA - KB3-0-4 | ecosystem: Environmental > Terrestrial > Soil > Unclassified ... | reverse complement strand
CCTGCTGCAGCTGGATGCGCTGCCACCGATACGAGAGCTGGGAAGCATCGGTACGGGTGATCTCTCGGCGCTCGCCGTCACCGCCCTGGCCATCGGCGGGCAGGTGACGACGACACCTCCGATCCGCCGCCCGGTCGTCGTCGGCAGCGGGGACGCCCTCCCGTTCCTGTCCAGCAACGCGGCTACTCTCGCCGATGCCGCGCTCGCGTCTGCCGACCTGCTCGCGCTGGCCGAGGCGACTCACGTCGTTGCGGCACTGACCTTCGTCGGCGCGACCGGGAACATCGAGGCGTTCGCTCCCGGGGTCGAGGTGGCCACGCCCTTCCCTGGCGTGCGGCAGGTCTGTGTCCGCATGCGGGAGCTCGTTGCCGGCGCCCCGGCTGGGGCGCGGATCCAGGACCCGTTCGGCTTGCGCAGCCTGCCCCAGGTGCACGGCGTCTTCCTGGACAGCCTTGCCGCGCTCTCGGACGTGGTCACCCGAATGGTCAACACCGGCTCGGAGAACCCGATCGTCTCGGCCACCCATGGAATCGCCCACCACGGCGGCTTCCACGCCTCCTACCTCGCTCAGGCACTGGACGCCGTCGTCCTGGCGGCGGCGCAGTCGGCGCACCTCTCGCTCGCCCGGCTGACCATGCTGGCCGAGCCGGCCTACACCGGCCTCGCGCCTTTCCTCGGTGACGGAACCCCGGCGGCGTCGGGGATCATGATCGTGAAGTACGTTGTCGCCTCGGCGCTGGCGGAGTTGCGGGCCCTCGCCAGTCCGGCCAGCCTGCAGTCGGTCACACTGTCCCGCGGGGTGGAAGAGGACGCGAGCTTCGCCTCCCTGGCTGCCTCCCAGGCTGCCCAGGCAGCGATCCGGCTGCGCACTGTGCTTGCGGGAGAGCTGGTCGCGGCCGTCCGGTGCCTCCGGCTGCAGGCCCGGTCGGCTGCCGCCGAGGCCGCGCTGCCGCCGGGACTGCGCGCAGCCTGGGCGGCGGTGGCGGACCTCCCCCGCGGCGCCGAGGACCGCGATCTCACCGTTGACCTCGAGATTGCCGAACAGCTCCTCAGCTTCCTGGCTGGGACCGGTCGGGGAGAGTAAGTGCGCGAGCGAGGGCCGCGACGCCACGGCGTCGCGGCCCTCGCTCCGGTCGTGGATCGGATGCGTGACCTCGTTCATCACTTGCGGGGCCACGGGCGCTGTCCGCCCCGCGGCGCTTACGGTTGTGACAAGTCCACACCTCCGGGGCCTTCGATGTAGAACTCCTCCCAGGGCCCGAACTCGGTCGCCCGGGCCCGGAGCATCCCCTGGTCGTCGTCGGAGCCGCGCTGGCTTCGCCGTCAGGCGACCGGCTGGCGGACGTACGAGCGGGCTACCTCGATGCCGATGACCTCCGGCAGGCCCGCCGGCTCGGGGCCGAGGGCGCGGGCGAGGGCGGGGCCGAGGGTGTTCGCGAAGAATCGGTCGGCGTGTGCCTTGGACTCCCAGAGGGCGACGATGCGAATCCTGCCGTCAGCGGCCGGGCCGGCGTAGCGTGCCACGAGCCCGTCGGGTGCCGGGTCCTGCTGGGCGAACACCGCGTCGGTCTGCTCGAGGCTGGCGAACGGCGGCACGGCGACGGTAATCCACTGCATTCTTTTCCTCCACATTCCCGTTCGGTCTTGAAGACTCCGCGACCGGAGCCGACAACGGGAAGACTAGGAGGGCCACGCCCGGCCGCCATCCGCCGAACTACTCATCGCTCATACTCACCGCGCGCCCGCCGCCCAGGCCGCCGCCGTGCCTTCGCGTTGTCCCGCAATACCGGATGGCGGCGGTTCCACTGGGCGCCAGCGCACCGCGTCCGTGGCGTCAGCCGGCCGCGCGCACGACCCAGGAGGCGATCTGGCTGCGGGCGCTGAAGCCGAGCTTGGTCAGGATGTGCTGGACGTGGTTCTGCGCGGTGCGCTCCGAGATGACGAGCCGGGCGGCGATCTGGCGGTTGGTCAACCCATCGGCGACCAGCAGCGCGACCTCCCTCTCCCGCGGGCTGAGCGCGCAGGCGCGCAGGTCCGAGGCCCGCTCGGCGCCGTCGCCGAGCTCGCCGACGAGCGCCGCCGTGCGGTCGAGGTACGCCGTCATGCCGAGGGCTCGCGCGACCCGGTCGGCGTCCCGGGCGGCGGCCACGGCTCGCTCCCGGTCGCCGGGCGCGGCGCGGGCGAGCAGCGCGGTGGCCAGGTGGTAGCGAGCCTCGGCGGCGAAGCCGGGCGCTCCGGCCCGGTCGGCCCGATCCGCGGCGACGGCGAGGTCGTCAACGGCGGCGTCGAGCCAGCCCACGCCGGGCCGGCCCTCGTCGGCCCACGCCCCGTCGAGCAGGCCGAGCGCGAGCGCGCCGCGCCCTAGCGCCAGCTCCGTCGGCCCCAGGTAGGCGACCCCGCCGCCGACCACATGCTCGCCGCGGAACGCCGACAGCCGGCGGAGCAGCTCCGCGAGCTCTTCGGGCCGGCCGAGTCCCGCGGTGACCAGGCCAGCGGCCGCCAGCACCGCCGACACGTGCCCGGGGACGACGAAGAACGCCGGCAGCGACCACGAATCGGGGGGCCCGGCCAGCCGGTAGGCAGCAGCCGCCTCCTCCGGGAGCCCCGCGAACACGAACAGGACGGCCCGGGTGAGCGGCGCCATCGTTCGGAACCGGGGCGGTCCGTCGAACGGCTCGCGGGCGAACCGCTCGGCGTCCGCGCTCAGGCCGACGTGACCCACGAGCGCGCACTGCATGGCCATATACGCGCCGCCGGCCGGCGCCGGCTCGACTGCCCGCATCCGGTCGAACCCGCGCCGGGCGGCGGCCTGGGCGTCGCCGTAGCGTCCCTGGGTCTGGGCGACGCAGGCGGTGGCCCGGTCGAGGTGCCAGGCACTGACAGGCCCGCCCACCCGCTCCACGGCGGCCCGCAGCCCGGTGAGCTCCTCGGCCGCGGCCGCGGCGTGCCCGCCTTCCAGCAGCGCCTCAATCCGCCACAGCTCGCCCCACATCGCGGACCGGGCGCCGCCGGTCCGCCGGGCCAGGGCGAGCATCTCGGTCGCGATCTCGAGGCGCTCGACGCGGCCGGCCGGCCCGGGGCAGGCCTCCTGCCGGGCGCGCAGCGCGTCGCCAAGCGCCTGATCGTCGCCCGACGCGCGGGCCTGCGCGAGCGCCGCGGCGCTCAGCTCGACCAACCGGTCCTGCTCGCCGCCGTAGAAGGCCAGGTGGGCGCGCTGTGCCAGCAGCCGGGCACGCAGCGCCGACGTCCGGCGCTCCGCCTCGTCGTCCCTGGCCGGTTCGGGGACAGCGGAGGCAACCGGCACCGCCGGGCCTCCGAGGCCTGCCAGCGCCTCCTCGCAGAGCCGGTCGGCGACCGCGTTGACACCCTGGCCTGGCGCCGCCTCCAGCACCAGTGCCGCCTCGGCGACCAGCTCGGGGCTACCGGCCGCCCGCCCCGCCTCGGCGGCGAGCGTCGCCGCCTCGACGCAGCCGGCCAGGTCGCCGGCGAAGTAGGCGGCCCGGCCGAGTGCGACCAGCAGTCGGCACCGTTCGGCGCCGACCATCGCGCCCCGGTCGAACGCCAGCGCGGCCCGGTAGAGCCGGACACCCTCCTCGTAGGCGAGCCGGCGCACCGCCTCCTCGGCGGCGCGCACCGACCAGGCCCGCGCCGCCGCCGCCTCCGCCGGGCCGTGCGGGGCGAGCTGTGCCCAGTGCCGCGCGATGTCGGCGAGATGGTCGGAGAGGTCGTCCGCGAAGCGGTCCGCGAGCGCGGCCGCGGCCGCGCGGTGCAGGGCGGCCGTCGCCGCGCCGGCGAGCGAGGCCTCGACGGCGTCCCTGGTCAGCGCGTGCGTGAACTGGAACTCGCCCGCGCCCAGCCGGTCGAGCAGGCCGTGCCCGACCGCCTCGTCCGCGGCCGTCAGGCACTCGTCGACGGGCTCGGCGAGCACCGCGGCGACCAGCCCGATCCCGAAGCGCCGCCCGACGATGGCCGCCGCCTGCACCAGCCGCCGGCAGCCGGGGCCGACCCGTTCGAGCCGGGCGGCGACGACCTCGAGCACGCTGCGCGGCGGCCGGTCCGGGCGCCAGGTCCCGTCGGCGACCGCCCGCCCGATCTCCCGCACGAACAGCGGGTTCCCGGCCGTGACGCCGAGCACTACCCGTGCCGTCTCGTCGACGCCGGGCGACCCGTCGCCGCCGGGCTTGACCGGCGGACCGGGCACGGGCACGCCAGGCCGCCGCGGGTCAGCCATCCGCCGTAGCTGCTCTCGGACCTCGGCCAGGTCGAACCCACGCAGGTCCAGGCGCGCCGCGGCCGGCGAGCGCAGCAGGTCCGGCAGCACCCTGGCCAGGACGCCGGACGGCTCCCGATCCCGGAACGTGGCGAAGACAACCAGCGCGGCATCGGCGACCACCTGGTCCGCGAGATGGCGAAGAACGAGCAGCGACGGCTCGTCGGCCCAGTGGATGTCGTCGAGGATGACCACCAGGCCTCCCCGTGTGGCGACGGTGCCGACCGCATCGGCCACCCCGTCGAACACCCGGAACCGATCCTCGGGCGCAGTCTCGCCGCCCGGGCCGGCGGAACCGCCACCAAACACCGGGTCCGGGGCGACGCCGAGCGAACGCAGCGCCTGCCGCCACGGCCAGAACGCCGGCGCCCCGGCGGCCTCGACGCAACGCCCCCACGCGACCGCGTGCCCGCCGGCCAGCGCCAGGCCGGCGAACTCCCGCGCCAGCCGCGTCTTCCCGATCCCCGGCTCGCCCACGCAGAGCACCAGCCGCCCTGCCCCGCCCCGCGCCTCGTCCAGCCACCCGCGCAGCGCCGCGACCTCCCGCCCGCGCCCGACCAGAACGTCGGCAAGCAGCGCGCTACCGCGCCGCGGTCCCGCCTCTGAATCCACCCAGTCAGAATCTCGCGCCGACCGCCACCCGGAAAGCGCCACCCACTAGTGGTCCAAGTGCTCCGGTCCGGACGGTCACCGTGATCCTCAGATCGTGATCGCGCTCCGGCTGACAAGTGTCGTGCCGTCCAGCGCCGTTACAGGCAGTGGCACGGCTGATGGTATGGATCAGGCGGCGGCACCGCTTGCGACGGGCGGGCCGGCGAACGGGTGGACCGGACGGGCCCGGTCAACGGCCCAGGTGGACCGAAGGTCGGTCGGACCCTACCCACATGGCGTTCGCGGACGGGACGTCCGTGCCGTGATCGGACCGGCCGGACGGCGCACATTCATGACGGGTGACGATCGACCCGCGGTAGCGACAGGCACAGCGGCGTCCGCGCCATGGCGAGGGACGCCAGGAAGGCGGTCACCATGGCCGGAACGACAAATCGCGGCTTCGAGAGCTGGGCCACAGATCATGTCGGCCTCCGCGTTCTGTCAGAGGAGGAGTGCCTGGCCGCGTTGGCCGGCCAACGCGTCGGCCGGCTGGCGTTCGCCGCCGATGGGGAGGTCGAGATCTTCCCGGTCGCGTTCGTTCTCGACCGGTCCGCGGTGGTCATCCGGACCGGTCTCGGGACGAAACTCATGGCCGCTCTCGACCGGATCGCCGTCGCCTTTGAAGTGGACCACTCCGAGCCGGCGAGCCGGTCAGGCTGGAGCGTGGTCCTGAAGGGCACGTGCGAAGAGGTCGCGGACCCTGCCATACTCGCGCGGTTGGAGGCGACGACATTCGAGAACTGGCTTGAATACCCGCATCGCTCGTCCACCGCCCACTGGATCCGAATCCGCCCGTATTCGATAACCGGTCGTGCGCTGCCACCGCGCATCGTCTGACGGCCGGAACTCTGCTGGCGGTCTTGGTTGTTGGCCCTGAGATCACCGTGCGACCGGTTGCCATCCGGGCCTGGCCAGGGACGATGGCCAGCGGAGTTCGCTTCGGTTCGCGCGGCGGTCAGGACCGTGGGGAGGCGGTGCCCGTGGCGTGGCTGATGTGGGCGAGCACGGCCAGCACGCGGCGATGGCTGTCGCCAGTGTCTTGGATGAGCAGCTTCTGGAAGATGTTGCGCATGTGGGTTTCGACGGTGCGCTCGGCGAGCACGAGCCGGGCGGCGATGGCCGCGTTGGACCTGCCCTCGGCGGCGAGCGCCAGCACCTCGCGCTCACGTGGCGAGAGCACGGCCAGCGGGTCGTTGCGGTCCGCCGAGGCGAGCATCGCCGCCACTACCTCGGGGTCGAGCGCCGAGCCGCCGGCGGCGACCCGCCGGATCGCGTCGAGGAAGTCGTCGACTCCCAGCACTCGGTCCTTCAACAGGTAGCCGAAACCGCCGGTGGCCACCAGCGGCACGCAGTGCCGGGTCTCGATGTGCTGGGACAGCAGCATCATCGGCAGCTCCGGGTAGTCAGCCCGCAGCTGGCGGGCGGCCAGCGCGCCGTCGGCGGTCATCGTCGGCGGCATGCGCACGTCAATGATCGCGAAGTCGGGCCGGTACTCGGCGACTGCGGCGAGCAGCGCGTCGGCGCTCCCGACCAGCGCGACGACCTCGTGGCCGCCCTCGGTGAGCAGCCTTGCCAGGCCCTCCCGGAACAGCGAGGAATCCTCCGCGATCAGGATGCGCATCTAGATCGTCACCTCGACCCGGGTTCCGGCGCCGGCCGGGCTGTGCAGGGCCAGCGTGCCTCCGAGCGCCGTGACCCGGTCGTGGATCGACGTGAGGCCGAAGCCGGCATGCGCACCGCCGAGGCCGTCGTCACGCACCTCGATGCCCAACGCGCCCGAACTGTGCCCGACGACGACACTGATCTCGCTCGCGCCGGAGTGCTTGAGCGCGTTGGTCATGGCCTCGGCGACGACGAAGTATGCGGTGGTCGCGACCGCCTCGGAGACCTCGATGTCGTCCACCTGGATCTGGACCGGCACCGGTGACTGGGCAACCAGGGCCTTCAGCGCGGCTGCGAGCCCGTCCTCCAGCCGGCTGGGACGCACTCCATGCGCCAGTCTGCGCAGCTCGGTGACCGTGTCGGCCAGCGCGCTCACGGCGGTCTCCAGGTCCTGGTGGGCTGGCTGCGCGGCGTCGAGCTGACGCTGGACGGACCGCAGCCGCATGCCGACGGCAATGAGCTGCTGTTGGGCGCCGTCGTGCAGGTCCTGGGCCAGCCGGTGGCGTTCGGTCGCGGTCGCGAGCGCGAGGCGTGCCCGGCTCGCGCGGGCGTCGTCCAGCGCCAGCCGTAGCTCCAGGCGCAGCCGGGTCATCTCGATGGGCAGCCGCGCCCGCGCGCCCACCTCGCGTGCCCGTCGCAGCGCTCGCGCCGAGGAGACGCTCAGGAGGATGACGGCGATCTCGCTGCTGCCGGTAGTGAACCGTACCTGCGGCACGTCCGCGGCGGGGCTCACCGCGGTGCCGTTCAGGTCGAGGTAGGCGCCGCTCGGGCTGGACGGTGACCGGACCAGCAGCCGCAGCCGCGGGTCACCGAGGACGGAGCGCAACACGGCCTCTGCCTGCTCGGGCTCCGCGGACCCGTCGCGGACCCGCTGGACGAACTCGTCGACACGGGCAAGCATGACCGTCCGCTCCCGGTCGACCAGCCGGCCGGCCAGCTCGTTGACCAGCCGGTGCAGCGGCAGCAGGCACATCGCCGTCACGAACGCCGCGGCGATCGGCCCGAGCTCGGTGCCGGCGCCCAGCGGCTCGGCCACGCCGTACACGACCGTGGCGAACACCGCCGCGGACAGCAGCGTGGTGAGCAGCCAGGACAGCGACGCGCCCAGCAGCCGGTCCACGTCCAGCAGGTCGTGCCGCCAGATCGCCACGGTGATCGCGGCGGGCACGACGACCGCCATCGCGGCGAGGAACCCGGTGTACGCCACCGCGGTGGAGGCGCCGAACGCCTGCGCCAGCCACCCACCCGCGAGCAGCACCGGCACGCTGCCGGCCCCCAGCATCAGCCACCGCAGCTGGACGCGAACCCTCTCGGAGCCTCGCCGGTAACGCACCACCACACTCACGACTCCCGCCGTGAGCGCGGCGAGCACCGCGGCGAAACCCAGCAGGCCGATGGCCACGGCCGCGGGATCGGGAAGTCGTACGGCGAAACGCTCGGTGGGACGTGCCTCGGCGGCCGTGGTGAAGAACGCGTGGGTCGCGTTGACGAAAAGGCCCGCGACGACGGACCAGCCCACGACGGCCCGCCACCGCCGGCCCGGCAGCAGCCCGTCCGGGAACACCAGGCACAGCCAGACGAAACCCGCCAGGTTCCACACCCAGGCACCCAGCTTGAGCACGTACACCAGCTCCGCGCCCTGCCACGGATGGCTGGTGGTGAGCGTCTCGCCCCACGACTCGAAGGCGAACACCGCCGAGGGCGCCGCGCCGAGCCACACCAACGCCGGCCCGACCGGGCTGGCCGGTACCCGCCAGCACAGCAGCAGGCCGAGCAGCACAGGAAAGCAGAACACCGCTACCTGCGCCGCCCAGTCTCCTGGCGAAGGCTCCCGCGGCGGGCCGAAGACAACGGCCGCGCGCACCGCGCAGGCCGCCAGGAACACCAACGCGGGCGCGGCGGCACCGGTGCGTCTGCGCCGGGCGCCGGTCATGGACCCATGGTCGCGTAGTTGGCCGCCGACGTCATCAGTGCCACCACGCAGCGGTCAGCACGTGCGCAAGACCAGCGTTGCCCGCGATGTGGCGAGACCCTCATGGCGGCGATGCTCGTCCTCGTTCCGTACCATCACAGACCAGGACAGGAGCTCGCAGTGGAACTCATCATCATGGTGATCGTCGCCTTCCCGCTCGGATTCTTCATCCGTAACCGGATGGGCGCCTACCTCGCCTACATCGCCGTCCACTCGTTCGTCTTCAGCTTCCAGAACATGGAACTGGTCCGGGAATGGACCGGCGGCGACTACTCGGCCTACCCGAAGGACCCCAGCTCCGTACCCTGGTCCTACGGCCTGGTCAATCTTCTCGTCTACGGAGTCGGCCTCGGACTGGTCACCCTCGGCTACGTCGTTCGCGCCCGCCGTCGCAAGGCGACGGTCGTCGCGACCTCCTGACAAGTCACACCTGCCGCTCTCCCTCGCCGGCGCCAGACCAGCACGCGCGGCGGACAGCCCTTGCCTCGGCCGGCTGAGATCGGAGCAAATAATGCGGGTTCTGTTCAGCTCCACGGCGCTGTGGGGACACATCACTCCGATGCTGCCCCTCGCCCGGGCGCTTGTCGCCCTGGGGGACGAGTTGGTGTGGGCGGCGCCGGCGCCGGCGTGTGGCCGTCTGGAGCGCGAGGGTTTCACCCCGCGGCCAGCCGGGATCGCGCCGGACGAGAGCTTGATGTCGACGGTCCTGCGGCGCTTTCCGCACATCGCCGCGCTGCCTCCCCGTGAGCGGCCCGACCACCTGTTCGGCAAGGTCTTTGGCTGGGAACGGGCCCAGCCGATGCTCGACGACCTGCTCGTGGTCATAGACCCGGGTCGGGGACTTCCTTTTCGGTGTCGACCTCGCGCGGGCCGCGGACCGTGCCGCCGGCGAAGCAGTTGGGGACGTTCAGGTTGAACACCATGGTCTGCCGCGTGGAGGACGCCGAGCGGGCGAGCAGGCCCGCGCGGTTCGTGGAGATCCAGGTGAGGGCCTGTTTGACGGCGGGGCCGTAGTCGTAGGTGTCGCCGAGGCCGAGGCTCACGGCCAGCGCGGGTATGCCGCGCTGGGCCGCGGCCCGGGCCGCGCCGATGGTGCCCGACTCGTCGACGTCCGGGCCGAGCGACTGGCCCTCGTGGATTCCGGCGACGACGAGGTCCGGTTTCATGCCCAGGTCGTCGAGGGCGACGTTGACCGCGTCGGCCGGGTAGCCGTTGACCTCGGTCACGGGCGTGCCGTTGGAGGCATCGCTCTTGGTGTAGTTGACCGGGCCGTCGGTGGTCTTCCCGCCGGTGCCGCTCTGGTTCGCCGCCGGCGCGACGATCTGTAGGTTGACGTCCGACAGGGTGATCAGGCCATGGACGATCGCTTCGAGGCCTTCGGAGCCAACCCCGTCATCGCTGGTGACGAGCACGTACAGCCTGCCCTTGGGCGCCTTCGAGGGCACGCCAGCGGTCGCCCCGCCGTCCGCGGTCCCACCGTCGGCGGCGCCGTCGGTAGCCCCGTCCCTCGGTACGGCGGCGGTCGGGACGGCCGCGCCGGGTGTAGGCGCCGCGGTCCCTACGTCCTCGGGCATACACGCGACGGCACCGAGCAGCACCGCGGCCCTGGCGATGGCGACGGACAGGCGGACAGGTT
>Ga0134124_10005491_pt1 | contig 10194 bp, 6 predicted proteins | sample KB304_FD_96880 | JGI IMG/M metagenome (GOLD analysis project Ga0134124, IMG submission 96880) | Terrestrial soil microbial communities without Nitrogen fertilizer from Kellogg Biological Station, Michigan, USA - KB3-0-4 | ecosystem: Environmental > Terrestrial > Soil > Unclassified ... | reverse complement strand
GAGCACGTGCAACGTGCCGCCCTCGCGCTCGCGCTGAACCGAGAAGCGCGGCACGATCGCGACGCCAAAGCCGAGCTCGGCCAAGCGCTTCAAGACCTCTACGCTGCTCATCTCCATGGCCAGTTCGAGCGGCAATTGCTGCTCGGCAAACGCCAGGTCGACCAATGCGCGTGAGCTGGTGGTGCGATCGAGCAACAACAGCGCATGGCGCGCGAGCTCGTTCACGCTCACCTGGGATCGCTTGCTCTTGGCCAACGGGTGAGTCGGTGCGCACACGGCGACGTCCTCCTGAGGCGCAAGCTCGACACAGTCGAGGCGCTCGCCCACCGGGCGCCCCGAAACCGTGAGCGACGCGGGCAGCGGCAAGCTGACGATGCCGAGGTCGACCTGGCCCTCCGAGACGCGCTCGGCGATCACGGGTGAAGGGCGATTGTCGATGCGCAGCTCGACCTTCGGGTAACGCTCGCGGAAGGCGGCGAACACCGGGGGCAGGAAATAGCAGGCTAGGGTGTCGCTGGTGCCGAGCACCAGTTCGCCCGCGTCCAGCGCGCTGAGGCCGGCGAGGTCGCTCTCGGCCAGCGCCATTTCTTCGAAGATGCGCGTCGCGCGCGCGAGCAGCACGCGACCGGCGTCGGTCAGCCGAGGCCGGTGTCCGTCGCGAGCGAACAGCTTCTGCCCCAATTCACGCTCGAGCAAGAGCACGGCCTGACTCACCGACGACTGCGTTTTCCCTAATTGTTTCGCAGCTTTGGAAAATCCGCCGCTGGTGGCCACGGCGCTGAATGCAGCCAATCGTGCGCTATCTAGAACCATCGTTATTAGTTATCGATTGTATCACTTTCTATTGGATTGCATAATGCTGAGAGCGGGCCATGCTCGGCCCATGATCGTCATCCCGGGTCGCGCCGCGTTGTCGGCTGGGCGCCTGAGCAAGCGCCTCGCCAAAATCCAAACTCGAAATCCGGCGTTGTCCGCGCTCAGCGCGCGCTTCGTGCATTTCGTGGACCTCGGCGACGCACAGCTGACCGACGACGAGCGACGCCTGCTCGAGCGACTCCTGGAGTACGGGCCGCGCGACACGAGCGATGCACTCTCGGGCACGCGCTACTTCGTGGTGCCGCGCTTGGGCACGATTTCACCGTGGGCTTCGAAGGCGACCGACATTGCCAAGATCTGCGGCCTGCAGCAAATCCTCCGCATCGAGCGGGGGATCGAGTACGTGGTCAGCGGTTCAGTCGAGGACGAAGCCGCGCTGGTCGCCGCGTTGCACGATCGCATGACCGAGTCGGTGCTGAGCAGCGAGGACGAAGCAATCCTGTTGTTCGTCCGCGCGGAGCCGGAGCCACTGGCGACCATCGATCTCTTGGGTCTCGGACGCAGCGCTATCGAGGACGCCAACCGCAACCTGGGGCTGGCCTTGGCAACCGACGAGATCGAGTATTTGGAGCAGAGCTACCGCGCGTTGTCGCGCAACCCTACCGACGTCGAACTGATGATGTTCGCGCAGGCGAACAGCGAGCATTGTCGGCACAAGATTTTCAACGCCGACTTCATCATCGACGGGGAAAAACAGCCATTTTCGCTGTTCAAGATGATTCGCCACAGCACCGAGAAGAGCCCCGACGGCGTGCTCTCGGCCTACGCGGACAATGCCGCGGTGATCGAAGGGCACAGCGCGCCTCGCTTCTTTCCGAACCCGGGCAGCGGCGTGTACCGGGGACACGAGGAAGAGCAGCACATTTTGCTCAAGGTCGAGACGCACAATCATCCGACCGCGATCTCTCCGCATCCGGGCGCCGCTACCGGTTCCGGCGGGGAGATCCGTGACGAGGGAGCCACGGGTCGCGGCTCCAAACCCAAAGCCGGACTGACTGGCTTTTCCGTCTCCAACCTGCGCTTGCCCGGCGGGCTGAAACCTTGGGAATCCGCCTATGGCAAACCCGCACGCATCGCGTCTGCCTTGGACATCATGTTGGAAGGGCCGATCGGCGGTGCCGCGTTCAACAACGAGTTCGGCCGCCCCAACCTGACCGGTTACTTTCGTACGCTGGAGCTCGAAGCGGCAGGGCCGGCCGGGCGAGAGGTACGCGGCTATCACAAGCCGATCATGCTCGCGGGCGGCTTCGGTCACATCCGCGCGGACCACGTCAAAAAAGGCACGATCCCTGCGGGAGCGGCGATCGTGGTCCTGGGTGGTCCGGCGATGTTGATCGGGCTGGGCGGCGGCGCCGCGTCGTCCGTGAGCTCGGGTGCTTCGCGCGAGGATTTGGATTTTGCCTCCGTGCAACGCGACAACGCGGAGATGCAACGCCGCTGTCAGGAAGTGATCGATCGCGCTTGGCAACTCGGTGATGAAAACCCGATCGTGTCAATCCACGACGTGGGTGCAGGTGGGCTTTCGAACGCTTTGCCCGAACTGGTCAACGACAGCGGACGCGGCGCGCGCTTCGAGCTGCGCAAGATCCCGAACGACGAGCCGAGCATGTCGCCGCTCGAGCTTTGGTGCAATGAGTCGCAGGAGCGTTACGTGCTGGCGATCGAACCGCAGAACCTGGCGCGCTTCGAAGCGATCTGCGCGCGAGAACGCTGCCCTTATGCCGTTCTCGGGCACGCGACGGATGACGGCGTGCTCACGGTCGAGGATGAGCACTTCGGCAATGTGCCGATAGCCTTGCCGCTGCAAGTGCTGCTGGGCAAACCACCCAAGATGACGCGCACCGCTGAGACCGGTGTTTTCAGCCCAGAAAGCGACGATCTGAGCGGGATTGACTTGAGCGAGGCCGCGCGTCGCGTCCTACAACTCCCCACTGTCGCCGATAAGACGTTCTTGATCACGATCGGCGACCGCACGATTACCGGTCTCGTGGCGCGCGATCAGATGGTCGGGCCGTGGCAGGTTCCGTGCGCTGATGTGGCTGTCACCGCCACCAGCTTCGAGGGCTACACCGGTGAAGCCATGGCGATCGGAGAGCGAACTCCGCTGGCGCTGCTCGACGCCGCAGCGTCCGCTCGCATGGCCGTGGCTGAAGCCTTGACCAACATCGCCGCGGCGCCCGTCGCTCACATTTCGGACGTGAAGCTGTCGGCGAACTGGATGGCAGCTGCGGGCCACCCGGGTGAAGACGCTCGGCTGTACGAAGCGGTGCGCGCGGTCGGCAGTGATCTGTGTCCGGCGCTCGGCATCGCAATCCCAGTCGGCAAAGATTCGATGTCCATGCGCACCGTCTGGGACGAAGACGACGAGAAGAAGAGCGTCACTGCGCCGCTTTCGCTGATCGTGAGCGCCTTCGCCAAAGCCAGCGACGTTCGGCGAGTGCTCACCCCGGAGCTACGCCGGGACGTGCCGGACAGCCTGCTGTTGATGGTGGATCTGGGGCTGGGGCGCTGCCGACTCGGCGGTTCGGCGCTGTTTCAGGTCTATTCGCGCGTCGGCCAAACACCGCCCGACCTCGATCGCCCCGCGCTGCTCACCGGCTTCTTCGCGGCGATTCAAGAGTTGTCGGCGCAAGGCTACCTGCTTGCCTACCACGATCGCTCCGATGGCGGCTTGTTCGTCACGCTGTGCGAAATGGCATTTGCCGGGGGTACTGGGCTCGCGATCGATCTCACGTCGCTGAGCGGTGACGCACTTTCGCTGCTATTCAACGAAGAACTCGGCGCCGTGCTGCAAGTGCGCCGAACCGAGCTGCCCGCGATCCGCGACTGCTTCACTCGGCACGGGCTCGCGGACGCCGTCCACGAAGTGGGCCGGCGAGCGGCCGGCAATCGCGTGCGCATCGTACGCGGCGATGAAGTGCTGTTCGATCAAGATCGCGCCGCGTTGCGCGCACTCTGGTCCGGAACCACGCACGCCATGCAGCGTCTGCGTGACGACGCCAGCTGCGCCGATCAAGAGCATGAGTCACGCCTCGATCTGAGTGACCCTGGGCTCTCGGTCACGCTCGCTTTCGATCCCCAGGAAGACATCGTGCGCGACCTCGTGCGCGGCTCCGAGGCGCGTCCGCGCATAGCGATTTTGCGAGAACAAGGCGTCAACGGGCAGATCGAGATGGCAGCGGCCTTCGACCGCGCTGGGTTCGACGCGGTCGACGTGCACATGAGCGACATCTTGAGCGGCCGCGTCGGCTTGTCCGATTTCCGCGGGCTGGCTGCGTGCGGCGGTTTCTCCTATGGTGACGTGCTCGGCGCTGGCGAAGGTTGGGCCAAGTCGATTCTTTTCAACGCGCGCGCGCGCAACGAGTTCGCGCAGTTTTTTGCGCGCAAGGACGCCTTTGCCTTGGGCGTGTGCAACGGCTGCCAAATGCTCTCCAACCTGCGCGAACTCGTGCCTGGGGCCGAGCTGTGGCCACGTTTCGTGCGCAATCGCTCCGAGCAATTCGAAGCCCGCGTGTGCATGGTCGAGGTGACGGATAGCCCGTCGATCCTGCTCCGCGGCATGCAAGGGTCACGGCTACCCATCGCGGTTGCTCACGGCGAAGGACGCGCGGAATTTGCGGACGACGCCGCGCGCGAGGCACTCGACGCGAGCGGACTGGTCGGCGCGCGCTACGTCGATCACTTCGGGCAAGTCACCTCGCACTATCCAGAGAACCCCAACGGCTCGCCGAACGGCATCACGGGAGTGTGCAACGCGGACGGTCGCGTCACGCTGCTCATGCCGCACCCCGAGCGGGTGTTCCGCAGCGTGCAGTACTCGTGGCGCCCACGCGAATGGGCGGAAGATGCGCCCTGGCTGCGGCTGTTCCGCAATGCGCGGGCCTGGGTCGCGGGGCGCTGAATATTCCACTGCTGCGGCTCGTCGAACCCGCGCGCTCCAGGTCCGCGATCGGCCCCGATCGGCCCCGATCGGCCCGAATCGCGCTATGACTGCCAGAGAGCTCTCACCGATGCCGCGTCAGCGCTTGTTCCGTTTCGCCCTGCTGGGCTCGCTGATCGCGGTGGTCGGGCTCGCCGCATTGCCTGACGTGTCGGCGGCCGAGCACAAGCACGGCAAGCAGCATTCGCGCAAAGCGTGCTCGACGCAAAAGCCGCAGCCGTTTTTGATCCGCTCGAACTTCGTCAAGCGCGGCGCGTTGAACGCGACGGCTCACGAGCAAGCGCTCCGCTACCGCGCCGAGCAATACGGCAGCGTCGAAGGCTTGGGGCTCGACCGCTACAACAAGCAAAAGGCCTATGCCAGCGCGGTCGGCGTGCAATTCATGGGCTTGCCCGTGCAGATCCACAAAAAGGTCGCGCCGGCGCTGCGCTGCGTCGAGCGCTATATCGAGCGCACCTGTACGGGTCCCAAGGAGCGTTACACACCGCGCGCGATTGGCGGCTTCCGGCAAGCGAACACTTACCGCGGCGGCGAGATCTCCAATCACTTGTTCGGCATCGCGATCGACATCGACCCCAATCGTAACCCCTGCTGCGGCTGCGTTGCCCCCTGGCCGGACCACCCGGCTTGCCGTAGTCCCGCCGAGTCCGTGTTCGAACGAACCGCGCTACCGCGTTGTTGGATCGACGCCTTCGAGCGCTTCGGCTTCTATTGGCTCGGCCGCGACCCTGAACTGCGCGACACGATGCATTTCGAATTCCTCGGTGATCCCGAGCGGTTAGCCCCGTAAACCGGCAATGGATACCCGCCGCGGGCCCCCCACACATACATGATCGGGTCGGCGAGGCGGAATGGTCATTTCATCAACCGCCGGTTGGACGAACCGCGCTACTGCGGTGGTCTCAGCGCTTGAGGAAGCTGGCCGCGAAGTAGCCGTCGGTGCCGAATTGGCTCGGACCGATCCGAAACTCGCTCGGCGCGGGCTCGCCTGCCCACGGTGCCTGAAGCTCCGGACAGTCGAATGCGACGGGCTCGAGGATGTCGAGGACGCGCGAGACCAACGCTTCACACTCGGCTTCCAGCACGCTGCACACCGCGAACACGACGCGACCACCAGGACGCACGCGAGTCGCTGCCGAACGCAAGATGCTCTCGGCCAGCGCCGACAAGCGCGCGGGATCTTCAGGCAGTAGACGCGAGGCAATTTCAGGACGGCGACGCAGGGTGCCCGAACCGGTGCACGGCGCGTCCACCATCACGCGATCGAAATCTGCCGGCACGTCGCCGACTCCCACGGTCCAATCGACGGCACGGAGCACCGGTGCCGTCAGCTGCAAGCGCTCGTATTCGGACGTGAGCGCTTCGAGCTTTTTTGGGTAAACGTCAGTGGCCCAAACGACGCCGGTACTGCCGACCTGCTCGCTGAACAGCGTGGTCTTTTGCCCGCGCCCGGCGCAGGCGTCCAAAATTCGCTCGCCTGGACGCGCACCGAGCGCGAGCGCGATGGCCTGCGCGCCTTCCTCTTGGACCACGAACGAACCCTGTGCATGGCCGTCGCGCTTACGCGGGTCGCCCTCGCCCGAGATCAGCCGCGAGCGCGGAGAAACACGGCCGACGACGCTGGTTTGGAGCCAACTCGGTACGGCCCTGCCCGAGACCAGTCGCAGACCGACCACCTTCTCGGTGGGTGGCACGATCAACGCCTCGGCTTCGGCATCACCGACCGATTGTCGCAAAGCCTCGAGCAACCAGGGCGCAATGCTTTGGGCAACGTCCGTCGTCGACAGCTTCTCGCCCTGTGCGACCTTGCGCAGCACGGCGTTGGCAAAGCCGGCCACCTGTTTGCCGCGCGCCGCGCGCACGCCGTCGACAGCCGCGTTCACCGCAGCAAACGCCGGGATACGATCGAGCGACAACAATTGATAGGCCGCGACGAGCAGCTCGGCCTTGACTACGACGTCCTTCAGGCCGCGCGGGGCGAGCGGAGCGAGGCGTGCTTCGAGTGCGCTCTTGAGCCGCAGCGTGCCGTACAGCAATTCAGTGGCGAGGGCTCGGTCGCGCTCGGCCAAACCGGCTGCACGCTCGAGCTCTGCGGACAGGGCGGCCGCACCGAAAGCGCCATCACGCAGCACGCGAATCAGCGCTTGAACCGCTACGCTGCGAGCGCTCGCGCCCGGCGCTGGCTGCGCATCCGAATCAGTCACGGTGTCAGCCTCTCGGGCCTTTGGCGGCTTGCGCGTTGGCATCCCAGCGTTTTTCGAGATCGTTCTTGAAGGCGAGCATGGTGAGCCCGACCAAAATGGCCAGGCCGACCACGTGCGCCAGCTCGCGGATACGCATCGGTAGGGGGCGGCGTAGCACACCTTCGATCACGAAGAACAGCAGATGCCCACCGTCCAGAACCGGGATCGGCAACAGATTGAACAGGCCGAGGTTGATGCTGATCAGCGCCATCACCCAGATGAAGTGATCGGCGCCTTTGCGCCCCTCTTCACCGGCCACCGAGTAGATGGTGATCGGGCCCGAAAGCGATTTCAAACTGATGCGGCCCTCGATCAGGCGGACCAAGCTGACCATCACGAAGTGGGTCACGTCCGCCGTTTCTTCGATCGCCTTGGTCAGCGCGTAGCGCAGCGGGGCCGAGTGCTCCACGCTGTCTTCGGGCGCCAGCGGCACCCAATGCTGGATCTGCAGTACGTAGCGTGAAACGGCCTGTCCGTGGTCGTCCGTGAAATCTTCACGGCGCACTTGGAAGGTTCCTGAGCGCACCACGCCGTCGCGCGCGGCTTGATAATCGATGCGGTGCGGGCGATCCGGCTGGTCCATGACGCGCTCGGCAAACGTCGACCAGGCGGCAACCGGCTCGCCGTCGAACTTCAGCATCTTGTCGCCGGGGCGCAATCCGGCTTTGTAAAAGTTGCTGTCTTCGGGGACGATGGCTGCGTACAAATCAGCCAGCTCGAGCCCGGTGCGATCGAGCAGCGTGGTGCCGGCGGCGTCCGGCGTGAGCGCGACCACGCCTGCCTCGAAGGCGGCCAGATCCGCCAAACCGCCGAGCGCGTTCGGGACCGAGATCGGTCGCAGGTAAGTGATGGGGAGCGTCTCACCTGCGTTGTCGCGGAACGCTTCGTTCAAATCTCGAAAGCGGCGAATGGGCACGCCACCGACGTTGGTGACGATGTCGAAGGTACGCAGCCCCGCACGATAGGCCGGTGATTCGGGGTTGGGCACGCCGATCACGGCGGCCGGCGCGCTACTCGCGATGCCCACGCTGCCGACGCGATTGTTGATGTCGAGTTCGCTGCGTTCGACGACGTTCAGGCCTTTGCTTCGCCCGCGATCTCGTTCCTCACTCGTCACTTCCACGTCGACGTGGCGATTGTCGCGGAAGACTTTGAAACGCAGCAGTTCGCCCGGGCTCTTGGCGATGATGCGTTCGACCTCGTCGAAGGTCGCGACTTCTTCGCCGTTGACCGACATGATTCGGTCGCCAGGGTTTAGCTTGCCGTCCGCGGGATGACCGGGCAGCACGATGCCCACCGTTGGTGGCAAGAACGGCCCATCACCGACGAACACCGCGAAATAGAGCAGCACCGGAAAAACGAGATTCATCGCCGGGCCAGCGAGCACGATCACGATGCGCTTGTAGAGCGGCAGTGACTCGAAGGTGCGCTTGCGATCCTCCGGCAACACCACGTCGCTCTTGGCTGCCTCCAGCATGCGCACGTACCCGCCCAGTGGAATCAGCGATACACAATATTCCGTCTCGCGTCCGCGTAGCCTCAACACTTTCGGCCCGAAACCCAGGCTGAAAGTCAGCACTTTCACGCCGAACGCTTTGGCGAAGAGAAAGTGCCCCAGCTCGTGAACGAAAATCAGCGAGCTGATGAGGATGATGAAGTAAAAAAGATCCATCCTCGAAGTCGCGGAACCCTAGCACTCATCGGCCGGCGGCTGGCAAGTCAGCCAAAGTTTCCAACAAATCAAGGTGCTTGGCTGCTCACGTCCATGGAACGAGGCCCTGGCGCGCGCCGCACACCACTCAACTTCCTGGAGCAGCATGACCGTCGCAGTCAAGAAATCCCCCGCGCTCTCGCGCGTCACCTTGCATCACCTGATGACGCCCGAACACGCCAACGCGCTCGGCAACGTGCACGGCGGCGTGATCATGCGCTTGGTCGACGAGTGCGGCGCGATCAGCGCCATGCGCCACGCGCACCGGCCATGCGTCACCATCGCCATCGACTCGATGACGTTCCGCGAACCCGTGCACGTGGGTGCGCTCTTGATGTGCGAAGCGCGCGTGAGCTACGTCGGTCGCACCTCGATCGAAACCACCGTGCGCGTGCACTCCGAGAATCCGATCACGGGTCAGACCACTCACACCAACTCCGCGTTCGTGGTGTACGTCGCGCTCGGGGACGACGGACGTCCCGCGGCGGTACCGGAGCTCGAACTCGAGACGGACGAAGATCGCAAATTGTTCGCGGACGGAGTCGAGCGACAGCGGCATCGGCTCGCACACGCGGGTTAGCTCGATCACGGCGATCGAGACTCGGCATGCATTCGCGGAGGTTGAGCCCTCCGCGCACGATGGTCTGAAGCACGATCTTCGTGTCGCTCGTGGTCCGACGCCCGCGCACCCCGCGCCAAATGTTCCGCCCCCTGCTTCCTCCGCGGCCCATCTTCCGAAGCCCGATCCACTCGCCGCAACCCATCTCTTCGCGCCCGAGCGCGAAAAATCCGGGCCGAACGCCACTCCGAAACGGACGCGCTACTGCCCGGCCGCGGTGGCGCGGGCGGTGTTTCTGCGAGATGGGAAGCGGTGCAGTTATGTCTCGAAAGATGGGAGGCGGTGCAGCGCGCGGCGGTGCCTCGAGCTCGACCACGTCGATCCTTTTGCGGTGGGTGGTGAGTGCACGCTCGAGAACCTCCGGTTGCGCTGCAGGGCTCACAATCAACGCTATGCGCGGCTGTACTTTGGCGACGCCCGCGTAAGCGTTGCGCGGCATGAGTCTCGAAAGCGACGTGCAAAGGTGCGTGGCCGCGCGGCTGGGACGGAATGAATCACGAAGCCCCCACCTCCGCACCGAGCTGCTCCCCGTGCCCGTAGCCGAAGTACGCCCGCGGGGTTCGCAAACGGAAATTCCCGCGGGGTTCGCAAACGGAAATGATGCTTCGGATCCGAAGTATGTTTTCTACGCGAGATCGGTGGTCTGGGGTGCTCTCAGGGCCCGCAACGCACCTCACCGGGCGAGGTTCGCAAACGGAAGCTCGCGCGGGCTTTCGCAAACGGAAATGATACTTCGGATCCGAAGTATGTTTTCTGCGCGGGATCGGTGTTCTGGGGCGCTCCCAGGGCCGCAACGCACCTCACT